>Ga0105048_10010883_pt1 | contig 14395 bp, 4 predicted proteins | sample MAT05_FD_78382 | JGI IMG/M metagenome (GOLD analysis project Ga0105048, IMG submission 78382) | Freshwater microbial communities from Lake Fryxell liftoff mats and glacier meltwater in Antarctica - MAT-05 | ecosystem: Environmental > Aquatic > Freshwater > Ice > Liftoff microbial mat | place...
CCCAGGTGCCCGAAGTGGGGAGATCGATGCGCCCGCTCACGGTGCCGGGCGCCGTGCCGGTGAGGGTGACGTAACCATTGCTGTCGGTCACGCCCTGGCTCACGATTACCTCGCCGGTGATCGGACCAATGAAGCAGTTCTGCTCCCACCAGGTGTACCACTCGTACTCCTGGCTGAACTGGTCGTACGGGTTGTTGTCGTTGCAGCCGGCGATCTCCTCGTAGTAGGTCGTGGTGTAGTACAGCCTCGCCGGCACGCCACTGAGCGGTACCTGCGTCGCCGCCGATGCCCCTTCGAGCGTCATCTCCTCGGTGACCCGGAACTTGGTGGACCCAGTGGTGGGCAGGCCACCGCCACCACCGCCACCTGCGAGGGACGAGCAGTTCAGGCCGGCGTAGCCGTCGGACAGGACGCCGATCTTCTTCCAGTCCCACAGGGTGGTGATGTTCTTCCGCCACTTCTGACCGCATACCTGGCTGCTCCCGCCGAAGTTCCAGGCGAACCACAACTTGTCGTACTTGTTCTCGTGGATCAGCGCGCCGCCGATGGAATAGCGGGCGTAGCCGTCGTAGAGGAGCGCCCCGGGGCCGCTCATGTTGGACCCGTGGCCGAGGGAAGCGTTGTACGCACCGAGATCCGACGCCACCACGAACTCCCCGTGGCCGCCGGCGCCGATGGGGATGACGCCGAGGACCGAACCGTTGGCCTGGAACGTGGCACTCCCGGAGAAGGAATAGGTTCCGGAGGCCATGTCGAAGGTGCCGCCGAAGCCGGCCGCACCCAGGATCTGAATGTTGGCGACGAGTCCGATGCCGGCTCCGGCCCCCACCCCGAGGCTGCCGTTGAGGCTGAGGATGTCGCCGTTCATGGTGAAACCGAGGTGGCCTTGGACGGCGGCGTTGGCGCCGGCGATCACGATCGACGCCGAGGCGTACACCCGGAAGTCGAGCGTCCCGGACATGTGGAGCACGCCGTTGGTGACCGACACGTTCAGGTTCGTGAGCGCCGCTCCCGCGCCGGCCCGGGCCAGAATCAGGTTCGCCCGCACCTCGAGGTAGGCCAGGTCCACGGTGGCGTTGAGGTTGCCGGTGGGAATGTCGTAGGTCAGTTCGGCACCGGTCACCACAAGCGTGGCGTTGGCGACGAGCACGTTGAGGTGGGCCGCGGCCAGCACCTTGGCCTTCAGTTGCTGGGCGTTGCCGCCGCTGTCAAAGCTGAGCTCCAGGTGGATCAACGATCCGGCGAGCGGCAGACCGAGCTCGAACTTGCCGAGCTTCATGTGGGCGACCGCCACGATCGTGGAATCTCCCGTGAGCGTGGCGCCGGGGGCCCAGGGACCGAGCAGGTTCATGTCGACGTACACCCGGAGGTGCGACCCCATATCGATCTCCACGTTCGAGGAGGTGAGGCTGAAGTTGGTGCCACCCTTCACGATGTGGAGCGAGCCGCTGATCTTCACCCGGCCGCTGGTCACCAGCGTCGGTGTCACCACAAGGTCCAGATCGAACGAGCCGGCACTCACACTCACGGACCCCGTCACCGTTCCGTCGAGGAGATCCTTGTAGCGAATGCCCCCGCTCGTGATCGCCACATCAATGCTGTTCCACGGCCCCGACAGACCAAGGGTCAGGCTTTGGAGCGTGAAGCCGGGGAGGGGGAGGTTGCCCCCGAGGATCAGGGTGCCGGTCGGACCCGTCTCGGTGAGGGTCAGCGTGCCCGTCACGCTGGCTTGTACCGGAACTCCCGGTTCCAGGGAGGGGTTCGTGTTGAACGCCACAACGCCGTTCGTGAGCGATACCACCAAGGAGCCTCCGCTGTACGGTCCGCTCACGTCGCTCGCCACCGTCATGCCCTTGATCTGAACGACGAGGTGGGCTGTGAGGGTGAGGGATGTTGTATCGAGATCATCGAGGTCGGTCCACCCGCCGATGCCAGCGTTCTCGAGCACCCCCACCCCGTTGGGGAAGTTGTAATCGCCACTGGCTTGAAGGCTCACGTTCACCACGTTCGTGGTTGTGTCGAGCTCCAGTACGCCACCGATCACGCCGGAGCTGATCGGACTTCCGGTGACGTTGAGCGTGAGGATGGCCGAGCTGAGGAACCGGAGCTGGACCGTGCCGTTGCCGAACACTGCGTCGGCGGCCAACCCGCCGGAGGCTGACCCCCCCGGCCAGACGAACGAGGCCGCCCCGCCGAGGGCCATGGTGCCCGTACCGGCGTTGGTGTCGACCACGGCGTCAAGCGTGATCCCCGACACCGTGAGCACCTTGGTTCCGCTACCCCACACCGCAGAGCCGGACGCTTCGAGGTGCACCGTGAGCACCTTGGTGACCGTGTTCAGCCGGATGGTCGACGAGACGTTGGCCAGCGTGACGGTGGTGCCACCGAGGTGGGCGACACCGTTGCCGCTCACCTCGAGGTAGAGCTCGCCAGGGCTGTAGTAGATGAACACCGTGGCGTCGGCGTAGTTGTTCGTTCCCCACGACACCGTTGCGGTGCCGTAGGCGGCGAGCGAGAGCTGGTTGTCGTCGAGATCGATGGACCCGGCGAGCGTGAAGCTCGGAACATGCACCGACACATCGCCGCCGGCAAAGTCGAGGTTCGTGACCGTGAGCGCCAACGTGGCCACGTGGGTGTCGAGGTTGTAGGTGATGGTCGTACCGAGCTGGCCCAGTGTCACGGTGGTGTCGCCGAACGTCGCCGTGCCGTTCGCCGTGAGGGTGAGGCTGATCGTCGAACCGGTCATCGAACCGGTCACGTCGGCCTCGGCATGACCGGAACCGAAGTCGAGGTTCATGTGACCCGACAGTGCGAAGGTACCGGAATTGTCGTCGAGGTCGATCGAACCGGCGAAACTCAGGTTGGTCAAGGTCAAGGTTCCTGCTGAACCGAACGTGGCGGAGCCCGCGGCCACGAAGTTCGCCGACACCACATGACTGTTCAGGTCGTACGTGATCGTCGTTCCGAGGTGGTCGAGTGTCACGGTCGTCGTCCCGAACGTCGCATTGCCGTTCGCCGTGAGGGTGAGGCTGATCGTCGAACCGGTCATCGAACCGGTCACGTCGGCCGCCGCATGACCCGAACCGAAATCGAGGTCCATATGCGCGCTCAGCGCCAGGGATCCGGAGTTGTCGTCCAGATCGATCGAACCGGCAAAGCTCAAGTTCGTCAGGGTCAGCGTGCCCGCGGTACCGAAGGTCGCCGATCCGGACGCCACGAAGTTCGCGGTCACCACATGACTGTTCAAGTCATACGACACCGTCGTGCCGAGCTGCGAGAGCGTCACCGACGTCGAACCGAATGTCGCCGTGCCGTTGGCGGTGAGCGTCAACGTAAGCGTCGACCCGGCGAAGGAGCCAGTGATGTTGCCGGTGGCCGTTCCCGAACCGAAGTTCAGGTACATCACACCCGTCACCGCCAACGATCCGGAGTTGTCGTCGAGGTCGATAGCGCCGCTCACCTCGAAGTTGCCCAGGGTGAGGCGTCCGACCGTGCCGAACTCCACGTCGCCGGCGGCCTCGAGGTCAACCGTCACCACATTCGAGTTGAGGTCGAGGCTCACCGTGGAGTTCAGGCCCCAGAGCGATACCACCGTGGAGCCGAACGTGGCCTGCCCGTTGGCCAACAGCTGCAAGCTGATGGTCGAACCAACCATGGTGCCCGTCACGTTGCCGGTCACCGATCCGCCATTGAACGAGAACACCATCGCCGCGTTCAGGTTCAACGTTCCCGAGTTGTCGTCGAGATCGATCGCTCCATCGAAGCTCAGGTTGCTCAGCGTCAGCGTGCCGGCCGAACCGAACGTCGCAGACCCGGAGGCCACGAAGTGGGCGGTCAGCACCTTGGTGCCCAGGTCGAGCGACACCGTGGTTCCCAGGTTCGAGAGGGTGACGTTGGTGGTACCGAAGGTCGCCGTGCCCGAGGCGGTGAGGGTCAGGCTGAGGGTCGAACCCGAGAGGGAACCGGTCACGTCAGCGGTGGCTTGACCGGAACCGAACACCAGCTCCATGTGCGCCGCCAGCGCCAACGAACCGGAGTTGTCGTCCAGATCGATCGCCCCGTCGAAGGCGAGGTTGGTGAGCGTGAGGGTGCCCGCCGTTCCGAACGTTGCCGATCCGGACGCCACGAGATGAACCGACAGCAGGTTGGTGGTGGTGTCGAGGTCGAGCGTGGTGGTGAGGTTCGCCAAGGTGATCGACGTATTCCCGATCACGGCGGCACCGTTGCCCGTGACCTGCACGTGGATCTGCGATCCGTTGTAGGTGATGATCGCGGTGCCGTGCGCCGTGCCTCCGTTGAACACCAGGTCGAACGATCCGGTCGACGACAGGTTGGCGACCCCGGTGGCGAGGTTGATGGTGCCAGCGGTGGCGTCGTGGATGGTCAGCGTCGCTCCAGAGCCGAACACCACGCCGCCCTGCACCACGAAGTCGACCGACAACACGTTGGTGGCGACATCGAGGTCGAAGGCTGAGGAGAGGTTCGTGAGCGTGACCGTCGAGGACCCGAGCATCGCCGTCCCGTTCCCGGTCACCTCGAGGAGCAGGTGGGCGCCATCGAAGCTCACCTGCACGTCGGCGTGCGCCGACCCGCCGGCCCACGTGACATCGGCCGAGGCGTTGCCGGACACGTCCACAGCGTTGGTCGCAACGTTGAGCGTGCCGTCGAGCGTGAGACCGTGCACAACCAGTGACGCCGAGGATCCGAACTGGGCGTCGCCCGCCACGGCGAGGTGGACGGAGAGCACGCTGGTGGACTGGTCCAGGGAGAGCGTCGAAGTCACCGAGGCGAGGTTGACCGTGGTCGAACCGAACACCAGGGTGCCGTTCCCCGAGACCGCCAGAGCGGTCACCGACCCGGACACCGAACCGGTGACCTCGGCGTGGATCGATCCGCCACTCCAGGTGACGTCAGCAGAGCCGGCGAGCGCGATCGTCCAACCCGTCATCGACCCCAACGTTCCACTGGCATCAACGGTCAGCCCGGATACCGACACCGAGGTGGTGCCACCATCAAACTCGACCGAGCCGGATGCGACGAGGTGGGCCGTCGTGGCCATGGTGCCGAAGTCCACGTCGAGCGTGGCCGCGGCGGTCACGTCGATCGCTGTCCCGGCGACGCTGCCGTTGGCGTTGCCCGTGACCCCCACATGGAGGTCGGCCAGAGTGAGCGAGGCCACCACGTCCGCGTCGAGGTCGAGACTTCCGTTGAGGTTGGCGTTGAGGTGCCCGGTCACATCGAGCCGGGCACTCCCAAGCGCGGTCAGGTCGGCGAAGGCGGCGAGGTGAGCGCCGCCGTCGAGGGTCAGGTTGCCGTTGGCACCGAGGCCGAGTTGGGCGCTGGCGAGGAGGTCGGCGTCGAGCGTGATCGTCTTGTTCACCAGGTCGAGAACCACTGTTCCCGTCAACGACCCCTGCGCGCCGCCGTAGACCGTGGCGGCGGCACCGGAGACGGTGATCGTCCCGTTCGCGACCACGAGCTCCCCACTCACATCGACGCTCAGACCGATGCTGTCGAAGACGACTTTGCCCGAGTACAACGGGAAGGACGTGACGCCGCTTTCGAGGTGCACGCCGTAGGTCCAGTTCTGGAGGTGGACGCCACCAAGCGAAGCGTTGATGTACTGGGGTCGGTAGTCCGCCGAGATCGCCGTCCACACGAGCGTGAGCTCGTCGGCCGATCCGAGGTACTCGAAGTTCGGCAGTCCGTTCCACGTCGACGTTGACGTCAGGGTGACGTTCCATGCCGGCCCGGCCGTTGGGGTCATCGCTCCCTCGACGGGCGTGGGGACACCGCCGACCATCATCGACATGCCGGAGAGGGTGAACGCTCCCGGCGAACCATCGGCGGCGACGGTCCCGGTCACCGTGGCGCCCGACGACCCCGGCACGGTGAGGTTGAGCAGGTAACTGCTCACCCGGCCCGAGCTGTCGATCGTCACCCAGCCGGCGCCGTCGACGCTGCCGATCGGACCGAGCCGCCCGGCCACTCCGGACACGGTGAGGGTGCCCCCCGATGCGGTGAGGGTGCCGGACGCCGATGCCGCCCGGAGCGTCGCCCCGCTGTGGGGCGACCACGCCACCTGGAGGTCGGTGACGGTGCACGGACTTCCCGGATTGCATACCCCGAACACGTTCACCGGGTCGGCCGACGCCGTCCCACTTGTGCCGTAGGCGGCGCCAACGACGCCGAGCAGGAGGGCCAATAGGAACCGCCGGAAGGTGAGATGCCGCATGGGGAGCGCTCCGCTTGCAAAGAGTGATGTCACGAGCGGTACTCAACACCGCACCGATCACCGTTCGGTCAACGCCGACCATACGCGGGCATGTCGGTGGGCAGGCCCGCCCGGCAGGGCGCCGCGGCGGCGGTCACCGTGCGGTCAACGCGCACCATAACCGCAGGTCAGCGGTAACGACCGGGATCGATCACGAACGCTGTTGACCGCGGTCAACGAGCAGAGAGCGCGGAAAGTGCGTCGATGGTGCTGCCGTCACGGCTCGGGTCGAGCGTGCCGAGCAGCCGGTCGATCAGCCCTGGATCGGCGAAGCCAACTTCCAGAAGCCGCCGGCTCAGGGCCACCGAAGTGATCGTTTCGGCGTCGAGCGAGCGGTGGGCGGCGGCGGCCCACCGGTCGTGAACGAGGGCACGCGCCACCGCCACTTCGTCGTCATAGGCGAACTGCCGATCGCACACCTGAGGGAGAATCGTGGCGACGATCTCGAGGTCGGCGGCGGCGGTTGGCGGCCGGGCGATCACCTCCCACAAGTCGATGGACCACCCGTCGCCGGGTTCGAGCGCGAGCCCGGCCCCGGAGCGATTGATCAACTCGCCACTCTCGATACCGAGGGCCTTTCGCAGCTTGTGCATTTGTGCTTTCAGCCGGTTCTTGCCGACCTCTGGTGATACCTCGGGCCACACCGTCTCCACGAACCACTCGGTCGAGACCGGCCCGCGAGCCACCACGAGGGTCACGAGCATGTGGGCTTGGAGAGGGGTGATGGTGACCTGGGTGCCCTCACGCCACACCTCCAAGTCCGGTGAGAGCGCCCGGATCTGAGCGCGAGCTGGAGGATGCTCCGCTCCGGCTTCGACCACTCCCACGGAGGCGTCAGCCGAACGAACGAGCGCCGGCTCCGCGACCGGCAGAGCGACGTTGGGCGGTGAGAGCAGCATCGACTCGAACCGGGTTCGGGGACCGGGGGTGACCGCTTCGAGCATGCGTTCTCCGGCACCGGAGAAACGCTGACCCTCGGTGATGAACCCGCACCGCAAGAGGTCGCGGCCCAAACGAATCAGGAGGTACCCATGCATCCTTGACGGTGGTTCGTCGCACCGGGCTTCGGCCTCGGCGACCAGTCGATCGCGAGCGCCGGGTCGATTGCGGAACAGGTCGATGCGGAGCACACGAACATCACGATTGCGCACGAGGACCGGGTTGTAGAGCAACGACACGTCGACGCCGAACAGCAGGGTCCGGGCATCTTCCCACCACCCCAGATCGAGCAGCAGCATGACCGCCAGCATCTGGGCTCCGGTGGCCGGTAGCCGGATCTCTCGGAGGTCCTGCACCGCGGCGGTGAGCCGGTCACGGACCTCCGGTGTGGAGCTCTCGAGGGAGTAATCGAGGATCTCGAAAACCACGTCGAGGTAGTCCACCATCCGATCGAGGATCGGCCATCCACCGATACCGTCAAAACGACGGTGGTAACGGCCGAGGGCGTCGGCCATGAGTGCGGTATCCGGATAGGCCGACCCGATCCACGCCAGCGCTACGAGCGCCACACGCAGGCGTCCGGCCCCGGACCGTTCGAGCTCCGCAACGGCACCGGCGAACTCCGGCTGGGCGGCATCGAGGACGGACGAATCGCGGAAGATCGAAACCGTGAGCGCCGCCAGCACCACCGTGAGCGCCTCCTCTTCCGGAGCACCGAGAAGGCGGAACTCCTCGATCGTGGACCGGAAAGCTTCGAGGTCGACCTTGGTGTCGTCGCCCGCGAACTCGACGAGCGTGACGAGCCGTCGAAGTCGGGCCCGGGAGACGCGTCCGATTCGGCTGCCGTCTGCCCCCTGCCCTTTGAGCGCAGCGTCGGCGACCAACAACCCGGTGAGCTCCCCCTGCCACAGGTGGAACTCCGATGCGACGGCAGCGAGCCAAAGGTGCAGTGGCGGGGGGTCTGCCTCGGACAGGAGTCGATAGGCCTCGTGGACCTCGTGGACCGACGAGCGACCGAAACGAACCAGCCCATCGAGCCGGCAGAGCAGCAGCACGGAAGGCAACGACGTGGTGATCGGTTCGAGCACCGATGCGAGATCGAGGAGACCCTGTCCTGTCAGCAGGCCGCCGACCACCTCATCGACAGACACGCCGGACTCGAACTGCGCCACCATCGTGGCGACCACAGCCGACGACTCGGCCAGTGGACGGAGCACCTCCAGCAACTGCTCCACGGTGCCCACGAGCGGTGGATCCACAGGACCGGAAGCGGGATCGGCCGGAATCCACGGCGAGGCTTTCCCTGGCGGCAGGTCTTCGCTGGTGGTGCGGCCCCCTGGGAGGTCCGGAGGCCCTGGGGATTCTTGGCCGTCGACACCGGCCTGAGGGGGTGGCGTCGGCTCCAGCACCACACCACCGCCCGCATCGTCGGTTTCTCGGTAGGCATGTTCGGCGATCACCAGCAGATCGCGCACCACCATCGCGGCACCGATCGATGCTCCGCCAGTGTCGGAGATCGGAAGCACCACCACGTCGACGTCGAACGACTCGCCGGACAGGATCGGCAATGACACCAACCCTCGCCAGGGCTGACCGAGGTCGAGCCGAACTTGCACCACTTCCACCAGTTCACCGCCGCCGGACTGCTCGAGCAGGGCGCCAAGGTTCGGTCGGTCGCCACTCGTGCGGGCGCGATCGAGGTCCAGCACGGCTAACGCCACCTCGTTCGCCATGACCACGACGCCACCGGCATCGCTGATCATCACGGCGTCGCGAGTGCCGTCGGTGAACGACTCCAGCCACGTGATCTCCGCTCCGAACCCGGAAAGATCGCTTCCACCACGGACGAGCGCGCCGCAATACACGCAATACAGGTGCTCCGCCGAGGCGGGACGCCCGCATTGGGGACACGACGGCGCCGCGCCGTCCGTTTCGTGAGAGATGAGGTTCATAGGTGGTTGGCCGGCGCCGCGCCGACAAGAGGGACTCGTCCACCCCGAGCCGTGTTGGTGAGCATAGGGGGTGCCCACGCGCTGATGCCCTGTCACCGGGCGCCGCCAGTGGGACGGTCCGACCCTGCCCGTGACCACCTCGAAACGGGCAACGATCCATACCGAGCGCGGCGCCCGGCAACAACGATCAGCGACCGGGGTCGAGCGTGATGCCTTGCCCCTCGAGCTCCTTGACCAGTGCTGCCGTTCGCGGATCGGAGGGATCGAGGCGCTGGGCCGGTCCAACGGACCCGGTGGTTCCCCCGCGTGCCGGACCGACTGCGGGCGCAGGGGAGCCCGGCGCCGGGCGAGACCCACCGGCTCCTGCCGCGCTACCCGCAACGGCCCCCACCAGACACATTCCGGCCACCACCAACAGCACCCGACGTTGACGTTCTCGTGTACGTGCCGGACCCGTCGTAGACATCTCGTGCTCTCCCGGTGATCGCGCGGTCCCAGGCCGGCCCGCTCTCGACCACCGTGACACCGAACCGTCGCCGGCTGGTCAACCGGCGGGTGAGCCGGGAACGATTGACCCGGTGTTGACCGCACGTGAACCGGCCGGTCACCGGACCATGGTCCACTCATGTGCCGCCGCGGAGCAAACGATCCTTCCCCTCGCTACGGTGGCCGGACGGAAACCTGGCGGCGTTCAACGTCGGCGACGTCCCTCTCGGACGGTCGCCACGAGTTGGTCGGCCAGCCGCATCCCCGGACCGAACCGGGACGAGCAAGGAGCACACCATGACGGCGACCCTCATGAAGCACAACCGGTGGCGGACCATTCGAGCATCGGTCCTGGGTGGCGTACTCGCCGCCTCGGCCACGTCCGCATGCGCGTCCGGGACCTCCACATCCGGCCCGGTCGCCCTCCCCGGTGCCACCACACCAGCTACCGATCCTCAGCGTGGTGGCCGAATCACCTATGCAATCGAGAGCGAACCGAACGGGCTCGACCCCAGCAAGAACGGCTGGGATGTGTCGGCTCAACTCATCGCCCACGCCATCTACGACCCACTCGTGGCCTACGACGTCGACGGCAAGCCGCAGCCCTACCTCCTCGAGTCTTTCGCCCCGAACGCCGACGCCACGGTCTGGACCCTCACGGTGCGCGACAAGGTGAAGTTTCACGATGGTTCCCCGCTCGACGCCGAGGCCCTGATGCGATGGTCGTCCGCGTTGCGCACCTCCGCCATCACCGGGCCGGGTGCCGTCTTGGTGACCGACGTGGTGAAACGGGGGCCGCGAACGGTCGAAGCCACCATGTCGCGGCCGTGGGCCACGTTCCCGTCGCTGCTCACCAACCAGACGGGCATGGTCATCGCCACCAAACAGGCCGACGACCCCAACGGATCGATCAACCCCGTGGGCACTGGCCCGTTTCGACTGAAGGAATGGGACATCGGAACCAAGGTGGTGCTCGAACGGAACAACGACTACTGGCGAGCGGGTTTGCCGTACCTCGACCAGGTGGATTTCCGGTCGGTCGGGGATCGACAGTCGCGGCTGTCGATGGTGGAGACGGGCGAAGTCGACGTCACTCACCTCAACGACTTCCAATCGATGGACCGCGCCAAGGGCCTCACCGAGAGCAAGAAGATACAAATCGAACGCGACACGAGAACCACGGAGCCGGCTTTCATCGCCTTCAACACTGAAAGCGGCCCACTCGCCGATCGGCGAGTGCGCGAGGCGCTCGTGTTGGCCACCGACAAGCAGAAGCTCGCCACGCTCGGTGGCTGGCCGGCCGACAAGCTGATCACCGACCGCATCTTTTCACCGGAGAATCCATTGGCGCCTCCCACCGACGTGCCGACCGCCGATGCGTCACGAGCGCGCACCTTGATCGACGACTACACCCGCGATGTGGGCCCCGTTGCCGTAACCCTTACGTCGGTAAGTGATCCCGTGAGCCTGGCCGTCACCCAAGCCATTCGTGCCGATTGGGAGGCGGTGGGCGCAACGGTCACCGTGGAGACGCTGGAAGAGAAGGCCCTGGTGATCCGTGCAGTGATCGGCACGTACGAAGCGATCTCGTTCCGGTATTTCGGTGCCTACGACCCCGACGGCAACTTCACCTTCTTCTCCGGGCTCACGAAGAAGCCCTCGAGGGAGATCTCGCTGAACTTCACGCGGTTCGCCGACGACCGCATCGATCAGGCCATCGCCGACTCGCAGCGCACAACTGATCCCACCGTGCGGAAGGAGGCGTACCAACGGCTGTACCAACGGCTCACCGACGAGTCGGTGTTTTTGTGGCTCTATCGCAGTGAGTGGGTCACCCTCGCACAGCGCCGGGTACGAGATCTTCGCAACGTGAAACTTCCCGACGGCGCCGCGGCCATGTCGCGCACCGGCGGGTTGCACCGGCTCACCGAGACGTGGATCGATCCCTTGGCCGACGCAACGCCGCCGAAGCGCTGAAACAGCTGTCCGTTCGGAGTGCGTTTTCCGGAGACGCGGTCGATCGGCACACGCCGTGGAGCGGTCTTGCTCGCGACGCGCACCCATCAGCCGGGTTTCCCATGGTCGGCGACCGACCCGTAGGGTGGGCCACGTGGCGTCGGTGAACCCGCTCCTCGCATTGCCTTCGATCCCGGCCGATCTCGCCCGGGTCGAGACCACACTCCGCGCCTCCGTCGCTGCGGAGGATCCGTTCCTCACCGAGGTGGCCAGCCATCTCATCAACGCCGGCGGGAAACGGGGGCGTCCGGCTTTTGCAATAGGTGTGGCCGCGTCCCGAACGTCGGATGCGCTCGCCGTTCCTCAGGAGGTGATCTTGGGCGCGGTTTCGGTAGAGCTGGTTCACCTCGGGTCGCTGTACCACGACGATGTGATGGACGAGGCCACCACCCGACGCACCGTTGAGAGCGTCAACGCCAAATGGGGCAACCTTCAGGCGATCCTCGCCGGCGACTACCTCCTCGCCAAGGCGAGCGAAATCGCCGCCGGCCTCGGCACCGAGGTGGCCGGTCTGCTCGCCCGCACCATCGGCAAACTTTGCGAAGGTCAGGTTCTCGAGCTCCAGCACACCTACAACCCGGATCGATCAGAGACGGCGTACCTCCGGTCGATCGCCGGGAAGACCGCCTCGCTGTACGCCACGGCGTGCCGGATCGGCGCCATCACCTCGGGGTGCACCATCGAACAGGTCGACGCCGCCACCGCATTCGGGATGGCGTATGGCATGGGATTTCAGATCGTCGACGACATCCTCGACCTCTGCGCAACCGACGAGCAGCTCGGCAAACCCGCCGGCCACGACCTCATCGAGGGTGTGTACACGTTGCCGGTCATCCGGGTGCTGTCCGCTGGTGGCCCGGCCGCCCACACGCTTCGCGCTTCGCTCGGCCGCCCCCTATCAGAAAACGAGATGGTGGACGTCCGTGCGGCGGTTCGATCGAGCGACGAGGTTGAGTCGTCGATCACCACGGCCAAGGGCTACCTCGCCGAGGCCACCGCGGCGCTCGGTGCCCTCGACGCCGGCGCATCTCGCGACGCCCTCGCCGGGGCGGTCGAGCACCTGCTCGCCGCACCCACCGAACTTCTCGCCGCCTTGCAACCCTGACCGGCTCCTTCTCTCGATCCCACCGATCGTGGCGCCGCGGGTCCCCCGTGTGGATAGTCAGCCCGTGTGGATGGTCAGCCGGGATCGGGGGCGGATGTCGCCGTGGCCAAGCGCCGATCGGCTTCGGCGTAGCTCACCCAACGGCTTTGCTCGAAGTCGTAGAGCTTGCAGATCCGGGTGTTGCGCACGAAGTCGCGGAACCGCAACTTGTCGTCGTGGATGACACCGGGGAAGGCCTCGCTGATGGCGTCGGTGGCGAGCTCGAGGTGGTACATCGGGATGCGCATATCCACGTGGTGCGGCACGTGCACCATGATCCAGTGGATGAAGAAGTTGAGGCCCTTGGGAGCCCGAAGCACCGTGGTGCCTTCCATCTGACCCTTGAACTTCGTCCACTCCCGTTTCTTGTACCAACGAATGTCGGGCTGCACGTGGTGGACGTGCACGAAGGACCCGATCACGAAGTTGAAGGCCAGGAACGGGACGACGCTCACCTTGACGATCATCCAAAGTGCGCCCAGCACGGTTCCCGAGCGGACCCAACCGACGGCCCCGAGCGCGATCGAGGTGGAAACCATCCAGCCAAGGATGATGAAACGATCGCGGCGGATTGCGCTCACCCAGCGAGCCGGCGGCTTGCCCACGAGCATCTTGTGCCACCACACCTCCCGTAGGTAGTAGGCACCGGCGCCCATCCACGACCACTCGAGGCGATGGCGGGCCTTCTTGAAGGCACTCATCTCGCCCCACTGGTCCACGGTGTAGGGATGCCACACGAAATCGAAGCCTTCGCGGACGGTGTAGCCGTGATGTATGCGGTTGTGGCCGAGCACCCATCCCTCGTAGACGTGCCACGACGGCAGCATGGCGAGGTGGCCGATGATGGAGTTCATCCGCTTGCTGGAGAACAGCGCTTCGTGGGCGGCGTCGTGCCCAACGATGAACAGGCCGGAAATCACGAGCGCGGCGAGGACCCACAGACCGAGCGTGACGAGCGGATTGTCGATCAGCACGAGCCCGGCCACGATGGCCGCCCACATCACGACGTCTCGCCCGAAATAGGCCAGACCTTTCCAGGTGGGGTTCTCGTAGGCCTCCGGCGGGATGACCCGGATCACGGGGAGGAGCGAGCCCTTCTTGTCGCGGGCGACTTCTTCGGCCGGCGAGAGCGTTTCCTCCACCACGGGAGCGGAATCAGCGGGGGCGGCGGTGTCGATCAACGTCACCCCCCCAGCCTACCTACCGGTCGGTAGGGAAACCAGGTCAACTTTGTCACACCTTTCGACCGGCATTTCGATGTCGGGCGCGACACCCCAGCCCAACCGACCGACCGACCGGCTCGGGATCTACGGTGAGATCCATGCCGACGGTGACCGAACGACTCCGTGCCCTAACGGCCGGCATACCCCAGGAGGAGGCGGCCCTCGAACGGAGCCTCCTCATCGGCATCGTGGCCTTTGGCTGGGCCGCGGGCATCTGGGCGGCCGTCGCCTTGGGGATCGACCTGGCCAATCAGCCCGAAGCGCCGCCGTACGACCCCACCAACCTGCCCCTCGCGCACGTTGTCGCCGCGGTCACTCTCGTGGCACTAGCGCTGGCCTACACGGGGTGGAGCACGATCAC
>Ga0105048_10010885_pt1 | contig 14395 bp, 11 predicted proteins | sample MAT05_FD_78382 | JGI IMG/M metagenome (GOLD analysis project Ga0105048, IMG submission 78382) | Freshwater microbial communities from Lake Fryxell liftoff mats and glacier meltwater in Antarctica - MAT-05 | ecosystem: Environmental > Aquatic > Freshwater > Ice > Liftoff microbial mat | place...
AGGGCGCGGCATGGTGCCCTTCCGTGCCATGCGTGCCACCTCGGGCACCGTGACCTTGGGGTTGCGCAGCAACAGCTCCCACACCGCGCTGCCGTACAGCCGCTCCAGCAGCACGCGGTCTTCCAGAACACTGCCGCGCGCCACCTGCATCCGCTCGGCCGGGTTCAGGTTGCGCAGCTTCATGGCACGCGCCTCCACGATGGCGCGCTGCGCATCGCTGGGTGGCAACGAGTCGCCGCTGCGCTCGTTTTCCTCCTCGGATGGCTGTTGGTCTTCTTGGTCTTCTTGCTCCTGTGGCTGGCCGTGCGGCTCGCTGGCGACGAAGTCACGCAGGCGGGCCAGCATTTCCGGGCCGCGATCCAGGAACTGCAGGGCCGTGCCGCGGTGTTCGCCCTGCTCCATCACCATGACCACCTCGCAGGGGACTGTCAGCTCCAGATCAAGCTGCGGGTGCACCAACCTCAAGCAGCAGCGCGCGAACAGGCCAAGGTCGTTCACAAGCGGGACGAACGCTCGGCCATGCGCGAGGTTCCTCTCGTGTTCGAGCACCAGCGAAGCGCGATCGGAAAAACGCAGGACGAGCTCGGGATCGGGCATGGTCGGGCTCCGAGGGGGGCAAGCTGCCCACACGTTACCACGACCCCTTGCTGCCGTAGATCCGCGTACGTCCCCGACCTGACCTGAGGATATAATCGCGAGGTCGACCGTGCGGGCTGCGTGCCCGTGTTCCGTTGGGGTAACGATGGCAGAGCGTGAACAGAGCAAGCCCGAGTACCCGTCGAGCGACGAAGCGGCTGTCGGCGGCGGCGGGCTGGGCGCCCGTCACGGCGGACCACCCCATGCCGACGGTAGTGTGCTGCTCGAGGGTGTAATCCATCGCATCAACAACCCGCTGGCCTCCATGTTGTTGGGGCTGTCGCGGCTGACCGAGCAGCTGGCCAACCTGAGTGATCGGGGCCCACTGGGAGAGGCGCTGCGCGTGGCACGTGATGCCCAGGCCGAAGGCGACCGGGTGGCATGTGCCGTACGCGAGCTGCGCGGCCTGTTCCCGGTGGACACGCCACGCCGCATCGATGCGCAGGGTGTGCTTGGAACCGTGCTCACGCTGCTGGAGCAGCAGGAGCCGGGCACGGTCTCCATCGAGCGCCGATTCGGCACGCGCCTGCCGGTTTTCGTGCGAGAGGCGCGTTTTGCGCAGGTGTTTCGCAGCGCGGGCCAGCTGGCCATCGACACCCTGCGTGAGGCGCAAGCGGGCGGCACTGTGGGGCTGCTGGTCGAGGCACAGGAGCGGGCCGGTCAGCTGCAGGTGAGTCTCCGCGGAACCACCACCACGCAGCCCTTCGCCAACCTGAACGCCGAGCGCAGCGAGCGGCTGGTGATGCTGCGCGGCATGGTCCAGCAGCTGGGCGGTGCAATGGAGGCGGATCCTGGTGAGCTACGGCTCAGCTTGCCCGTGGCGGCGGCCGTCTACGACAGCGAGGCGGAGGTGGATCTGACCCGGCGGGCCAGCGTTCCGCCGCGCGGTGAGATGCGTGTCCTGGTGGTCGATGACGAGGTCGCCATGCATCGCGCGCTGATCCGGGGGCTGGGCGACCTGGGCTCGGTGCAGGCGGTGCGCAGCATGGGCTCGGCCGTCGAGTTGCTGCAGGGCGGAGCCACCTTCGACGCCATTCTGGCCGACCTGATCATGCCCGAGGGCACTGGCCTCGAGCTTATCGAGTGGCTGAGCCAGAACCTGCCTGAGCTGCGAAGGCGCACCATCCTGATGACGGGCATGGGCGAGACGCACGCCGACTCGCACCCCGACATCGTGGTGATTGGCAAGCCATTCGATCTGCCGTCGCTCCGCGAGCTGGTCTGTCAGGTCGCCACGCGCGCCTGAGCGCTGGGCGGCGCGCGCGCGCCTACTGCAGGAAGATGTTGGGCGCCGCGCACCGGTTGTTGATGCAGGTGTCGCCGGCCGCAACGCCGCAGCAATCAGCGCTGGTCTGGCAGCTCTCGTCGACGTTGGAGCAGCCCTCGGGCGGCGCGATGCAGATGGGGGTCAAGCCGCCCACGTCGCCTGTCTGAACGTAACGGCAGAAGCCTCCGCAGCAGTCGGCGCCCGACGCGCAGTCGTCGCCGTTCGAGCGGCACGGCTCGAGCGCACTGTAGCCGCGCATATTGCCGGCCAGCAACTCCTGTCCCGGCAGGTAGAACGCAGGATGGCTGGGGTCGATCTTGCCGGTGTAGTCGATGTCGATGGCGGCCACCCACAGCTTCTTGCGAACGCTGGGCGTCTCCTCCTCACCGGCCCTGGGTTTGCCCCACTCGTCGTCGCTGCGCTCCACGCTTCCACATGGCGAGAGTGTGCTGCCGTACGCGCGACGGCTGGTGAACAGCACCCAGTAGTAGCCGCCCACGGGCACCGGCAGCACCGAGGGCTCGTAGTTGCGTGAGCCCTCTTCGTCCTCGCCGAACGGCAGGTATGAGTCGTTGTCGGCGCGCCAGCCGTTCAGCGCATTCAGTCTGCGGACCACGGCACCCTCGGTGTCGGCCAGGCGCAGCTCGGCGTAGACGGCCCCGCCTCCGTGCAGGCCGGTGTCGAAGCGCTGACCCTCCTGGTAGACGATGCCCTTGCCGTCGGGGAAGAAGCTGGGCCAGCCTGCGATGCCGCTGCTGACGGTGGTCACGGGTAGCACGCTGCCGAACGCCGGCGGATCCATGGTCAGGTCGACGTCCATCATGACCAGCTGCTTGCCGTTGCCCTTGTCGGCGTCATACCAGGTGAACGCCAGGCGCCGCGCATCGGGCGAGAAGGCGGGAGAGACCGCGTACTTCACCTTGTCGGTAAAGGAGGGCGCCAACACCTCGGCGCCCGTCTTGCTGTCGAACAGCTTGCTTGCGAGCGGCCCCTTGACGCCGCGGATCGGGCTGTCGCTGGGCACGCCGTTGCTGATCAGCCAGCGTCCGTCAGGAGTCAGGCCGGCGAACGGCAGCTTGCGGCCATCGTCGTCGTTGTAGCGAACCGGCGAGCTGCCGTCGTCGTTCAGATCGAAGGTGGCCGAGTCTTTGGGGTTGTCCTTGTCGTCATCGGCACCCCACTGCACGCCAGCGCTGAGAACGTTGCCCTGCGCGCTGACCGAGTGGCACACGGTGCAGCCACCGATCATGACCTCGGCGTCGCTGCCGGGCTTGATGCGCATGATGGCGCCCGTTTTGGTCGAGGCCGACTTGTAGGTGTTGTAGTAGACGATGCCCTTCAGGTCGCCGGGCGCGATGCGCCACCTCTGCGTGAGTGGGCCGATTACCTTGTCGCCCGCCAGCTTGGTGACCTCAACGGTGACCGCTTCCATGCCGTCAGCAGACATGGTGAGAGCGTCCCAGATGTCTGCCGGGAGCGACACGGGCCCCATGATCTGGCTGGGTGCGCAACTGACGTTCGGCTTGCCGCTTGCCGCCTTCACGGGCACCGAGGCTGGCTTGAAGTAGCCGGTGAATGAGAAGTTGCCCATGGTGAGGGCGATGCGCAGTGCGTCGACGCCGCCCCCTGCGAACTGCAGATCCGGACCGCCGAGACCGCGCGGGAAGACCGTTCCGTCGTAGGGGTAGACCCAGCGAAACTGCGCGTCATTGCCGTTGGGTGCCCCATCTAGCGCAGCCTTTTGGGCCGGCGTCACGCCGTCGGCGGAGTACGCCAGGTTGGACACCACGTGGATGTAGGTCGACGTCTGCTGGAGGCCGTACTGCGCGCTGATTTTGGCGGTTCCAGCAACCTTGCCAGCCGAGTGGAAGACGCCGCCCTCGTCGATGGAGCCGAGCAGAGGATTGTCCAATATCCAGGCGACCTTCGGCAGCAGTTGGCCATCGAGCAGCGCGCTGAACGACTGGCTGGCCGGGCTGCCGGAGTTGGTCAGCGTGGGCTCCAGCGGCTCGATGCTGAACGTCTGCGCGGCCGCGTCTTGTACGCCAAGCCCTGCATCGTCAGTCGCGGCGTCGCCTGCGTTGGGATCGCCGTCCTCCTTCACGGGCGCGGAGCCGCCACATGCACCGAGCGCGGCAACAAGCGCCAGCGAACAAACGACGGGTAGTGAACGCAGACCGAAGCGGAAATTATCAGCCACTCTTAAAGTACACAGCGCAGGCACGCGCCGCAGCAACGATTTAAAAGGCGCATCCAATATTGGAGGGCGACGTAAGCAGTCACTTGCGTTGCTGGCGAGGTGCGATGCGTGAGACGAAGCTCACGCCTACCGAAACGTCAAGGCAGGCCGCGCGCTCCAGCTTCTTCGAGAACGCGACGCCCGCCGCGATTCACTTCTGAGCGGGCTTAGTGCGGGCCGCGCTGGCCCATCTGCTCCTGCAGCTGCTTGAGAAGCTCGGGTGGCAGCTCGCCGCCACCACCCATGGGCATGCCCTGCGGCGCGGGCGGCGGTTCTTCGCCAGGCTTCTTGGGGGGCTCGGAAAAGGCCGCGGGCTCTGTCAGCAGGCGGTCGCCCGTGTACTTCGAGACGCGGTAGATCACGTCGCTCTGGCTGGAGCGCACGAAGTAGTCGTTGTTGCCGTCGGCAAGCGAGCCCAGCTCCAGCGTGAGCGGCGCGCCCTCCTTCGGGGTCAACACCAGCTTGGCCTGCGGCGTCGCGAGGCCCGTGCTCTCGGCAGTGGCACCGGGCTCTGCGAAGTCCGTGGCGCGTAGCTTTGCGAAGGTAGCGACCAGGCTCTCCACCTTGCTGCTGGCGAAGTCCTTGATGACCGGCTTCTCGCCCTTGGGCTGCAGCCAGACGGCCTCGGGCTTCTCGAATCTGAGGTGGCCCTTGGCGGACGTCAGCACCAGCCCGGTGAACGTGGCGGGATCGCTGTCGGTGATAGTGCGATCGCGGAAGCTCTTCAGGTCCCTGTCGAACGCGTAACGAATGGAGCCGCGCACGGCCAGCACCTGCTCCTCGCCCTCCTTACGGAGCGTGGTGCCATAGCTGCTGCTCTTGCCGATGATCGCGTCCAGTAGCAGCTTGTCGGCAGCGTAGGCCTTGACGTGGATGCCGTGCGCGGCGTCGACCCCGACCAGCTCGTAGTTCTCCTTGTGGGTGGCAGCCACGCGCACGACCTCGAGGGTGCTCAGCTTGTCCAGCAGTCCATCGACCGCGGCCGTGTCGGCCTTGGCAGGGAAGGGCGCGCTGATGGCCCACTTGCCATCCTGCCTGGTCAGCGTGAGCTTCAGCTGCTTTTCGGGGTTGTCTAGCTCGACCTTGCTGATCTCGTCGCGCTTGAGCTTTGGCAAGGTTGCCTTGGGCTTCTGCACGACAGTGTCGGACTGACGCGAGCGCAAGGAGCTGACCAGCAATGCACCCAGCACGGCCAGCACCACGAGGGCGATGAGGAGGCGATTCTTGTTCACGGCGTGCTCCGACTTCACAGGGAAATGTTGGCGCGCTTCTTCCGGCGCAGCTGCCAGCGCACCAGACCGAACGCGATGAACAGCAGCGGCCAGAGCGCGATGTTGATGAGCTTGATGCGCGAGCGCTTGGCGTCCCAGTCTTCCAGGGCCTCTTTGCGTTTCACGACGGCAGCTTCGGCGCCCGAGCGGTCCCCCTCCGAGGCGGCGCTCTTCAGCTCCTCCTCGGCCTCCTGCACCGTGGCGGGAACCTCGATCATCGGCTCCTCGACGCTCTTGGCACGGATTGCGATAAGCTCGTCTTCCTGGGCCAACCAGTCCGCTCCGTTCAGCCCAAAGGCGACGGCACGGTTCAGGTCGGCTGGGTTGGCGCGGTCGGCAGGTGGCAAGAACTCGTCGCGGACGAAGCCGCTGGAGGCCACCACGAACACGTGCACCGATTTGATTGCGCGCGCAGGCCCGCGAGGTGCAGCGCCGGCAAATGCGGATGGCAGCTTGCCCTCGAGCGCGATGGCCACGGGAAATACGCCGCGCTTGTTGGACATGCGCCACTCGCGCGTGCTGCGCGGCTTCAGGTCCACGTTGTCGCCCTCGATCAGCCAGGCGCGCTCGCTGGAGCGGGCGATGACGGTGGCCGTCACCTCCTTGTCGCCCTTGAGCGCGTCGGTCTGACTGAGCGTCGCGCCGAACGGCATGATCACTTGATCGAGGCGATAGGCGATTGGGTGCTTCGACTGCTCCTCGTCGAACGAGATGATCGGGATGGGTGGAAACTCGGCCGGGATCTGCTGGCCCATGGAGTTGACGTACGGCACACGCGCGCACCTGGCGTCGGCAAGCACCTCGCTGCCCATTTTCACGCCCCACTTCTCAAGCAGCGTGTTGACGCCGCTCTCGACCTTGGTGGCCGTCAGCTCGGACTGCTCCTGCTTGATCTTCTGCGTGCCGCCGAACACGCCCAGCCCGCCGCCGTTCATTACGAACGCGTCGATGTTGTGCAGCTCGTCGTCGCTGAGGGGGGTCTCGGGTGCCACCACCAGCAGCGCCTTGACGTCCTTGTCGATGGGCTGCTTGGCGTCGACCTCGATCACGTCGTAGGTGGGCAGCAGCTTGCTGAACACACTCAGGCCCTCCTTCAGGGTGGGCCCCTCGTGTCCGCTCAAGACACCCAGCTTGGTCTTCTGCCCGGCCAGCCCCTTGATGAGCTGCGTGATCTCGTACTCCAGCCCCTCGGTGCCGCTGACCGCCGGGATGGCGCGCGTCTCGGTCAGGTACTTGAAGACGATGCCGCGGTAGCCCTCCACGACCTGCACGCCCTCGTTTTCGATCTTCTGGTGCGTCACGCGCTGTACGCCGTCCGCCTCGGCGGCTGCACGCCCCTCGTCTCCCTCGGGGTTGATGAACTTGACGGTGACCTTGCCCTTGGAGGCGGACTGGTACTCGCCCAGCAGATCGCGCACGTAGCGCTCGGTGGCGTTGAAGGGAGGCGGCAGGTTCTCGGTGAAGTAGGCCGTGATCTCCAGGTTGTCCTTCAGGCCCTGCACCAGGCGCTCGGAGCCTGACGACAGAGAAAAAAGGCGCTTCTCGGTGACATCGATGCGGCCGAACGTGAACACGCCGAGGATGTTGAGCACGACCACGATGGCCGCCGTGATGCCGAAAAATGCCAGGGATTCGGTGGCTCGTTTGGTTCGTTTGTTCATCGCCATGGCCTTCTCACTTCCACAGGCGGCTCTCGAGCGACCGGAATGCCAGCGTCAGGCACAGCGCGATCACCGAGACGAAAAAGAAGACATCGCGCGTGTCGATGACGCCGCGCTCCAGGTTGTTCTCGTGGTAGCCGAACGACAGCCACTCGAAGATTGAGGCCACGCCGTCGGGCAAAAAGATCAACAGCTGACCAATCAGCGCGAAGAACAGACCGATGGACAGCGCCACGATCAGTGCAATCAGTTGGTTGGAGGTCCAGCTGGAGGCCAGCACGCCGATGGCCAGGATCGCGCCACCCGACAGGAACAGGCCAAGGTAGCCGGCCCACACGGCGCCCATGTCGAGCTGACCCATGCTGCCCACCGCGAACACCTGCGGCACGGTCAACGCGAGCAGCACCGTGTACAGTCCCAGGGCTCCCAGGTACTTGCCGATGACCACCTCGGCATCGCGCACGGGGTAGGTGATCAGCAGCTCGAGGGTGCCGTTGCGACGCTCCTCGGCGATCAACCCCATGGTGATTGCGGGGGCCACGAACACGCTGACACCGTAGGCAAGCGCGAACAGGTTGCGCACCGAGGCGCTCTGCTCGAGGAAAAACGTGTTCCAGAACAGGATAGCCACCACAAGCAGGAACAGACTGCCGACGATGTAGGCCGCGGGACCGTTGAAGTAGCTGCGAAACTCGCGTTTGGCGATGGTAAGGGTGTTGGTCATGATCAGGCTTTCCCTTGGCCGGGGGCGCCGCCCACTGTCAGCTGACGGAAGATCTCTTCCAGGTTCTGACCCTCGCGGTTGAGCGAGAGCAGAGTAAGGTTGCCATCCACCGCGGCGCGGAAGATGTTGGCACGCAGGTCCTCGCCGCCGCTGGGGATGACCTCGAAGCTGCGCTCGTTGCGCGCGCCCTCGATGCTGCGCACCACATCGACGCCCGCGATCTTTTCCAGCTGGGCCTGCGCGTTGGCGGCATCGCCCTGGTCGGCAAAACTGACCAGGAAGCGCGCGCGTCCGGCGCGGTCGCTAAGTGACTGGGGCGTGTCGTCGGCCACGATCTTGCCGCGTGCGATGATCAGCACGCGGTCGCAGGTGACCTGAACCTCGGCCAGATTGTGCGTGGAGAGCACGACCGTGCGCTCCTTGCCGATGGCCTTGATGACATCACGAACCTCGATCGCCTGGTTGGGATCGAGCCCGCTCATGGGCTCGTCCAGGATCAGCAACGGTGGCTCGTGGATGAGCGCCTGCGCCAGGCCAACACGCTGCCGGTAGCCCTTCGAGAGCGCGCGGATTTCTTTGCCCACCACCTCGCCCAGGCTGGTCTCCTCGACCGAGCGCTTGATCTGACGCTTGATGGCCTCGCCCTTCAGGCCGCGCATCTCGGCGGCGAACTCCAGGTACTCGTACACCAGCATCTCGGTGTAGAGCGGCGTGCTCTCGGGCAGGTAGCCGATGGCCTCGCGCACCTGCAGCGCGTTCTCGAACACGTCGTATCCGTTCACCTTGGCGCTGCCCTCGGTGGGCGCTGCGTAGCAGGTGAGGATCTTCATGGTGGTGCTCTTGCCGGCGCCGTTCGGCCCCAACAGGCCGACGATCTCACCGCGCTTCACCTCGAAGTTGAGCTTGTCGATCGCGACGAAGTCGCCGTAGTGCTTGGTCAGATCTTTGGCTTCGATTACCAGGTCGCTCATTGCTGGCCCACCTCGTAAGGGGATTGGTGCGGACGCTCAGGGGAACGCCATCGCGGGGGCGGACGATACATGCCGTATGCGGGCTGTCAACAGCCAGCGCGGGACCACAACAAGCTGGTGCTCGCCTTATTCCGCCAACGAAGGGCCGACACGCACCCTTTCGAAAGGCGTCAGCGGACGAAGCTCCAGTCCACGTCGGGCACCAGTTCCAGGTGCACGTGGTTCTGATGCGCGCGATCGTGGTGCGGGGTGATCACCACTTGAAAAAGATCTTGTGCGACGGCCTCGCACACCACGCGCCGCAGTAGCTTGCCCGCGTCGTCCTCGCGCTTGCGTAGCTTGCACGGATCACCGCCCCGCTCCCGCTCGTCCCAGTCCATGTCCACGTCCAGGACCTGACCGTTTCGCAGATGGAAGCGCGCAGCGTCGATGGCCATGGCGCGCGAATGGCCGCTCGACTTGGACGTGCGCGCAACCCGCGCGCCGGGCCGGTACGTGGAGTAATGCTCCACCTTGACCACCCCCGCGCCCTCCAGGATGGGCGCCCAGGCTAGCAGCGCCAGGGCCAGTCGGCAGTCGACCATGCCGTGCTCGGTGATGCCGTTTTTGGGTCCGAAGCTGACCCCTGAGAGCGGAGACAAGAGGTAGACGGGCTCGTGCACGCGCGGCGCCGCGTCGCCAGGCACGGCCTCGAATTGCACGCGTGAGCGCTCCAGCAGGCGGCGGCACTCGCGAAAGCTCAGCAGAGCAATCTGGCGTCCGCTGGGTAAGGCAACCCGGTTGCTGCCGCGACGCTGGCGTGCCGGACGCTCGGTGCTGCGGGCATCCGCCAACGCCCGTGCGCGGGTGGTGGTGCCCAGCGAGGCCAGAGACTGGGCGCGCGCGGTGCAGCAGCCGCACAGCATTGCCAGCAGCGACACGCAGGCGAGCTGCCCTCGAAATTGACTTCCCATGAAGCGATCAAAGGGGGCGCGCTGCCTGGGGTCAAAATTTGGAGGCGCGGAACGAAAATGCCGCAGCCCCAATGCCAGCATTGGCTGCAGATCTGTTCAGTTCTTCGACGATTTTGCGCGGTGAGAGCAGATAGCCACCCTCCAGCTGCGCACGCACCGACGACAGCGAATCTTCGGAAAAAGCCGAGAGCGAGCCGGCAAACAGAAGGTCGCCTGCCTCCACTTCTTCCGCGCACCACGTGGGCGCCGCCTTCAAAACGCCCTCGGCGCGGTCGTCGCGCGGGCTGAGACGCCGAATGGCCCGCCGCCTGTGCAGATAGGCGCGTGCCGGGCCCAGACACAACACGTGCAAGATGTTGTCGTCGAGCGACATCGCCAGCAGTCCCACGTCCGATGGCCGGCGTTCGATCAGCCCCTCGACGCGCGAGCGGGTTCGCTTTTGAGCGCCGTCGAAAGCCTGGTGCAGACGCGTGGACGCTCGGCCATCGTGCGGGCGCTCCAGCCCTTCGAGGAACCCCCCGACTGCGGCGTCCAGCATGTAGCCCCACAGTCGGGGTGCGCTGAGCGCGGTGGCCAGCACCACCGTCCTGCCTTCGTCGAGCACCAGCAGTTCGTGCTGGCGCAGCATGCCGCTACCGACACGAGCCCGGGTGATGGCGACCTGTACGTCGAGGGACATGCGGTCGACGTCAGTCGTTCTTCGAAACCAGGAACTGCACGCGGTAGCCTGGGACCGACGAGATCTCGGCCACGGCGCGGCCGCTCTTGTTGGACGCCGGCAAGTAGTCCCAGCGCGTTTGTACGTTGCCCGACTGCACGGCGCGCTGTTCGCCCGCGACCACTTCCAGGCCCAGTGTCAGGTCGCTGTCGGTGAAGCCGTCGGGCAAGACACCCAGCGGTACCGAGACCTGCAGCGGTGCGCCCAGCGAGACCTCGGGCGAGATCTCAAGCGTGGGGCCCACCGTGCGTTCGTACTCGTGGTTGGCGAAGGCCGTGGTGCGCGCACCCTCGGCGAAGGTGACCTCGACCATCTCGGCAAAGGCGCCCTCGGGGACCGTGATACGCGCGCCGTTGCCCAGCTCCAGCGTGCCGCCGCGTGGCCCCACCTCGGCGATCAGCTTCTTGCCGCCGCGCTTGTGCACCTCGGAGGAGGGGCTTTCGAGCGGCTCGCTGGAAGCCGGGGGCAAGGTCGATGGTTGTTGCGATGAGGTGCCCGCACCACAGGCGGCCGTGGCGCCTGCCGCCGTGATCAAAGAAAGACCGACAACCCAGTGTGTTGAACGCATGCCGCTCCTCGCCGTTTCCTCGGAAGCGACGCAGGCGTCGTTCCGTTGCTGTGCGGAAGCGCCGCAGGCGTCCTTCCGCGCACGAATCACCACATCCCCTGTATGTCAGGAGAAAAACGTTCACAAGAACTGCGTGAGTCTGACCCGTGCTCTGGCGCGCGTCAGCGGGCGATGCAAGGCTTTCAAGCCGACCATGGCGCCCGTCGAACCATCGACCCACATTCCCCCACGTGCCCATGTCTCGCGCACAAGCGGTCGCGGCGGAGTCATCGCCGCGTGGCTGGCCTGGCTGCGTCCTTGGGCCGCGCGCGCCGCCGACCTGTGCCCGCTCACGTTGCGTGGGGCCCTGGTGCTTGGTGCGGCGGCGTTCGCACTCTACTGGTACGGCTTCGGGGAGCTGGATGGCGTCTGGTATGTGGTCGGGCTCAGCCTGACCGGGCTCTGCGCGCTCGCGTTGTTGCTGGTGCTGGCCGCGGCTGTGCGCATGAAGCTCTGGCTGCGCCGCGGTCGGGCAAGCGACGCCTCGCCCGTGGCCGTCGACACGGGCTACCCGTTGCAGCTACCCTTCGCGATCCCGCGCCTGCGCTTCTGGCTGCTGCTCGAGGTGCGCGTGAGCTGGCTCGCCCCCAGCGCTGCGCGCGTCACGCTGACCGAGAGCGGACCGCTGGCCCACGAGCTGGTGCGACTTGACGACCATGGTGAAGTCCGCACAGTCACCCGGCGCATCGAGGTGCGCGACGTGTTCGGCCTCGCCAGTCTGGCGATCCGCAAGCAGCTGGCCTGTGCCATCGACGTGCTGCCTCACCGCGGCGCGCTGCTGAGCCTGTCGCCGCTCGAGTCGCTGGCAGGTGGCGACGATTTTCCACATCCGATGGGCGTGGCGCAGGGCGATCGCCTGGAGCTGAAACGCTACGCACCCGGCGACCCGGCCCGCTTCATCCACTGGAAGGTCTACGCGCGCACGCAGAAGCTGGTGGTGCGCATGCCCGAGCGCGCCCTGTCGCGCGCCTATCGTGTGGCGGCATTCCTGGTCGCTGCCGAGGGCGACGGGGCCAGCGCCGCAGTGGCCCGTGTGGCTCTGGAGCAGGGTGCCCTGGGCGGCGACTTTCGCTTTGGCGCGGATGGCTCGCCGACGCCCACCGAGCGCGTGGACCAGGCGCTGGTCGCGCTGCGCCGGTCGGCCGGTCAGCGCGCGGACAGCGGCCGCGACCTGGCATTGTTCGTACGCGAGGTAGAGCGCGAGGGCCCCGCTGCGCTGGTCATCTTCGTCGCGCCCGGCGCGACTGTCGCTCAGACGCGGATCGCCGCCTTGCTGCGCGAACGCCAGCGCCCCTTGCGTGTGGTGCTGGGTGTGGACGGCATCGTCTCCGGGGCCCCCCCGTCACTGCTGTCACGGCTCGCCTTGCAGCGCGCACCCAGCACGCGTACCGCACTTCGCGCCCTGCAGGAGAGCGTGGCGTTCTACAAGCGCCTCGGCTGCGAGGTGGTGGTGGTGGACCGCAACAGCGGCCGCTTGTTGGGCGACGCCCACCTCGCGCATGCCGCGCGTGTCCAGACCAGGCAGGAGGTCGCTGCGTGAAGGAGTCCATCGAGCTACCGCGTCTGGCACGCTTTGCGCGGGCCGTCGTGTACGGCCTGGCCGGCGCCGCCTTTGCGTGGCCGCTCGGTCTACCCAGCACGGCAACCAGCACGGCGCTCTTCGCGTTCGTGGGCGCCGCCTTCGTATCTGCCCCGCTGGCCAGCTCGCGCCTGCGTCTGCCCTGGCTGCTGCTGGGTGGGGTCGCCGCGGGCCTGTCGTGCCACGTGCTGGTTTCGCTGCTGGGAGACTCGGCGGCGTTGGCGCAAGCCTTCGGCGACGCCACGTTCCTGGCCACCCGCGATGCGCTGGACTTTGGCCTGGTGGCCCTTTGTTCCGCCTCCACACTGGCGGCACTGTCCGCGCGCGTCCGCTGGTTTGCGTTCGTGGAGGTCGCGCTGGCCGGCATGATCGCGTCGCAGCTGGTCTCCGAGCACCGCCAAGGCGCCATCAATCGTCCGTTCGAGATTGCTGATCCCATCCTCTCCTCGGGCGGCGACCCGTCCTACGTCTTCTATGCGCTGGGTGCCGTGGCCGCGGTGCTGCTGGCCGTCGTGCTCATGGTCGAGCGCAAGTGGTGGCGGCTGCTGACCCAGCTGGCCATCCTGGGCGCCCTGCTGGCAGCACTGGGTTTCGCGGTAAACGCAGGCGTCCTGCCGACCCCCGAGCCGGGCGGCGACGAGCTTGGCCTGCAGGGCAAACCCAAGGAGGGCAACCAGGAGCAGCGCCCCTCGAATGGCGGCAAGGGCAAGGGCAAACCGCGGCCCAACAACGACATGTTGGAGTTTCGAGACGACAGCCAGAATCGCGATCAACAGACGCCCGTGGCGGTGGTGCTGCTGCACGATGACTACTCGCCGCCGCACGGCATGTACTACTTTCGGCAGGGCGCGTTCAGCCAGTTCAACGGCCATCGCCTGGTGGGTGCCTCGCGCGACAATTTGGACCGCGACGTGTTGGGCGCCTTTCCCGTCGACAAGAGCGACGTGCCCGACGCGCCGGAGGCGGGCGCAGAGCGTGCCACGGTCGAGACCACCGTTGCCCTGCTGGCCAATCACACGCAGCCCTTCGGGCTCGAGTCGCCCGTCTCGTTCGCTGCAGCCATCAACCCCAACCCGGACCGCTTCAAGCGCGTCTACACGGTCGTGTCGTCTGCGCTGACAGCCGACTTCATGTCGTTGCTGGGACACAACGCGGGCAACCCTGGCTGGAGCAAAGAGGACCGCGACGAGTACCTGGGGCTGCCCAACGATCCCCGCTATGCGGCGCTCGCCACCGAGCTGGTGAGCGAGCTGCCTAGCGAGCTGTCCGCTGACCCCATGCTCAAGGCGTGGACCATCACCGAGTGGCTCAGCAAGGAGGCCACGTACAGCCTTCGTAGTCGGCACGCCAACGCTGCCGATCCCACGGCTGACTTCCTGTTCGGGGACAAAATCGGCTACTGCGTGCACTTCGCGCATGCAGTCACGTATCTGCTGCGTGCGGCCGGCGTGCCCGCGCGTGTGGCCACCGGGTACGCGGTAGACGAAGCGGGACGTCAGGGTGGTTCGGCCATTTTGGTGCCCAGCGGAGCGGCTCACGCCTGGCCCGAGGTCTACCTGGCTGGGGTGGGCTGGGTGGTCACCGATGTGCATCCGGAAAAGACGCTCGATCCGGTACCGCAGGCGCCCGACCCCGACCTTCAGCGGCTGCTTGGCCAGCTTGCGCGCGGCATTCGCCCCTTGCCGCCCGATGGCGGCGAGCCGGGCCGCTACTGGAAAGAGTGGCTGCGCGATGCGGTCGGCGCGATGGCTCGCGCACTCGTCGCAGGG
>Ga0105048_10010887_pt1 | contig 14393 bp, 10 predicted proteins | sample MAT05_FD_78382 | JGI IMG/M metagenome (GOLD analysis project Ga0105048, IMG submission 78382) | Freshwater microbial communities from Lake Fryxell liftoff mats and glacier meltwater in Antarctica - MAT-05 | ecosystem: Environmental > Aquatic > Freshwater > Ice > Liftoff microbial mat | place...
CATGCCGCGTCGGCTCAGCGGGGCGTCGGCGGCGACTGCTTCATCGGCTGGCGTGAGAGATTCATTGGCGTGAGAGATTCAGCGGAGTTGGTCATGCTGCCCACCGCAAGGAAAGGGCGTTGCGGAGGAATCGGGGGAATCCCTATTCGCCTTCGCCGAGGACGGCGATACCCTCGAAATTCGAGCGTAGAAGTACTCTGTGACACCTCTTGAGTACTGCTGTTCGTATGGATCTGGCGGCGTTGGCGCCTTTGATTTCGCCGGGCACTTTGCTGTCCGATATCGAGCTGTGCCGAGCTGGTCGCTGTCGGAGTGGCGCGTGGTTTGTTGGATGCGCGTGAGGTGCAGGTGGTTCGGCGGCTCGACGAACTGGCTGCGACAGACGCTTCTCTGTTTCCGCAGAATGTGGTCGCGAAGTCCACGAAGACGTCGTTGACGCATGCGCCCCGGCGGGCTACCCGACACCGCTCCTACTGACCCGACGGACCTGCAACAACACCTCGCCGCGCTCGCCCTGGTAGGCCACAACATCTCCGTGCACCCACCACCCAACACCTGGGCCGCCTGACCGCAGGCTCTGCGGCGAAACGCTTGTGCCGACGGTGCAGATCGCATGGGCTCGCTACCTTCGGCTCGCTTTCGCGTGTTCTCTGTCTCGGTCAGTGCAAGCTGGTTCAGCTCAAGGTCGTAGGTCTCGCAGCGCCGGGCTCGGGCCCGCCGGTCTAGCCGCTGTTGCGCAGGCCGGCGGCGAGGCCGTTGATGGTCAACTGGATTGCGCGGCTGACCAGTTCACTGGTGTCGCTGGGCGCGACGTCGTTGGGCGCGACGTCGTTGGGCGCGACGGTGTCGTCACCGGCCTGCGCTGCGTCTGCGCGGATGCGGCGCAGCAGATCGAGCTGAAGGTGATTGAGCGGGTCGAGGTAGGGGAACCGGTCGGTGATACTGCGAGCCAACGTCGGGTTGTCGGCCAGCGGTCCGCCGCCGGTGATGCGCTGCAACCAGTCGAGGCACAGAGCGTGCTCGGCGCTGATCCGTTCGAACACGTTGTGAGCCAGCTCTTCGTCACTGGCCAGGTCGCGATAGCGAGCGGCGATACCGAGGTCGGTCTTGGCCAGCACCATGCCCATGTTCGACATCACCGAGCGGAAGAACGGCCACTCACGAGCCATCCGTGCCAACAGCGCTTCGCGTTCGGACGACGTGCCGACCCACTCGGCGAAGGCCGTGCCGGTGCCGTACCAACCGGGCAGCATGATTCGGCACTGGCTCCAGCTGAACACCCAGGGGATGGCGCGTAGGTCCTCGATGCGATCCGACGGAGAGCGCGAGGCCGGCCTGCTGCCGATGTTGAGCGTGGCGATCTCGTTGATCGGCGTCATCTCCCGGAAGAGTTGCGCGAAGCGCGGCGTGTCGTAGACGAGGGCGCGGTAGTGGCGCAGCGACAGCGCCGCCATCTCGTCCATTGCGGTGCTGAAGTCGCTGGGCGGGTCGTGTAGCTCGGTGCGGGGCAGGCTTGCCTCGATGGTGGCTGCCAGCAGCGCCTCCAGGCTGCGACGGGCGAGCGACGCGTCGGCGTAGCGAGCGGCGATGACCTCACCCTGCTCTGTCAGCCGCAGGCTGCCATCCACCGCGCCGCGCGGCTGGGCAAGGATTGCGAGGTAGCTGGGGCCGCCGCCACGGCCAACGGTGCCGCCGCGACCATGGAAGAACCGAAGCCGGACGCACGCCGTCGCGGCGGCAGCAACGACCGCGACCTCCGCCCGGTACAGCGCCCAGTTGGACGCGAGGTAGCCGCCGTCCTTGTTGCTGTCGGAGTAGCCGAGCATCACCTCCTGGCGGCCGTCGCGGCTGTGGTCCAGCCAGCGCCGGTACTCGGGTAGTGCGATCAGACTGCCAATCACGTCGCCGGCGTGAGCGAGGTCGTCGATGGTCTCGAACAGGGGCACGATGTCGAGCGCCAATGAGTCGTCCGTACCTGGAATCAGAAGGCCGACCTCCTTGCACAGCACAGCAACTTCCAGAACATCGCTCACGGACTGGCACTTCGAGATCACGTTGTGACGAATGATCATGGCACCGAAGCGGTCGCGGGCATCAGCTGCGGTGCGAAGGATCGAGAGTTCGCTGATGGTCTCGGCGGAGTACTGGACGAAGGCACTCGCCAGCGGCCTGGCCGAGGAGAGCTCGGTGCGCAACAGCCGCACGCGCTCGGCCTCATCGAGCGCATGGTAGTGGGAGCACACCCCGGCTGCGGCGAGCAGTTCGGCAACGGTGCGCTCGTGGACCTCGCTGTTCTGACGCAGGTCCAGCGAACACAGATGAAAACCGAAGCTGGCGACGGACTGGTGCAGTGGACCGACGTGGGCGTCAGCCAGCGTGGCAGCACCGTGCGAGCGCAGCGACGCATCCACCACTGCGAGATCGGCCAACAGTTCGTCGGGGTTGGCGTACGGTTGGCGAGTACCGATCGGGTCTGGCCCTGGCACCGTGCCCAGGGTCCGCAGGGCGGTCGCTGCAAGTCGCGCGTACATGCCGCGCAGGGCCCGACGGTACGGCTCGTCAGCGCGGAATTGCGAATCGTCGCCGGATGCTTCTGCCAGCTCCAGAAGGGCGGCGGTCGGCGTGACGAGGCGCGACGACAGCGAGAGGTCGAGCCCAAGCTGTAACAGACTTTGCAAATGATGGCGCAAGGCGACCGTCGCCTGTCGTTCTACGGCCCACTGCAGCACCTCGGCGGTCACGAACGGGTTGCCGTCGCGGTCCCCACCAATCCACGAACCCATCCGTAGCAGCGGTGCCATGTCGACATCGTGGCCGGCGAGGTTCGACAACTCGCGGTGTACATCGAGCTGCAGACGCGGAATCTCGGACAGCAGTGTCAGCTGGTAATAGCGCAGCGCGTCGTCGATCTCGTCGCGCACGCGAAGTTTGGACAGGCGCAACAGAGCCGTCTGCCACAGTGTGAGCACGTGCATGCGCAGCTCGGCCTCCCACTCGGTGTGCTCGATGGCGTCGAGTCGCGAGCGGCCGCGCTGCTCGAGCATCGACGCAATGCGGCGCTGCGTGTCGAGGATGGTCTTGCGACGAACCTCGGTGGGGTGGGCGGTGAACACCGGGCTCACCTCAACGCTCCGCAGCAGCGCGACGAGTTCGTCGGGCTCGCTGCCCGCGGCCATGGCCACTTCGAATGCGTGAGAGATGGTGCCTTCTTGCGGAGGAGACCCAATCGATCGGTGGTGACGGCGACGACGAGACTGGTGCACATCCTGCGCGATGTTGGACAGGAACGAGAACCAACAGAAGGCCCGAATGACATGCAACGTGGTGGGAATGTCCATCTCGCTCATCGCTGCGCCCAAACGCGCATCGTCGCTGCCGCCATTGCGCCGGACCTCGACGGCAAGCTTTCGGATCGCCTCGACGGTTTCGAACACCTCGACCCCGGCCTGCTCGGCAATGACACTGCCGAGCACACGACCCAGGAGCCGGATGTCCTCGTCGGGGCTGTCGCCGGGATCGGTTGCCATGCGGTGTGTCAGTTCGCCGGTGCGCCGACGTTGGGCCGCAACCCCGGGAACTGGCCCAGCCGCTCGAGCGCAGCGACGGTACTGCGCATGGCATCGGCGGGAACCGGGTGGCTGATCAGGTAGCCCTGTGCCTTGGTACAACCGAGATCGCTGAGCACCTGCAACTGATGCACACTCTCCACGCCTTCGGCCACGATGTCCAGGCCCAGCGAGCGGCCCATCGCGATGATGGTGCGCACCAGGCTGCGATCGTTTGGGTTGTCGGCGACACCGTGCACGAAGGCCCGGTCGATCTTGATCCGCTGGAGCGGGAATTTCTGCAGCAGCGACAGCGACGAGTAGCCAGTTCCGAAGTCGTCGAGCGCAACGCGCACTCCCAACGAACGCAGGCGGCGCAGCGTTGCCAGGGCCAGCTCGGGCTCGCTGATCATCACGCTCTCGGTGACCTCCAGCCACAACAGCTGCGGCGATACGCCAGAACGAGTCAGTGCCTCGCTGACGATCGCGGGGAAGTTGGCATCGCTGAGCTGACGTGGCGAGACGTTGACCGACATCGTTGCCGATGGGCTGCAGACGCCGTCGTCGATCCACCGCCGCAGCTGGCTGAGTGCTTCGAGCAGCGCCCATGAACCGATCGGCACGATGGTGCCGGTGTCTTCAGCAATCGGGATGAACTCGGCGGGGGAGACGATGGTGCCGTTGCTCTGCTGCCAGCGCATGAGCGCTTCGAAGCCCACGACGTCGCCCGACTGCAGATCGAGGATCGGTTGGTGGAAGAGACGAAGCTCACGACGGTCAAGCGCTCGGTACAGAGCCGTCTCCACGGCAAGGCGGTGAGCAACGCGCTCGTGCATGCTTTCGTCGTATACGGCGAGACAGTTTCGCCCGGCGTCCTTGGCGCGGTACATCGCTGTATCGGCGTGGCGGACGAGATCTTCTGGCGAGGTGCTGGAGGTTGCGTTGATGCTGGCGACGCCGATGCTGGCGGTGACGAATACGTCGCCCTGGCTGAGTGCCAACGGCTCCCGAAAAACGGCGAGCATTCTCTCGGCGAGTGCCAGCGCAGCGCCGGGTGACTGGGCGGTGGTGTCGAGCACCACGTATTCGTCTCCGGACAGGCGCGCGACCACGGCACCCTCCGGGACAGCGTTGATCAGTCGTCGCGCAACCGTCACCAGGACTTCGTCGCCCGCCGCGTGACCCAGTGAGTCGTTGATGTTCTTGAAGCGATCGAGGTCGACGAAGAAAAGCGTGGGGTGCTGGTCCTGGCTCCACGAGTTGCCGAGCAATTCATTGATGCGCTGCAACAGGAGCGTGCGGTTGGGAAGACCAGTGAGCGGGTCGGTTTGAGCACCGTGTCGAAGCTCGGCCTGCGCCTGGTTGTTGGCACGAACGGCCAGAACGACCCGCACGGTGACGACGGTCGCGAGAATCAGAGCGGACATCGATCGTACGATCTTGTCGGTGCTGTCATTCGGAGCGGTGCCCGCCAGGACGACGACAGGGAGCACCAGCGCGGCGATCGTCACGATGAGTCGGCCCGTGATCTGCTGGCTGGGAGCAGTGGAGCTGTGGCTGATCGTGGAGATACTTGGGTGCAGGAAGGCGGCGCCGGCGGAGAAGTACGCAGCGATGTACAGCGGCAACGCGATGCGCTCGGCGCCTACCCCGAGGTGGCCGGCGTCCATGAGCGCGTAGAGGAGATCGCCCAGCAGGTTGCAGGTGAGCCCGATGGCCACCAACCACATTGCGGTCGGTCGTTGCGAGTTGTTCAGCAGGATTGCCAGCACCAGGAACAAGGTGACCGCGGCGCTGGGCTGGTAGAGGCCGTAGAGAATGGTCGACCAGGCCGCCGCGCTGGCATTGTTGACGATTGGTTGCACGAGGATGGCCCAGGTGATGATCCAGCTACCGAGTGCGACGATGACGCTGTCGCCCAGCAGCCCCGGGTGCGCGTGCCGTCCCTGTCCGCGAACCAGCACGACTAGACCGCCCATGATGCAGCCGGTGGCCAGCAAGCCCATCGCAATCGCGAGCGGCGCCTCGTAGGTGGCGCCGTCGCCCGAGATCACCTGTGCCAGTGCGTACAGCACACCCACGGCGCCGATGAGGCCAGCCATTCGTGCGGGAATGCGTCCCTGCCGCCACGAATGGAACACGACAGGGGCCAACTGAACGGCAGCAACGAGGTAGAGCGTTTCGCGGAGACCGGCCGGCGGGAGTACGAGCGCGACGACAGCGACGATGCCGCCGATCGCCAGATACCACCATGTCCGGAGAGCTGGTGCCCGCTTCATGAGCCTCCACTCCGCGGCATGGATGAGGTATCCACCCGCGGCATGTACTGAATTCCTATGATACCCAGTGAGCAGGGTGTTCGCGCAAGGGGTGATTTGCCACGCGCGGCGCGTAAGCCTTTGTTCGTGTCGATACCGCCCGAGACGCCGATGAGAGGAGCTGCCTGATGTTCGTTACGCGTCACACCCACGTCGTCGAACCTGTGCTTGCCGAAAAGCTCTGGCACCTCTACGAACTTGCGTACGGCGGATTGTCCGAAGAAGCGGTGACCCGCGAGATGCTGTACCGAACCGAGTTCGACGCGACCATCGCTGATCCCACCAACCGGTTGTGGGTGCTGTGGGACGACAACACCCCTGTGGGCATGTCGCTGGTCGCCACCGACATCGGCAGCACCCGGTATCTCAGCCGTGCGTACTTCGAGCTTCACTACCCCGACCATATGCGACGCGGGGTTGTCCACTACATCATGTGGCTGGTGATTCACCCTGCTCACGTCGCAAAAGGGGCCATCATTCGGCTTGCGAAGGAAGGATTGGCACTCGAGGCGTCGGAGGGAGCACTCCTCGTGTTCGACTCGCCGGAGACGAAGCAGCCAGGCGTCACCGGCGGCTTTGCCGAGATGATGGCCCGACTGTCCAAGGCAGTGTCGGCGGAGGCGCCCGTTCACCACCTCGAAACGCAGCACTACTTCGCGGTCGACTTCTCGAAGGTGACCGACGGGGACGACACTCGGGTGCTCGAAGCGCCGTCCTCGATGAGGCGATGAACTGGTTCATGCACCGGGAATGGCGCCTGGTTCGCTACCGTGTCTCCAAATGAGTCCATTGTCGGGCCCCTCCGAATGACAGCACTGGCCAAGCCGTACTCCGTCGTCGTGCCTGGCGCGCACCTGATGGCCGCGCTCGTCGGTCAGCGTGATGCTCATCTGCGCATGATCGAGGCTGCCTTCGCGGACTCGCCGGTGGTTGTTCGTGGCAATGAGATCCATGTCGACGGCCCTCAGGCGGAAGCCGTTGGGCGGCTCTTCGAAGAGTTGGTCGTGCTCTTGCAGCAGGGCCAGCATCTCGACGAGCACACCGTTCGGCGCAGCATCGACATGATGCGCGACAACGAACGCCCCAGCCGAGTGCTCACCGACGAGATCATGCGCGGCGCCAAAGGCAAGCCGATCCGGCCCAAGACCGCTGGGCAGAAGCGCTATGTCGATGCCATCCGCAGCAACGTCATCACGTTCGGGCTCGGTCCGGCAGGTACGGGCAAGAGCTGGCTGGCGGTTGCAATGGCCGTGCATGCCCTGCAGACGAAGAAGGTGCAGCGCATCATCCTCACTCGGCCGGCGGTCGAGGCAGGCGAGCGATTGGGTTTCCTACCCGGCGACCTGATGGCCAAGATCGACCCGTATCTGCGCCCGCTCTACGATGCGTTGTACGACATGGTCGAGCTGGAGGGTGCGCAGAAGCTGTTGGAACGTCAAGCGGTGGAGGTTGCTCCGCTCGCCTTCATGCGTGGTCGCACGCTCAACGACAGTTTCATCATTCTCGACGAGGCGCAGAACGCCACGCCCGAGCAGATGAAGATGTTCCTCACCCGCATCGGGTTTGGTTCGCAGGTCGTTGTCACCGGCGACACCACGCAGATCGACGTTCCCGACGGCCGCAGCAGCCTGATCGGCTTGGAGCGCACGCTCAGCGGTATCGAGGGCTTGGCGTTCGTGCATCTCAAGACGGGCGACGTCGTGCGTCACCGGATAGTGGCCGACATCGTCGCCGCCTACGAGCGATCCGACGAGGCCAAGGCTGCGGCGCAGGGTGGCCGACGTGGTTGACCCACTGCGGCCCCGGCTCGATGTCGCACCCCGAGTCGGTGGCGATGGCGAGCCGGAAGTGTTCTGCGCCGACGAGCAACGCGACCTTCCCGTCGACCTGGAACGATGGCAGGCGTTGGCCACCGAAGTGCTGCGGTCCGAAGGTGTGCGCGGTCTGTGCGAACTGTCGCTGCTGTTCGTCACCGAGCTGGAGATGACCGAACTCAACGAACTCCACATGGGCAAGGCCGGGCCCACGGACGTTCTGGCGTTCCCCATCGACGCCTCCGAGGCCGAGATGGTGCTCCATGGCCAGCCGCCCAGCCGAGGGCCGGACCGCTCGCCGCCGGACCTCGGCGACATGCCGTTGCTCTTGGGCGATGTCGTGCTGTGCCCGGCTGTCGCTGCCCGCCAGGCGCCCGACCATGCGGGAACGGTGGACGACGAGATTGCGTTGCTGGTGGTTCACGGCATTCTTCACGTGTTGGGGTACGACCACGACGAAACGGCTGCCGCGGACACCATGCGTGCCCGTGAGCTGGCCCTACTACAGGAACACCATTGGGGTGGCCCTGCGCCGGAAGGCTTCCGGCAGGAGCAACCTGAATGATTGCGGGCCAGTTCACCAACATCGACCTGTTCATGGTCGTCGTCATCGTGCTGCTGTTGATCGTGCTCATCTTCGCCTCCGTGGCGGAGATGAGCCTTTCGCGCATGAGTAGACCGAGGGCCACTTCGCTGGCGGACAAGGGCTTGAAGTCCGGCAAGGCGCTCAAGCGTCTTGTCGAGCACCCGGAGCGATGGGTCAACCCGCTGTTACTGACGGTCAACATCTGCCAGACGGTGCAGACCACGCTCACCGCCTTGGTCGCCGGCCACCTGTTCGGTGCGGCCGGTGTGGTCATTGGTGTCGTGCTCAACGTGGTCGTGTTCTTCGTGCTCGCCGAGGCCGTCCCCAAGACCTACGCGGTGCTGTACCCGCAGCGGGCGGCGTTGCTGTCGGCGCGGCCGACGTCGTTGATCGTGTCGTTCCCTCCGCTGCAATGGATTTCGCGAGGGCTGATCAAGCTCACCAACGTGATCGTGCGCGGCAAGGGCCTGGAGGCCGGCCCGTTCGTGTCCGAGCAAGAACTGCTGGGCATCGTCGAGGTGGCTGCCGAAGACGGTGTCGTGGAGCACGAAGAGCGCGAGCTGATCGAGAGCATCATCGAGTTCGGCGACACGATCGCCCGCGAGGTGATGGTCCCGCGACCCGACATTCAGGTGCTGGAGCACACCCTCACGGTGACCCAGGCACTCGACGTTGCACTCGAAGAGGGCTACAGCCGGCTCCCGGTGGTCAACAACGAGGACGACGATGTCTTGGGGCTGGCGTACACGAAGGACCTGATGCGCACTGAGCGTGAGGGCGGCGGCACCAAGCTGGTCAGCGAGCTCGTGCGGCCCGTGCACTTCGTTCCGGAGAACAAGCCGGTCAACAGGTTGATGCGCGAAATGCAGGCGGAGAAGTTCCACCTCGCGCTCGTCGCTGATGAGTACGGCGCGTTCGTCGGAATGGTCACGCTGGAGGACTGCCTCGAGGAGTTGGTCGGCGAAATCGTCGATGAGCACGACGACGAAGACGCAGAGGTGCAACGACTCTCCGACGGCGACTACCTCGTCGACGGCGCCATGTCGGTGGGCGACCTCAATGACCTTCTGGGTACCTCGATCCCCGATGACGACTGGGACACGGTGGGCGGCTTTCTGTTTGCCACACTCGAACACGTGCCCGGGATTGGTGAGGCAATTGCCTACGACGGTTGGCGCTTTGCCGCTGCCGAGGTGGAGGGCCGTCGCGTTCGACGGGTGAAGGTCACCATCGAGCACGATGAGGACCTCGAGTCCGGCCACGCCTGACGCTGCGGCGTGACGGGTTGGCCCCAGCTTCGGCGTTGAGGTGCCGTAGGGGCGCGTATGAACGCCGAAGCTCGGTTCAGCGTGCTCATCGACGCCTCTCCATGAGCAGCTGACGGACGATGACCGACTTGCCCACGGTATACGCCACGCGGTCGTCACCGACTTCGCGGACCAGTTGCTGTTTGACTGCCTCGTACCGCGCTCTGGCCGTCTCGCTCTCGAGTAGAACGTCCCGGAACAACAGGTAATCCAGCCACTGCTGGCCTTCATGCTCGACGACATGAAGGTGAGCTACACAGAACGACGCCCGCGCATCGAGAACGAAGACATGTCCACCGCTTTCGCCTGCATCACCGCGGTAGATCCAGCCGTCGAGCGCTAACCGGCTGCGTATCGAAACGAGTTGGTGGCCAGGCCCCACTCCAGCGGCGAGGTCGACTATCGGCTTCGCAAGTAGCCCGACAACCGATGACGAACCGATCTGTTGGACACCCGCGACGAGGCCGGTCAGCGAACCCTCGACAATGCTGCGCAGTCGCGCCCCCGCGGCGACCCATTCGCGAGTCGTTGGTCGTAGCCGAACAGTGTGGTGGTCGAGACCGAGTGCGGCATTGGTCAGCCATACCAGTTGGTCTCGGAACTGCCCATCGTCGAGCAGCACGTCGAGCGGGTCGCGTGTGAGTGACAAGGGTGTCTCGTCGGAGGCTTCGAAGACAGGTGCTTCGGCGAGCAAGGGCAAGGGGGTAACGGCGTCGAGTGCTTGGGGCGAGAGCCGAGTGATGATCGCTGCGGATGCGAGCATCAGCAGGCCGGCTGCAGCGAAGTACGGGGTGCGTAGGCCATAGGCGCCGGCCATCACGCCACCGAAGAGTGCTCCCAATGGCATGGCGCCGGTGCTGATCCAGCGGTAGATGCTGTTGACGCGACCGAACAGATGAGTGGGTACGATCTGCTGCCGGAGCGAAACCGCCACGATGCTCCAGATGGTTGTGGTGAACGCCTGCAACGCTGTCAGTGGAATGGCCACCCACACGTTCGGGAACATACCGATGAGTGCGCTGGTCGCTGCAGGAATCAGGGCGGCCGTGACCATGACGGCTCGTCGGCCGACGGCTTCGATGAGCTTTCCGCCGGTGAGCCCCGCCACCAGCGCGCCCAGTCCAACCAGTGCCAGCAACGGGCCGAATGCGCCATCCGAGATGTTGAGTTCGTCCTTGGCGAACAGCACGAATGTTGCCTGTGTGGCTGCAAACGCGAGGTTCATGAGCGCAACCACGACGACCAGGCTGCGCAGTACGGCCTGATCCAAGAGCCAGCGCACCCCGGCTCGCATGTCGGTGACGATGCTGATAGCGACCGGCCTGGGTTCTGTCGATGCCGGTGCCGTCGCTGTTGGTCGGAACGAGCCGCTGACGGTTGCCGCCAGCGCTGCGGCCAGCACGAAGCTGGCTGCGTCGACACCGAACGGCAGCCACACGGCGACCGCAATCAGCGCGCCGCCCAGCGGCATGCCGATGAACGTGTTGGTGGCCACCTCGGTTGCGTAGAAGAACCCATTCGCCCGCTCCAGCTGAGCCTCGGGGACGATCGCCGGCAAAATTGTCTGTGAACCGCTGTCGAAGAAAACCTCCCCGATACCCAGCCCGAAGGCCAGTAGCCAGAGCATCCAGATCTGCACGTCGCCGAAGGCCACGACGAGTGCAAATGCACCGACCAGCGCAGCGCGGCACAGGTCGGACACGATCAGAACTCGTCGGCGGTCCGATCGGTCGATGATCACGCCGACCGGCAGCGCGAACAGCAGCCACGGGATCGTGAAGAAGGCTGCAATGAGGCCGACAGAGACGGGATCGTCAGTGACGCGGGTGGCCAGCAGCGGCAACGCGATGACAAAGACGCCATCGCCCAGATTGGACACGGCTGCCGCTGTCCACAACCGCCAGAATGCCTTGGGTAACCCGGTTCGACTCACTCTGCGGGCTGGGTGAAGCGGGCGAAGGCGGCCGGCAGATCTGGATAGCGCTTCGTCGAGGCACCGCCGTCGACCCGGAAGAGCGCACCGCTGACGAATGACGAGTCGTCGCTGGCGAGGAAGACAGCCATGCGTGCGACGTCGTCGGGTTGGGCGAAGCGGCCCAGCGTGGTGTTCTCCACGAACTCCTCGACCACGCCGGGCACCATGAAGAAGGCGCTCGTCGCGTTGGTCTCGACCAGCCCGGGGGCGATGGAGTTGACGCGGATTCCGCGCGGGCCGAGTTCCATGGCCGCGACCTCGGTGAGCATCACGACGCCGGCCTTCGCCGCGCAGTACGCGCTCATTCCTGCCGAAGGTTGGGTGGCGTTGAGCGAGGCGATCGTGATGATGCTGCCACCGTCGACCATCACGCGGGCAGCTTGCTGGACGGTGAGGAACACCCCCGTGAGGCAGAGGTCGATGATGGCTCTCCACTCCTCGACAGGGTGTTCGGCAATGCTGGAGAATGTGCCGCGGCCGGCGTTGGCAACGGCGATGTGGAGGCCGCCGCGGCGGCTGGCTTCCTCGCCGACGAGGGCAAGGGACTCGGGCGACGTGACGTCGCACGGCATCGCGATCACGCGATCGCCGTATGTGTCGTGGAGAGCGGCGAGTCCGGCTGTATCGATGTCAGCTGCCAACACGGTTGCGCCTGCGGCGAGAAAGCGCTCGGTGATGCTGCGGCCGATACCAGCAGCAGCACCAGTGACCAATGCCAGCCGACCTGACAGGGAACCTGCGGATGTTGCGCTCATCAGCGGCACCATAGTTCCGTCACCGGGCGGTCTCCGAGGGGGACGACAGCAGGTGCCGTTGGACCTTGCCGAGCGCAGTTCGCGGCAGCGAGGCGACGAGATGCAGTTCCTTCGGCGCGCAGAACGCAGGCATGGTCTCCGTCACCTGAGCCCGAAGTTCGGCGAGTGTGGGCGGCGTGGCGTGTGCGACGACGAAGGCCGTGACGCGCTGGCCCCACTCAAGGTCGGGTATACCGACGATGGCCACCTCGGCGACGCCAGGGTGCTGCGCGACCAACGCCTCCACTGGGTCAGGCCAGACGTTCTCGCCACCGGTGATGATGAGATCGCCTCGCCGCCCGTCGATGTGTAGCCGACCATCGGGCAGCCACCGACCGAGGTCGCCCGTGTGTAGCCAGCCGTCGCCGTCGACTGGTGAGGTGTCATCGCGGTAGCAGCGCAACAACATCGGGCAACGCACCAACACCTCCGAGTCGTCAGCGACGCGCACGTCGACACCATCGAGCGGCCATCCGTCGTAGACCACCCCGCTCCCGGTCTCTGTCATCCCGTACGTGGTGTGCACATGCGGTGGCAGTGCTGCAGGTGGCCGGGATCCCCCGAGTACGACGACACGGAAGATGGCCGGGTCGAGGCGCTGCATCGCAGTGGCCACCAGGGCCACAGCGGTGACACCGGAGTGGACTGCCTCCTTGACTCGGCTCGCATCGAAGCCATCGTGCACGACGAGGGGGATGCCGGTGAGCAGGGCTCGCGTCACGACCGCAAGGCCGCCCACATGCGACAGCGGCAGGCAGGCCAGCCATGTGTCCTCGGCCGTCAGGCGGAGCCGACGAGTGGTGGCGGCGGCCGAAGCTGCCACCGCTGCGTGGGTGAGCACGACACCCTTCGGTGTGCCGGTGGAACCACTGGTGGCCATCACGAGTGCATCGCCCGACGCGACCTCACGCCCACCGTCGAGTACATGCCTCCCACTGGAATCGACCACAACGGCGGGTGCCATGGCGGCCAGCAGGGCTGATCGCGCAGCCCCCGGAAGGCGGCGGTCGACCGGCAGCACTGCGTTGCCGGCGTCCCACTCACGCCGCAGCGTATCGACGAAGTCGAGGCCGCCGGGAAGATCAATCGCGACCAGGTGAGGCACGGTGCCGAGACTAGGCGAGAATGTCGGCAATGAACCGATGGCTGCTTGGCGCTCGTCCACGAACTCTGCCTGCGGCGGTGGTCCCCGTTGCCCTCGGCGCGGCAGCGGCCGTCGGCGAGGACGGCGCGGTGTGGTGGCGTGTCGCTCCCGCGCTCCTGGTCAGCCTTGCCCTGCAGGTCGGGGTGAACTATGCCAACGACTACAGCGATGGAGTGCGCGGCACGGATGCAGTCCGCGTCGGCCCCGTGCGCTTGGTGGGTAGTGGGCTGGCCTCGGCGTCGTCGGTCAAGAGGGCCGCCCTCGCCGCATTCGGTGTCGCTGCCGTCGCTGGGCTGGCCTTGGCGGCCGTCACGTCGTGGTGGCTGCTGCTGGTCGGCGCAGCGGCCTTGCTCGCCGGCTGGGGCTACACCGGTGGGCCCAAGCCGTATGGGTACCTCGGGCTCGGCGAAGTGTTCGTCTTCACCTTCTTCGGGCTGGTCGCCACAGCGGGCACTGCGTACGTGGTGTGCGAGGGCATCAATTCGGTGGCGTGGCTTGCTGGCTGCATCGCCGGCTTCCTTGCCTGCGCGTTGTTGGTCATCAACAACCTGCGCGACATTCCCACCGACAGGGAGGTCGGCAAGCGCACTCTTGCGGTGCGGCTGGGCGACGCCAGTACTCGCGTGCTGTACACGGGACTCCTGGTTGCGGCGTGGGGGTTGCTTGTCGTCATTGCAATCACGAACCGTCCATTGGCACTGCTCGGCCTTGCCGGCGCTGTGGTTGCCATCCCCGCGTTGCGAGCGGTTCGCGGTGGAGCAAGGGGGGCTGGGTTGATCCCGGTCCTCGGCGCCACCGGCAAGGTCCAGCTCGTCACCGGCCTTCTGGCCGCCGCCGGCATTGCCATCTCCGGCTGAGCCTCTCCGAGTGCCACGCCGCCTCTCCGAGTGCCACGAGCCTCTCCGAGTGC
>Ga0105048_10010889_pt1 | contig 14391 bp, 13 predicted proteins | sample MAT05_FD_78382 | JGI IMG/M metagenome (GOLD analysis project Ga0105048, IMG submission 78382) | Freshwater microbial communities from Lake Fryxell liftoff mats and glacier meltwater in Antarctica - MAT-05 | ecosystem: Environmental > Aquatic > Freshwater > Ice > Liftoff microbial mat | place...
CGGTGTCGGTGAAGCCCGGGCAGACGGTGTTGACGGTGATGCCCGACTCAGCGACCTCGAGCGCCACCGAGCGGGTCAGCCCCACCAACGCGTGCTTCGAGGCGCAGTAGGCACTGGCGAACTTGAAGCCCACCCGCGCTCCCGTCGACCCGATGTTGATGATGCGCCCCCACCCTTGCGCCCGCATCGGCCCCACCGCTTCACGAGTGCACAAGAAGGCGCCGGTGAGGTTGGTGTCGATGACCCGGCGAAACGCAGCGAGGGTGGTGTGCTGCACCAGATTCGAGTGAATCACGCCCGCGTTGTTGACCAAGATGCCCAGCGGGCCCCAGTCGCGCTCGATGATGGCGAACGCGGCTTTGACCGAGGTCTCGTCGCAAACGTCGAGGTCCACCGCCCCCGCCCGACCGCCTGCGTCGGTGATGGCTTTGACCACTTGCTCGAGCTTGGCGGGAGTACGACCGCCCACCACCACCTGATGCCCTTCTCGCGCGAGTCGGGTTGAAATCGCCCGGCCAATGCCGCGCCCACCGCCTGTGACCAGTACGATTCGTGGGGTCGCGCTCAAGGCGTGCTCGTACCACACCCTCTCTTTCGTCAGGTGCCCGGGTCGCTTTGCGGCGTCGTTGGTGCTATGGCTTTCGCTGCGCCGCGAAGCTCGGAGCTGAGGATCCTGGCCCCCCACCGGACCTCGCAGCGCGATCACCCGCGCCGCGTCGCCATTGGAAGTCTCCAGGAGCCGTTATCAAACCCACGCTCGAGTCAGCCTCCTTTCGCAGAATCGCCATGTTGGGCAACCACACTCCGCGCCAGTGCGGCATTGCCACTTTCACCACTGATTTGAATCAAGCGATTGCGAGCGAGTTCAACTCGCTCGACACCTTTGTGTTGGCGATGAATGACGAGGGCGGGGTGTATGATTACCCCTCACCGGTGCGATTTCAGCTCGCCGACGGTGACCTCGCCTCCTACCGCCGTGCCGCCAATTTCCTCAACGCTGGCCAAGTAGACATTCTGAGCATTCAGCATGAGTACGGCATCTTCGGAGGCCCCGCGGGAGCGAACCTGCTTTCGCTGATGCGCGAAGCCCGAATGCCCATCGTGACCACGCTCCACACGGTGCTGCAGGTGCCCAACCCCGAGCAGCGCACGGTGATGGACGAGGTGGCCGAGCGCTCGTCGCGGCTGGTGGTGATGAGCCGGCACGGTGCGAAGTTGTTGACCGAGGTGCATGGCGTCTCGCCGAGCAAGATCGACGTCATTCACCACGGCATACCGAAGGTGCCGTTTCACAGCGACAGCAAGGCGCGCCTCGGCTTCGAAGGGCGGCCGCTCATTCTGACCTTCGGCCTGCTCTCAGCCGACAAAGGCATCGAGTACGCCATCGAGGCGCTGCCGGCGATTTTGAAGCGCGAGCCCCGCGCGGTCTACGTGGTGCTTGGCGCCACCCACCCCCACGTGCTGCGGCACGGCGACTCGTATCGACAGAAGCTCGAGCGGCTGGCCCGCGAGCTGGGCGTCGAGCAGAGCGTGGTGTTTCACAATCGCTTCGTGAGCCTCGACGAGCTCACTGAGTTTCTCAGCGCGGCCGACATCTACATCACTCCGTACCTCAACGCGCAGCAGATCACCTCCGGCACGCTGGCCTACGCGGTGGGCTCGGGCAAGGCAGTGATCTCGACTCCCTACGTCTATGCGCAGGAGCTGCTCGCAGAAGGCCGCGGGCTCCTGGTGCCGTTTCGCGACTCGGGTGCGATTGCGCAGCAGGTCATCTCGCTGCTCGAAGACGAGTTGATGCGCCGAACGATGCGCGAGCGCGCGCGGGCCCACGGCGAGACCATGCAGTGGCCCGAGGTGGCGAGGCAATACATTCAGACTTTCGCTCGGGCGCGCCGCGACCACCTCGCCAAACGCAGGGCCCGACACACCCTGGCTCGAGCCGCACGGGCGCAGTACGAGCTGCCCGATATCAACCTCGATCAGCTCAGGCGCCTCACCGATGACACCGGGCTCGTTCAGCATGCCTGCTTCGAGGTGCCTCGCTACGCCGATGGCTACTGCATCGACGACAATGCACGAGCACTGTTGCTCCTCGCGACGCTGGAGCACGCCGGCGAGCTGCGCGGCACCGCTCTTCAGCCGCTCATGACCCGGTACCTGGCTTTCGTGTTTCACGCCTTCGACCCCGCGTTGAAGCGCTTTCGCAACTTCATGTCGTACTCGCGCGAGTTCACCGAGCGGCAAGGCTCTGAAGACAGCCACGGTCGAACCTTGTGGGCGTTGGGCACGGTCATCGGTCGCTCGATTTTCCCTTCGAAGAAGTCAGTCGAGCTCGAGCTGTTTCGAGCCGCGCTGGGCCCGCTCGCTTCATTCAGCAGCCCGCGCGCGTGGGCCTACGGGCTGTTGGGCATGGCCGAATATCTCTCGGCGTTCGGTGGCGATCGCGAGGTCGAGTCGGTTCGCCTCGAGCTGGCCGAGCGCCTGCTCTCGATGCACCGCACGACCAGCGTCGACAGCTGGCCCTGGTTCGAATCGCAGCTCACCTACGCCAACCCTCGCATGTCGCAGGCGCTGATCGTCTCGGGCGTGGCGCTGAAAAACAGCGAGATGACCGCGGCTGGGTTGCGCTCTCTCGAATGGCTGGCGTCGGTGCAGGTCAACGATGCGGGGGCATTTTCGCCTGTGGGCTCGAATGGGTTCTTCAGCCGCGGCGACACCATGGCCAGGTTCGATCAGCAGCCAGTCGAAGCGTGCGGCATGGTGGCCGCGTGCCTCGACGCGCACGCCGCGAGCGGAGACATGAAGTGGCTTGCGCGAATGAAGGTCGCCTTCGACTGGTTCTTCGGTGCGAATCATCTCAATGCTTCGCTCGTCGACCCGCTCTCGGGTGGCTGCCGAGATGCACTGCATGAAGACCGGGTCAATGAGAACCAGGGCGCCGAATCGACGCTCTCATTCTTGATGGCGTTGCAGCACATGCGCCAGTCAGCCCGCTCGCTGGTTCAGCTTCCCGTCGCTCGTCCCTCTAGGCCCAACGCACGCATAGTCGCGGCAGAAACCGAAGCATGAACGCCATCAAAGAAAGCCGTCGCACCTACGAGGTACTCTTCGCGCGTCACCCCGCCAACCCCATTCTCACCGCGGCGATGTGGCCCTACCCAGCACACACCGTCTTCAACGCCGGAGCGACTCGGCTCCGCGATGGCACCACGCTGTTGTTGGTTCGAGTCGAAGACAGAACCGGCCGATCGCATTTGACCGCGGCGAGGTCTCGCAACGGGGTCGACGGCTGGGTCATCGACGAGCAACCCACCTTCGAGCCCGATCGCATCAACCGGCCTGAAGAATTGTGGGGGGTCGAAGACCCGCGCATCGTCTGGTTCGAAGAGCTGGGCAAGTACGTCATTTCGTACACTGCGTTCGGCAAGTCGGGCCCGGGTGTCGCGCTGGCCTTGACCGAAGATTTCAAGACCTTCGAGCGCAAGGGCTTGGTGATGCAACCCGACGACAAAGACGCGGCCATGTTGCCTCGAAAAATCGACGGCAATTTCGCCCTCATTCATCGACCGGTGAACGAGTCGGGCTCCCACATCTGGTTGTCGTATTCCCCTGACCTGCAGAACTGGGGGCACCACACGATGATTCTGCGCGCCCGACGTGGCGGCTGGTGGGACGCGAACAAGATCGGCTTGTCGCCTCCGTTGATCGAGACCAAGCGCGGCTGGCTGATGCTCTACCACGGCGTTCGGCAGAACTGCGCCGGCGCGCTGTATCGCTTGGGGTTGGCCCTGTTCGATCTCAACCGGCCCGAGAAGTGCTTGCTCCGCGCTGACGAGTGGGTCTTCGGCCCCGAGACGGCTTACGAGAAGTCGGGTGATGTCGACAACGTCGCCTTCCCCTGCGGGTACACACTGGGCGACGACAACGACACCCTCAACCTCTATTACGGAGCAGCCGACACCTCGATCGCCTTGGCCACAGGGCGCATCTCCGAGGTGCTCGCTTGGCTCGACCTGCATGGGCACGAGCCGAAGCCGATCGACGGGTAGCTCGCCCGCGCACGGTCGACCGATCAGGCACAATTGGTTCGATGACGCTAGAACGCCTCACTCGACCGAAACCCTCGCGCGTAACGGCAAGAGTTGAATCTCGACCGCGCCGGCACGCCGGGTGCTAGGCAGCCGCAGCTCGAGATGAGCGGGAGTGAAGAGGGGCAGGGCGTGTGCGGCCGGCGATGATCATCATTCTTGGCGTAGTCATCGTGCTGCTCGCGCTGATGGCCTCCGCGTCGCGACCATTGATCGCCCATCGCGGCGGTCGCTGGTTGCTCTTCTTCGGCCTCGGCATCACGCCACTGCTGCTCAGCGGCGCGGGCTTGACGCTCGGCATGCACGAGTCGACGCGCACCAGTTTCTGCATGGGGTGCCACGAGATGGAGCCGTACGCCAAGAGCCTCTTCGTCGATAACCCTGGTGCCCTCTCGGCGATGCACTATCAACGCCGCTTGATCGACCGCGACTCGACGTGTTTCTCGTGCCACACCGACTACGCGATGTTCGGCGACGCGAAGGCCAAGCTCAACGGCCTGCGGCATGTGTGGGTGCACTACTTCGGCGCGGTACCCGCCGCGGGCAAGATCTCGCTCTACCAGCCCTACCCGAATCACAACTGCCTTCACTGTCACGACGACTCGCGCACGTTTCTCGAGAAGCCAGTGCATCTTGAACAGCGAGCGGCGCTCCAACGAGGCGAGGTCTCGTGTTTGACCTGTCACACCGTCGTTCACGATCTCGAAGCAGCGAAGACCGGGCCGTTCTGGAGCCCGCCGTGAGATCGCCCGAAACTCGCACTCGCATCGCCACCCTGGTCGTGATGGCCGGGCTTCTCGCACAGCTGGGCAGCACCCTCTATTGGACGCCGCTGACCTTCGTGCTCTTCGCGATGATTGGGTTGCCGCTGGTGTTGATTGGCATCGCCCTCTACGCCCGCGCCGTTCTTCAGATTCTGAAAGACAAGAAGGCACTGTGAAGCGTCTGCGCGCGCCATGGGTGTGGCTCCTCCTGCTCCCTGCGGGCGTGCTCGCGTTCAGCTCACCGCAAGACGTGAAGATTTCGCCGCTCGAGGCTCGCTCGCAGCCCAAGCCCGCGGTGTTCTCGCATTGGCTCCACCAGAGCCAGCAGTGCTTCAACTGCCACCCTGCGATATTCGCGCAAGCGGTCGAAGGCTTTACCCACGCACAGATGACGGCAGGTCAGTTCTGCGGTGCTTGCCACAACGGTGCGGTCACCAAGGCCATCAGCTCCATGCGATGCGAGGCGTGTCATGCTGCGCGCTGAGCGACTGGTTCTCTTGCTGCTCGCCCTGTCGCCAACGCTCGCGCATGCGCAAGCCAGTGAAGAGAAACGCCGAACGATCATGAATCGCCTCGGCATCGTCGAGACCCCGCGCCGGCCAGTCGAAGATGCGGGTGTCCTCGTCGCGCCGGTTGTACCCGTCGTGATTGAGCCTGGTCTCACGTCGACGCCGAGTCGTCCGGTCGTCGCGTTCGAGAGCATTCGAGGTGTGCTGCAGCAGCGGTGCGCCACCTGTCATCGAATCGGCGCGCCAGCGGCGAGCTCGGGCTGGGTGTTGTCAGGCATTGCACGAGCTGACTTCGACGCGACGGTCAGGGTCCTCAATCAACTCCTGACGAAGGCGAGCGGCCAAAAGGCGCATGCGGGCGGTGCCGTCCTCGCTCCTGCCTCTGCCGAGTACGCGAGCCTTCGACAGTGGGTCGAGGCGGGTGCGCATTTGGGCGCCTCGCCTGCGGGCGCGGTTGCACCGATCCGCTCGACTCCTGAGGTCAGGCGTGAAGTACCGATCGTCGCTGGCGAGCTTGGTGACGCTGGCGAGCTTGGTGACGCTGGCGACCCGATCGACGGGGGCGTCATCTCGAGTCAATTCACCGCTGTCAGCGCACTGCTCGTCGAGGCTTGCGCCAGCTGCCACGCAGTCGGCCGATTGGCAGGCACCTCGCGGTATCTGAGCTTGAGCGACGAGCAGGCGCACTTCGGGTCGCTGCGGCCCTTCGCCTCCTCGGGGCTGCTGGTGCAACGCGCGCGCGGCGAAGGGCACGCTGGGGGCAGGGTCTTCGCTGAAGGCAGCCCTCAGCTCACTCAGCTTACTGCATGGGTCGCGGCAGGAGCGCCCGGGCCAGCAAACGAGCCCGAGCCCCCGGCGGGCGGAGCGAGAGCCGAAGCACCACCGTCAGTTGCTGCCGTGCCGCCGAGCCCGGTCGCCGCGGGGTTCGTCTGGGCGACGCTGCCGGTGCTCGGTACGTTTCGACTCAACGGCCGCTTCGATCTCGCGCTTGAGCGCACGGGCTACACCGCGAACCCTTTCGTGGGCACGGCGAAGACCGGCCTCCAGAGCTATCACCACTTTCTCTTCTTGAGCCGCGACTCGAAAGACGACCCGCTCTCGCTGAGCCTCGAGGTGACCTCGCTGCAGTTCTGGCACGTCGGGGCCCGCATCAACCGCGACGGTTGGCCCCTGCTGCTCTCAGTCAAAGCGGGCAAGCTGTTGGTGCCGTTTGGAGGCGAGCCGCTCTACCACCACAGCTACGGCGGTACCGCGGGCTTCGACCAACGCGTGTTGCCTCCGATCTTCGCTCGCGAAGGGGCCAGCGTCGCCCTGAGCGGCCGAGTCATCGGCGTGACCCTCAGCGCCGATGCGTACGTCATCGCCGGATACCGACTCAAGACCGCCGACGCGGTGCTCAACCTCCAGTCAGATTTCTCGCCGCTCGACCAAGTTCACTTGGGCCTCGGCGGGCGACTGGGCGCAGCTTACGGCCCAGTGAGCGTCTGGTACTCCACGCTCTTCAACCCGCTCGGGTTCGGTCGACGCTTGTTCATGCAAGCCATCGACGTCTCAGTCTTTCGCCCTCGCGCCATCAAGGTACTCGAATATTTCTCGTTCGGGGTGGGCCTGCTGCGAGCCGACGTCTCTGGCGGAGCTGCCTGGGGCTACGGCGGGCCCGGCGACGATTACTATCACTTCGCCAGCTACTTTGAGGCGCGTGCGTACCCCTTCGATTGGCTCTACCTGCAGTACCGCCAAGGCCTGCGCACGTTCAACAACCGGCGCGGAGTCTACCTCGATGATTCGCGGCTGACCCAAGCCGACAGCTCGACCCACAACGTGGGCATCGTGGCCCGCTGGCGAGGGCTGTCCGTCGGCCTCTATCAATTTTGGAATCTCGAGAAGGTCGCCGAGACGCGGAACGATCTGACCCGATTGATGGTGGCCTATGACTTCTAGGCTCGTGGCGCTCCTCGCGATGGCGTTGGCCGCATGCGCCGACTTTCAGCGCGGCCCGAGCGCGGTGCTCGACGATGCAGGCGTCGAACCGACCCCCAGTGACGGCGGAGCCACCTCGTTCGCGATCGCAGTCGAGCCGGTGCTCATCGACACCTGCCTGAGCTGCCATCGGGTCGGAGGGGTCGCAGCCGGCACCTCGCTCGTGCTCTCGGGTGAAGCGGGTGCCGACTTTGCTCAAGTCAGCGCGCTGGTCGACCTGGCCACCCCCAGCGCCAGTCGGCTGCTCAGCAAAGCCGCAGGCCAAGGCCACGGAGGCGGCGCGGTGCTGGCTCCAGGCTCACCCGACTACCAAGCGCTCCTCCAGTGGGTCACCGACGGTGCGCATCCATGAAGTCCTCGCCCGAAAGCTCCGTATGAATCGCTTCCTCTCAGGTCTCATCGTGTTGTCGGCCTGCGCGCAGCTCGAGGGGCCCATCGTGCCAGTGGTGACGACTGCGGGCCCGCACTCCGCGCACGTCGGTGAGTCGGTGCAGCTCACCGCGAGCACGAAGCCCAAGGGCGACGACTCGTATGTCTGGTCGAGCGCTGACCCGACCATCGCGCACGTCGATGACACTGGCCTGGTCACTGGCATGGCCTCAGGCGAGACGATGCTCTCGGCGAAGGGCAACCCCAGCGGCGCGATTGGTCAGCACGCGATGGTGGTCTTCGTCAGCGCCATCGACGCGGGCGCATTCGTCAGCCAGGTGCCGTTCTTCACGGCGTGGTCGGCCTCGCCGCACGCTGACATCGGCGCCAAGGCCTTCACCCATTGGAACGCCGAAGGCAAGGTGCCGGTCGCCTGCGCTCGGTGCCACAGTTCTGAAGGGTTCATCGACTACTTGGGAGGCGACGGCACCGCCGCCGGCCGCGTCGATGCACCAGGCGAAACCGGCTCGGTGATTCGTTGCATCACCTGTCATGACCCGTCGGCGACCGCCTTAACCTCGGTGATGTTCCCGTCGGGCAAAGTGGTGAGCGGGCTCGGGCCCGAGGCGCGCTGCATCGTCTGCCACCAGGGTCGAGCTTCAGGGCTCGATGTCGATCGGCAAATCGCCGATGCCGGCGTCGGAGAAGACGTCGAAAGCGCGCTCCTCGGCTCAACCAATATCCACTACTTCCCCGCGGCGGCGACGCTGTTCGCTGGCCAGGCGATGGGCGGGTATCAGTACGCAGACCACTTCTACGACACCAAGTTTCGACACGTTCCGGCCTTCGATACCTGCACCCAATGCCACGACCCGCACTCGACCAAGGTTCGCTGGGCAGCCTGCGCCACCTGCCACGATGGAGTCACCGATGTGACTCAGGCCCACGACATTCGGCAGATCGCCTCGCGCAACCAAGACTACGACGGCGACGGCAATACCACTGAAGGCATCTATTACGAGGTGCAAGGCATCGGCGCCACGCTGCTGAAGGCGATGCAGCGCTACAGCGCCGAGCGAAACCAGCCGCTCTGTTACAGCACGAGCTACCCATTGTGGTTCAACGACGTCGACGGCGATGGCGCCTGCACCGCCGCTGAAACAGTGTCGAAGAACGCGTTCAAACACTGGTCGCCGCGCTTGCAGAAGGCGGCGTACAACTACCAGCTGGCCAAAACAGATCGCGGTGGCTTTGCCCACAACGCGAAGTACACCATTCAACTGCTCAGCGACTCGGTCGCGTCGATGAATGGCGGCCTCGTGACCAAGCTCGATACCAGCCGTATGGTTCGCGACGACCCTGGTCACTTCAACGGCGCCAGCGAGGTCGCCCGCCGCTGGGACGCGAATGACGCGGTGGCCGCGAGCTGCTCGCGTTGTCACAGCGGGTCGCAAGGCTTTCGCTTCTTCACACAGTACGGCGTGGGCCAGAACGTGCCGCAAACCCCGAACGGCCTCGAGTGCGCTACCTGCCACGAAACGTTCGCGCCTGACTACACGCTGTCGATACCGGCGAAGACCTTCTTGGCCGAGGGCAAGACGGTGGTGCTGCCGGGCAATGACAACCTCTGCGCCAACTGCCACATCGGTCGTGCCTCGAAGGCCACCATCGACGCGGCCATCGCGGTTGGAGGCAATCTCAGGTTCATCAACGTGCACTACCTGCCCGCCGCCGGCACGCGTGAAGGCTCGCTGGCCAAGGTCGGGTACCAATATGACGGCAAGACGTACGCGGGCCGGCTTCAGCACATGGGCGGGGTTCAGTGCACGTCGTGCCACGACCCGAAATCGAGCAATCACACTTTCAAGATCGCTGACGTGTGGGCCTCCCGCTGCGAGACCTGCCACGCTGACCAAGCCAAGGCCGAAGAGGTGCGGCTGGTGCACGTGCTCGACTACGACGGAGACGGCAACACGACTGAGACGCTCGCAGCCGAAATTGATGGCATGGCGGCTCGGCTGATGACGGCGATGCAGACCGCGACCGCGAATGGGCTCTGCTACTCGGGCGTGACGTACCCGTACTTCTTCAAAGACACTGATGCGAACGGCCGCTGCGATGCGCCCGAGCTCGTCTCGAGCAATGGCTTCGCCTCCTTCACGCCGGCATTGCTCAAGGCTGCGCACAACTACCAGATGAGCCGCAAAGACCCTGGCGCATGGGCCCACAACTTCGACTACGTCGGTCAGTTGCTCTTTGACAGCATTGAGAACGTCAGTGGCGCTGCACCCGTCGGAGTACTACGCCCACTCTAGGCGCGCGCCGGGGGGCGACTCGCAAACAGCGGCAGAGAAACGGTGAAGACGCACCCTTTGCCGGGGAGATCGCGAACCAGAATGTCGCCGGAGTTCGCCTTCACGCCACGGCGGCTGATGGCCAGGCCAAGGCCCGCTCCCGATCGATCTACGCCGCGCTGTTCAAAGCTCTGAAAGAGGCGCTCGGGGTCACCAGGCGGCAGCCCGCCGCACTCGTCTTCGATCTCGACCAGTACTCGAGTGCCGACCACCTTCGAGCGGAGCGTGACGTGACCGCCCGCGCGCGTGAACTTGAAAGCGTTCTGCAACAGATTCGAGAGCGCTGAAGTGATCAGTGCTCGGTCGACCTCAACCACCACGTCGAGCGGGGAGGGCGCGACGGTCAGCCGCAGGCCGCGCTCGCGGGCATCCATCGTGGCGGCAACTTCGACCTCCTCGATGAGCTCGACCAGATAGAGAGGTTTGCGCGTGACCGTGCCCGAGTTGAGTCGAACGTCGGCCAGCGAGCGGTCGATGAGATCGCGCATGCCGCGGAGGCTTCGACCGAGCAACAAACTGGTCGTGCCTCCGATGGCCACGGTGCCGTTCGAAACCGCTTGGTAGGCGAGCATCGCGCCGTTGAGCAGATTGCGGAGCTCATGCGCGAGAAACCCAAGTCGCTCGACCTCCTTGTCAGAGATGTCTTGGTCGCGCTGGCGCACGAACTCAGTCACAGCTTCTGCGATGGCGTTGTCGAGGCAGCGATTGAAGGTGCGAAACTCTTCGACGCTGATGGTCGCGTCCTTCTCGATCGCGAAGTCGGTGAGCGCCTGACAGAGGCTGCCGTAGTCTTGAACCACCTGACCAACGGTGAAGCCATGCGCAAGGCGATCGTGCCCGTGTTTGGCTGCGCTTCGGTCCATCTCTCCACCGAGTCGCGCCGATTGACCTGCCTCACTGCGCAGCATCCCGATCAATTGATCCAAAAAGAGGGGGATGCCAGTTCTCAGCTCGATGTCAGTGGCGTACGGGGCCAGTCGATCGGAGACCTTGATCTGCGTCCGGGTGATGATTTCGTCTCGATTCGAAATCAAAAAATCAACCAGAGTCGCCATGTCTGCCCTATGACAGTTCTACCCCGCCCGCGCCACGGCCCATATAGGGCTCCCACGGGAGCTCGGCGTTGAGCAGGGTTCACGATGAACAGCGCCGCGAACAACGTGCCCCCGTCAGCAACGCTGTGCGCCTCAACCTGCAAACCGTCATCGTAATCGCAGGGGGTTGCGGCGCCGCGCGCGCGTCACATCACAAACCGCGCCTTCGACCATCGCGCGCAGGTGAGCGGCGCCGTCACCCTCAATTCGAGATACGGCCGACGACCTCGCTCGATTCGGCCCGCTGATGTCACCTCAGGGCATCGACGTCATTCAGAAGACCTGCGGAGACGTCTTCGCGGTTCGAATGCACGGCCTCGAGACCAACGCTGTGAAGTACGACGCCTACCAGAGTGCCGGCGACTCGGCGCCAGCCAGCTTCTCGCTGAGGGGCGACCAGGCGATGGTGTACCCGTTTTTGAAACAGGATCTGGGCAACGAACGGGTCCTCCTCGGGTACGCCTTCAGCACCAAGGCCGTCACGCCCGACAAGACCGGGGTGTTGACGCCCACCATCACCGTCGAGCGCTCGTTCTCCGAGTTTCTGCTCAACCCTTCGAACGCGAACCTCGCCGCCGACAATCTGCGAGCAGCACGAGGTTCGAGATCGGCCCGGTGATGGTGACGTCGGGCACCGGTACCAACCAATGCGGCAATGCCGAATAGCCGCGACCTTCGACGCTTGCCTTGTATTTTCCGGGTCGAACCGCGCCGCTCCACGTGTAGGGCTGCGTCGTCGAAGTGCAGTCGGTGATGAAGAAGGCCACGTCGTAGTGCGAGTTGGTCTCGTGCTTGAGGTACACCACTCCACGCGTCGAGGCGCACGAGGTGGTCGCCGGCAAGACCCCGTTGCGCGTCACGGTGCCTGCCACCACCACCGCTGCCGGGTCGACCACGTTCAAGACGATCGCGCTCGAGTTGCCGCCGGTTGCACGAACCATTCACGTCGCACGAGTAGCAGGGCAAGAGTTCAGACAGACCGCGGCACAATGATTCGCCATCGCCGGTGCGCGACAGACGAAGCCGTCGGCACACGCGTCGCAGCTCACTGATTGACCGCAGCCATCGCTGATTTGCCCACACACCGCACCCGCCGCCGCGCACGTTCCGCAGTTAAGCACGGGCTGGGGCTGCAAGTGCCTTTGCCGCAGCGATTCGCGGTCCCGCCCGCTCCACAGCTCTCACCGGCCACCGTACACGCGCCGCACTCGAGCGGCATTCCGCACTCGTTCGAAACGGTTCCACATTCGGCCGCCGCATCAACGCAGGTTCGCGGAACGCAGAGGCCGCCATCACAGCACCCGGCGCACGATGCGGGCGTGCACTGCACGGAGCTGGCGCCACACAGAAGAAACCGCATGCTCCGACCCCCAAAGACAAAGAACAGGGTGCCTAGGCGCGAATCACTGCGCTATTGAAAGTGGGGCGAAGAGTCATTGCGAACGTCTTCAAATTAGGCGAACAGTTTCACGATGAAGCCTCTGTCGGTAATCGGGTGTGTCGTGGTCGCGTTGACGATCGGTACGGTCTTCGGTCGGTGGACTGCGCGGCTCGAGACGCCTGCGCCAGTCGCTGCGGTGAACCCGACGGTGATGGCTGCACCATCAATGGGTTTTCTCCCCAATCGCAATCGCGAGGCTGCCGAGAATGGGCCGCCGGTCACCGTGACTGGAGTCGTGCGCGAAGTGATTCAAGTGCCGACCTACACCTATCTTCGGGTCGATCGCGAAGGTGGCGAAGAGGTGTGGGCCGCGGTGCCCTCCAGCCCAGAAATGGCCGCCGGTGCGAAGGTGTCAATCGCCGACGCGCACGTGATGCACGACTTCAGCTCGAAGACGCTCGGTCGAACGTTCGCGCAAATCTACTTCGGGCGACTGCCAGAGCAGGGCGCTCGCGGTCTCTGAAATGTCTGCCTGCGTTTTCTGCGACATCGTCAACGGCGAACGACCTTCTCGCGTGGTGCTCCAAGGCCCGCGCACCCTCACCATCATGGACGCGAACCCCGTCGCGCCAGGTCACTTGCTGATCGTGCCCAAGGCCCATCTCGAAACGATGGCCGACGCCGACTATGAGTGCCTCGAAGAAATGATTCGCACTGCGAAGGCGATGGGAGCGCTTGTACGGTCCAGGCTCGGCGCCTCGGGTTTCAACCTGCTCACCGCGAATGGAGTCGATGCACAGCAGTCGATTCTGCATCTGCATTTTCACGTGGTACCCCGCTCGAAAGACGATGGCTTGAATCTGTGGCCTCGTGGCAAGAGTTCACCTGCGGTCGAGATTGAGCGCGCATTCAAGGCGCTCACCTGATGCGACTCACTGTGCTCATCACCGCGACCTTGCTCTCGGCCTGCGGCACCACCGCTGGTTCTACCTCGGCCGGAACAGTGCGGGGCGACGGTCGAGCACGTCAATCGGGACCTCGGCATTTGCTTGTTCCTCAACGTCTGGGCACCGGGGCCCGCGGTCAAGCGACCGGTACTGATGTGGATTCACGGCGCGCGTTCACCGTCGCTCGTGCTCGATAGGCCGCTGTCGACGACCTCCAACATCAAGCGCGCCGAATGCGACCTGTGGAATTCGCTGGTCGACCCCTGATCAGGGCTGGCCCGCGGTCTCCGGCACTCGCACCTTCACGTGGAGCACCGACCCGCGTCGGACGATCTCGAAGTCAGCCGGTTCTCCCTTCGAGGTCGTGGCGAGGGCTTTCAGCAGATGCTCTGGCGAGTCGAGGCTGTTGCCGTTGATGGCGTGAACGACGTCACCATTCTCGAGGCCGGCCTTCGCGAGCTCGGAGCTTCGCTCGATCGCGAGTAACTTGAACCCCTGGCACACGCCCTCTTTGAAGGCCGGCACGACCCGAGCGCCCTTGAAGATCTCCGGTGCAGGCTGCGAGGCATGAGCAGGCAGACGCGACAAGGCCATGACCACCAGCAGCATCATTCGAATTTTCATGACGAGCCGTTGAGCAACGCCGGTGCCAGCGATAACCGCGCGCGCTTTCAGAGAGCTCGCTTGAGGCCGCTGCCAGTTTGGCGCGCGCGGTCAGTCTCAGTTGGTCAAGCTGCCGATCGACCGCCGAGTTAGCGCTTCGCCTTCGATGCCGATGGCGTGAGCCTCGCGAGTCGAAAACCTCAGGGACTCGAGCGAGTTACATCAATGGGCCCTGAAGGATTCGAACCTTCAACCTAGCAGCCTGTTGATGAAACGGCGTTTGGCGTGATCTTCAGTCCTAC
>Ga0105048_10010890_pt1 | contig 14390 bp, 10 predicted proteins | sample MAT05_FD_78382 | JGI IMG/M metagenome (GOLD analysis project Ga0105048, IMG submission 78382) | Freshwater microbial communities from Lake Fryxell liftoff mats and glacier meltwater in Antarctica - MAT-05 | ecosystem: Environmental > Aquatic > Freshwater > Ice > Liftoff microbial mat | place...
CCGAGCAGCAGAACTCCGGCTGCCCCCGTCATAAATCTGCGCCAGTGCCAAAAGCCGCCGACCCTGGTTCGCATTCTGCGAAACGCGCGCCAACCGTCGTAACTTCGCCGCATCAAAATCACCCCGAAGCGCAACCCCGGTCCCCATGACAATCTCCTCCCTGAGCAGATCGACATAGATTCATACTTTTGGAGCCTTGGGAATCCCCCCGCGAGTCAGGATCAACGCAACTTGGTATAAGTTTGGGATTTAACCCGTAATTCGAAAGGTCATCGTATAACGCCGATTTTGCAATGTACTAAACGCCCCGTCGCGGTCGCCGTTACAGCCGTCGGAGAACTGTCGGGTGTTCGTCCATGATCTTCAGTACAAGCGCGCCGAACAAGCTATTGGCCCAGGCGAACCAAGGGCGTGAAAAGCGCGTTGGATCGTCCTTGTCGAAGGATTCGTGCATGAAGCCGGTGCCACCATCGGTCGCGATCAGGTGCCGCAGCGTGGTTTCGATTTCGACTTCGTCGGTGCTCGTCAAACCACGCATGATGATGGCTAGCGGCCAGATATAGCCCGTCGCGGTGTGGAGGCTGCCGATGCCGTCGGCAGCGCTGCCGCTATAGTACCACGGGTTGTCGGGGCTGAGCAGCATCGCGCGCGTGTTGCGGTACACCCCGTCGTCGGCGTTGCAATAGCCCAGATACGGGGCGGCGATCAGGCTTGGGGCGTTGGCATCGTCCATCAGCAAACGGCTGCCAAAGCCATCGACCTCGAACGCGTAAACGCGGCCGTGGCGCGGATGATCGACGATTGCATGCACCTTGATCGCGGCATCGACCTCATCGGCGAAAGCGCGCGTCGATGCAGCAAAGGCCGCGTCCCCAGCGATGGTCTGATGCATCTCCGCCAATTGCCGCAGCGCCACGACCGCCATCATGTTCGACGGGATCAGGAACGGAAAGATGCAGGCATCATCGGATGGCCGGAACAACGACGCGATCAGCCCAATGGGGCGGGTCGGTGCGCCATAGCCGTCATTCGGCGCTGTATCGTGTGCGCGATCGGTAACCCGCTGGAACCGGTAGGGGCCAAGTCCCGATTTGCGCTGCATCACGCTTAACGTATCGACGATCACGTGACTCGCCCGCCGCCAATCGGCATCGAAACAGCCGACATCGTCGGTTGCCTTCCAAAAGGCGTACGCCAACCGGACGGCGTAGCACAGCGAATCAACCTCAAACTTGCGCTCGTGCAGTTCGGGTTTCATCTCGGTCTTGTCGCTCGCCCAAGGCGACCCGGTCGGCCCGCGGTTAAATGCATTGGCATAGGGATCGATCAGAATGCAGCGCGTTTGCCGATTGACGACACCAGCGATCAATTGCCGCAGCGGTGCGTCCTGCGCGGCGAAGCGGAGATAGGGCTCAACCTGCGCGGCACTGTCACGCAGCCACATCGCGTCGATATCGCCGGTGATGACGAACGTGTCCGGACGCCCGCCGATCGTGTCAACGGACACCGTCGTATCGAGCGTGTTGGGATAGCAATTGTCAAACAGCGTCGCGAGCCGTCGCGCCGTCCCCGGGCGATCGAGTATTCGGTGCATTCGCGCGACCGCCGCATCGACCGATTTACTTCGAAAGCGCCGCGCCGACGGCTGGGGTCGACCATTGGCAAGCGGGTTGGGGGGCGGTTGATACGCAATGGCGTCGGCTCCTAGCGGCAACGCAGAACCGCAGACGGCAGCGGCCGCAATGCCGACCAAGGTTCGGCGTGACAAGCCGGGGGGTGCGTCCGTCGTCGTCGCAGCACGGTCATACTTCATGGTTGGATGATCCTCCCTTAGGCATTCGTCAATCATGGCACAGCCTCCAGCACCACCCCGGCAGCCTGATACGCTTCAGGCAGTGGGATGCTGACCCCATTCGCCATCCATTCGGCACCACTCGCCTCGGCGACTATGCCGGTCGGCACGGGAACGCCGTCAATCATGTGCGCGCGGTAGCGGAGCGCGGGGTCGAGCCCGCGCAAAGCGATCGTCGGGGGTGCCGTAGTCACCGCGCGCTGCGTTGAAAAAACAAGCAACACCGCTTGCCGACGATCCCCCACTACTGAAAGCGTCGCGCTGCGGCCATCGGCGCTTTGCGGGGCGATGAGCCGGTATAGCGCGCTCTGCTGCACCGTTTGGCGGATTGTTTTGTAATCGGCGATCATTCGGGTGGCGATGGCCATATCCTCCGGGTTCAAGCGATCGAGATTGTCGCCAATCCCGAGGCCACCCTGCATTGCGACCAGAAAGCGAAAGCGCAGCGAGGTAGCGCGCTGTTTGGTCCAGCTCGGTGACCCCGTTACCCACGCCATCATCGCCGCGGGGGCATACGCTTGCGTAAAGCCATTCTGGATCGCCAGTCGATCGACGGGATCGGTATTGTCGGAGGGCCACACTTGATCGACGAACGCCAACATCCCCAGATCGATCCGCCCGCCGCCGCCCGCGCAGCCCTCCCACTCTACCTTCGGATGGCGTCGCCGCAACTCGGCCAGCACCCAATAGAGATTGCGGACATAGTCGATATAAAGCCGTTGCTGGTCGCCCGCCGCTAGTTCGGGCCAGCCCGGCTCGGACCAAGTGCGGTTGTGACCCCATTTGATGAAATCGATACGATTGTCTTGCAACAGCGCGTCCATTACACGCAGTACGTGATCGCGCACCTCGGGACGTGCCAGGTTGAGCACCAACTGATTACGGCTCTCACTGCGCGGTCGGCCTGGAAAATTGATCACCCAGTCGGGGTGCTTGCGATAGAGGTCGCTATCGCGGTTGACCATTTCTGGCTCGACCCACAACCCGAACTCCATTCCCAAGCCGTGGACATGGTTGATCGTTGCGCGCAGTCCACCGGGGAATTTTCGGGGGTTGACGGTCCAGTCTCCCAGCCCGGCATGGTCGTCATTGCGCGCGCCGAACCAGCCATCGTCGATGACGAAGCGTTCGACGCCGATCTGCGCGGCCTTGTCGGCAAGCGCGATCTGGCCTGCTTCGGTCACGTTAAAGAGCGTTGCTTCCCAACTGTTGTAGAGCACTTTACGCGGCACAAGCTTGCCGTCGCGGTGTGACAGGATGTGGGTGCGTTGAAAGGCATTGAGCCGCCGCGACGCCTCGCCGAAGCCTCCGTTGACGAAGCCTCCGTTGACGAAGCCGGCGTAAAAGACGGGCGATTCAAGCTGATCGCCCGGACGTAGGCGATAGCCGAAATCATAGGGGTTGAAGCCGCCGGTAACGCGAACCTGCCCTGCCTCATTCTGTTCCGTTACAATCCGCCATGCACTGCTCCACGCAAGCGCGGCGATCCACACACGGCCATGGTTTTCATCGGTGGCTGGGTCATCGGCGATCGCAACCCAGGGATTGGCTTGATGCCCTGTCGTGCCATGACGACTTTCGAGCATCGTTGCGGCGCCGTTGATCGGGCGGCTGTGCAGCGTAAATTCGCCGGTCCACCGGCCCGTTACATAGCGCAACCAATAGCGGTCACCGACCGGCAGCGTATAGGCGGCAGCCATCATCTGCTCGACTTGCACGGGCTTTGCGGTGCGGTTGACGACGGTCGCGCTGCGCGCGACGAGACCCGTCGCCTCGTCGATCCGGTAGCGCAGTTCGACCTCGACGGCCTCCGCGATATCTGCCAGCCGCACGATCAGCGAAACGTCGTCAATCCGGCGCGACCGATAGTGCAGCACCAGATCGCGATTGCCGTTCGCAAAGCCGACCTTCAGGCTCGCTTCGCGGTCGAGTCCGCCGCCCCGACCAAGATATTCCTGCGCAACTTGGCCGACGGCGATATCGTTCGGGTTCAGCTCGACGGTCGGCGGTGTCGCGGGAAACGCCGCCGCATCATCCACCCGCACACCCCAATATAGCGCGCGCAGCTTGCCGTGGCGCGCGACTCGAAAGGCGTACGTTACGTCGCGCGCATCAAGCCGGAAGACGCGCGTCGTCAAGTCATACCGGATCGCCGCATCGGCAGCGCCGGGAATGCCCGCCGCCGCCGCGAGCAGGATAACGCTGACGGCCACCGATTTCCAGAATGCGGCCACCGTAAACCTCCTCCTGCGTGCGTGGCAAACGTTACCCCGGCTTGCAGCGGCAAACCCGCTGTCCGACGCTAGGAGATAGCGCACTTCGTTAAAATGTGAAGGCTCACATTTTAATATTGTGAACCTTCACAAATGAAGGCATACAGCTACCAGATCGTTTCACAGAATTCGACATGTACGGGGAGAGGGCTATGAGCATGCATCGTTATCTGCTGTTGGCTGGGGTCGCAACATCGCTATTGGGCACACCGGCTTATGCCCAGAACGCGCCGACCCAGCCAACCGACCAAACAGCAGCCGAACCTGGCGATAGCAGGTTGACGAAGGACGACCCGACCGACATCGTGGTCACGGCAGACCGGCGGAATCAATCGTTACAGAATTACGCTGGTACCGCGGCAGTACTATCGCCCGATCGACTCTCAGGGGTCGGCATCGTCAACATCGAAAATTTGAACGATGCACTGCCCGGCTTGCGCGTCCAGAATTTCGGCGGCGCAATCAATATTGCGCTACGCGGCATCGGGACCAACCAGAACACTGAACTCGGGGATCCCAACGTCGCAACCCATTTCGACGACGTCTATGTGCCGCGCGTCCAGGGGCTAGCCAATGCCTATTTCGACTTGAAGTCGGTAGAAGTGAACTTTGGGCCACAGGGCACACTACGCGGCCGCAATGCTTCGGCCGGATCGCTAAACTTCATTGCGTTCGCGCCTGAACTTGGTAAATTTCTGGGAACGATCGAAGGCGGTTATGGAAATTTCGATCAGGTCAGCCTGAAGGCTGTCCTGAACATCCCGGTTGTCGATAACATTGCGCTGCGTTTTTCCGCAAGCTTTGACCGACACGGCTCCTATTACCGCAACGTCGGTCTCTTTCCTCAGATCGCTGCACCCTATCAGGATGACAATCGCGGCGTACGTGGGCAGGTCCTTTGGGAGCCAACCACACAACTTAGCATTCTGATCGCCGGTGATTACAACAATCAGGCTTCGACTGGCTTCAACGGGACCAACTTTTCGGAATTTTTGGGCGTCCCAGGCAACAACTTTACGAACGCGGCAAACGAAGTCGAGCGACCACGCGATATTTTGACCGGCCCGCTTGGTGAACGGTATTTTACCGAGCATTCCGGTGTCCGCGGACGGATAACGTACAAAACCGACGGACTTTTCAACGTTCAGTACATCGGCAGCTATCGTGCACTGCGTTTCGGGGGAGAAGGCCAAGGCCCAATTGGCGTCGCGACACCCGGCTTTCAGGAGAACTTTTTCGGCGGCGCGCTCGGTGCCGAGCGCCTCGATAATTTCAGCCAGAGCATATCAAGCAACAATTCGCTGTCTAACTTTCACGAGCTACGATTTTTCAACGATTCCGAGCCGTTCAAATACTCGCTCGGCGGCAATTATTTCGACGAGAGCCAGCGAACTTTCAACAGCTCGGTTGCCGACAATAACTCCTTCTTCCAGGGCCAGGAGTTCAATACTCGCACCAGAAGCGAGGCGTATGCTTTTTATGGCGACGGAACATATTCGATCACCGATAAATTACGGTTCACCGCCGGTATCAGGTATACAAACGACACAAAGTCCCGCACTGGCGTAATCTCCCGGCTATTCTTTGGTGGCGGCGACGCTAACTTCGGTTGCTGTGGCCAGTTCAGGCTCGGCACGCCGGGTTTCCAATTCAATACCAACCGAACAGTACTCAATCCAGATCTGAACAATGATAATATTATCTCGGCGGGCGAACAGCTTGCGTTTTTCCGTGGCGGCGTCAATCGGTTTGGCTCGCGCGACACGATTCCGATTGCATTCGGCCAGGCTTTTCAAAGGCTCAACGCGAATCCGGCGAGTGCCTCCGATCCCAATTTTCCCGTTTTCATCGTTCCGCCAAATGCCCCGCCAGGAGCATTTGGAGGTCCAGGTTGTTTTAATTCGGCGCGGACCCCAGGTTTTCAATGCCGTGCAGACGGGCTGTTCAGCTTCCTTTTCGTTGCAAACACGATCAATAATCAGGCTGCACAGATTAACACCGACTTCGTCGATTGGCGCGGACGCCTCGAATATGATCTAACCGACGACAACCTTGTTTATGGCCTCGTATCGCGCGGACACAAAGCGGCAAGTTTTAACGACAATCTGGGCCCCCTGGGACCAGCACCCTTTTTTCGCCCGGAGAGCGTAACGCTCTATGAAATTGGCACCAAAAATGAGTTTGAGGTTTTTGGTCGGCGTGCGACGCTGAACCTTTCCGCTTTCTACAACGACTATCGGGACCAACAACTGACTGCCTTGCTTGGTGTTCAATCAATCGTCGCGCAGATTACCGGTCCTAACGGCACCCTGATCGACGTAACCGGGCCGCAGGTCTTGCCGAACGACTTCAACCAGAATCAGGTTGTTGCCTTTACCTTCAATGCTGCAAACAGCGAAACCTACGGTTTGCAGGGTAGCGGGTCGCTCGTCCTGCCGGCAAACTTTAAGTTCGGCGCGGATTTCCTTTGGCTGGAAGCTCGCATCAAGGACGCCGATCCGGTTCAGGATTTCCGTTTCCAAGCCGATGTTAACGGCATCGATTCGGTTGCGCGGCCGATCGCCGGGCGGCGTTTGCCGTATACGCCTCGGTTCCAGCTCAACGCGTCGCTGGCTCAGGTGATCCCGGCCGACCGGTTGGGAGGATTGTTCGACTGGCTCGTCAGCGTGTCGTGGCGCTCGTCGAGTTTTGCAACGATCTTCAATTCGATCGATTTCAACCCCCCGCCGGCAAGTACTGTCCCCCCGATCAGTGACGGGTTGCCGCGCGGCTCGCTTAATGACCGAATTCCGTCCTACGCACTGGTCAATTTGGCATTTGGCTTCACGCGCAAACAGTTCCGCATCGAAGGATATGTAAACAACCTCTTTGACAGCACGATCGCGGCGGGGCTTTTGGTCAACCAGTTCAGCAACACACGATTTTTCACAAACCCCCGTCTCATCGGCGGGCGCGTGCGAGTTACTTTCTGAATCAAGCGCGGGGCGGCTGCTTGTGGCCGTCCCGCCGCTGCCCCACATTGCCTGCACTTTCGCAGCACCGGTCCCCCTTGGAGACAAGTAATGCCGAATGTACTGCGCCTTTTTTCCCTGGCCGGTCTGGCCATCGGCACTCTGATGACGGGAAGTGTGGAAGCAGAGACGATCGTACCGCGCGATTACAGCTTGGTCTGGTCCGACGAATTCTCGGTCGATGGGCTGCCCGACGACACCAAATGGTCCTATGACATTGATCACAATCGGGGCGGGTGGTTCAACAACGAAAAGCAGTATTATGCCGATCACCGCGCAGAGAACGCGCGCGTCGAAAACGGTTCCCTGATCATCGAGGCGCGCGCCGACGCGGGCGAGATCGGCAAGCTGCCAGATTGGGGCAAGCAGCAATATAGCTCTGCACGGCTGCGAACGCTGGGCAAGGCGAGCTGGACCTATGGTGCGGTCGAAGTCCGCGCAAAGCTGCCCTGCGGCGTCGGCTCTTGGCCAGCAATCTGGATGTTGCCCGACGACAAGGGGATTCCGTGGCCCGACAGCGGTGAAATCGACATTATGGAGCATGTCGGATTCGATCCTGGCAAGATCCATTTCTCCACGCATACCAAGGTCGGCAATTTTATCCTGCATACCGAAAAAACGGGGGTGAAGTCGGTAGCCAGTGCTTGCGGCGAGATGCATCGGTATCAATTGTCCTGGACGCCGAACCTGATTGTGATGGGCGTCGATGATCAACGCGGCTTCAGCATGAAACGCGCCAGCACAAAGCGCTCCGAATGGCCGTTCGACGGGCCGTTCCACATCCTGCTGAACGTCGCTATCGGCGGCGACTGGGGCGGCCAAAAGGGTATCGACAACAAGGCTTTCCCGCAACGAATGGAAGTCGATTATGTTCGCGTGTATCAAAAACTGGGGTCGTGATGCTTGAATTGACGGCCGTCCGGTGCTTTCCGTTGCTCGCACTTTCCGCCTTTCTGGCGACGGGAAGTGCCACACTGTTATCGCCGATGGTATCTGTCCCGGCGCGGGCGCAGATCGCGGCGGCAAGCGATGTCGAAGCTCGCATCGACGCGCTGCTCGCCAACATGTCGCTCGATCAAAAGATTGCTCAGGTCGTCCAGCCCGACACGGCCAGCTTCAGTCTTGCAGAAATGACTGAGTATCGCTTCGGCAGTTATCTGAGCGGCGGTAATTCGGGGCCCGGCGGCGACGAACTTGCGCCGCCCGAACGCTGGCTGGCACTGGCGGACGCCCATTGGGATGCGGCGATGGTGCCGCATGCCGATGGCCGCCCGCCGATCCCGACGATGTGGGCGATCGACGCTCTGCACGGACACAACAACATTGTCGGCGCGACGCTGTTTCCCCACAATATCGGACTGGGCGCAACGCGTGATCCGGACCTGGTCCGCGCAATCGGCGCAGCAACTGCCATCGAGATCGCCGTGACCGGCATCGACTGGACCTTCGCACCGACACTGGCAGTGGTCCGCGACGCGCGCTGGGGCCGCACTTATGAAAGCTACGCAGAACAGCCCGATGTCGTCGCATCAATGGCAGGCGCGATGGTCGAAGGGTTGCAGGGTACGCCCGGAACGTCGGCCTTTCTGGGGCCTGACAAGGTGATTGCAACTGCCAAGCATTTCTTGGCCGATGGCGGCACCGGCGGAAAGGATCAGGGCGATACGGTCGCATCCGAAGCCGACCTGCGACGCATCCATGCGGCGGGCTATATCCCGGCGATTGCGCGGGACGTCCAAACGGTGATGGCGTCCTTTTCGAGCGTCAATGGCGTGAAACTTCACGGCGACAAGGCGCATTTGACCGACTATCTGCGCGGCGGGGCGGGGATAAATGGGTTGGGTTTCAACGGGCTGGTGGTTGGCGATTGGAACGGCCACGGTCAGGTTCCCGGCTGTTCGGTCAGCAGTTGTGCCGCGTCGTTCAACGCCGGGCTCGACATTTTTATGGCACCCGACAGCTGGAAGCCGCTGCTCGCGGCAACCACGGCGCAGGTAAAATCGGGTGAGATCAGCATGGCAAGGCTCGATCAAGCCGTTCGGCGCATCTTGCGGGTGAAGCTTGCCGCTGGCCTGTTCGACAAGGGTCGCCCGTCGTCGCGACCACTGGCCGGCAGATTCGAGCTGCTCGCCAGCTCCGATCACCGGGCATTGGCGCGGCGTGCGGTGCGGGAGTCGCTGGTACTGTTGAAAAACAATGGTAATCTGTTGCCGCTGAAGCCCAAGCAGCGGGTGCTAGTGGCCGGCGACGGTGCCGATAATGTCGCGATGCAATCGGGCGGCTGGACGATCAGCTGGCAGGGTGGCGGCGATCTAACCAAGACCGATTTCCCGCGCGCGCAATCCATCTATGGCGGCATTGTGGAGACGGTAAAGGCGGCGGGGGGATCGACCATGCTTTCCGCCGATGGCAGCTTTACTGCCAAGCCCGACGTCGCGATCGTGGTGTTCGGCGAAAAACCCTACGCCGAGTTCATGGGCGACATCGATACGCTCGAGTATCACGACGATTACAAAAGCTATAAGACCATGCAGCGGTTGCGCACCGCCGGGGTGCCGGTAGTCGCGGTGTTTCTGTCGGGGCGGCCTATGTGGGTCAACCCGGAGATCAATGTGGCGGACTCTTTTGTTGCGGCATTCCTGCCGGGTACTGAAGGCGGCGGCATCGCTGATATGTTGTTTGCCAAGGCTGACGGAGGGATCGCACACGAATTTCGCGGGAAATTGTCGTTTAGCTGGCCCAACGGCCCGATGCCACCCAAGCTGGATAGTTCCCGCGATCCCGGCACGCTGTTCCCGTTTGGCTATGGCTTGCGCTTTGCCGATCACAGCAATGTCGGCTCGTTGCGTGAAACCGCCCCGCCCGGCCGGGCGGGCGACGCGCGGATCGCCGTGCTCGGTCGATCCGGGCTGCCCGCCGCTTGGTATATGTGGCTGGCCGAGGCGGGATCGCCGGCCGTGCCCATCAGCAGCAATGCCGGTAGCAGCCCGTCGGGCGCGCTTGTTCTTCGCGGCGTGGATCGTGACCGGCAGGAGGATGCGCGGCTGGCGACTTGGCGCGGTGGGACCAAGGCGCAGATTGCTGTAACGGCAACGCGGTCGCTCGATCTGTCGACGCCGGACCAGGCGCTCGTCATCGATCTGCGCGTAGTCGCCAAGCCAACGGGCAAGGTAATGGTCGGCGTCACGCCGGCAAGCGTGGGCATGGGCAAGAAGCCCAACAGCCTTCTGGCCGATGCCACAGCGCTGCTCGCCAATGGCCCCGGCACATGGCGGACGGTGTCGATTCCGCTGCGCTGTATCGGTCGGCGCGCCGCGCTACGCGCCGTCAATACGCCGTTCGTGATTGAAACAGCGGGGCGCTTGTCGTTGGCGATATCGGACATCCGGATCGCGCGCCCGACCGGCCTAGGTCTAAAGTGCCCTGCGCGACCCCGCTGAACACGCCTTGAGTCGGGCTACGGATTGGCGGATAGCCTCTACATCCTCAAGGCATCGACAGGATTTTTAGCACGTAATGGCCAAACGCGGCGCACTGACGATCGAAGACGTGGCCCTCGCGGCTGGTGTATCGCGTCAAACCGTGTCGCGTGTGTTGAACAATGGACCAAGCGTTCGGCCCATGGTGCGCGAACGCATCCTCGCGGCGATCGAAGATTTGGGTTATGTACCCAGCCTTGCCGCTCGCCGCATGGGCAGCGGTCGATCGTTTCTGATCCTGGCAATCAACGACCGCGCCCGCACGATTGAGAATTGGAGCGCAGGGCGCGGCAACGATTGGGTCGATCAGATGCTGCATGGCGGGATGCTAACCTGCGAAGCGTACGGCTATCACTTGTTGTTCGAGCTGATCGACACCGAACCGACGCGGGCAATGAAGGCGTTGGATGGAGCGCTGTCGTCGCTGCGCCCCGATGGCGTCATCTTGACCCCGCCACATAGTGAAAATGCCGGGCTTGCCGCGCTGCTCACCAAGCGCGGCATCCCGTTTGGCCGGATGGGGTCGTCGTTGCGCCACGGTGATGGCATCAATGTCTTCATGAGCGATCATGCTGCGGCTGTAGCGGCGGTGCAGCATCTGGTCGGGTTAGATCACCGACGTGTCGCCTTCATCTCCGGCAGCGCACAATATGCCGTCTCGGATGCGCGCATGCGCGGCTATACTGATGGCATTAAGGCGGCGGGCCTGTCGATTGCTAATGGCTACATCCAGCATGGCGATTTCTCGTTTGCGTCTGGCGTTCAGGCGATGGAGCGGATCCTTGCGCTGCGCAATCGACCGACCGCCGTGATCGTCAGCAACGATGAAATGGCGTTCGCTGTGCTGCATGTCGCGGCCGATGCCGGGATCGCGGTGCCGGGGGCGCTTTCAGTGGTCAGCTTCGACGATACGCCCGGCGTGCGGTTCAGCATTCCGCCGCTGACCGCGATCCGCCAACCAATTTCCGCTTTAGCGTCTGCACTCTGTACCAAGCTGATCCACGCGAGCGGCGGCGACGATCTGAACGGCGATTATGTGATGTCATTCGATCTGATCGAGCGCCAGAGTACTGCGCGCTGCCCGGCATAATGTCACACAGAAGCCCAGCGCCAGGCTTTGCGATGTGCTATGTGCTGGCCATGTTTGGCGCATTCGCCGCGTTCGTGCCGCTGGGCGCGCTGATCCTACCCCAGAAGATTGCGACCATCCCCGGCATGGCCTTTGGGGGCGCAGTACAAGCGCTAAGTTGGATCCTTGTGGCTGGCGGCGTAGCCGCAGGCCTTGGCAATATCGTTGCCGGCGTAATCAGCGATGCACTATTTCGGCGCACCCGAAGCCGACGCTTGGTCATCGGGATCTCCACGATCACGGTGGCAGCAGGTCTCGCCGCCTTGGCCGTGGCGCGCTCCTTTGAAGAGATCGTACTGGCGATCCTGGCGTTCCAGCTCGCGCTCAACCTAATGCTATCGCCGCTGGTCGCGTTGATGGTGGATTATGTTCCCGATCGCCAAAAGGGGCAAATGGCGGGATGGCTGGGCCTTGCACTCCCGTTCGGGTCGCTGATGGTGACGCTGCTGGTGATCGTGGCGTCGTGGTTCCGCGGGTCGGCTCAGACGGCGCCACTGATGATCATGATCATGATCATTATTGTGCTCGCGCTAGTCGCTCCGCTGGTCGTCATCTGGCCGGTCCCGCCGCTGATCCCACCCGGATCGGCGGGCGAGGCCACCGCGCCGGACGATCCATCCGACGGGGGCCGAGCGCTCACAAGCCCTGTCTTTTGGGATTTTCTACTGGCCTGGACGGCGCGATTGCTTGTGCAATTCGCGGCTGCGGCGATCCTGCCCTACCTTTATTTCTTTGTTGCCGACGTGGTTCGGCCAATGGGGGGAGCCCGTGCGATCGGCGCGGCCGTTGGCATATTGGCCTTTGCCTTTGCGGTGATGTCGATTGTCGGCGGACTGGGCGCAGGATGGATTTCGGACCGATTTGGCCGTCGTCGAGCGCCGCTGGCGATTGGCGCGATCATCGTCGCAGCAAGCATGGCGCTATTGTCTGCCGCGCCCGGCTGGCCGCTGACGGTGGTCGCCTATGGCAGTTTCGCCGCCGGGCTGGCCGGTTTTCTCGCAATCGATAGCGCGCTGGTCGCCCAACTCGTCGCTGCCAACACGCGTCGCGCAACGCTGCTCGGGGTGATGAATCTTACCAACACGTTACCGGGCATTATCGTGCCGGTCTTGACGCTGGTGATTCTCGGCGATCGGAGCGGTGCGATGCCGATGGTCGCTGTCCTTCAACTCGCTGCGGTAGGCGCACTGGTTGCCGCACTCTGCTGTACTCAGATCCGTACGCTCCGGTGACGATCGATGAGTGGAAAGACGGTGGGTTCGGGGCCTGACCTTGCCCCTGCCGAACGTCTCCCTTGGCTGATAGGAAGTTATCAGCGAAAGGGTAACAGGAAAGAGGTAGTGGGTCAGTTTGTGGATCGGCACCGAAGCGGGACCCATGCTAGAGCGTCGAACCTCAAATCTGAATCGGCGGGATTCCCTTTCGCCATAATTTGTGATTCACCGTCGTTGGAGGTGGATCATGGGCAAAAGCGTTTCATCGGATCTTCGGGTTCGGATTATCGGCGAGATCGAGCGTGGCCAGTCGTGCCGGGCGGCGGCGCGTCGGTTTGGGGTGGCACCATCGACGGCGGTTCGGTTGGCGCAGCGCAAGGTGCAGACGGGTTCGCTGGCACCGGCGCGGCAGGGTCGCCCGGTTGGTAGCGGTCGGCTTGCTGCCCATGCCGAGGCGCTGCTTGGCTGGGTCGAGGCCGAAGGCGACATCACCATGCCCGAGCTGGCGGCGCGGCTGCTGGCCGAAAAGGCGGTAAGCGCGCATCCGGCATCGCTCTCGCGGCTGTTGCGGGCGCACGGCTTTACCGTCAAAAAAAACACTGCTGGCGAGCGAAACCGATCGCGCCGATGTCGTCCGCGCGCGGCGGGTGTGGATCGATCACCGTCAGCCATGGATGAAGAAGCGCCCGGAAAGGTTGATCTTTATCGACGAAACCGGAACCACGACCAAGATGACGCGGCTGCGCGGTCGGGCACGCCGGGGGAAGCGGCTGAAGATGAAAGCGCCGTTTGGCCATTGGGGAACGCAAACCTTCATCGCAGCGCTTCGCCACGATGGCCTGACAGCGCCTTGGGTGATCGACGGCCCGATCAACCGGACTATCTTTGAAACCTATGTCGAAACCCAGCTCGCCCCGACCCTGCGCCGTGGCGACATGGTCATCCTCGATAACCTCTCCAGCCACAAAAGCCCAAAGGCCGCCGCCATCCTCAAGGCTCGTGGCGCCTGGTTCCTCTTCCTGCCGCCCTATAGCCCCGACCTCAATCCCATCGAAATGGCCTTCGCCAAGCTCAAGGCCCACCTGCGAAAAGCAAAGGCTCGAACCATCGACGCCCTGTGGAAAGCCGTCGGATCAATTTGCGAACTCTACTCCCCCGACGAATGTTGGAACTACCTCAAGGCAGCAGGATATGGCGCAGATTAATCGCTCGACGCTCTAGCGATGGCGGAGCCGGTTCGGAATACCGGTCGTCGGTGGAGCATCGGCTGCCTGACCGTCTTTGGTGCCGTTGTCCTTTTTTGCGCAGGCATCGTCCTGGGACGTCAACAGTCTCGGCCCGAACGGCCTGCGAAACCGCCGGTCAGCCTAACCCGACGCTCGGCCAAACCGCTCGTCCGCAATGTTTTCTCGCCTTCGGTCATCGGCGACCC
>Ga0105048_10010894_pt1 | contig 14386 bp, 12 predicted proteins | sample MAT05_FD_78382 | JGI IMG/M metagenome (GOLD analysis project Ga0105048, IMG submission 78382) | Freshwater microbial communities from Lake Fryxell liftoff mats and glacier meltwater in Antarctica - MAT-05 | ecosystem: Environmental > Aquatic > Freshwater > Ice > Liftoff microbial mat | place...
CCGCCGCCGCCTGGAGGCATCTAGGCCTGCAGCCCCCGGCGGGAGCCATTGGTGGTCAAGGCCTGCTGGAAGTCTGATGCTGCCGGCCGCGCTGCTCACCCGTGCGCCGCCACAAGGATGTCGACATGTTCAGGAAACTCTGCCTCGACCTACTCGGGCAAAGTCTCGAGATGTCGCGCGTCATCCCAGCCGACGAGACTGAAGCCCTGGGGTGACCACAACAGTCGGTTGATGGTGGCATTGCCCAGTTTCCAGGTGCGCGGTGCGCTGAGCGACACACCCACCGCAGCGCGGTACAAACAGTCCAGCACACCGCCGTGCGCCACCAGCGCAATGACCTGACCCGCATGCCGGGACACCAAAGTATTGGCGGTGAGCAGGCAGCGCTCATGGAACTCGCGCAGGGCCTCGCCGCCACCGCAGGCGAAATCTTCCTGCCGCTGCCGCCATGCGCGCGCGTCTTCGGGCCAGCGTTGTTCGATCTCGCCGTAAGTGCTGCCCTCCAGAAAGCCGAAGTGACGTTCGCGCAGTCCAGGGTCCGTCTGTACTGGCAATGACAACTGGTCGCCCAAAGCCTGTGCCGTCAGCCGCGCGCGCTGCAGATCGCTGCTGAAGATGACATCGATGCCTTCATCGAGCAGCGCCGATGCCAGGGCCCGTGCTTGCAGCAGCCCGGTAGCGTCCAGCGGCGCGTCGATCTGTCCCTGCAATCGGGACTGCGCGTTCCAGGCCGTCTGGCCATGCCGCAACGCAAGCACGCGGGTGCTGTTGTCCATGCGGGACTCAGCGGACGGTGCTGAGCAAGCGCTGATTCAGCGTGTAGGTGCCTGACAAGGTCGCTTCGCCCAACACCATGGCGACCAATGCTTGTCTGACCTGCTGCCCTGTGAAGACGCCCTCGAGCGGCAAACGCTCCACGGCCACCGCGTAGAGCGTGAAAACATAGTGGTGGACCAGGGAATCATTGAAAGGCGGGAAGGGGCCGTCGTAACCGAAGTACTGACCTGCCATCTCGGGATGGTTGGCGAACCAGCCGGTGTAGTCGTTCAAGCCCTGGCGGGCACTGCCCTGGGTCTGCGGACCGGGCTTGCCGCGCGCTACAAAGCTGGCGCTGTACTGTCCTTCGACGATCACGCCAGGCACGGCAGGCAGATCGATCATCACCCAGTGATAAAAATCCACGCGGGGCAGATCGGCGGGCACTTCCCGTCCCGCCTGGTTGACGTCGTCGCTCCGGCTGGGGACATCGAAGTCGTGGCAAATCAGCGCCAGGGACCGCGTGCCAACCGGCAAGTCGCTCCATGCCAGATGCGGGTTGAGGTCGTCACTGAAGGTCGCCTGACCCCTGCCGTCAGGTTTTCCCGCAGCGTACTGTTGAGGTATCGGATCGCCGTTGATCCAGTTGTCGCTCCAGAGCTTCATCTCGCGCTCCCGTGCGGCCCAGTGCCCGTCAATCGGTCATCAGTAAACGGTGGCACGGGGTGCAACGCGCGCAGATCACGGCAAACTGCGGTTTCAGACACCCCAAACCACCCTGACCTTGCCAGCCTGCGCCCGTCGCAACATATCCAGCATGGGCCACAGGCGCCGCCGAAGTGCGATCGGTTTGGGGCCCTCCTCGTCGGCATCGCCCTCTTCAGCCGCGATGGCCGCTTCAAGGGCCTGCATGGCCGCAGCCTGGGCCTCGGGCTCGATCACCCCTTGGTCTGCGGGTTCGCGGCCGATCAAGCGCAAAAACATGTCGCCATGCTCGCTCAGCATGATCACGTCACCACTGTCGTTGCTCTTGAACTTGTAGACCGCCATGCCTCGATTGTGCCGCCGACATCGGGCCGTGGACACAAACCCTGTACAGCGGCCGCAACACCCGGCATCCTGGCGGAAGAATCAGCCCTGGACGAGGCGCATGCGCGGCGCGCCGGCCAACAGTCGGGGGCCGGGCGAGGAAGCGCCCTGGAAACGTTGCTCGAAACTCAGCGAATCGAGCGCCGGTGCGTACAGAAAGCCCTGGAAGTCGTCGCACCCTGCGCTTTGCAGAAAGTGGCGCTGCGCTTCGGTTTCCACGCCTTCGGCGACCACCTTCATCTTCATCGCCTGCGCCATCTGCAGTATGGCCATGACGATGCCAGCGTCACTGCCGTCACCCGGCAAGCCCTTGACAAAACTGCGATCTATCTTGAGCTTGCCGATCGGGAAGCGCTTCAGGTACGACAGACTTGAGTAACCGGTGCCAAAGTCATCGATGGCCAACTGCAAGCCCAGGCGCGACAGCGCACCCAGCCGAGCCAGGGCTTCATCGGCGTCATGCACCAGGATCGACTCGGTCAACTCCAACTCCAGCAAGCTTGGCGGCAGACCGCTGTCGGCCAACACGCTGGCGACCCGATCAACGAAGTTCGCTTGCTGGAACTGCAGCGCAGAGACGTTCACGGCGATGGGCATGGAGAAGCCGCGCTGGTGCCACAGAACGGCTTGCCGCACGGCTTGGCTCAGCACCCAGTCCCCGATGGCAATGATGAAGCCACTGGCTTCGGCGACAGGAATGAAACTGGCCGGCGACACCTCGCCCAACTCGGGGTCGCGCCAGCGCAGCAAGGCTTCGGCGCCAACGATGCGGCCGTCCGTCATGCTGACCTGAGGTTGGTAGTGAAGTCGAAACCGCCCGCTGACCAGCGCCTGCCGCATGGCATGGTCCAACTTCATCTGCAGGCGGCGGTCGCCCTCGGCACGCGCCTGGTACACGCGAAAGTTGGCGCGGCCGGCCAGCTTGACCGCGCGCATCGCCGACTCGGCGTGGCGCAGCAGGTCGTCGAGCGAGGTACCGTGGGACGGCGCCAATGCCACGCCGATGCTGCACGTCATCGTGAAAGGCGTGCCTTCGAGGTTGCAAGGCTGCGCCACCACGTTGAGGATACGGCGGGCTGCCGACTCCGCCGCGGCGACTTCGGACAGCGCAATCAGGGCCACGAACTGGTCAGCCCCCAGTCGGGCCAGCACATCGAGCTGCCGCAGACAGCCCTGAACGCGCCTGGCCACCTCTTGCAGCACCTTGTCCCCAGTGGCCTGACCCAGGCTGTCGTTGATGTGCCGGAAGCGGTCAAGGTCGAGCACCAGTATGGCAAAACCCTGCTCGCCAGATTGCAGTGCGGCTGCCGCGTCGACCACTGCCGCGGCCAGCGCTCGCCGGTTGAGCAGGCCCGTCAGCAAGTCGGACAGGGACAGGGCCTCGATGCGCTCTTCGGCAGCCAGGCGTTCGGTGAGGTCCCGGTAGGACCAGACACGGCCCTGAGGCCGTCCCGACTGAAACAGCGGCCGGGTCACACGCTCGAGCACCAGCCCCCCATGCAGGTTCAGGCGGTCGCTGGCCGTCACCATGGATGACTGGTCCAGCGCGCCCAGACGCTGCCCGTAGGCGTCGGGGTCCACCACACTGCGGCGCATCCAGTCATGCACGCCGGCGTCGTCGTGCTGCTCCAGCATCGACATCGGCAATGACCAGAGCTGCGCGAATCGGCGGTTGAAGGCGCGCACACGGCCATTCAGATCGGTGACCAGAATGCCATCGGCGGTGGCCTCCAGCGTGGCCTGCAACTCGGCCAGCAGACTCTCGCGTTGCACTTCTGCTCGCTGCGCCTCGCTGCGATCGGACAGCACTACCAAAGCGTGAGTGGCTGTGTCGCCGTCCGTCCCGACACCGAACACCGCGCGAATGCTGCGCGTGACATGAATGTGCATGCCGCCAGACGTGACCACCAGCGTGTCCGAATGCAGGTGGTTCAGCTCGCCCTGCGCGGCGGCGTCCCACCACGCCAGATCTTCGGGCGATGCGGCCAGCGCCTGGGCGGGTTGTCCCACGAGTTCATCACGCGGTCGACCCAGCAGGCTGCAGGCCTGGGCATTGATCGCAGTCACCCGCATGCTGAGCAACTCGACCATCCAGGCGGCATCCGGCAGTCCCTCCAACAGTGCCGCAGGGCCGAGGCTCGACACCCTGGCGGGTGCCGGGATCGCCGCTTCTCTGGTCAAACTGCCAGCTATTGGCATCGGGCAACGCTTTCCAGCGACTCGAAGTAGTACGACACACGCGGTCTGGGGTCCAGGTAGTGCAGGGCCGCCGGACTCAGGCGGTTGGCAGTCACGCTGCGGCGGATGCCCAGTGCGGGGTGCTGCTCCAGGTCCAGCAAGAGGGCTTGCTCGCGCGCCACTTTGACGTCGTGCACGAGCACTCGCGGCTTCAAGGGTCGGCTGCAGTTCGCGCCAATCACCATGGCGTAACGATCGTCGGTCAACTGCACCAGCGAGCCCGCCGGGTAGACGCCCATCATGCGAATGAAGCCGTTGAGCACGGTGCTGTCATAGCGCTGTCGGCCTTGCGCGAACAGCACGGCAACGGCCTCGTGGGGCGTCAACGCCGGTGTGCGATTTTGAGGGTTGCACAGATTGTCATAGCGGTTGACTATCGCCACCACACGCACCGCCAGGGCCATGCGCTCAGCCTTCAGGTGCGAAGGAAAGCCACTGCCATCGGCGTTTTCATGGTGCTGAGCAAGTACCGCCAGCGCGCCGGCACTGAGCGACATGCGCTCGCCTTGGGCCACGCCTTTGTTGACGTGGTCGCGGTAGCTATGGACTTCGCTGCTGACGAAGCTGTCGTCAAAGTGTCGCGTGCGCTCAGGGAGATCGTGTTTACCCACGTCATGCAGCATGGCACCCACGCTCAGGTCCAGCATGTCCTGCTCGCCCAGACCCAGGGTACGGCCGATCAGAAGGGAGATGACGGCCACATTCATCGCGTGGGCGGTTTCGCGGTCACCGCCGCCCGCCATCAGTCGAATGCCCAACTCGGCGGTGCACAGCATCTTGTCCAGCAGGGCGCGCGCCAGTGCCTCGGTGGCGCGGCCTGCCGGCTGTGGCTGGCTGCGGGACAGCGCCATCGCCTGGCGCAACACGGCCGAAGTTTCAGCATGTTGGGCCTCGCATTGCCTTGCAGACTCGCGTTGCGAGGCCAGTGCAGCCTGCCGAGTCTGCTCTGGTGTGATCGATACGGGCGGCGGCGGGTCTTGTACTGCGGCGTCGGATCGGGTCGCATCAATCTGCTGACCATCGTCGTCGTGGTCGCTGCGCTCAGGCAGCCAGCGCACGCTCTTCAGGCCCAGAGATCGCAGTACGGAAATTTGGTCGGCACTGGCGAGCCGGAAGCTGGACAGCGGGAAAGGATGCGACAGCCAGCCCCCATCCAACTGGATGAACATGCCAATCCGCAATTTTTCAACGGCAATCGAGTTGGACATCCGATTCCTCAATCCAAGCAGTGGTTCGCGACGCGCGCCACTCACGGGTGTTTTCGGGTCCTGGCGGGCCAACTTGAGCGGCATCGCTGCTGGTCGCCCTTGCGGCGGCGCCGTGCAAGCGTGAGATTCGTCGCGCTTCTTGCTGCCATTGCGCGCCACAACAGGTCAACGGTCCGAAAGCGCCATCCGGCAAACCCCGCTTGCCCACCCAAGCACAGAACAGGCATGCTTGTTATCTTCGTGCTTGCAGCGATGCGGCAGTTGCCGCAACGGCGGACCACTCCAGGAGACCGATCCCCATGACCACATTCACCGCTCTCACCTCACCTCGGCCCCGCGCCGCCGTGGTGGCCGCCATCACGGCGCTTGCCACGGTGCTCTACCCGGTGCTGACCCTGGCTCAAGGCACGCCGATCAAGGTCGGCCTGATGCTGCCTGCCACCGGCACCTTTGCCGCGCTGGGCGACGCCATCGAGAAGGGGTTTCGGCTGCAGGTGCAAGAACAGGGCGGCAAGTTGGCCGGGCGCGAAGTGCAGTACTTCAAGGTCGACGACGAGAGCGACCCCAGCAAGGCCACCGACAACGTCAACAAGCTCATCAAGCGCGACCAGGTCGATGTCATCGTGGGCACCGTCCACAGCGGTGTGGCCCTGGCCATGGCGCGCGCCGCCAAGGAGAGCAATACGCTGTTGATCGTGCCCAACGCCGGCGCCGATGGCATCACCGGCGCTCAGTGCGCGCCCAACATCTTTCGCAGCAGCTTTTCGAATTGGCAACCCGGCTTCGCTACCGGCGTGGTGGCTGCGCAGAAAGGCTACAAGCGTGCGATGACGATCACCTGGAACTACGCCGCAGGCAACGAGACCGTCAAAGGCTTCACCGAGGCTTTCGAGAAGGGCGGTGGCAAGGTGATGAAGGAATTGACCCTGCCGTTCCCGAACGTGGAGTTCCAGGCCCTGCTGACCGAGATCGCGTCACAAAAGCCCGACGTGGTCTTCGCCTTCTTCGCCGGCGGCGGCGCGGTCAAGTTTGTCAAGGACTATGACGCGGCGGGACTGCGCAGGACCGTGCCGCTGGTGGGCTCTGGTTTCCTGACAGACGGCACGCTGGAGGCGCAGGGAGCGGCGGCTCAAGGCCTCATCACGGTACTGCACTATGGCGACAACATCGAGACGCCGCGCAACAACGCCTTTCGCAACAAGTATGCCGTGACCTACAAGGCCAATCCGGATGTCTATGCGATGCAAGGGTATGACGCGGCGCAACTTCTGGTGGCGGGCCTGAATGCCGTGAAAGGCGACCTCAAGCAGCGAGACACCCTCATCGCCGCCATGAAAAAGGCCCAGATCGACAGCCCCCGAGGCAAGTTCACGCTGAGTGCCCAGCACAACCCGACGCAGGATTTTTATGTGCGCGAGGTCAGAGGCAACTACAACGTCGTCACCGGCGTGGCGGTGAAGGCCCTCGCCGACCCGGGGCGCGGTTGCAAGATGTGAGACCTTCGATTGCGGGCCCTGGCCGGCAGTCCCGTCATCAACTGCCTGGAGCATCGCTTTGATCCTTGAAGTCGCCGACATCCGAATCCACCCTGGCCAGCAGGCCGCCTTCGAAGCCGCCATTCAACACGGCCTGGACTCTGTGGCAAGCCAGGCCAAAGGCTTCAAGGGCGCAAGAGTCAACCGCGGTATCGAGAGTCCGGAGCGCTATGTGCTGCAGATCTTCTGGGACACCCTGGAGGACCACACCGTAGGCTTTCGCCAAGGCCCGCTGTTTGCTCAGTGGCGGGCCATCGTGGGGCCCTTTTTTGCCTCGCAGCCGGTCGTCGAGCACTTCAGCCTGGTGGGCAAGTCCTGAACAACACCCTGGGGGCCCGTGCTGAACTGCTGTCGGCAGCACGCAACCATGCTGACAACGGTCAATTCGTGGCCGATCTGGCCCGCCGGGTCGCTTACCGAACGGAAAGCCAGAACCCGGCTGCAGCCGATTGCCTGAGCGCCTACCTCGAAGACGAAATCGGCCCCAGTCTGAGTGGCTCGGGCTTTGCGGTGGGTCTTTATCCGAATCCTGTGTCAGGGGGTCCGTTGCTTATCGCAAACCGGCACGAGAGCGACGACCTGCCCACCGTATTGATGTACGGCCATGGCGACGTCATCCGCGGTCAGGACAGCGCCTGGACCCGCGGCTCGGGCCCGTGGCAACTCGACGAAGATGGCGAACGGCTCTATGGCCGCGGCACGGCGGACAACAAGGGCCAGCACAGCATCAACATGGCGGCCTTGAACTTGACGCTGGCACATCGACAGCAGCGCGGGGAGAGACTGGGTTTCAACCTCAAGTGGTTGTTCGAGACAGGCGAAGAGACCGGTTCACCCGGGTTGGCGGAGTTCTGCACCACGCATCAGGACGTCCTGCGCGCCGATGCCCTGATCGCCAGCGACGGCCCCCGCGTCAGCCGCGACCGCGCCACCGTTTTCCTGGGCTCACGCGGAGTCGCGAACTTCGAGCTTTCGCTGAACTTGCGTGAAGGCGCCCACCACTCCGGCAACTGGGGTGGGCTGCTGCGCAACCCGGGCACCGTGCTGGCCAATGCCATTGCCTGTCTGGTCGACCGGCGTGGCGTCATCCAGGTGCCGGGCTTGCGGCCGCCCAGCATTCCGGCCAATGTCAGAGCAGCGCTGTGTGACCTGAAGTTCGGTGGCGACCCAGGCGACCCGAGCATCGATGCCGAGTGGGGTGAGCCAGGACTCAGCGCCGCCGAACGTGTGATTGCCTGGAACACGCTGGAAGTGCTGGCCTACCGCACGGGCAACCCCGATTTCCCCGTCAACGCGATCCCGGCATCCGCCAAGGCTGCGATGCACATGCGTTTCGTCGTCGGGACCGACATCGTTCATCTGAAACAACATCTGCTCGAGCACCTTGCCGCCCACGGCTTTGCCGATATGGTGGTGAGCGAACCCACCGTGATGGCGGCCACCCGACTCGACCCCGACAACCCCTGGGTCCACTTTTGCCTGGCCTCTATCGCGACGAGCACCGGCAGGTCACCGGCCCTGCTTCCCAACCTCGGTGGCTCATTGCCGAATGACGTCTTTGCGGACATCCTGGGCTTGCCCACTGTCTGGATCCCGCACAGCTACCCCGCATGCAACCAGCATGCCCCGAACGAGCACCTGTTGATGCCCATCGTGAGAGAGGCGTTGCCCTTGATGGCAGGCCTGTTCTGGGATCTCGGCGAACATGGCTCAGTGCTGCCACGCCGCCACGCCACCCCGAGCTGAAGTCATCACCAAAAAAGAGAGCCCTCGCGATGGAGGGCCCTTTTCTTGTCGACTCGCCGAATAAACAGCGCGCCTTGCAGGTTCGTCAACCGATCAAGCAGCGTTCAACCACGCCGCTGTGTCGAAAGCACTGCTCATCAACGGCATGTTCATGCCGAAATTGGGGTTGGTGCCGTTCTTGGGCACTACCTTTACCGCCTGCTTGGCGGGTGCTGCTGCGCTGCCTGCGCCTTGGGCCACCTCGGTAGCCCGCTCCCATGACCCGTTTTCCTGGGAGCGGGCTACTGAAAAGAATAGAAGCACCTGAAGGGTATTCGTCGTTCACCCCAATACTCGGCGGCATCGCGGAAAACCTCCAGCAACTGCTCGCGCGCCTCGCGGTCGAAACGCGGGTTGTCAGGCAGTTGCTCCAGCACAACCACAAATCCCGGCTGCAACCCGGACTTGTGAACCAGATCGGTCATGCAGTCGTACAGAGCATCCAGGTTCTTGCCGAAATGGGCAGGAAAAAGAAAGGCCCCTGCAATGCCGTCCAGCACGTCCTGCTTGGACTGGGCGTTGCCCAGATTGGCATACAAAAAATGCTGACCAGCAGCTTGGGCAGCCGCCATCAGGTCGTCAACACGGTAGGCACGAATGGCCTGGACAAGGTTGGCTCGGGTGGTCTGCAACTCCATGGTCGCTTGCCTCCAGGAATGAGAATGGGAAAGTGGGATCGGTTGACCGACGTTCATGGCGTTATGCGCCTGAAGCTGGCGTAATGGTCTTCGGTGTAAAAACAAACTTCGGGCTGGGTGGGTGGTTTGCCACCGCAGACAATTCGGCGCGCTCCCCGGGTCTTTGCTCTAGGGGTCTTGACGGTGTATTCGCGATAAAAACCTCTGGGATTCGCCGGCAACAAGCGTTCGCGGTTACCAAACACGGTTCCGTCCTTGTCGTAGGGGAACGGTCCACCTGACAAGATGAGCCGGTGCGTTTCCTGGGCTTGCTGCGGCAAAGTCAGCAACTGCACTACCGCTTTCCCGCCATCTGACTCTGGCGCACGTGACTGAGACGCGGTGGTAACCGTCAACAGCGCAGCAATGGCGAAGGCGACAAACCAAGTGGGAACTGCCCGAAATCTCCACAATTCCCGTCGCGCTAACAGACTCGACGGCGCTGAACCGGTCAAATACACGGGTATACCCTAAAAAAACAATCAACAATCGTAACGCAGCTGCCACAAAAACTCAAGCCGAGACTGCTTGCGAAGGGCCATTGCCGGGCGTGACTGGTGAGCGCATGTTGACGGTTCGCGACTCATCAAAGCTTGCACCGAGCGTCGACCACTCACGGTGAGCCAACCCGAAAGTGCTGCACCCAACACCGGGTGCACCGCAAGCAGCGTGCTCGGACCGTGATCGGTCGGATCAGCGTCTGGCCAGCTCAGCGAACGGCATTGGCATCGGCAACGGTGAGCGCTGTCATGTTGACAATCCGCCGCACCGTGGCCGACGGCGTCAGGATATGCACCGGTTTGTCCGCACCCAACAAGACCGGCCCGATCGCAATGCCGCCGCCTGCTGCAGTCTTGAGCAGGTTGTAGGCGATGTTGGCGCTGTCGATGTTGGGCAACACGAGCAGATTCGCTTCGCCGCTGAGCGTGCTGTTGGGCATCAGCTTTTTGCGCGCCGCCGCATCCAGGGCCACATCGCCGTGCATCTCGCCATCAACCTCCAGCCAGGGCGCCTGCTCGCGCAGCAGGGCCAGCGTGCGTCGCATTTTCACCGCGCTGGCGTGATCGCTGGTACCGAAGTTGGAGTGCGACAGCAGGGCGGCCTTGGGCTCGATGCCAAAGCGCATCATCTCTTCGGCCGCCATGACGGTGATTTCTGTCAGCTCCTCGGCGCTGGGGTCGGCATTGACGTGGGTGTCGACAAGAAACACCTGCCTGCCCGGCAGCACGAGGCCGTTCATGCAGGCATAGACACGCACATCCTGGGGCGTGCTCGGGCTACCGCCCTGGCGCTTGCCGATCACCTGATCGATGTAATGCAAGTGGGTGGCTGTGGTACCCCAGGTCCCGCAGAGCAAACCATCCACTTCGCCCTTGTGCAGCAGCATCGCGCCGATCAAGGTCAGCCGACGTCGCATCTCGATCTTGGCCAGGCTGATCGAGACGCCCTTGCGCTCGGTCATGCGGTGGTAAGTGGTCCAGAAGTCGCGGTAGCGCGGGTCGGCTTCGACGTTGACGACCTCATAGTCCAGATCCTGGCGCAAGCGCAAGCCGAACCTCTCGATGCGCTGGGCCATCACGCTCGGTCGGCCGATCAGGGTCGGACGGGCCAGGCCTTCGTCCACCACCACCTGCACGGCGCGCAGCACGCGCTCTTCTTCGCCTTCAGCAAAGGCCACACGCTTGTGCTGAGCACGCTTGGCCAACTGAAAAATCGGCTTCATCGCCGCGCCAGAGGCGTAGACAAAGTTCTTCAACTTCTCGCGATAGGCATCGAGGTCGGCGATCGGACGTTGCGCCACACCCGACTCCGCTGCCGCCTGCGCCACCGCAGGCGCGATCATCATCATCAGACGGTGGTCAAAGGGCTTGGGGATGAGGTAAGCCGGACCGAACGACAGGTTGGCCCCCGCATAGGCTTCGGCCACGACATCGCTCTGCTCCGCCTGGGCCAGCTCAGCTATCGCTTGCACTGCCGCGATCTCCATGGCGTCCGTGATGGTGGTGGCGCCACAGTCCAAGGCACCGCGGAAGATGTAGGGGAAACACAGAACGTTGTTGACCTGGTTCGGGTAATCGGTGCGGCCGGTGGCAAGAATGGCATCAGGTCGCACCGCCAGCGCCTCTTCCGGCAGGATCTCGGGGTTGGGATTGGCCAGCGCAAAGATCAGCGGGCTCGGCGCCATCTGCACCATCATCTGCGGCTTGAGCACGCCACCCGCAGACAAGCCCAGAAAGATGTCGGCGCCAGGCATCACCTGCGCCAGCGTGCGCAGTTCGGTCTTTTGCACGAAGAGGGCTTTGTCGGCATCCATCAGCTCGGTGCGGCCTTCATAGACCACGCCTGCGAGGTCGGTGACCCAGATGTTCTCGCGCTTCAGCCCGACCTTCACCAGCAAGGTCAGGCAAGCCAGCGCGGCCGCCCCGGCACCGCTGGCAACGAGCTTGACGGCGCCGATGTCCTTGCCCACCACCTTCAGCGCATTGATCACCGCTGCGCCGACCACGATGGCCGTGCCATGCTGATCGTCGTGGAAGACCGGAATCTTCATGCGCTCGCGCAGCTTGCGCTCGACATAGAAGCAATCCGGCGCCTTGATATCTTCGAGGTTGATGCCGCCGAAGGTGGGCTCCATCGCAGCAATGATGTCGACCAACTTGTCCAGATTCTTTTCGTTCAGCTCGATGTCGAAGACGTCGATGCCGGCGAACTTCTTGAACAACACGGCCTTGCCCTCCATCACCGGCTTCGCCGCCAATGGACCGATGTCCCCCAGCCCCAGCACCGCTGTGCCATTGGTGATCACGCCGACCAGGTTGCCACGCGCGGTGTAGCGGTAGGCGTTGGCGGGATCGGCCACGATCTCCTCGCAGGCCGCAGCCACACCCGGGGAGTAGGCCAACGCAAGGTCGCGCTGGTTGATCATCTGCTTGGTCGCCACCACCTCCAGCTTGCCGGGCCGGGGAAACTCGTGGTACTCCAGCGCTGCACGGCGAAACTCGGCCGCCTTGTCGGATTTGACTTCAGCGTCATGGCCTGAAGCGGGTGTGCGCGGCGTCTCGGGAATATGGCTCATCAGGGGGTCTCCAGCCGCGAACCGGCAGCGGGCGCGGATTGTAGGTCGCAGCCTCATGCCATTGCGGGCCCGGCGCGAAGCTTGAATCTGCTTGAAAAAACGGACCATGCGCCTTCGCTGCCGTGCGGGTGGTAAAAGCCGCCGAGTCACGCAGCGGAACGGCAGGCTTGCCTCTGCCGCATCCCGAGCCGGCGGACGCTGCCGAGGACGGAAAACAGCGAAACTCGCGCCTGGGTGCTGAACCTCGCCCCCAGCCCGAGACCCCTCCCTCAATGTCCGTACTCGATGCCCCTTTTGCTTCATCCGCTGCGGCATCAGGGTCCGACGCGGTGGCCGTGAGGGCGTCCCTGGGGCGGGTCAAACCCTGGCGACCGATGGAGATCCCCGCCCATGGCAGGTGAGTTCGACCTCATCCGGCGGCACTTCACACGGCCGGTTCGGCGCGCAGTACTCGGCGTGGGTGACGACTGTGCGCTGCTGGCGCCGAAACCCGGCATGCAACTGGCCATTTCCAGCGACATGCTGGTCGAAGGACGGCACTTTCTGCCCACGGTGGCGCCGCATCGTCTGGGTCACAAGGCCCTGGCCGTCAACCTGAGCGACCTCGCCGCTTGCGGCGCCGAACCATTGGCCTTTACGCTGGCACTGGCTTTGCCGCGGGCCGACGAGAGGTTCCTCGCGCCTTTCGCACGGGGACTGCTGGCACTGGCCGACAGCCACGACATCGAGTTGGTCGGCGGCGACACCACGGCCGGCCCGCTCAACATCTGCATCACCGTCATCGGCCAGGTAGCGCCTGGACAAGCCCTGCTGCGCAGCAGCGCACGCGCCGGTGACGATGTCTGGGTCAGCGGCCAATTGGGCGACGCCAGGTTGGCCCTGGAAGCGTTTCGTGGCACGGTCATGCTGCCCGGAGATGCCTTTGCCCGAGTCCGCGATGCGATGGAGTTGCCGCAACCTCGGGTGAGCCTGGGCCTGGCCCTGCGCGGCCTGGCGAGCAGCGCCATCGACCTCAGCGATGGCCTGGTCGGCGATCTCGGCCATGTGCTGCAGCGATCTGGCGTGGGGGCAGTGATTCAACTCGACGCCCTGCCACGCAGCGAGATCCTGGCGGGCCAGCCCTTGAACTTGCAGCATGAATGCCTGCTGGCCGGTGGCGACGACTACGAACTGCTGTTCACGGCCCCTGCCAGCCGGCGCGCCGAGGTGCATGCCGCTGCCGCGCTGGCGCAAGTGCGGGTCAGCCTGTGCGGCCGCATCGAGGCCGGATCGGGGTTGCGGGTGGTGGACAGCCAGGGCCGCGTGCTGAGCCCGGTGTTCCGTGGCTTCGACCACTTCGCCACTTGAGGTCCGTGCTTGCGACCGAACGCCGCCTTCATGCTCCGCCACCCCGCGCACTGCATCGCACTGGGCTTCGGCAGTGGCCTGTCGCCCTGGGCGCCCGGCACCGTCGGCACGCTGTGGTCCTGGGTCAGCTTCCTGATCCTCGACCGCTGGCTGAACGAATGGCAATGGGGGCTGTTTCTGCTGCTCGCGCTGCTCGTCGGGCAGTGGGCCTGCACCGTCACCGCCAAACACTTGCAAGTGGCCGATCCCGGCGCCATCGTCTGGGACGAAGTGGTGGCCTTCTGGGCTGTACTGTGGCTGCTCATGCCCGCCGGCTTCTGGACCCAACTGGCGGCGTTCGTGCTGTTCAGGGTGTTCGACGCCGCCAAGCCGGGTCCGGTGGGCTGGGCCGACCGCATGTTCAAGCTGCGCCAGGGACAGGTCATCAGTTGGCGGCAGGGTTTCGGCATCATTTTCGACGACATCGTCGCGGCGGCCTGTTCGCTGCTGTGCATCGCCATTGGAGTGCGTTTGTGGACATTCTGAACTTCGAGTCCCATGTCTTCGAGCTGGGTGAACAACTGCGCCACCGAGCCCAGCGGCTGGTCACTGCCGAAAGCTGCACAGGCGGCTTGATTGCGGCGGCCTGCACCGCGGTGGCAGGGTCCAGCGACTGGTTCGAGCGCGGTTTCGTGA
>Ga0105048_10010896_pt1 | contig 14385 bp, 10 predicted proteins | sample MAT05_FD_78382 | JGI IMG/M metagenome (GOLD analysis project Ga0105048, IMG submission 78382) | Freshwater microbial communities from Lake Fryxell liftoff mats and glacier meltwater in Antarctica - MAT-05 | ecosystem: Environmental > Aquatic > Freshwater > Ice > Liftoff microbial mat | place...
CGAAGTCTTCCGCGACGAGAATACCGGAGGTCTGATTTACATCAGCGAGACCGGTTCCATCGCCACCGTTCCCCCCGCCGCCGATGCGAAGACGGGGCTCGGCGTCTCTTGGAAGCACTCCCTGTTGCTCCGCGCTCGTCCGGGCGGCGTGAACGAGTTCGCCAAGGCCAACAAGTACGGCGTCGAAGCGTACCTCGATAAAAACACCGGCTACACGATCTACATCAGCGAGACCGGGTCGATCGCGGTGCTTCCGAAGAAGTAGTTCCAGACAGCGCAAAGCGAACGGCCGAGGGGAATTCCCCTCGGCCGTTCTCCTTGATGAAGAACCCTTCAATTGCGAGTTCGCTCGGACTCAGTTACCCTAAAATTCACTCCGGGCCGTTCCCCGCGATCGCGAGATTCGTTCGAGGCGAGTATGGCGATTGCCCTGACCTGCCCGAGTTGCCAGTCGGCAGTCTCCGCAACCGAGGCCAAGCGTGGCTCCGTTGTCCGCTGCACGATCTGCCACGCCGAGGTTCCGGTGCCCGGCGTTGTTCCTCGTGCAATGCCGGCGATGGCGATCCCGGCCCTGGCGGTTCCCGCACCGGCTGCCGCGAAGTCGGTCCCCGTTGCGGCTCGTCCCGCGGTCGCGAGCCCGGCCGTCGCGGAACTCGCTCTCGCCCGGCCCGCGGTCGCCGCTCCCGCTCCGAAGAAGTCCTCGCGCTTCGACGACGAAGAAAAACCGCGCCCGCGCCACCGGTCTCGCGACGACGACGACGAATACGACGACAACGAAGACTACCGCGACAAGCCCAAGAAGAAAAGCAGCGGGCTCGTGCTCTGGCTCTGCGTCCTCGGCGGCGTGTTCTTCTTCGGCGCGGCGTGCGTGGGGCTCGTGGTTTACCGCATGAACAAGATGGCCGACGAGTTCGCCGCAGAAGATCAGTACACCGAGGAGGAGCTTGGAGACGGCGATTTCAACGACGACGATGAAGAAGCCCCGCAGCCGGGCCGCCGACCGAGCCGCTGGCCCAAGCGTGGGAATCAGACGCCTTCGACCGAAACGCCGGTCGATCCAAACCCTGCCCCGCCAACTTTCCGACCGGGCGAGGCGACGCCTCCGCCGACCACAACTGCACCCGTCCGCAACGATTGGGAGAAGCCCTGGAAGCCGTTGCCGCGAGTCGAAGGTTTTGAAGCCCTCATGCCGGACGGCGTCGCGTCGATCCCCAAGTCGCCGTCGCTCCACGACGGCGAGCGAATCCTGGTCACGTTCCACACCGCGGACGAGGCGGGCGTGAAGTACGGGGTGCAGTGGTTCGATGCGCCCGAGGAGTTCCCGGACCCGGACGAGTACGTCGCGATCATTCGAGCGAAGTGGAAAATCGAGAGCGGTACGAAGCCCGCGACGGTGGGAACGACGCTCGCGAATCAGGTCGTTTACTCCAATCCCACCACGCGAGAGTTTGAAACGACCCGAGCAACGAAGGTCGGTCCGCGGATCTTTCTGTTCACAGTCGCGCACAACCCGGAGCGAGTCGCCGAGTTCGCCGGGCTGGACATCGCGAGTAAACAACGGCAGTTCTTCGATTCCGTTCGAATCACCGCGAACCCGCTCACGAAGGCTCCGCTCTCGACCAAGGTGAAGCCGTCCGCACCGACCACGACCGTCGATCCGTCGGTCGCCCCGCCGTTGCAAACGCCGGGCACGATCGTTCCGGGGCCGATCCCCGGAGCCACCGGCGGCATCGTCCTCGTCGGGCAGATCGAACGGTTCGTCACCGGCATTTACCTCGCGGAGCGAAAGGAACTCTGGACGTGCGACGCGAAATCGCCCGCGCCGAACTCCTCGGGCGTTCTCCGGCGGTACTCCGGCGGCTCGCTGAAACTGCTCGCGACCGTGGAACTCCCCGGCCCGGTCACGCACGCCGTGGTGGACGAAGCCGCGGGCAAGCTCTACGCTGCGGTCGTCACTCGCGGCGGCGGGTTCGATTATCCGGAACGGCTCACCGCGACGGCGGAACTGCACGCCTACGAAGTGAAAGCGATTGTCGCTGATGCCGCGGGGCCGCTCAAACCAACCGCCATCGCCCGGCCCGAAGGGAAGATCACGGGCCTCGTCGTCTCGAAGACCGGCAAGCAAGTCTTCGCGACGACAGTGCTACAAACCCCGACGAAGACGAAGAGCCGGCTCGTCAAGTTCTCCGCCCCGTCGCTCGCGGACTTAAACGATGCCCTCGACTTACCTCAACCCGTAGCGGTGCTCCGCCTCGCCCCCGAGGGCAAGCGAATGATCGCGGCCCAGGCCCAGTACAACCCGTTCGGCAACCCCGTCCGCGGGTTCAACGCACAAACCTCGGCTTTCCTCATCGACGTGGCGAGTTGGAAGATCGCCGCCACTGCAACGATGCCGGGCGTGGCCACGGACGTGCAGTTCGTGGACGACGCCCGCGCGATCGCCCTCGTCCCCGGCGGCGGTCAGCAAGCGCGGCTCTTGGCCATCGATACGAAGGGTTCGACCACGGACATCACGCCCCCGGCCCCCGGCTTCCGCGCGCCTGGTCTCGCTTTCGCCGCAATGATCCCCGAGAGCGAGCGAGCGATCCTATCCGCCGGTGCCGGTTCGGGCGTCGAAGTTCTCGACCTCGCCGCCGCGAAGGCTCGGCCGCTGGGCCACGTCAGCATCGTTCCAAGATTGCTGTTGTCCGGCGCCCCGATCCTCGCCGATCGCGAGGCAAAGGTCGTCGTCTTCACCTCCGGGGCGGTGCTGAATGTCTCGGCGGCGAGGTAACTCCCGCGAATTGATTGTTGATCGCATTAACATCTGAGCCCGAACGCCAGTGGGGTCTCCTTCGAAGACCTCACTGGCGTTCGGGCCCAGACAATTTTTACTCCCATCACTCCGGATACATCAGTACGCTCGCCCTTCTCAACAAAAACTGCTCCAGGCCCGGCTTCCATGCGGCTTCGAGAGCGGCGGCGCTCTTCCCGCTCAGCACGCCTTCATAAGTCGCTTTGTGAACCAGTAAGCGGTCGTAATTCTTCGCTTCCCAGCCATCGGGGAAGTTCGCCTTCAATGCGGAAGCGAGGGTCAAGCCGAGTGCGACGGGGCGGACCGCGGACCAGTCGTCGATCACGAGATCGACGCCCCCGCAGAGTTTGTCTTTGTGCGTGGAACTGATCGGCGTGCGGCTGACGGGAACGAATCGCACTCCACTAACGTTGCGGCGGTTCAGGTCGAGGGCGAGCTTGCGGCCGTCGATCCAGGGAGCGCCGATCCACTCGAACGGCCGTTCCGTGCCCCGGCCGACGCTGACGTTCGTGGTTTCCAACAAGCCCACGCCAGAGTAGACAATCGCCGCGGTGAGGTGCCGCATATTCGGCGACGGGTTCACCCAGGTGAGCCCCGTGCGGTCAAAGGTGTCTTTGCGGCGCCAGTTCTTCATTGCGACCACGTCCAGGTCGGCACCGATCTTCCGCTCCGCATTGAAGAGCTTCGCGAGTTCGCCGACCGTGAGACCGTGGCGGATTGGAATCTCGTGGTAAGCGATGAACGACTCACGCCCCGCGTCGCGGACGGGGCCTTCGACGGTGACGCCGTTGACGGGGTTCGGTCGGTCGAGCACGACGACGCGGATGCCCTGAGCCTTGGCGACTTCGAGCACGCCGCCGAGCGTGCTGATGTACGTGTAAAACCGGCAACCGATGTCTTGAATGTCGTAGACGAGCGTGTCGATGCCCTTGAGCGTCTCCGCGGTCGGCTTGCGGCGGTCGCCGTAGAGGCTGTACACGGGCAGGCCGGTCTTCTCGTCCTTGGTGTCGCCGACCTTTTCGTCAAGTGCCCCGCGGATGCCGTGTTCGGGGCTGAAAAGGGCGACGAGCGTCACGCTGTCCGCCTTCGCAAGCAGGTCGATGGTGGCGGTGCCGTCCGCGGCCCGGCCCGTGTGGTTGGTCACGAGCCCGACCTTGCGGCCTTTCAATCGGGCGAACTTTTCTTCGACGAGAACGTCGATCCCCGTCAGCACGGGCTCGATGGCCACGCGGCCCGGTTCGACCTTCTTGATCGGGCTCGCGCGCTCGACGACGGCACTCGCGACGATGGTGCCGATCTGCCGGCGGAGTTCGGTGACGTTGCCCTTGTCGTTCGGGTGAACGCGATTGCTGAGGATGATGATCGCCACCTTAGAGGGCGGATCGAACCAGACGGACGTGCCCGTGAAGCCGGTGTGGCCGAAGCCTTCGCCGCGAGGGAAGAGGTCGCCGCGAAGCGAGGAGAACGATGTGTCCACGTCCCACCCAAGGGAGCGCAAACCCCCCGGCACGGGTTTCGGTTCGGTGAATTGCTGTAAAGCGAGTGGGCCCAAGACTCGCTTACCGTCGAGTTGTCCACCCGCGAACACGGCTCGGCAGTACTTCGCGAGGTCGTCCGCCGTGCTGAAGAGCCCCGCGTGCCCGGCCACGCCGTGGAGGGCGAACGAGCGGGGATCGTGAACTTCGCCGAGGATGGTCTTTCCGTTTCGCAGGCCCGTCGGCGCGACGCGGGACTTCAGAGCATCGTTGGGCGTGAAGACGGTGTCTTTCATTCCCAAAGGCTCGAAGACGTTTGTCCGGGCGAAAACATCGAGTGGTTCCCCGCTCACCCGTTCGACGAGTTCGCCGAGGACGATGAACCCCACGTCGCTGTAGCGGAACCGCGTGCCGGGCGGGGCTTCGAGCTTGAGCGCCGCGACGTTGGCGAGCATCTCGGCCCGCGAGCCCTTGTAGTCATTGATGCTGTTGTCCGCGGTCAAGCCAGTGACATGCAGGAGACACTGTTCGATGGTGACGGCCTCTTTTCCGTTCGCCGCGAACGCGGGCCAGTGCTTCGAAACGCGGTCCGAGAACCGCAGTTTCCCCCGCTCGGCGAGGACGTGAATCGACGTGGCCGTGGCGACGGGCTTGGTGACGGAAGCCATGTCGAAGACCGAATCGACGGTCATCGGCACTTTCGCGGGTACGAGTGCGCGATGCCCGTAAGCCTTGCGGAACACGACCGCGTCGTCGTGGATGACGACCACGACCGCTCCGGGGCAAGCGTCCTTTTGAATTGCCGCTTCGACGAATCCGTCAATGCGTTCGAGGCGGATTTTGTCGAGCGGTTCGGGCGGGGCGGTCAGGAGCAGAGCGGAGAGGAGGAGGGGGTTCATGAGTGATCCACTAAAGATGGGTCGAATAATTGGTATTTGGTTTTGCTCCCCTCTCCCCGCTGGGGAGAGGGGCTGGGGGTGAGGGGTGGGCAGCCTCACGAGTCAGTGAATCGTCTCGCTCGGCACGCAGTCAATCCCCTCACCCCTAACCCCTCTCCCCAGCGGGGAGAGGGGGACAGAACCGGGGCTATCCCGGCGCGTGTGGAAAGACGTTGACCGCCTTCGCGGCGTGCGCCGCGAGCGGCCCCCACCACACCCCCAGGGCCACGATTCCGAAAGCGAGAAACACGAGCAATCCCCGGGCTTCTCCGGTTTCGCCGAGGGGCAGGGGGGCTCCCTTTTCGTCCTTCTCCGAGGGCTCGTCGAGGGCCGCGGCTCGCAAGACTCGCAAGTAGTACCCGGCGCTGATGACCGTGTTCAGGACGCCGATCCCGAGGAGGATGGTGAACGCGAGTCCCAGGTCGGGGCGGCCGTGTTGGGCGTAGAATTGGCCCGCTTCGTAGACCGCGGCGAAGACCTGGAACTTGCCCGCGAACCCGGCCAGCGGCGGCAAACCCAGAAGACTCAATAAGAACACTGTCAAACAAATTGCGGTTGATGGCGAACGGCCGAGCAAGCCGCGGACGTGGTCGATGGTTTCGCCGCCAGTCCGGTTGCGGACGATGGCGACGACCGCGAACGCGCCGAGGTTCATCATCAAATACGCGACGAGGTAAAAAAGCAACGCCGAGGCCGCTTCGCGGGTCATGGCGGCGAGGGCCATGAGCATGTAGCCGGCGTGGGCAATGGTGGAGTAAGCGAGCATTCGTTTCAAATTGGTTTGCGCGAGGGCGACGAGGTTGCCGAACGTCGCAGTTAAAGCCGCGAGGCCGAGTAAGCCGAGGCCGATAGTCCCCGCGAAGAGCGTCGGGTCCGGCGAGGCGTTCTGGAGCGTGAGCAAGAATCGGGCGGTGAGCCCCACGGCCGCGGCTTTCGATGCGACCGAGAGGAAAGCCCCGACCTCCGCGGCGGCGCCTTCAAACACATCCGGCACCCAGAAGTGGAACGGCACGGCCCCGAGCTTGAACGCGAAACCGACAAAGAGGAAGAACAGCCCCGTGGCGAGAATCGGCGGGAACTCTCCCGAAGCCATCGCGCGAGAAAGGTTGGCGGCAACGGTGGGGAAGTGGCCCGATCCGCACGCCCCCGCGAGCAAGCTGATGCCGTAGAGCATGACGCCGGACGCGGCTGCGCCGTAGACGACATACTTGAGCGCCGCCTCGCTGCCGTTGCGGCGGCCTTTCATGAACCCGCTCAGGGCGTAGCTCGGCAAACTCGCCATCTCGATGCCGATGAAGACCATGATGAGGTGGTTGGCCGAGACCATCACCATCATGCCCAACGTGCCGCCGAGGAGCAGCGTGTAGAAATCGGCCGAGTCGTCCGCATCCGGAATGCCCGTGATACGGGTGAAGACGACGGCGAGAACCGCGAAGCCGAGGAGGATCGCCCGCAAGAACCCCGCGAAGGGGTCGAGGGCGAGCAGGCCGGTGAAAGCAGTCGTGTCTTTCGGCGGGGCGATGAGCAGTCCGAAGTGCGGGGCGAGCAGCGCGAAGAGCGCGGCCGAGGAGCCGCCGAGGGCGAGCGCGGCGAGGTGGACCTTCGCGAACCGCGGGATGAGCCGGGCCAGGAGCAGGCCGAGGATCGTGCCGACGAGGACGAGTTCGGGGGCGAATTGAAGGAGATCGACCTTCAGGTGAGACTGATAGTATTCGAGATCGACGGACGTAACGGGCATGGGTCCGGTCCGGGTCGGAGAAGGTCGGCCGCACGCAAGACAGCCTACCTATCCGAGCCCGACCGGGAAAGGGGCCAGCGTCAATCGTCGCTGCGTCGCGGTTGAGCCACGGGTCGCGGGCGGTCGTCGTCCCGGTCATCATCGTCGTCGTCGTAGCGGGGTTGCTTCGCGGTTCGGTGAGCGAATGCCGCGGAGACGAGGAGCACCAAGGCTCCGGCGCGAAGTAGGCTGCTGAGAATTCCGACCGCCGTCAGCGGTCCGCCGAGCTTTCCCTCCGCCATCAAATAGTTCGTGAGCGCGGTGCCGAAAAATGCCGCGAGGAGGAACCCGATCATCGCGAGGATCACGAGCATCGCCGGCTTGGGATGCTTGCCGTACTTCGCAATGGCGATGATGAGCCCGAGGAAATAAACCAGCAACACCGGCGACTGAGCCGCGAGCGACTGAATCGTCATCTGCAGGAAGCCGCCGTTGCCGTTCATCGAATAGCCCTCGTCGAGGGATCGGGACGGGTGAGCGATTACTGCCGCGAGCGCGAGTCGAGGATTTCCCTCAGGCTCACGGTGGGGGACGGCCGGCAGTTCGGCACGGTGTAAAAGATCGACACCGAATCGAGGTCGAGTTCCATGCCGGGGGGGAACTGGTATTCCCGTTCGATGGGCAGGCCCATCGGCACCGTGGGCGTGGTGAGCATCCAGCGGGCGGAGGGGTCCGGCAAATCGTAGACCGCGAGCTTGCGGTTGCCGCGGTCGTAAGTGATCTTGGCGATGTCGGGCTTCGTGGGCTGGGCCCGCGGGACGGGGATGTTCAGCGGGTCGGCCCCCGGGCGCGGTGCCGCGGCGGTTTCGACCGTGGGGCGGACTTCGGCTGTCGATTCCTTCGGGCGGGCATCGCAGCCAGTTCCCCCCAGCCACGCAGCGAGTGCGATCAGGGGGAGTGTTCGGGCCATCCGTGAGTCTGGCATGGGCATCCCTCCGGGAGCCGAGGACGGGGAGAGCGTCGGCCGACGCAGCCGACATCGTCGCTTACCCAGTTTACCGCGCAATTGGAAGGATGGCGAGCCGAACCGCGTCACTCGCCGCGGACGATGAAGGCGACGGTGGCGACGGCGATGCCGAGGAGGGCGGGGTACATGGCGTGGAAGCCGAACACGGGGGTGTGTACGACGAAGTAGGCGTACCCCGCGTACAGCACGGTGGCGCTGCCGAGCAAGGCGAACACGATACTGGCGAACTTGCGCATCGCGGCCCCCGGCTCGGTCAGTCGTCGAGCAGTTTTTGGAAAGGAATTCGGTAGCAGGTCGTGTTGCCGTTGCCGGTGAACAGGTCCGCGCCGTCCGGGCTGAAGGCGAGGTCTTGCACGGGCGTGTCCAGGGCGCGAACGACCATCAGTCGGCCGCTGAGCACGTCCCAGACGCGGACTGTCATGTCGTCGCTGCCGGAGGCCACGAAGCTGCCGTCCGGGCTGAAGGCCACGGCGTTCACGCGATCCTGGTGGCCTTCGAGTTCGAACACGACGTCTTCGGCGGCCAAGTCCCAAATGTAAACGCGGTCGTCAATCCCGGCCCCGGCGAGGTACTTGCCGGTAGGGTCGAAGGTGATCGCGTTGACGCCGTTGTCGAAGGTCACGAGCTTTTGTTTGGTGTCGAGGTCCCAGACGCAGACGGCCCCGTCGCGGTCGCCGGTGGAGAGGTAGTCGATGCCGCCGATGGCAACTTTGGTGCCGTCCGGGTGGAAGGCGACGTGTTCGAGGGTGCAGCCGTCGGCCGCCTCGATGAGGATCAGGAGCGGTTCGGCGGAGTCGGTCTTCCAGAGCCAGGCGAGGCCGTCGACGGGGCTCGTGTGCGCTACGAGGTTGCCCTGGGGTTGCACGGCGATGGAGCCGATGGGGGGCTTGGTCGCTTCGAGCCGCTTCAAGGCGTTGCCAGCGGGCAGATCGTAGAGCCGGGTGAAGTAGTCGGTGCCGCCGACAGCGAGCCAGCGGCCGTCCGGGCTCGCGGCGACGGAGTACGCGGGGCCGTCGCTGCTCGGGGCGACCTCGGCGCCGGTCGCCGTGTCCCAGAGCCGGAAGCTCGGCCCGCCGGTGCTGGCGAGCATCAGCGTGCCGTTCTTGGGGAAGACGGCGATCGAGTGCTTGCCCTTGGGGTTCGGTCCGGCGAGGAGCTTGCCCGCGGTCACGTCCCAGAGGTGGACGACGCGGTCCGCCCCGGCGCTGGCGAGGCGGGTGCCGTCGGCGCTGAAGGCGAGGCAGCGGACTTCGTCGACGTGGCCGCGGAGAACGTGGCCGACCTTGCCGCTGGTCGGGTCGGACCAGACGTAAATGTCGTTGTCCGAGTCCGCGGCCGCGAGCAGGCCTTGCTTGCTATACGCGAGCGCGACGACTTGTTCGGCGTGGCTATTGAGCAGGATGACCGGGTCGGGTTCGCCGAGCCGCCAAACGCGGGCGGAGGTGTCCCACCCGGCGGAGACGACGAGCGAGCCGTCGGGCGACCAGGCGAGCGAGGGAATGCGATCCGTGTGGCTGTGGAGGTCCGCGACCTGCTTGTGCGAGAAGGCGTCCCACACGCGCACGACGCGGTCTTCGCCCGCGGTAGCGAGATGCTTGCCGGTCGGGCTGAAGGAGATCGCCGAGATCGACTGGGGATGCGCAGCGATTTCGCCGACGAACTTCTGCGTGCGGAGGTCCCAGAAGCGGACCGCGCCGTCTTCGTGCCCGCTGGCGAGGTTGCCGTCCGGGCCGTAGGCGAGCGTCGTGACCCAGTTCTTCTGGTTCTCATCGTCCGCATCGGTGTTGAACCGGATGCGCTTGAGCAGTTGGGCCTCAGCCACGTCCCAGATGAGCAGGTCGTCGTTGCCGCTGGCCACGAACTCGGCGTTCGGCGAGAAGCACCAGACGGTTTCAAGGTCGCTGAGGAACGCCCGCTTGAGCAACTTGCCATCCGGCGCCCAATGGCGGAGAATCCCGGCCTCGTCGATCGACCAGAGCGTGCCGTCCGCCGCAAACGCCACCGCGGCGATGTCGCCATCGGTGTGGAAGCGGGGCTCGCCGTAGCTGCGAGTCGCCAGCGGAATCGGGGCGATGTCAGGCGACGGCTCGGCCACCGGGGCCGACGCGGGGGTCGACATGGCGGGCTCCTTCAAAGACAATCTTGGCAGCGTACTCGATGTACGAACCGTAGAACAGTGTTCCCGGACCGCCGCAAAAATGCCACTGGGCAATGGCTCGAAATCCGGGAATTGGACGAAAAGCCGACAGGTCCGAGGTTCACTTTTCGCGCCGAAGCCGAACTCGGTTGCGAAAAGTTAGCTCCGGCCGAAATCGAACTTACAGCTGTCAAGGTACGAATGGCCGCGGGCGAGTTCGAGTTCATTCGCTGGTTGCGAGGCCGAATTCCCCCGGACTCTCGGGTGGTCCTCGGCCCAGGGGACGACTGCGCCGTCCTCGCCCGCCCCGGTTCGGACGTTCTGATCACGACCGACGTTTTGACCGAAGGCGTCGATTTTCGCCTCGCGGAAGTCGGCGGTCGGGCGGTGGGTCGCAAGGCGATGGCGGTCAACCTCAGCGACATCGCCGCGATGGCGGGCCGGCCCACCGCCGCGGTGGTGGGGCTTGTTTTACCCGCCGGGCCCGGAAGCCGGGCGCTCGCCGAAGACATCTTCCTCGGCATCGAGGAGGTCGCCAAACAGTTCGACGTGGCCGTGGTCGGCGGCGATACGAACGCCTGGGACGGCGGGTTGGTTATCTCCGTTTCCGTTATGGGCGAAACGACGGGGACCGGGGCCGTGCCGCGGTCCGGGGCGAAGCCCGGCGATTGGATCTTCGTCACCGGCCCGCTCGGCGGCAGCATATTGGGCCGTCACCTGAACCCGACCCCGCGCATCGAAGCCGCCCGGCTGCTGCACCAATTCGTTCGTTTGACCGCGATGGCCGACATCAGCGACGGGCTCGCCGCGGACCTGAACCACATCTTGGAAGAGAGTGGCTGCGGTGCGGAACTCGTCGCCGAGGCGATTCCGATTCACGCGGACGCGGTCCGGCTCGGCGCTAGAACGCAGCGGAGTGCGCTCGATCACGCGCTGCACGACGGGGAGGATTTCGAGTTGGTTTTCACGCTCTCGCCCGAGGGCGGGGAAAAACTGTCGAAGGAAATGCCTTGGCCGGGCCTCTTCAAAATTGGCGACTGCACCAAAAGCGGGTTGACACTGATTGAGAAAGGAGCGAGTCGTGCTTTGCAGCCCAGGGGTTGGTCGCACGAGGTGGTTTAACTTGGGAAAGGCCTCCGGCCTGTCTGGCAGGATATTCCGGACAAGCCGGAGGCCTATCCTGCGATTTTTACGATGCAATTATCTGCCAATCAACGACTTGTGCCGAATATTGGAGAGTTCGAGAACTCTAAAAAAACTCCGGTTGACAGGATCTGCCAACCGAGTCATGATTTGACCCATCGGCCTCTTCTCTGTTCCGGACCCCGCCGCACCACGGCTTGCTGTGGTGCGGCGGGGTTTTTTTTCGTCCCCGTTCCGGCTATAGCTCCGTGTAGTCCGATGGGGGGATCGCCGTTCATGCCGTCGAATCGCTTTCGCCACGCCCCGGCCGCGCTGTTCGTCCTCGGCAGCGTAATCCTTTCCGCGTTTCCGCTCTACCCCGAACTCTTCGTGAACGGAAAGGACAAGGACTACCACCTCTGGTACGGCGTCGGCCAGCGAGTGCTCTACGGCTCGTACATGTACGACACGAAGTACGGCTCGTTCGACTTCCTCTATCCGCCGTTCGCGGGGGTGCTGCTCGCGATTCCGAGTTCGCTGGGCAAGAGCGGTCTCGTGATCGCGTTCACGCTCGGCAACGTGTTCTGCTGGTGGGCCGCGGTCAAGCTCTCAAATCACCTGGCGGTCTTCGCGCGCCCGGTGCCGCCCGTGGTGGCCATCGTGCCCTCCTTGCTGATGATGCCGTTCATTTACGAGATGTTCTTCCTCGGCCAGCCGAATTTGCTTTTGCTCGTGCTCATGCTCGGCGGTTTCGCCTGTTTGCGAAATAGCTGGAAGTGGGAGACTTCCGCGGGAGCGCTCTTCGCCCTGGCCGCGGGGATCAAGGCGTTTCCCGTCGTGGTCATCTTCTACTTGCTGTGGCGGCGCAACTGGGTGGCCGCGGGAAGCATGGTCGCGTGGCTCGCGTTCTTCCTCGTGCTCGCTCCGGCCCCCATTCGCGGGCATGAATTCGGCGAAGAGTACAACCCCGTCCGCGGGTTCCACAAAAACCTCGCCGAACTCGAGCAATGGGCGACGGGAATGTTCTCCGCGGACGAATCCGGCGGGTTCAGCCAGCGTTCGGCTCGGAATCTCGGGTGGAAGAATCAATCGCTGATTTCAGTGGGCCACCGCTACCTCCGACACATCAACGCGGACGACGAGGAGAGGCTGGAAAAAGAACGGAAAGGGCAGACCCCCGACCCGCCTGTTACCGTGAACGTCGCGGACTTGAGCGCGAAGGAAGCGAACCTGGCGATCGTCGGCGTGGCGGGCCTCATCGGGCTCGGGTTCCTGTTGGTGATGCCGGCCCGGGCTCGGCGAACGCCGCACTCGAACGCGGCCGAGATTGGGATGTTAATAACGCTCATGACGATCGCGTGCCCGGTCTCGCACCCGTATTACTACGTCTGGTTGCTCTTCCCGTTCACCGTCCTCGTCGAACGAGCGGTACACGACGAAAGCCGCTCCGAGCGGCGGGTAACGTGGGGATTGATCGCGCTCGCGATGTTGCTCTTCGCCCTCGGCGCGCCGGGCGTGAAACCGCATTATCCGCAGGCGCTCGGCAACACGCTCGCCGCGGGGTTCGTGGTAATCGGGGCGCTGGCGTGGCACGTTCGACGGACCGCAATGGCGGTCACTTCGAAGCCCGCGTGATGTGCAGGTGGTAAGCGAAGATCGGCCCGCCGAGGTCGTGCGCCTCGATCACCGAAACGTAGTAAATCCCGTCGCGGGGCAGTTTCAAATTCAGCACCGGGTCGGGCTTCCCCGCCGTGTCATCGACGGTCAGCAATATCCGCTTGTCCGCGTCGTACACCGTCACGAGCGCATCCGCCGGAGACCCAAGGCGAGCGGCGACTACTTCGATTTGGACCGTTTCCCCAGCTTTTCCCGCGAAGCGGAACACGTCCACGTCGCGTTCACGCTCGATCTTGGCCGTAACGGTTGTGGGCACCACCAATTCCTGAGCCTGGGCGAACCCGTCGTTCGGTTCCTTCTCCGCGGTCGTCGGCGAAGAGTCGATCGTCAACAAGAAAGGCTCGGACTTTCCCTTCGGGCCAACGACGACGAGCGGGAGCGTTGCTGCGGGCAAATCCTTGGGTAGTTCCAATTCAAAGTCGAACTCGCTATCGCCAGCCTTCTCTGGAGGCACGTCCTTGGGCGGCGCTGATTTTCGACCCTTGCCGACGAGCTTGAGCTTGGCATTCGGTTCGGTTGAGGTGATTTCAGTAACGTCGTCCAACTTGAGCCCGCGGAGCGTGAGCTTGCCTTTGAACCCGGGGGCGACGGCGAGGGGGAGCGAAAAGAGCGGTTTGGGCGGTGCGGTCGCGGCGGGTTTTTTGTCCTGCGCCGCGATAGGCAGTGCGGTACACACCAGCAACAATAGACAACGCATATCAATAATCCTCACTGCTTATTTGACCGATTAGCTATTTTGCCCGGGTTTGCTCTCCAACTGGAATAACCTGATCCGCTCGTGCTGAGCAGCGACCTCGGCAGGTGGGTAGGAGATGATGCAATGGGGCGAATCCATTTCCAAACATCCCTCTGCTTCGCATAGCCGACGTGCGAATTCCAGTACTCTCTCCGGCGGAGCATGACCGGCTGTCCACTCGCAATATGCATATCCGTCGTTAAGTTGGACGCAGCGTGCAACTCCTTCACCGAACTCGGTGAGCAGCGCCTTGAACCTCGTCGGATCAAGTGGACGGAGTGGTAACAATGCGTTCGGCTGTATCATCATCGGGTCGAAGTGCCCGACGATCGTCGCGTGGATAAAACTCATGGTGTTGATGGCCTTTGTCGCCACTCTAAACGAACAACTCTTTCACCGTCTCGCCCTTGTCCAAAATCTCAATCGGCCGGCCGTCCGGCGTGACGAGTTGCTTGCGGGGGTCGATGCCCAGCGCTTCGAGCATGGTGAACGCAACATCTGCGGGTGCGACGGGGCGCTGCGTGGTGTAGGCCCCTTGCTTGTCGGTCTTGCCCAGGACGAACCCGCCTTTGACCCCGGCGCCGAAGAAGAGTAGCGAGCCCGCGGGGCCCCAGTGGTCTCGGCCGGCATCCTTGTTGATCTTCGGCGTGCGGCCGAATTCGCCCATGACCACGACGAGCGTGTCCTTGTCTGTGCCGCGGTCGTGCATGTCTTCGATGAGGGACGACACGCCCGCATCGAACTCGGGGAGCTTTTTATCGA
>Ga0105048_10010898_pt1 | contig 14382 bp, 3 predicted proteins | sample MAT05_FD_78382 | JGI IMG/M metagenome (GOLD analysis project Ga0105048, IMG submission 78382) | Freshwater microbial communities from Lake Fryxell liftoff mats and glacier meltwater in Antarctica - MAT-05 | ecosystem: Environmental > Aquatic > Freshwater > Ice > Liftoff microbial mat | place...
GCCCAATCGCCATGGAGAGATACAGCCAGCCGCTGTTCCAGATCAAGGGGGTGATGAACAGCAGAACGCCCAAATAGATCAGCCGTTGCAGCGCAAACTGCCGCCGGGGTTCCTTGAATTTGGAATGATCCGCCGTCGTGGTGAGCAGTGGTGAGGGTGAGCGGTTTAGGCTCGCCGGCTGCCGGCACCGTATAAAAGCATAGACCCAACAGGCCGGCAAGACACAGCCTTGCCGCCCTTGCCGGCTTTTGTAAGCATTTGATCCCCATACCCACCCGCTTATAAAACACGCTAATTGGACATTAGATAATTATTGTTAGCTAATACAGTATCCATTTTTTTTGGAAAAATCAATGCCCTATGGAGGCGCAGATTGCTTCGCCTCTGGCCTGCCAGCAGCAGGCGATGAGATGGGAAATTGAGGGTGTTGAAAGTAGTGTACCCACGGCATGCCGATCTCCTTCACCCTACTGCTCTCGGCGGGCGATCAGTGCATAGCGGGAAGAGCGGACATTGATCGACACCACAGCCTGTTGATGCTCGGCGCCTTGATCTTGAGCCTAAAGATTCCCAGCGGTAAGTCGTAATAGACGCTTTACGTCGTGTTTCGGTGGCGTGCGTTGGATTTCGTACTTATATCCCAGGGGTTTTAGCGTGAGTTACATGCTGGATAAATTTGCTGCGTGTTTTGTCGTCCGTAGTTTTAGCGCGGCCTTCCTGAAGGCCGCCATTGTTGTTCTGGCGACAAGCGCCGGCGCCGCTGACCTTGGCGTCTCAGCGTATACCTGGACGCCCGACCCTGTTGTCCGCGGCGGTTCCTCGACCTTCAGCGTCGACGTCACCAACAATGATTCCAGTGCGCTGGTCAGTAACCTCACACTGGTCGTCGAACTGCCGGCTAACGTTGATTTCAGCGGCGTTACGACCCCAGCGAATTGCACGTTCGATCTTGCGGCTATTCCCAAAATTCTGACTTGTACCCGCGCCTCACTGGCGGCCGGAGCGGTATGGAACACTACCTTCAACGGCAAGGGATCAATTGCCGGTGTCCAATCGACAAAAGCCCTTGTTTCCGCCGCTGGCAACACGGATTCGAACGCGGGCAACGACGAGTTGCTGAAGAACACGACGGTCATCAACGGCGCCAACCTGACTGTGCTCAAGACCGGACCGGCCAATGCTACCGCCGGCGACGTGATCAGTTTCACGATCAACGTCAGCAATGTCGATGGCCCTGATCCGGCGACCACATTTCGCCTGACCGATAACCTGCCGGCGGCCGTGGATTTCACCTTCCAGTCGGCCAGTGGCAGTAACTGGAGTTGCCCGGCGCCGTCCGGCACGACGCTGAGCTGCGATTACTCGGGCCCGGCGCTGGCCAGCGGCGTAGCCGCACCTGCCATCACGGTTAGCGGTCGTGTCATTACGTCGGCCGGGACGATCACCAACAACGCCAGCGTGGCCAGCACCGACTCGACCACCGGCGATCCTGATCTGACCAACAACGGTCCCTCGCCGGTCACCGTCACGATCGCGCCGGGAACGAATTTGCGCGCCAACAAGACGATGGTTTCGGCGGCGACCAATATGACGACCTTGTCCAGCGGCGAGACCGTTAACCTGACGCTGTCGGCGACCAACCTCGGGCCGCAGAATGCCACCGGCGTCGCCGTTACCGATACCGTCTCGGCCGATTTCAGCGTCAATTCGCTGCCCGCCGGCTGCGCGGGCGGCAGCGGCCCCGGACCGGTCGCCATCACCTGTACGGTTGGCGCGCTCGCCAGCGGTGCAAGCTCGTCGAACTTCCTCATCCCGCTGACGGTTACCGGGGCTGCCGGTACGAGCGGCACCAACGTCGCCAATGTGACGCGCAGCAGCCCGACCGGCGGCAGCAACACGCCGGCGTCGGTCAATTTCACGATCGCCGCGCCATTCGCCCACCTGACCCTGGTCAAAACCAAAGGGCCAAACCCAGTCGCTGCCGGCAGCGCTATCACCAACACGATCACGGTAACCAATTCGAACTCGTCGACCTCGGCAGCCACCGGGACCGTACGGGTCACCGATGCGCTCGATGCCAACGAAACGTTTGTGTCGTTTTCCTCGCCGGGCAACGGCTGGGCGTGTTCGGGCGTCGCCGTTGGCGCGAGCGGAACGCTGATCTGCGACTACGCCGGCGCCAATCTGGCGCGTGGCTCGTCACTGCCGGTATTGACGATCATTACACAGGCCTCGGCAGGGTATCTCGGGCCAATCTCGAACACCGCCTGTACCGGCCAAAGCGCCACTTCGCCTCACGTTCCGGCCGACAACAGCGCGGCCAATAACTGCGAGACGCGGACCATAACCGGTAGCGATCGCACTGTTGATCTCTCCGTGAACAAGAGCGCCAGCATCACGGCACCGGCGCATATGCTGACCTCGGACGGTTCGCTGGTCTATACGCTGACCGTCGCCAACGCCGGCCCCAACGTTGCGCCGACGGTCTCGGTTTCCGACCTGATTCCAAATTGGTATAGTGGTTCCGCCGGCACCACCACTGGCAGCGCCGCCATTACAGCCGCCGTCGCGGGAGAGTCGTGCACCTTCGGCGAGACGGTCACGTGCACCCTGAGTAATGTTGCCAGCGGCACGCCGCGCACCATCACCGTCACCGTCAATCGCCCCTTCCGCGATGGCGCGTTCACCAACACCGCCAGCGTTTCGAGTCCGGACGCGATCGACACCAATGGTTCGAACAACAGCGGTTCGGTGAATATCATTGTCGACCCGATCGCCGATGTCGCGGTTACGACCATCTCCGCGGCGCCGAATCCGGTCAAGGTCGGCGTTGCATTGACTTATACGACGTCGATCAAAAACAACGGCCCAAGTACGGCGGCTGGCGTGATATTGCGTCAGCGCATCAAACCTTCGGGTGATGCGCCGCGCATGAGCTACGTTCTCGGGTCGGCGGCGATCGCCGGAACGTCGGGAGCAACCTGCAGTCTGGTGACTTTCGTTGGTGCGCCGTATGCCGGCGATGAAGGCATCGAATGTACTGGCTTCAGCCTGGCAGACAACGAATCGCGCCAATTACGCTTTTCCGTGATTCCGGTTTACCCGTACCCGGATGTACTGGATGCGCTGTTCACCAGCGAGGCGACGATCAGCACGACGTCGTTCGAGAGTACGGCAGCCAACAACACCAGCAGCAATACCGTCACCGTGACCACCAAGGCGCTCGACTTGACGGTGAGCAACAACGACCCCGGCTACGACCCGACGCCGTTCGGCGACGCCATTGTTTATGGCGTTAGCGTGCAGAACAACGGCCCGTCTCAGGCCACCGGCTTCAAGCTGACCGTCACGCCGGGCGTGCCGCCGCAAGGCACGCAGGCGACGCCGTACACCTTGTCCTTCGACCCGACTGGCAGCGTGCTTCCGGCGGGTGCGACGTGCACTGTCGTCGGCAGTGACGTGGTCTGCTATCTGGCGGCGTCTCAGAGCGCGAGCGTGTTGCCATCGAGCAGCAACAAGACCTTCAGCCTGCGCTTTAATACCGGACCAATCAGCAATACGCCGTCTGGCAGTATCACTTACCGGACCACCGCGCTCGTCGAGTCGTATGAGACCGGATCCGCTCCCTTTACCGGGGATACCCTGCCCGGAAACAATGCGGTCACCGAAACGACGACCGTCCTGCCGAAAACCGATCTGCAGGTGATCGCCAAGACTGTCGCTCCAGCATCGCCGTTCAGCCTTAACCAGCCGTTCACTTACAGCGTCGTGGTCGGCAACATGGGGCCTTCGCCGGCGGCCGGCGTTCGTGTCACCGATCTTCTGCCGAGCGGGCTGTCGCTGAATGGAACCGTGACCGCAGCGATCGGCAGCGGCTCACTAAGCACCAACAGTTGCACGAGTTCCGGCGTCGCGTCGTCCGGCATCACCGTCGCCTGCGACCTGGGTACGCTGCCGGTGGCCAGCGGAAGCGGCGATACCAACAACCTGGTGACGATTACCATTCCGGTCCGTGCGACGCGCGGAACCTACCTCGCCAGCAACGGTTTCAACAGCAACCGCCTGAATACGGCGAGCGTTGCGCCGCTGTCCGTCGCCGGAGTGCCGCTTTCCTTCGATCCGACGCCGGGAAACAACTCGAACACGGTCATCGTTCAGATCGTCAAATCGAGCATTGCCGGCTCGGTCTATAGCGACCACAACCTGAACAATGCCCTTGATGCGGGCGAGAAAATCGCGCCGGCCGTGGTCTTCAACCTGTCCGGGCAGGATGCCTGGGGCAATGCGATAACGGCGACCGTCAATAGCTCGGCCGGCGATTTCCTGTTCGACGATCTACCCACTGCCGGCGCGGGGGGTTACACCATCGTTGAAACACAGCCGACCGGATACTACGACCGTTTCGAGGTGCTGGGGACCTGGAGCGGAGCGCTGCCGGCGGATACCGGCGTCAAGCCGGCCGATACCTGCGACGGCACGGTGAACTGTGCCGGCGCGGCGGCGCAGAATACGATCAGCGCGATCAAACTGCCACAGAACACCGCCGCCACCGGCTACCTGTTTCAGGAGTATCAGCAGGCCGTCGTTAGCGGTCACGTTTACCGCGACCTGAACAACGACGGTAATCGCAGCGGCGGCGGTGAAACCGACATCACCGGCGTGCAAGTCGTCATTTCCGGGACGACTTATTCCGGCGCCGACGTCTGCGTCGTGCTTGGCGCAGCCTGCACGCAGACCACCGGCGGCAGCGGCTACAGCTTCACCGTGCCGCCCAGCGATGCCGGCGGCTATACGGTGTCGGAGCAGTCCCTGCCGGCCAACTTCTACGACGGCAAGGATCAGAACGGCAGCGGTATCGCCAACGTGATTGCCGGCAGTGACAATAGAACGACACCGGAGAGCATCGTCGTCGGCCAGGTCAACCCGAACGTCACCTTAGACGAGCGAAATTTCGGCGAATTGCCTTACGCGTCGCTCAGCGGCAGCGTGTTTGTCGATTCAAATTCCAATGCCGTGAAGGACGGCGGCGAAACTGGCGGCGTGCCAGGGGTCGTCGTCACGCTGTCGGGGACCGACTATCTCGGCCGCGACGTTTGCACGTTAATCGGCAGTTGCAGTTTCACCACCGATGCCAGCGGCAATTACTCGATTGGCTCATTGCCACCCGGCACGTATGTGCTCAGCGAAACACCGCCTCCCGGTATGACGCACACCGGTGCGCAGGCGGGAAGTGCGGGCGGAACCGGCGGCGCCGGTATCGGTGTGACGACGATCAGCGCGATTACGCTCGGCGCCGGGGTTGCAGCGACCGGCTACAATTTCGGCGAGTTCGGCCAGGCGCTGACCGGCTTCGTTTACGTCGATCTCAATCGCAATGGCGCCAAGGATACCGGCGAGCCCGGTATTGCCGGCGTCAGCATGACGCTGTCCGGGACGACAACGGGCGGCATCGACGTCTGTTCGGCCATTGCGCCCAATCCGTGCACGGTGATCAGCGCGGCTGGCGGCGGCTACAGCTTCGTTTCGCTACCGGCGAGCAATGCCACCGGCTACACGGTGACCGAGCAGGCGCAGTCCTCGCCGCCGCTGAACAACTATCAGGATGGCGGCGAGACCGTCGGCACCGTCAATGGTGCGACCATGGGCAGTGCGGCGGTCAACGACCGCATTTCGGGGATTATTATTGCCGTCGGCCAGGCCGGCACCAACTACAACTTCGGCGAGTTTGCCGGCAGCCTGAGCGGGCGCGTCTACCTCGACGCCAATGACGACGGCAGCTTCAATGGCAGCGATACCGGCCTTGCCAGCGTGGTCATGACGCTTTCGGGTAGCACTGCCTCCGGCGTCAACGTCTGTACGCTCATGACCTGTACGATCAGCAGCGCGGCGGACGGCAGCTTTTCCTTCGCCGGCGTTCCGGCGAGCAATGCGGCCGGCTACACACTCACCGAGACGCAGCCGGTCGACTATGCCGATCGCACGACCACTGCTGGCACTGCGGGCGCTGCGACGACCACCGGCAGCACGGCGACCGGCATCCGACTTAATCCGGGCGTCGAGGCCAGTGGCTATCTGTTCGGCGAGAAAACCGGCGCGTTGTCGGGCTTCGTGTACCTCGACGCCAACAACAACGGTGTCAAGGAGGGCGGCGAGACGCCGATTGCCGGCGTCAGCGTGACGCTGTCCGGGCTAACTGCTTCCGGTACCAATGTGTGCGCCACGCTGCCCAGTTGCGTGGCAACCACCGCAGCCGACGGCAGTTACGCATTCAGCGGCTTGCGCAATGCAGGTGTGGCGGGTTATAGCGTGACTGAAACGCAGCCAGCCGCGTACATCGACGGCAAGCACAGCAAGGGGCTGGTCAATGGTGCAGCAGCCGGTTGCGCCGATCCCGTGTGCAGCCTCGCCATCGCCAATGTGATCGGCGCGATTCCGTTCAATGCTGCCTCCAGTTTTACCCAGTTCAATTTCGGTGAAGTGACTTCTGCCGGTATCGCCGGTCGCGTCTACCACGACATTAACAACAACGGCAGCTACGATGCCGGCGAGCAACTTGCCGGGGTGAGCTTGACCGTGACAGGAACCGACGATCAAGGTAACGCGGTCAACGTTGTCGTTGTTTCCGCAGCCGATGGGACGTACGCCTTCACCAATCTGCGTCCGTCGAATGGGGCCGGCTACACGCTGGCCGAGACGCAGCCCGTCGGCATCGGTGATTACCCCGCCGCCACTGGCACGCAACCAGGAACCATAGCCGGCAGCGTGGTCGGCACGGCAGCGTTGAACAGCGTTTCGGCGATTGTCCTACTGCCGGGCAGCAACGGGATTAATTACAATTTCCGCGAGATTGCCTCAAGCATTGCCGGGATTATCTACCTCGACAATGACGATGACGGTGTTGTCGACCCCGGTGAAATTGGCCTGGCCGGCGTCACCCTAACGCTGACCGGCGGGCCGGTTGCAATGACGACGACCAGCGCCGCTGACGGCAGTTATCAGTTTGTCGGCCTGCCGGCCGGGACCTATACCGTGACCGAGACGCAACCGACCGGCTATCTCGACGGTCGCGAGACGGCGGGCACTTCGGGCGGGACCGTTGATAACGGCAGCTTTACCGACGCCGCGGCGCAGAATCGCATTGCCGCTATTGTCCTGCCGCCGGCTAGCGCAGCGAGTGGCAACAATTTCGGCGAACGCGGCGGTAGCGTGAACGGCGTCGTCTATGTCGACGCCAACAACAATGGTGTGCGCGATACCGGGGAAGCCGGCATTGCCGGTATCCGAATTGCGCTGTATGACGCGCTGGCGACCATCAATGGCCCGTCCTTAGCTTTCTGCAGCGCGCCGGCGCGCTGCGCAACGACCGATGCCAGCGGCGTATTCGTGTTCACCGGCGTTCCTCCGGGTGACTACCAGCTGGTGGAAAACCAGAACGACGTCAATGCCCTCGTCGACGCCGGCAACCGTCCGCGTTTCAGCGATGGCAAGGAGACTGCCGGCGTCGCGGGCGGTAGCGTCAATAACGCATTTTTTGGCAGTCAGACCGCCTATAACACGATCACCGGACTCAGTATCACGCCGGCCGTGCTGACCGCCAACGCCGGAAATGTCGGCGGCTACCTGTTCGGCGAGATTCCCCGCGCCGGCGGAGTTGGCGTGCTGACGCCACCGATTGTCAGTGGCTACGTCTATTTCGACGCCGCGCACACGCGTGTGCGTAGCGCCGAGCCGCCGACCGATGCACGGACTACCGGCTGGACGATCACCTTGACCGCCGGCAAGAGCGATGGCAGCAGCGAAGTGATTTGCCGGGTCAGCACCGACGACAAGGGTTTCTACCACTTCGACAATCTGGCCTGCGCCACGAGCGCGCCGCAATGGGCGGCCGGCCTGCCGACGACTGGGTCGCTGGCTTCCCCGGGGGTGACCTACACCACCTTTGCGATCAGTTTCGGCAACCCGGCGACGAATGGATTCAACACCACGCCGCAATCCGGCGGCAACGTCGGTGTGACCAACGCGGTTCCCGGCCAGATCACCAATATCACGCTCAACGCGAACGACGAGATCACCGAGCAAAACCTGCCGCTCGATCCCTCGGGAGTAATCTACGATGCGCTCACCCGTGCTCCCGTACGTGGTGCACTGGTCGAGATTCTTGGCCCCGGTGGCGCGCCGGTTCCAGGCGCGTGCATCGTTTCCGGGCAGAACGCAATCACCACCGGCAGTAATGGCTATTACGAATTCCTGCTGGCCAATGGCGGTGCCTGCCCGGGCAGCGGCAATTACACGCTGCGCGTCACGCCACCGGCGGGATACATACCCGCTCCGTCGACGCTGATTCCTCCGTGTGCCGGCGTCCTGTCGGTCGCGGCAATCCCCAATCCGGCGCTGGTGTCGGGCAGCAGTCGTGCGCCCGGCGTCGATGCGCCGCTGGCGTCGTCGGTTCCCGGCGCTTGTCCTGCCGGTTCAGCGTCGTTAGGGGCCGGTGCCGGGTCGACCCAGTACTACCTGACCTTCAACATCGACTTCGCCAGGCCATCGGCCAATGTGGTCAATAACCATATTGCGCTCGATCCGGTCCTGGTCGGCGCCATCGCCATGACCAAGACGACGCCGATGACGACGATCAGCAAGGGCGGGCTGGTGCCTTACACGGTGACGGCGACCAATACCCTGACCGGCGTCGTCGGCAACGTCAACGTCGTCGATCGCATCCCGCCGGGCTTCCGTTATCGCAGTGCTTCGGCAACGCTCAATGGTCTGCCGTTCGAACCCGCCGTCAGCGGCCGCGACCTCAGCTGGCTCAACCAGACCTTCGCCGCAGGTGAGCGCAAAACGGTCAGGATGGTGCTGGTGGTCGGTGCCGGCGTCGGCGAGGGCGAGTACGTCAATCAGGCGTGGTCGGTGAACAACCTCGTCTCGTCGCTGGTCTCGAACGTTGCCAGCGCGACCGTGCAGGTGATTCCCGATCCGACCTTTGATTGCTCGGACATCATCGGCAAGGTCTTCGACGACCAGAACGCCAACGGCTACCAGGATCAAGGAGAACCGGGCATTGCCAACGTGCGCGTGGTGACCGCGCGCGGCCTGCTCGTGACGACCGACGCCGAAGGGCGCTTCCACGTCCCCTGCGCGGCGATTCCGCAAGCCGATCACGGCTCGAACTTCGTTATGAAGCTTGACGCCCGCACGCTGCCGTCCGGCTATCGAATGACGACCGAAAACCCGCGCGACGTGCGTGTGACGCGCGGCAAGATGGTCAAGCTCAACTTCGGCGCCACCGTGCATCGTGTCGTCCGCCTCGAATTGACGCCGGCCGCCTTCACCGCGCAGGACGAGCTCGCTGCGCAATGGGCGGAGAAACTCGATGCGCTGGTCGAGCAACTGAGCAGCCGTCCGTCGATACTGCGTATCGCTTATGCCGGTAGCGGCGGTCAGGCGAAAACCCGCGCCGAGTCGGTCGCCGAACGCATCCGCGCGCTATGGAAGAACCATGAGAAAGAAGGAGACAAGAGGAAGTATCTGCCCCCGCTGATCATCGAAACCGAGCTGGAGGGCGCGCGATGAAAACGACCGTGATCAGCAAAACCAGTTTGGCCGTGGCCATCAGTCTGATGTTCTCGCCGCTCGCTAGCCTGGCGGAAGAGCAGACGGGCAAAGAGCACGGCAAGCGCATCGACAACGCCCGCGTCGACCGCGACGGTGTGCCGCCGCCGGCCGAATGGCAGCCGGCAATTACCTATCCGCTGCCGTCGGGCGTCACGCGTAGCGACGCGCAGGCGATGCGCGCGGCGGTCGTCAGGACGCCGGCCACAGTGGCGCAGAACAGCCAGACGCTCTCCGATACGCTGGGTAACGACTCCCTGTTCGCTTCCGGGAGCGCCGAATTGACCCACTCCATCCGGCAGAAGCTGGTGGCGTTCGCCGCGCCGCTCAAAGGCCGTACGGGACTCCGGCTGGCGGTGACCGGACATACCGACGATCAACGCCTGTCGTCGCGCACCAAGGCGCTCTTCGGGGATAACCAGGGCCTGTCGGAAGCCCGCGCGCTGGCGATCGGCGACTTTCTGCGGCATGAACTCGGTCTGGCGGCGAGCGCGGTCGCCGTCGCCGGCAAGGGTGAGACGACGCCCATCACCAGCAATGCCAACGCTGAAGGCATGGCGCAAAATCGCCGCGTCGAAGTGCAGGTCTGGCATGAAGTCGTTCAGGCACCGCCTCCCATACCCGCGCCGGCGCCGCTGCTGCGGGCACCCTGCGCGCCGGTAGAAGCGGCCGCGCCGGCAGCGCCATTCCGCGTCACTATCGACGGCGAACCGCTCAATCTCGACGAGGCGCCGCTCGAAGCCGACCGTCAACGCTGCACCGACGTCGCGCTCGAAAAAGCCGATATCCAGCTGCGTTACGACAGCCTGGCGGCCAGCCCGGCAATGAACGCCTGGGCGACGCCGAACGCCGTCGTGCGCGGCGAGCGCGTGTCTTTCCGCGCCTGGGCCAACTATCTGCCGTGGATCAAGAAGGCCGAATTGCGGCTTTTCCGCACCGGCCAACTGGTACAGGAGAATCCGCTGGAAGTCCTGCCGGTGGCCTGGTCGGGTGTAACGTCATGGACGGTGCCGGCCGATTATCGCGACAACGAGGTCTTCTTCCTGCTACGCGTCTACGACAGCGCAGGGCGCTTTGACGAAACCAGCCTGAAGCCGTTGACCCTGCTCGCGCATGCCAAACCGGAATCGGATATCGAAAAAGCCGAACGCGAGGCACTTACCGGTTACGGCGAAAATAGCCTGGCGCTGCGCAGCATCGCCGTTTCTGGCGGTACGGTGACGGTCAACGGCAGCCATCTCAAGCCGGGCCAGACTGTCGAGGCGCTCGGTCTCATGATCCCGGTCGACGCCAATGGACGTTTCGCGATCAAGCAGATCCTGCCGGCCGGCCCGCAATCGGTCGAAGTCAAGCTCGGCAACGCCGACGGCACGCCGACCTCGTTCCGTCGCAACCTGACGATCCCGCAGGACGACTGGTTCTACATCGCCATCGGCGACCTGACAATCGGCGAAAACAAGGTTTCAGGCCCGGCGAAGCTGGTGACCAACGACACCCAACATTATGAGGACAACATCTATATCGACGGCCGCGGTGCCTTCTATCTGAAGGGCAAGATAAAGGGCGACTGGCTGTTGACCGCCGCCGCCGATACGCGCGAACAACCGATCGAAGACCTGTTCCGCAATTTCTCGTCGAAAGACCCGCGCTACCTGCTGCGTAACATCAATCCCGACCTCTATTACCCGGTCTATGGCGACGATTCGACCGTCGCTGACGACGCGCCGACGCAGGGCAAGTTCTACGTGCGCCTCGAAAAAGGTGACTCACACGTGATGTGGGGCAACTTCCAGACCTCGTGGAGCGGTAGCGAACTGATGCAGTATTCGCGCGGGTTGTACGGCGCCAAGCTGCGCTACCGCTCGCAAGGCGTCACCACCTACGGCGAGAAGCAGACGCAGGTCGACGCCTTCGCCGCCGACCCCGGAACGCTGGGCGCGCGCGACGAGTTCCGCGGCACCGGCGGCTCGCTCTACTACCTGCGACATCAGGATATTACGGTGGGTTCAGAGCGTGTCTGGGTCGAAGTGCGCGACAAGGATTCGGGCCTGGTCATCGAGCGCAAGCAGCTCGTTCCGGCGCAGGATTATGAGATCAACTATCTGCAGGGGCGCATCATCCTGAGTAGTCCCTTGGCCTCGACCGGCAGCGTAACTTCGCTGGTGATGACGTCCAGCCTCAACGGCAACCTGATCTACCTGGTGTCGACCTACGAATACGTTCCCGGTCTGACCGCAGTCGACAGTCTGGCGACCGGCCTGCACGCCTCACACTGGCTCAACGACTATTTGCAACTCGGCTTTACCTCGTTCCATCAAGGTGAAACCGGGGCCTCGCAAACCCTGAAAGGCATCGACGCGACGCTGCGCTACAAACCGGGCACCTGGATGAAGATCGAGGCCGCGCGCGCTAAAGGCGAAGGCAGTGGTGCGACGACTTCGCTCGACGGCGGCTTCGGCTTTGTCGATCAAAAAACGGTCACTGTCGACAACGCCGATGCGCAGCGCGTCGAGGCAGCGGTCGATATCGCCGAAGTCATCGCTGGCGGCAAGGGCAAGGTCACGGCGTACTGGCAGCAGCGCGAACGCGGCTATTCCGGCCCCGGCCAGATCGCCATCAACGGCGAAGCGGTCACGCAGCACGGTGCCAGCGCTTCAGTAAAAGTGCGTGAAGGGACAACGCTCGAAGCCAAGGCCGACGCGCGCAGCGCCGACAGCCAGGAGGCGAGCAACGTCGAAGTCGGTGTACGCCAGCAACTCGGCGCCGAGTGGGAGGCCGGTGTTGCCGTCCGTCGTGACGATCGGGACACCAAGTCGCCGCTGCTCATCGCTTCGCCGACGCTGGCGCAGAACGGCGAGCGCGCCGACGTCATCGCCCGGCTCGGCTACAAGCCGTTGAAGGGCGACGGGGACGAAGGCAAGCCCGGCGGACCGGAAGATTGGGACGCCTACGGCTTCGTACAGGGCACGGCAGCGCGCAGCGGCGACCGCGACGCGAACAACCGCGTCGGTGTCGGTGGTAGCTTGCGCTTTACCGAACGCATGAAACTGCTCGGCGAAATCTCCGACGGCAATCTTGGCGTTGGCGGCAAACTCGGCGTCGACTATCGTTTGTCGGATCGCAGCAACGCCTACCTGACCTACGCGATGGAGACCGAAAACCCGAACTACGCCTATCGCGGCCGTCAGGGAACCTGGGTGAGCGGCAGCAGCACGCGTCTCTCGGATCAGGTGCGCGTCTTCGGCGAAGTGCGCGCGACCAACGGCGCCGGACCGGAGAGTCTGATCAACGCCTTCGGCCTCGACCTGTCGCCGAACGACCGCTGGACCTACGGCGTCAAAGCCGAGGTCGGCACTGTTTCCGACCCGCTGTCCGGCGACCTCGACCGTCAGGCGCTCGGTGTCTCGGCCGCCTACAAGTTCGAACGTACCAAGTACAGCGGCAGCCTCGAATGGCGCGACGAGGACGGTAAGGCCAACACCGGCCTCGGCAACGTCAGCAGCCACCGCCAGGTCTGGCTGATGCGCAACACGCTCGGCTACATCGTCTCGCCCAGCTGGCGGCTGATCGGCAAAGCCAACATCTCGCGCTCGCAAAACTCGCAGGGCGCCTTCTACGACGGCGATTTCCATGAGTTCGTCTTGGGCGGCGCCTACCGACCGGTCGATAACGACCGCTGGAACACGCTGATCAAGTACACCAATTTCTACAATCTGCCGTCACCCGGGCAGATAACGGCGAACGGAACGTCGGCCGATTACGCGCAAAAGAGCCAGGTGTTCTCGATCGACACCATCTACGACCTGTTCCCGTGGCTGTCGGTCGGCGCCAAGTACGGTCTGCGCTACGGCGAGTTGCGCCAGACCAGGGCCAGCGGCGAGTGGTTCTCGAGCCAGGCCGACCTGATGATCCTGCGCGCCGACTGGCACTTCGTAAAGGAGTGGGACGCGCACGTCGAGTTGCGAAACTTGCGCGCCAAGGAAGCCGAAGACGCCAAGGCCGGCGCGCTAATCGGCGTCTACCGGCACGTCGCGGATGGAGTCAAGGTCGGGGTCGGTTACAACTTCACGCGCTACTCGGACGATTTGACGGACCTGTCGTACCGGTCGAGGGGGTGGTTCGTAAATATCGTCGGGACGATGTAGGGCTCAGGAGACCGGCGCGCCATCGGCAGCCGGTTTCCGGCGGCCCGAGAGGGCGACGAGTAATCCCGCGGCAACGACGATCCCCATGCCGAAGAGGGTGATCGGATCGGGGAAATCACCAAAGACGAGAGCGCCGAGGACACCGACCCACAACAGCTGGATATAGGCAAACGGCGCGAGCAGCGAAGCCGGCGCGTATTCGAGCGCCTTGATCGTCGAGAAATGGCCGATGCCCGATATCACGCCGATCAGCGCAAAGAAAAGAAGACCTTTCACGCTCGGATTGATCCACACGAAGGGCAGCGCCAGGCTCATGACCAGCGAACCGACACAGAGCACGCAAAGTAGCGAGGCGAGCGAGCTTTCCTTGCGCGAAACGATGCGCGTGAACACCGGTACGCAGAAAAACACAGCGCGAGTCCGAGCGGCAACAGCGCCGCCGGCGTAAACAACCCGCCTCCGGGGCGGACGATGATCAGCACCCCGACAAAGCCGATGAACACGGCGGCCCAACCGATGCGACTAACTTTCTCGCCGAGAAAGATGACCGCCCAGAACGTCAGCAGCACCGGATGGATGAAACTGATCGCCTGCGCCTCGGCCATCGGCATCAGGCGATAGGCAAAAA
>Ga0105048_10010899_pt1 | contig 14382 bp, 17 predicted proteins | sample MAT05_FD_78382 | JGI IMG/M metagenome (GOLD analysis project Ga0105048, IMG submission 78382) | Freshwater microbial communities from Lake Fryxell liftoff mats and glacier meltwater in Antarctica - MAT-05 | ecosystem: Environmental > Aquatic > Freshwater > Ice > Liftoff microbial mat | place...
AAACCAAGACTATTACGCGACGCGTGAGACACGCGACTAATTCATCGTACGATCAATACGTCGCATGTAAACACTTCAGGTAGGATTTTCATTCGGTTCCTACAGAATAAAAGGCATGCAAAAGGCCATCGGGGCCATCCATCCTACTGGCAAAAGGCCATCGGGGCCATCCATCCTACTGGATTCTCCATTTTGGGGACAAGTACGTCCGACAGGGGGCTATTAAATTGGGGGGCAGGAAAATCACTGTCATGGTCAAACTTTCATTTCGTCCGGAACTCCGTCAACCACGAACAATTGACTCGTTTGAGTGCCCTAGTTGACTGTTGCCTCCCCAAAATATCGACGGATTGGGGGGGCCTATTAGGCCCAGGAATCGACCTACTTGGCCTTCGCCTCCCAAATCGTCTTGGACCTCACAAGCGTCCAGTGGTAAAATGCGTGGTATGGACATCACACCGGTTGGCAATGCTGAAATCGTCGTTAAGCGACTCGTTGAGCGAGGGGCGTTTCCCACGCCCGATTCGGCTGCTAATAGCCTAATCGCCAAATTTGCTTCCGTGGCTTCGATGGACGAACGTTCAAACCTTCGTCTCCCTGATCTCGCATTTGCGATTGACGAGTCTAGCACTATTCCCGAATTTCCACGGTCATGGGAAAACGATTCGGACCTCGGCAACCTTTTTAGGTTCTTGGCGTTGCTAGGGATCCTTGGTATCCACGATGAGGCACTCGTTGATACGCAACCTGAAGAACCAGAATCGGAAGCGGCGGTTGATTGGAGCCAATTCAGTGGGCGTGAACACTTGGATGCCGTGCGAGCATTGCTGGCAGGGCGTGAACCCGTGCCTACTGTTGATGGGCCCGTCGACTTGGCGTTCACTGACTTGGTGCATCTCTTGACCGTCTCACACTTTTGTGACGCGGACGATGGCCCTGTGATGATTTCGCTACGACTACCTGTGCAAGACTTCACACGAGTTTGCTCGGCACGCCGTCGCCGATTCGCTCGCCACACTGCCGGACGGAACTGAGGTCGAATTCGTGCATTCGGTCGTTGGCACGAATGACGGCTGCCATCGTTACCGTGGTGTCATTCGTAATGGTGCCTTCCATTTACGTTTTACGCATCCCCCGATGACCGCTGTTGACGTTCGCGATGTCCTTGATTTGATGCAACTGGCATTAGGGAGCAAGGCCATTCCTGTCGACAATCACGAGGAGGAAAGTCGGATGCGCGAGGCCTACTATGAAGAAACTGGTGAAAGAGCTCGAATTCGCAACGGAAAAATCAAGACTGACGGTGGACGCCATGCCATAGTACGCTGCAAATTCGTAACACAATTTCTCGATCGTAGCCCGTGGGACGTAGCTGGCTGGGACCTCAGTCCCGACAGACAAGAATTCCTAGTAATGAAGAACTTGGTCGGGACAATGGTCCCAACCAACAACTTAGGCGATGAGCGTCATTCTGTTGACCAAGTTCCATTTCCAGAATGACTATTCACAGACTGACCGTCTCTTCCACCAAATTTTTCCTCCCAACGAGCTTGCAATGTGCTCTGCAATCGCTCCTGGAATCCTTGAGGCAATTCATACGGCTTACCAGCACGATAGAGAGAAATGGTTTGCCGAATGTTATCGACCACGACTTGGCAAGGATTGCAGCCCGCAAGATGCTCGGAAAATTCCTCGCAAATCTCGGTGAGCTGCACACCATCCACGTATTCATTGAGCGCTTTCAACAGTTCTTCGCAGGTCATATGGTTTTCCTCGCAAACATTGCGTCAGGTTATTGGTCCAGGAATAGAGAAAAGGTTACAAGAATTCACGAATGTTTGTGGTCAGGGAGCATTGCCTGAGCGGAGTCACCAAATTTTCTGGTTAATCGCTCGCGAAGTGCAAGTCGCGCACGCAGCAACCGCACCTTGACCGTCGATTCGGTCAGTTCCATTGCCTCGGCAGTTTCACGAACAGACAGCCCTTCGACGTCGCGCAAGATGAATACCAAGCGATACTTTTCATCGAGTTCAAGCAATGCCTTGTCGATCTCTTGCTGTACCTCCGCCCGCTGAGCAATCTTGTCCGGCGGCTCACTCCAAGGAGCGATGAACTCGGGGTGTGGCATATCTTGATAGCTATCGCCGGAACTCCAGTCCGACATGGAAACCACGCTTAATCCTCGCTTCTTCCGCAAGATCTTGAGCGCGTGGTTGCTCGCGATTTTCATGACCCAACTGGCAACCGACGATTCTTCGCGGAAATCTTCGATGTGTTCGACGAGCGCTAGAAAGGCTTGTTGAGTCGCGTCCTCGGCATCCTGAGCCTGCCGCAAAATTCGGAACGCTAGCCCATAAACTTTTGGCTGAAGCACCTCCACCAATTGCTGAAAAGCGGAAAAGTCGCCTGTCTTTGCAAGTCGCAGCAGGTCGAGATCGGTTGTTTTTTGCAGTAATTGGCTCTCCATTCGCTTCCCATTCGCTCGACGGCACTGATAGAAACTTCTTTTTGGTCGTTCTCGCTGAAATCATTGTAACCATTTCTTTGTTCTCGGCCCTAACGATAAAGAATCTCCCCGATAACCAGCGATTGGTTGCATCATCGCGTTAGGACCTCGCACAATGGCGTGATCGGACTTGCCGATTCGACCAAGTCCTTAATCGTCACGCTTGCGAATGCCTTCTCCGTCGCTGCATAGGCTTTGTCGAGCTCAGCGTGCAATGGACAGAGGCTCTGGTGAGTTTTCAAACCGAGCGGGCAAGAACGAATTCGCTCGATCGGCGCCACGGTGTTGACCACGTCCAAAATCGTTATCTTGTGCGTGGCATTGCAAAGTTCGTAGCCTCCGCCCGGCCCTGGCCTAGAACGAACAATTCCGGCCGCCGCCAAATCCTGTAAGACGCGGGCTAAATAGCGCCGCGGTACCTTGGTCAGTTCCGCCATATGGTCTGCAGAAACGGGAGTGCCAGCTTGGCTACCCATGCAGGCAACGGCACGAAGAGCGTATTCGGCAGTCTTGGAAAGCATGAACCAACACTCCTCATGGTTAATCATGTCATCAATCACCTGATGCAATTATACACCCTTAGGTGCAGTAATGAATTCTAGTCTGATCGCGTCGGGTGAGCAATGCGGATTTCACTGTGCGTTGCCGTCGCTCCGCCGACGGAAGTCCTCCCTCGTCAACCTGCTGTCTGCTGATCCGGATACTTAATCCTACCGTGATAGATCGCCGTTAAGCTCTTGATCAAGGATCGCTTGATCGTGTCCAGATGCTGCAGAGTCAAACCGCATTCGTCAAACTGTCCGTCCAACAGTTTCTTCATGGCAATCTGTTCGACCAAATTTTGCAGTCGAGACGCTGTCGGTTCGACGAGCGCTCGCGAAGCACTTTCCACCGCATCGGCCATCATCAGAACCGCCGCTTCCTTGGTTTGCGGTTTTGGTCCTGGATAGCGAAACGACGTTTCTGAAATTTCTTCGCCGTGCGGATCCTGCTCACTCTTTTTCGTGGCCAATCGATAAAAGTACTCAACCAAGGTCGTGCCGTGATGTTGCTCGATAAAGTCCACCACAGGAGTCGGCAGTCTGTGCTGGCGGCCTAAGTCGGCGCCGTCTTTGACGTGAGCAATAATTACCAGCGTGCTCATGGCGGGCTGAAGTGTGTCATGTCGGTTCGCACCCGGTGTTTGATTCTCGACAAAGTAATTCGGTTTGAACATTTTGCCAATGTCATGAAAACAAGCACCCACTCGAACGAGCAAACCGTTGGCTCCAATACTCTCCGCTGCGGACTCCGCCAATGCTGCCACCGAGATACTGTGGTTATAAGTTCCTGGAGCTCGCTGAGCCAGTTGACGCAGCAGTGGATGGCTCATGTCGCTCAATTCCAGCAAACTTAAATCGGTTTGAACGTCGAATAGTTTTTCAGCAAACGGCAATAGACCCGTCATCAACGGTCCACACAGCAAAATGCAAACGGCTTGCCATGTCGCTTCCGATATTAGCTGCACCGGAAAAATCGAAGCAGTAGAAGATTGGAAACTGCTGACCGCAGGTCCATCGGTAACGACGCCCCCCGTTTGTCCAGTCATGACCCCTAAGCCCAATACGGTCATGAATACCACGACGGATACGCCCGCCCCAACATAGATTAGCCGAGTTCGAGTTCGAATACGCCCGCATAGCAAAATCGATCCAGCGGCTGCTGCTGCCAAGGTAATGAACTCGGACAAATCGACGCGAGTACTAAAGGCTACCAACAACGCGAGGGCCGCCATCAACATGAGAGCCGTCGGTCTGCCGAAAGCAATCGTCGCGATGATCGCAGCCAGGGTAATTGGAATGACTTCGGCGCGAAATGGATCCTGCGATGCCAAGACGGCCAAGAGTACGCACGTCACGCAAAGTGATAGAACTCGCAACAGTCGCCAAGTTTGGGTGACCAATGTTCGGTCGAGCGATTGAAAAATGAAGAAACCGCATAGCGTGTACAACGCGGTGATCAATCCAACAAATGCAGCTAGCCTCTGCACTTTTTCTCGAAAACTAAGATTCTGCGTGTATGCCTCGTGTTCCGCTCGTAAAAGCGCAAGCTCCTTTTGATCAAGAATCTTTCCAAGCGGAACCAACGCACCAAAAGAAGGATCGTACGCGACGGTCGACGGCTTCACGTTTGAGACGGCATCCAGTCTGGCTTGGTTGCTAAGATCCTGTCGGAGGGTCAACGTCTCCGGCAGTCGAGTAGCCATGTAATTGTGAACCATGTCTGCTAATAACAACGCTTCGGGAGTGCCGAATTGATTTCGGAATTCTCTTTCTAATGCCCCTCGCAACGTGATTGCAACCTCCGCGATGCGAATACGTTGCACTTCGGCTTCGATCTTTTTGGTTTCTTCCCCAGCTTTGATGACGCGGATGTAACGTTGATTCCCTTGCTCGATATCGTGCGCCAACGAACGGAGCAGTCCTTTTTCCTCAATGGGGTCGAGCACTTCTCGCATGCCCGAGTCAAACTTGGAAATGTCCGAATCGGTTGCGAGCGTTTTTTGGATGGCCGCAATGGCTTGCTCAAGCGAGGGGGACTTGTCGTCCGGATTGACAGCCAATACGCCAAAAGTCCCCAGTATTTCGACTTGCTTCTTGGTTAAGGCAGTGGCGTCCATGGCCTCTCGGACCGCGAACAGAGCATCTTTGACGGCCCCCCTCAATTGAACGATGGGTTCTTTGTTGTTCTCATAAATCGGCAGGACTTCGCGACTCGCCTGAATGCGCAAAGCATCGGTCTTGACTTCGTCTACGACTTTGAAAGGGATGCGAGCGAGGATGGCACGCTGCGGGATATAGCCTTTGCGATAGGCGAACGGTGGTTCCCACCCCCGAACGAAAATAGTCAAAATGACCGCCGCTGCGATCGCCAATCCCAACCGCGCAAACGCATCCAACGAAGTGATGCGTTCAAACAGTCGTCGCCAGGGATAGCGATCAACTTTCAAATTAGCAGCCCGTTCACTGCGTGTTTTTGCGTTAGAAGTGGTAGACATGGGCCTGAATGCGCTTAGCGATCATCGGTTGGGAACGGTCGAATGCCTGCCGAATTCCCACCTGTGGAACGTCCATGACTTGGACCATCGTAAGCTGCAACAATCTTTCGAACCAAAGGATGCCGAACGATATCACCTTCATTAAGTCGAACAAAGCTGATTCCTTGGATACCTTGCAGACGCTGTACAGCATCCCGCAAGCCACTCGAAACACCCGATGGCAAATCTACTTGAGTGATGTCCCCGGACACAACAATCTTGGACCCCTCGCCCATTCGGGTTAAAAACATCTTCATTTGTGCCACGGTCGTGTTTTGAGCTTCATCCAATATAACAAAAGCTTGGTTGAGTGTTCTACCTCGCATGTACGCCAACGGAATGACTTCGATCAAATCCTGCTCCATCAGGAACTTCACCTGGTCCAAATCAACCATTTCGTTGATGGCATCCATCAACGGCCGCAGGTATGGATTCAGTTTTTCATGCAAATCTCCCGGCAAATAGCCGAGGCTTTCACCGGCTTCGACCGCGGGCCGAACCAGTACAATCTTGCGAATGAGGCGGGCTTTCAGCGCTTCCACCGCCGTTGCGACGGCGAGATAGGTTTTTCCACAACCTGCTGGCCCAATGCAAAACGTCATGTCGTGACTGCGTATGGCCTCGACGTAGATGGCTTGCCCCTCAGTCCGCGGTTTGATGCGTCGACCAGCATTGCCAATCTGCAATTCCTGCCTTTCGAAAGCGGGTGTGCTCCCCTTCCCCGTTGCAAAAGTTAGCGCATCGGCGACTTCGTCCGGGCCGAGTGTGCCCGCCCGCGTGACTTTGTCCTTAAGCCGCTCCAGAATTTCCGTCGCAACGCGAACCGAGTCGGCTGGTCCTGAAATGCGGATTTGGCCACTGCGGTGCGTGATTGCGACTCCAAGCTGGTTTCGCACCAATCGCAGATTGGTATCCTGTGGTCCAAACAGCTGAAGAGCTAAATGGGGGTCCGACAGAGTCAATGTCGATTCAGACATACGTTTCTTTTTTACTTCTACAAAAGGCATCGTTGACTCAGGTGACGAAGAGTTTCGATCATGTGAGTTTGGCGATTATTCCAAGATACCCAACAATTGCTGTCGGCAACAAAGAATCTGTAACATCCCAGACCCCTCCGAGACCAGGCAGCAGGGCCCCGCTATCCTTAGCCCCCACGGTACGCTTTACCATCGACTCCAGCAAATCTCCTACAAGCCCTACCATCGTCAAAAGACTTGCCAACAGGGCTGGTCCCCAAATCCTCGTTCCACCTGGTACTCCACACCACGGCAACAACACCCTCAGGAATAAATAAGCAACCGCCACGCTCAAAAGCATGCCACCCACCAATCCCTCAATGGTCTTGCCGGGACTGATCAATGGTATCAACTTGTGGCGTCCGAATGACTTCCCAGCAAAGTAGGCACCCGCATCTGCGAACTTAATTATCGCAAGCAAAGCGATTAAGTGAAGCATGCCACCGAGCGAAGTCCCTTGCATTCGAAGCAAAAACCAAAAACTGAGACAACCAACAACGTACGAAATCACGAACGATGACAACAACCAACTCAAGGTAGTTCGCTCTGTTTCTACCGCAATTTGCGAAGAATTCAAAGACAGAGACATCTTGCGAAACCGCCACATGGCTTGCAGCCCACTGGTTCCGATTCCGATTAGCAAGCCAATGAGTACCCATCCAGCTCTGCCGACCGGGCAGTCGATCGGATAGGTTTTGCTCAAAGCGACACTGTACCAAATGGGAAAGAGCATGATTGCCGACGCAATGCAGCAATGAACGAGGACACTGCGAACATCGACTGGCCACCGCTTTGCAAGTAGCTGACTTGCCTCCGCTGCTGTCCCAAGCGTCATGAACAAATACAACGGAATCATCCAAACGCCCGGCTGGTGTGCGATAGGATACCAAAGATCCAAGCCGATCATAAAAAGCGATACCGCGATCAGTACAAAGGCAGAGAGGAGCCTACGATGCAGCACAGTCGATTGCTTCTTTCATGATAACGCTGGACAGGCTGCCAGCCTGTCTTTGAGTGAATAGACAGGCTGGCAGCCTGTCCTATGGGATCTATACGTTGAACAAGAAATGGCAAATATCACCATCCTGCATAATATACGTTTTCCCCTCGGTCCTGAGTTTACCAGCCAAGCGAATTTCCTTCTCGGATCCGTACTTTTCCAAATCCGTTAACGAGAAAACTTCGCAACGAATAAATCCTCGCTCGAAATCGCTGTGGATCACGCCTGCCCCCTGCGGTGCCGTCGCCCCCACCGGAACCGTCCAAGCCCGCACTTCTTTTTCGCCGGCCGTGAAGTAGCTCTGCAAGCCCAACGTTTGGTAAGCCTTGCGAGCAACCGACTGCAGTGCTGGTTCCTCAAGTCCCACGGCCGTGAGCATCTCCGTCCGATCCGGCTCGTCCAATTCAGCAATTTCAGCCTCCAATTTTGCGCAAACCGGAACGACTTGAGCCCCCACGGTCTCTGCAAACGAACGGATCTTGCCTACCAAGTCGCTGGTCCCGTGCAAATCCGTATCATCGACGTTGGCAATGTAAAGGATCGGTTTGGCCGTCATCAACCCGTAGCTGGAAATAGCTTTGGCCTCAACCTCATCCATGACCATTTTCCTCAGGGGCAACTCTTTGTTCAATTGCTCCATGCAGTGTTGAATGGCGGAAACTCGCAGCTTGGCTTCTTTGTCGCCACCGCGAGCCGCTCGCTCTGCCTTGGGCAACGCGTTTTCCAAAGTTTGGATATCCGAAAACATCAACTCCATTTCGATCGTTTCGATATCAGATAGCGGATCTACTTTTCCGCCGACGTGAATGACGTCTGGGTCGGCGAAACAACGGACCACCTGCAGAATCGCATCGACCTCACGAATGTGGCTGAGGAACTTATTGCCAAGCCCTTGTCCTTCGCTGGCACCTTTGACGATTCCCGCGATATCCACCAACTTGAGCATGGCTGGGATGACTTTCTGCGGGCCGACAAGTTTGGCAATGCGGTTCAAACGATCGTCTGGCACGCTGATAATCCCTTCGTTGGGATCAATCGTACAGAACGGATAGTTTGCCGCTTGTGCCGATTGAGAACCGGTCAATGCATTGAACAATGTACTTTTGCCTACGTTGGGTAGGCCTACAATTCCAGCTTCCATTTTTAAGTCGGCCGTCCTAGTTTTCGTGACGCAAGAGTGGGAACAAAATAACGTCGCGAATACTGCGCGAGTCGGTGAGCAACATTATCAATCGATCGATTCCGATACCAAGTCCGCCCGCAGGTGGCATTCCGTATCGCAGGGCACGAACAAAGTCGTGGTCCATTTTGGCCATCGAATCCTCTTCGGCCATGCCATCGAGTTGAGTTCGGAACAGTTTCTCCTGTAGGATCGGATCGTTGAGTTCGGTGTAGGCGTTTGCCAATTCCATTCCATGGATAAATAGCTCAAATCGTTCTGCAATCTCAGGCTGTCCATCCTTGCGCTTGGTTAGCGGGCAGATGCTGGCAGGATAGTCGATAACGAAGATCGGACCGATGAGCGAATCCTCCACCTTTTCTTCGAAGACTTCGCTCACGACTACGTCAGGGTGCTTGCCTGTCGGATTGAGGCCGATTTTCTTGGCCAAGTTCGCGATGCCCTCTGTGTCCGAAATCTTGAGGCCAGTGTGCTCCTCGAAGAGGCTGCCATAAGTCCGTCGCTGGAACGGCGGGGTGAAATCGATGTCGAGATCGCCCCACTTGAGTTGGTACCCCTGGCCGGTTGCGTGGATTGCATCGCAGATTATCTGCTGCGTCAAATCCATCATCGTCTCGTAATTGGCATAGGCCCAGTAGAGTTCGATCATGGTGAACTCGGGGTTATGCTTGGGGCTGATCCCTTCGTTGCGATAGACTCTCCCCATCTCGTAAACGCGTTCGATGCCCCCGACCAGTAGTCGCTTGAGATGCAGCTCCAATGCAATTCGGAGAAAGAGTTGCATGTCGAGCGCATTGTGGTGCGTCACAAAAGGCTTCGCGGCGGCTCCACCTGCGATGGTATGCAACGTCGGCCCCTCGACCTCTACAAATTGATGCGAGGCCAGGGTCGATCGAATCGAATGAATGATCTTGGTCCGCTTGAGAAACGTCTGAAGCGATTCGGGGTTGTAGGTCAAATCGACGTATCGCATGCGTTGCCGCAATTCGGCGTCTTGCAAGCCCGCGTGTTTTTCCGGAGGTGGCTCGAGCGTCTTGGTCATGAAGTGAAGCCGAGTCGCGATGACGGTGAGCTCACCGGTATTGGTACGACCGAGCCGGCCATCTATGCCAACCAAGTCTCCGAAGTCTAATAGTTTGGCGAGATCGAAGTCCGCATCGGGCACTTGGCCTTTGGCGATCATGATCTGGATGTCACCGGTCCAATCGCGAATATTCAAAAAATAAAGCTTTCCGGCGGTTCGCAGGAGCATGATTCGGCCAGCGACACGAACGATTGGGCCAATTTCTTCCCCCGCACCTTGGCTAGCTTTCCAAGCTTTATAGTCGATCGGTTCCGCGCCGGGCAGTCTTGACGCATCCAAATCAGGGAGAGGAACGAGCATTCCGTCTTCCTTCTTGAATTGCACTTGGTTGGCCATTTCGCGGATAGGGCCGTTGAAGATCCGGTTGTCGAATCTTGAGCCCCACGGGTCCAAGCCGAGCGATTCGATTTTCTTGAGCTTTTCGAGCCTCGCAGCTTGATGAACCCCTAAACCGGTGTTGTCTTGATCCTGAGAATCGGCCATGTTTGAGCAATTGATAGTGAATTGATGGTTGAGAAGGTGCAGATTGTAGGAAAAAGTGATGGAAAACCAAGCAGTCAAACCGCCAATGATCCTAATTGTCGAAAGCGATCCGCTTTTGCTGACGGGAATGTCTGCAATTTTGGACCAAAAGGGCTACCGTTGTTTTTTAGCCAGAGACACGGCCGTAGGCCTCAAGGCGACTCAGGCGATGGCTTTCGATCTGATCGTGTTGTCATTCGGGCGGGACGCGCTCAAGGCAGCCAACGACGCTTGCTTTTTGAAAGGAGAGGACATGACTCGAGAGCTACCGGTCCTTTTTTTGGCGGAAACATTTGAAACGAATTGGATTGAACCGTTGAATTTGGCAGGCGGTGTGTACTGCTTGCCGAAACCATTTGATCCCGATGTTTTCCTCGATTTAGTAGACAAAGCATTGTGTTTACCTCATTTGGCGGTCGCCAAGATCGCGCCTCCAAGAGCTCATTTCGCCAAAGACTGGGTTCGATTGAGTTAGAAGAGTGTGGCACGGTGGTCCCCACCGTGATTTTTAAGGCGTTGGCCAAACCGTCATTCGTTAACCACACCAAACGGACATCAAATGCTTGCTTTTGCAATAGTTGTTTTGTTTCTCTTGCCACTTGGCACACCTCAATTGCCGACCGCAGCAATCAAACTTTGGACGGTTAAACACGGGTTTATTATTGATGCCAAGGGGAAAGACGTTGGCGTTTATGGCGTAGACAGTCCGGCGTCGACATTGCGCCGATGAATACCGTTATTCTTTGGCACGTTGCTCTCCACGAACGACCCGTTAAGATATTCACTGACTTTCGGACGGCGTGGCGACGGATCAATGCAAACGGTTATGGCCGCAGTTCTCCGTTGGGTTTCCTCAAGCATTTCGTCAAATGCGTCGAAGTAAGAACCATCTTGACCAAGTGAAGTAACTCCACTAAAACCCCTTAATCGGCAAAGTCAAGTACGGCTCCGTAGCCAAGTGGCTAAGGCAGCGGATTGCAAATCCGCCATCGTGGGTTCAACTCCCACCGGAGCCTTTTATTAGAAACCCCTATGTTTTAATTGATGAACACAGGGGTTTTTTCGTGCTCGCATCTTAGGCATCCAGCCCAATAACACTGGGTGTAACACTCTTGCCCCTTCTTAATCGTGAACTAAGCTTTGAGTAGAGGAGTTCAACAGATGACAGAAAAACTAGTAAGGCCGTACCCAACCTACCCCCTTACGCCACACATGAAGGGCTATTGGGTTCGAGTTTATCAAGGCAAACAACATCGGTTTGGACCTCGGGGATGTCCACCCGAAATTGCTTTGAAAGAATGGGAACGGGTTCATTCCTCCTTATTAGCTGGCATTGAACCCCAAGTAGAGCCCACTGGTTTGACCCTCCGTGAGGGTCTCAAGAGTTTCCTATCGAGTCGCATGACAAGCCTGAAAGAAGGCAACATCGTTCAACGGTCGTATGACGACTACTTTCGGGAATGTGAGTTGGTTCGAGACGCATTGGGGGCATCAACGCTCTTGGAATCCATTGGGCCAAGCCATTTCACGCATCTACGCGAAACGATGAAAGGTACTCCCAATGTGATAAGCAACCGGGTGGGGCGTGTGAAAGTTCTCTTCAAGTTTTTGTACCAAGAGGGGCTCTTAGCACAACCGGTGCGTTACGGCGTTACGGGGGCAACTTTAAGAAGCCTCCTAGGAAACGCATTCGCGAGCACCGCGAAACCAAACCCCAGCAACTCTTTTCGCCTGAACAGATACATCTCTTATTGAAGCACGCCAAGCCACAGCTTAAGGGAATGATTTGGCTTGGCTTGTTTGCAGGGTTTGGCAATCATGACTGCGGGACACTTGCACCCAAGCATCTGTGTCTTGAAACTGGGAATAAAACTTGGATTCTATGCACTCAGACACACCACCGAAACCATTGGCGGACGGTCCAAGGATCAAATAGCCTTAGACTATTTGATCGGTCACGTTTCGCCGGGGATGTCGTCCGTGTATCGCGAGGAGATCGAAGACGATCGGTTACTGGCTGTCGGCGATGTAATCTATGCTTGGCTCGGCAAACCTTCCGCTTCGGTGGTGTCCACTTAGCGTTGCATAGACAGATTCCAATAACGATTGAATCGATACAAATCAAAACGGTTCATCGATGGCTTTGTGTGCATCGATTGGTTTTGTTGTTTTTTTGGACGCAATCGATAGCAAAGCAGTTACCGCACACGAGACAAGCATACCAATTGTTGTCGTCGCAAACAAATCAAACCAATTTGGATCACTCAGGTTTTCGGTCAAATACCAACCGACGAAACAGGCAAATGGTCCAAACAGAAGAGGCAGCAACAGAACGTATTGACGCTTCCTGTTGATTCTTGCAAGAAGAAGTAACGTTCCAGTTACAAAAAGCAAAAAGGTTGGGATAGAGTCATTTAGCCCATTGAATGCGTCAGGCATGGAAGTCCCTGGCACGTTTTGCGTCAAGTATCGCTCAATATCAGGTTTCGCAGCAAAGAGACAAAACGAAACGAGTGCAGAGAAAATTGCGAGTCCTTGGGTCAATCGTAAAAGTACGAATGGTTGGCACATTTTCGTGTCTCCAATTTCAATTGGCATCGGCACTCACTTCAAACGCACTAAGCACTCCAGGAACGCCTTCGGCTTCAAGCTCACTCACTTTCCGCTGAGCAGCTTCAAGCCCTTTCGTGTCCCGCGGATCAACCGAGGCAATATGGCTTTTCAAAGCGTGCAACCGAGCGAGCAGCAATTGTTCTGCGAATCGCTCGACGGTCTTCATATAAGTATGACGCTCGGCAGGCGATTGTTTCGTGCCCATGACTTCGATAGCGTGACGCAATTGTTGCTCACGATCTTTCACCTTGGTGAGGTGAGTGTTTCCGGTGAATTGGCCGAGCCATTGTGCCATTTGATCTTAGCCTCTGAGCAAGCATTTGATTCTGGTTGTCGGACTCCGAAGTACGGAAACGATTATTGTATGGTCCTCTATGATTGGCCGCAATCACAAGCCAATCTTGCAGAATTACAGTGTTTGTTACTCTGAGCCAGCGACACGCGCTTACAGGTTTCGGCCTACCCAGGTGAGACGGCTTTTACTTTCCATCCATCAATTGGCTTTACCGTAGCACAGCTTGGTCCGCCATCTTTGCCAGTTCCGGGAATCGTGGCTTGTAGCAATCGCTGTGGAGCATCCATCAGAGAAGTTATCATTTCCCAAGTTATACCTTGCAACGGGATCTTGATTCGACGTCGCCAACAACTGTCGCTCTGTCCTGCGGATTTGCCAATGTCGATGTAAATGAAGCGTCCCATTGGCGGTCCCTGAACGATGCTGCCGACAAAGTTTGGCGGACCATCGGATCGGTTTCCTTTGATGGTGATCCTACACTCAAAACGAAGGTCAGTAGCTATTGTTTGTTGGACTTGAATTGTTTTGTAGTCGTTGCCTTTGCCCTCTTGAATGCCGAAATCGACTCCTGAAGGTGGAGTCATCAAAATGATTCGTATCGGCACAGCGATTTCCGTGTCTGATTGCTTCTTCATTTCTTCGGTATTCCTGGAATGAACAGCCTAGTCCGAATAAAAAACCGCTAGCCAAATCGTCGGTGCATCTGGCATTGTCCATTCAACCCGATGCTTCTGATGCGGCGGAATCGTCAGATGATCTCCAGCCGTCATGTGGATCGGTTCTTCATCGCATTCCAGTAACAGCTTGAGTTAATCCTTATTCCTCCAAATTGGCAATCCACGTCGCATTCGTTTGGTTGTTTTTTCAGAATCGAATTGAGTTGGATCGTGTTCTCCACGCCATTGAAGCATTTGTGCGTGATCTTCATGGGCTGGATCAAAAAGAGCTTCGACATACTCTCCATACTGATAGGCACCTCCCGAATCCTCGGGAGGACATGCCCTTTCGCCTTCCAAGCAAATTGGATATCGAGAACCTCGTTGTGATCGCAAACAACCTTCAAAGACTACTTCGTGCAGCCAAGAATCTC
>Ga0105048_10010900_pt1 | contig 14380 bp, 13 predicted proteins | sample MAT05_FD_78382 | JGI IMG/M metagenome (GOLD analysis project Ga0105048, IMG submission 78382) | Freshwater microbial communities from Lake Fryxell liftoff mats and glacier meltwater in Antarctica - MAT-05 | ecosystem: Environmental > Aquatic > Freshwater > Ice > Liftoff microbial mat | place...
ACGTTTGTGGACGTTGCTTCCGCCGGACGAGTCCGACGGAGAGCGATCACTCTGCGAACTTTTCGCGTTGGTAGCTGACAGATGCTGCCCCGCCGGTTGAAAACCGACGGAAGCAAAATAAATCGCTTTGCCTGTCTGTTCAATCAGGCGAAGTGGAAGAAAAGAAGCGCAATCCAATTGCTCCCGCAGTAGCATAGTTTCAACAGCCCAGGCCTGTCCTGTATGGCAAGTCCCTGAGTTTACGAAGGGCGTGGGAGTCGATAGAAACGTTTGCCACAATTTCCCTCGGGTCAGAGCTCCGCGATTTTCACGTTGCGGTACTCGCACTTCATCTCGACCCCGCCGTGGATTTGTATGCCGAGCGGCGCCGCACCGGAAAACTTTGGATCCGTGTATTCAGATGCCTTCTCGCCGTTGATCCAGCAAGTGAAAGTATCCCCGTTGGCCTGAACGCGGAACGTGTTCCATTCCCCTTCGGGTTTCATGAGTTTTTTTGCTTCCTTGGCCTGACCGGCCTCGGGATAAGCGGGCTTGCCCCCGGTATAGAACGAGCCTGTCATGTCGACGCGCAGACTGCCGGACACCCCGAGCTGTAGCTGGATTTTCGGCTTCCGCATCTCGATGCCGGTGTCGACGCCCCGATCCGTGCCTGCCTTCCATCGCACGTCGAACTCGAGCACAAAGTCGCCGTAGGACTTTTCCGTCCACAGGTAATGCCCCTTCTTCTCAGCATTGTTCTCGCCGATGAGCACCTCGTTTTCGATGCGCCAGAACTCAGTGGCCCCCTCGGACTTGAAGTTCGACAAATCCTTGCCGTTAAAGAGAGGCCGCAGCTTGGGCTCCTCGGTCGTGCCAGCAACCGAAGCTGCTAACGCAAGAGAAAGTGGGAGTAAGAACCGGTAAAATGTGTTGAATTTTTTCATTGGTTTACTTTCACTATTGGGTTTGGACTAACTTACGGATAATCAGCGTAGCGATGGAAACTTAGAATTCAAGTTGGGGTGGGCTGCATCCCAGGGACTCTTTCGGGCGGAAGGTCGTGCTACAGGAAAGTCACTTCAACTTGCCTTGCATTTGGAACAACCACGTTAACGCAGTGTTCATCAAGCGCTCACCGGCACCGACTTCGGCTGGTGCAACTTGGCTGTCCGCGCCGTAGCCTCCTTCTGCTGCCGCTTCAATCGTTGGAAAGTACTGGTGATAACCATTGCAATAGCCAAAGAAAAACAATTGACTCGTCCGTGCCCGCTCGCGTAATCGCACTGCGTGCTGGCAAAAAAATTCGCCAGACGCCCCTACGAGCGCGATGTCACCGTTGAGCAGTGCGACAGTCAGTCGTGGCCGAACACCATCGGCGTATTCCTCTATGAAATTTGCGACCAGTTCGGGAAAGAACGCAACCGAATAAGCCACTCGAACAAGTGGATTGTTTAAGTCGGTCCGCGAATCGAAACGAAACCGCTCTTCTTTTACTTCCAGCGATGGCTTGTTCGCGATCGCGGGTTTCAGCGATGAAGCGAGCTTCACAACTTCGCGACCAAGTGCTTGGCCGAAAGCCACATGATCTCCATGTGCTCCTTTGTTAATAGAAATATCTCCGGATGCTCCCTGCATGAAAATGGCCGTGCCCCCGATTTCCATTTCCACGGTCCGCTTCATCGCGCCAACATAATCGGCAGAGAATTCAAGCGTCTTAGCCGAAATGCTCGTGGGATGCCCAGTGAAGTTCACAAGGACCGCAATCGGCTTGTCCGTGGACGCGTCATCGAATCGCAGGATAGCGAGGGTGCGATCGACGGGCGGAGGTTGTAGCTTGGTGTGTCGGTTGCGATTGAATCCGTCGATCTCGTTCGCCCCGCTGGCGAGTTTCACCGGTACAAGTGATTTGTCTGCCTCGACGATGGCCGCGACGATGCCATCCTCCATTTGCTGGTAATAGCGAATCGCCGCGTCGAATCGACCCTTTCCTTTTCCCTTTTCGTCGCTGAGTTCCAGAACTGGACCGTGGTGCGTATGGGAACCGGCGATGAACGAATGCTCGATGCCTGCTTCGGACTTGATGCGATCACGGATCCTCTGAAGCGATTTCTCAGATGGTGATCGGCCCAGATCGAGACCAACGATGGCTAGCTTGCGACTGCCCACCTGGAGGACGACTGCTGCCGCCTGGAGGGGATCGAGCGTACCGATGCTGAGCTCGGCGTGCCGTTCGCCATAGCCCCACATCGGAACCGGTTCCTGCGGCGTGATGTCTCGTTTGGCTGCACCGGCTTTCAGGACAGGCTCGGCGGCGACGCTGCCGATTGCGAAAACACATAAGAGAGGAAGCGAGAATAGGAACGGAGGTTTGAGTGTCATGGTGGGAGGAGTTTTGGAGTTTTGGAGTGGTGGAGTGGTGGAGCTTAGCCACCCTCCCTCTGGGAGGGTCTCGCGAAGCGAGGGGAGGGTGAAGTGGATGAAGTGATTGTACAATTCGGTTCACCCTCCCCGGCCTACGGCCGACCCTCCCGGAGGGAGGGTGACTTACATGGGAAAACCCTGGCCCAAAAGTTGGACGACCTCAGTGGTGAAGTTGTGGAGTGGGGAGCAACCTCACAAAATTTTTTTCGGTTACTCTTGGTTATCATTTATCGCGATGTAGAGTGGATTCGAAAGTATCCAGAGCATACGCTCATCGGCAATGTCCAGCCAAGCTTCGACTCGGTAGTTGCCAGCTTCATTTACGATAAAGCGAAGTGATCGCCCTGTCGATTCATCGACAACCTTGCCGTTGTTCAGCAAACGCCAGTGTACTGGAAGCGGAGCTTGCGCGTGCAAGCTTAGATTTCGTTGAAATGCGATTTGGCTGCCCATTTCATATCGTTGTTGCCCGTTTTTGGCTGCGAAATCGAATCCGGTTGCGTCCGCCAGCCAATCGAAGGCCACAAAAGCTCGCCCTGCTTCGAGCGATTCGCGAACCGCCTTTTCGTTCAACTCGGTGAGCAGCAAGTGCGTTCCGACGTGTCTTAAGCTGTTTTCGTATGGGTCGAATTGCAATCGAAACAACTCATCGCCAACTTTCTTTCCTTCACGTTTTACGATGCTGCTGGGGAGGGTGAGTAGTGGCAACTCGACCAATACCTTTCCAAGTGGGTCCTCGACCCTGGCTTTGTCCCCCTCGACCCAACGAGCGATCATTCCGACATTCTGGTGCGCGTCGTTGGCCGATACTCCCGTATGCGGGGCGGTCGCGCAGAGTTCATCCCATCGTTTCAAATAGTCGTGAGGGTAGTCTTGCAGCGCGGAGTAGGACTCTTGGGGGAACTTGCGAATCATGTCGGCAGCTTGCAGAATCCACAACGGACTGCGCATTGCTTCGATCATCTTCTTTTCGTCTTTGAAGTCAGCGTGCGTATTGTAAATCTCTACGCCGGTTACACCTTGGATTTTCCAATCCATTCGCTCCTCAAGGTGAGAGACAAACATGAGTCCGCCTCGGCTGCGAACTAAGTCGTTGAACTCCTGAGAGGAACCCGTATTCAAGCCGCGAAGACTCATCGTTGGAAACGCAAGAAAGCCTTGCGACTCTGCTCCTGGAATGAGTAGCACGCCGTCGTGAACTCCCTGATGGCCATCTTGGAAGAAGTCGTAATGATCGGCAGGGTGTTCGTTGAACATGAGCACGCTGGTTCCCGTTGCCTTGGCTGCTGCGACGATTTCATTGATGGTGCCACGGCTATCGTGTGACCAGTGCGAGTGGACATGAAGGTTCGCGCGGTGCTCTTGATAGGGCCCAATGCGAGGCAGTGCTTGCCACTCGGTTCGTAGTGCTTGCACGGCACGATGCACGGCCTCAAGCTTTTTCAGTTGCAGTTTATCCAACGCGTCTGAACGCGCATCGGAGGCCGAAATAACCGTTGTCAAAAATGCCAAAACGACAAGGAGGCAGGTTGAGTTTCGCATGGTGGTGTGTCCGGCAACCGCCTGGGAACGCGTTGCGGGTAATTAATAGTGAGTTTGGACAAACAGGATAGGCTTCCTACGATTTCAGTCTAGTTATACCCTTCAGGTCTTGCCGCGTCTTCTGGCCCAAGGGTAAATGCCAATGCCTCCGAGTTTACTCGGGGGATTCTTACCATAGCTCTAGAGGAAAAGGTCAGCACCCTCGGCGTAAAACTTCCTTCCTAAAGCTGACTGATCTCTTCAAAACTCTTTTTGAGGGACGAATACAGTCTTTGGTAAACTGGGAACGCAGTATCGTACTTTTTTTGCGCTGGTTTCTGTGGCGCAATTTTTTCAACCACTTTGATGGTCGCCCTGCAAGCTTCCTCGATATTCTTGTAGGCTCCATCACCCACGGCAGCCAACAACGCGACGCCGTAGGCAGGGCCTTGCTCCGCGTTAATAGTGCAAGCCTTTTGGCCAAACGTGTCAGCAAGGATTTGCTTCCAAAGCGGGCTCTTGGCACCACCGCCACTGACGCGAATCTCTTTCACAGGGACTTGTAGTTCATGCAGAATATGCAGGCTCTCTCGCAATGAAAAGCCGACACCTTCCATCACGGACCTTGCCATGTGCCCTCGTGTATGTTTGTTCGTCAAACCGATGAAGCAGCCTCGAGCATTCGGATCTGCGTGCGGAGTGCGTTCGCCAGCAAGATAAGGCAAAAAGAACAATCCATCGCTACCAGCGGATACTGCGGCCGCTTCCTCGTTGATCGTCTTGTAGGGATCGCTTCCTTTCTTCTTTGTGAGCTCAGTGCAAATCTGGCTTACAAACCACTGCAGCGAGCCTGCGGCTGACAACGTGACCCCCATCATGTGCCACTTTCCGTGTACGGCATGGCAAAACGTATGCAAACGCCCTTGAGTGTCGTATTGAGGCTCGTCGCTATGGCAAAACATGACTCCGGAGGTTCCCAACGAAGCCGTGAGAATGCCTTGCTTGACTATTCCATTTCCAACCGCTCCTGCAGCGCAATCTCCGGCGCCGCCAACTACCTTGCATTCCGGCGATAGGCCAAGTTCCGCGGCGACGTCTGGCAATAATGTGCCGGTCACTTGTTCCGATTCAAATACCGTTGCGAGAATCGATGGGTCGATATCGAGTTTACCGAGCAGCTCTTTCGACCAAGTCCGGTTCTTGACATCCAACAAGAGCATTCCGCTGGCGTCGCTAGCATCGGTTGCAAAAACGCCCGTCAAGCGCCGGCGAACATCATCTTTGGGCAAAAGGAGATGTGCGAGCGCATCGTAATTTTTTGGCTCCCGATTTCTCAACCAAAGTAGCTTGGGGGCCGTAAAGCCTGTCAGTGCCGGATTGGCGACCATTTGGATGAGCGCTTCGCGACCACCGGCCTTGACTGTGATTTCGTTGCATTCTGCCGCCGTGCGTTGGTCGTTCCAAAGCAATGCAGGCCGAATCACGTTGCATTTTTTGTTGAGAAAGACCGACCCATGCATTTGACCAGACAGGCCGATCGCCTTGATGTCCGTCTTCTTGGCTTTACTAGCTTTCACGACTCCCTTGATCGTTTTTTTCACCGCTTGCCACCAGTCTTCCGGATCCTGTTCCGTCCACAGAGGCTTGGGCATATGGATCGGATATTCTGCGGTGGATTCGGCCAGGATGGTGCCGTGTTCGTCCATGATGAGGCTCTTGGTGCCAGAAGTACCGATGTCAACGCCAATGTAAAGTGCCATGAAGTCGCCTTAGGAGGGAATTGAATTGAATATGCCAAGGGGTGAACTGAGAATCGTGAATGTCCAATTTGTTCCATTGGATACTATACTGTTGCCATTCAAAGTCCAAAATTGCCCATCAAAAACCACTCTGTCGATACCAGGAAGATTCATGTGGAAGCTAGGGTTCCTTTCCCTTGTTTTAGCGTTGGTTGGTCTGTCCGGATGCGGGCCTGACTCGAAAACTCCGGAACTAGTTACCGAACCGTCGGCAGCATCCCGACCAGCCCTGAGGATTTGGATTGTGGATGCACCTGAGCTGGAGAGGGAGATTTCGGTTCGTTGGCAAGCCGCTTCGGACCAGTCCCTGAAAATCGAGAACCTTTCCAGTGATGCGATTGGGAGCCGGGAGCCTTTTGTCGCAGACGTTGTAATTTACCCTGGGTTATTGTTAGGCGACTTGGTTCAGAAGGACGTTATTAGCCGATTGCCAAGTTTGGCCATCGCGAAACGGGAAACGGACGGGACCGAACTTGTTGGGAACGATTCGCGCGCTCCTTTGTGGCCCAGCCGATGGCGGCAAATTGCGTCGTTCGGTGGCCAACTTTATGCGGTACCGATGGGCGCAGCCAACCTCGGCGTGGGGCTGGCCGGATTGGATTCCGGTCCATTCGATGAATTGGACAAGTTACTGAGCAATCGAGACTTAAACGCGCCATCGATGGAACAGTGGACGCTATTCCTGAAAGAAGCTGAGTCAGCGTTAGCCGCTAGCTCAGTCGAGCGTAATGAGAAACTCCAAAGTTGCCTTTCAAAAATCAGCCCCGAAGAAAAAGCTTGGCTCGTCGATCGGTTCCTGTTCATCGGATCGACCACCAACGCGCGAAGTCGTGGGCTTTTCAATCTACTGAAAATGGAATCGCGACTGGACCAACCTGATTTCAGTAACAGCGCGAAAATTTTGTGCCAATTAGCGAGGTTGTTTCCGGATACGATTGCCGTCGATCCGGCGAAAGCTTGGGATTTCGTAGCTTTAAATACGGATGGGGCTGCCGCGATTGCTATTGGCTGGCCAAGTCCACTTGGTGGAACGACCCCCGAATCGACAAGAAAAGTCAAGGTCGCACCGTTGATTTGGAATCCAGGACGGGGGTTGATCGCTTCGATTGGGAAAAGAACAAGGCAAACTGCAGTTTCGTGCCAATTCTTAGTCTGGTTGGCGGAACCGGACCAACGCGAAGCGTTTCGGGCTGTCTGTCCAAGGATTGAACTGGCGCCGGAACAAAACGATCGAAGCAGTGTCCGAGACGACTACAGGGCATATCAGTCCATTAATACTCGCGACACAAGGGTAGAACCGATGGAGCTGTCTTTACGAATGGCGAATGCCAATCAATATAGAGCCATTCTGGCGGACTGTTTGGTATCGGCGATCCGCGAACCAGATCAAATCGATGCAATCTTGGCTGATTGTTCTGCAAAATGGGACCAACTGACGGCCAACCTTGGAGTCGATTCACAACGGATGTCCGAAGAGCAATCACTCGGATTTCGCAAGTAAACAAGCGTTTTTTCAACCTACCAGCAGAAAACAATTCTAGTGACGCCACTCAGGCAAATCATTCTTAATACCGAGAGCAAACGCGCGTTTTCGGGTCACCACCCGTGGATCCTCGTGAATTCCATCATCGAGCCAGCTTCGACTCCCCAAGTCGGCGAACAAGTCGATCTCGTCAATTCGGAAAACAAATGGGTTGGTCGCGGACTTTACAATCCGAATAGTCGTATTCGAGTCCGTTTGTATACATGGGATCCGAACGAAGAAATCACGAAAGAGCTGATTTCCAATCGTTTGGATCGTGCCATCCAGTTGCGAACGCGGTTGGCCAACGGTTCGCACCTGCAAGCACTTCGAATCGTCTTTAGCGAAGCGGACCAATTGAGCGGGTTGGTGGTCGATAAATACGCAGAACATTTGGTAATCCAACTGACTGCGGCTGCGTTGTATCCATTCCTCGATACCATCGTCGATCGTCTGTTCCATCATTATCGTCCATTGAGTATTTCGTTGCAGGTAGATGAACGAACCGGCAAGAGTGAGGGCATGAACACTGAGCAACGATTCTTAGTTGGGAGCGCGCCGCTAGAACCTGTTACGATCGAAGAAAATGGACTGCTTTGGAATGTCGATGTCGTCGGTGGCCAAAAGACGGGCTACTACTTGGATCAACGGGAGAACCGTTTGGCCGCGGCTAGGTGGACGCAACCCAACGCACGTGTCCTCGACATTTGCTGTTACGTTGGTGGCTTTGCATTGACCATTGCCAAGCATTGTACTACACAAGAAATTATCGCCGTTGACAGCAGTGACAAAGCACTTCAAAGCGCTCGTCAACATGCGATGCTGAATCAACTAGAGAACCGCATCACTTGGGAGCAAGCCGATTTTTTTGATTCGTTGTCGGGTAAACTGGATGCTGGTGAGAAGTTTGATACGATTGTACTCGACCCGCCTCGTTTGGCTGGCTCTAGAGAGCATTTGCAGCGGGCGCTTAGCGCCTATCATCGACTCAATTACTTGGCGGTGAGAATGCTAAATCCGGGAGGGACGTTGGTCACATGCAGTTGTTCTGGACGTGTATCTCGACACGACTTCAGGGATATGCTGAGAGGGGTTGGAACGAGAACGAAACGAGAGATCCAAGTGCTCGAAGAACGAGGTGCGGCGCCTGATCATCCAAGCTGCATGAGCTGTCCCGAAACCGACTACTTGAAATGCATCGTTGCCCGCATCCTGTAACGTTCAGCCAGAAAGCAAACCGATGCACTCCTTAGGTTGGTTGTAAAAGTCGAATGAATAATCCGTTGATTTATGTTCATGGTCGCGTTGTTTGCCAGGAGGACCTCGACGAGTTGAATCACGTCAACAATCTACAGTACCTCCGTTGGACACTCAAAGCCGCCAGCGAGCACTCCAAGCACGTTGGCTGGTCAACCGATCGCTATCGCGCATCGGGAACAGGATGGCTAGTGCGATCTCATAAGATCACTTACAAAATCCCAGCACAATTGGGAGATGAAGTTGTGATTCGAACCTGGATCGAAGAATTGGATCGCGTGTCTTCGCTCCGCAAATACGAAATCGCGAGAAAAACAGATGATCGCATCTACGCCTTTGCCGAAACAAGATGGGTCTTTGTGGATCTGGCAACGCTAAAACTAATTGCAATTCCAGACGAAGTGCGATTATCGTTTAAGACGGGTTAACCCCTATTTAACACAGACCGGAAGCCGACGGCATGCCAATGCCCCCAACAAACCTACGCCCCTATGGAAGTCCCATCACAAATATGCGGGTAGTGATCTTGCGACGTAGACGGCGACGAAAAGTGAAAATTGCCCTGAGCGTAGGCCACAGCCAACGCGGCTGGCACTAAAGCCTCCGCCAAAATCAACTCGGCACGTCGTTCCGTGATGCGAGCTGTCATCTCTTGTTCGAAGGCCAAAGCCATTGCCAATCGAGATTCAGCTTCCGCCGTCGCGGTTTTCATGTCCGCTTCCGCTTGAGCGATCATCAGAATTGCGCCGATGTTAGTACCCACGCTTACGTTCACGATATCGATGGAGACGATGGCAAACGAAGTGTTAGCGTCGAGTCCTCGGTCCAGTACCTTTTTTGAGATGATGCTTGGAGTTTCTAGCACCAGCTTGAATGATTCCGTAGAACCAATGGCGCTGATGATGCCTTGTCCAACGCGCGCGATGATGGTTTTTTCCGTAGCCCCACCAATCAACTGATCGAGGTTGGTCCTCACGGTTACCCAAGCTCGAACGAAGAGTTCGATGCCATCCTTGGAAACACCGCTGATGCTGGCTTGCCCTGAATCCGTTAAGTCTGGACAGTGAATGACTTTCGGCAAAACCGTTGTTCGGACCGAATCGATCAAATCCCGGCCGGCCAAATCAATGGACATCGCTCGATCAAAACTCAATGGTAGATCCGCATATTTGGCGGCGATCGTGGCCAAGACTACGTTGAGGACATCGCCTCCAGCTAGCGCATGAGCTTCCAAACGGGCATTGCTCATACCTGTTTGACGATGAATATCCAGACCGGATTGCTTGCCCATGATTTTGGCGGTCACGATCGTACGCGGGTTGACGCCACGCAGTGACATACCGATCAAATCACGCATGCTAACTTCGGCACCGCAAGAATAGGCTTCTATCCAAAGCCGTCCGTAAATGCTTAAGACAACTACGACACCGGTCGCGAATGCAATCGATGCTAGAACGATGCCAATGATCAATAGCCATCCCATATCAGGTATCTCGTGTTGTTGAGGTCTCAGTGACCCAGCATTTTGTTTTGTATCTCGGTAGATGTTTCTGTTACGAGCGAAGCTAGAATCGTTGCCGCAGGGCAGCCAGCGTAAACAACTTCAGGACGCTCGTCGTTGACGCAGATATCGATGCGTGCACTGAACTCGTGTAGCACTGAACCTTCTGTCGCAAGTTTCACTAGATCGAGGACGATTTGCCTGGATTGATAGCTGTTGGCCTGGCCGGAAACGAGGATTTGACCGTCCACATGCCGTACCGATAGTCCACGAATGCGATTGCTGGCTGTTCGATGGATAGCTTCTTCCATGGCTTGGTCCAGGATGCTGTTGCGTTCGCTCTCGCTGGGTCGGGTCAAAAATTCTTGGTATCGCGATAACTGAAGCGCATTGGATGAGTTCAGCAATTCAGACAGCATTTCATTTTCCGCCGATGAATAACCGACCGGTTCGAACGTCATTCGCTACACCTCTCGTTGTTGAGAAAAAGAAAACCGAGGCATGATTCCATCCCAAGCCAGAACGCATTGCCCGGCTGGTCCTCGATCCACAAAGCCTTTGCGAAAGAGTACGAATCCGCATCTCACTGGATTTCAATCGCACTAGGAACCGGCCAAAAGAAGACGGCGACAAGCATGTCTGGTGTTTCCGGTACTTTGAACATATCAGATCAACAGGTCTCAGCAAGGTTGAACAGGAACAAATGCTGGACAAATCGTCCCTCAAATCCATCGACAGACGATTCTCGCCCAGTAGTCTAGCCCAACTGCTTGCAAAGCACATCGATCAGTTCATTGGAGAAGACTTGGCCTCGACTTAAGAAGTCGCTATCCGATATGAGACTTTCCATCAATTGACGACGACTGGCTTGCCCGTTCTCGTCGCGTCCAATCGAGACCAGCATCGCAGCCGAAGCACTATCCAATTGCTTATCCAATGCAGAACCTGGAGTCGTCTTGTTTTGGATGCCGTCGATCATAGCCATCAATACGGCCGAGTAGACCAAATAGGGATTGCACGCGGCGGGGGCACCGCGAAACTCGATCGCTCGATCCCGAGGGTTATTGGAGGCAATGATCACCCGGCAAAGCGATTCGGGCGTGTTGTAGGAACATAATTTCAACCAGGGAACTCCATCGGTTGATTCCGCATTGGCGATAGCAATCGCCGTGATCGCGTCCGCGTGTCTGAGAATGCCACCGATCGCATGCAATCCGGTCTCGCTCAATCCACGATAAGACGACCCAACAAAGAGCGATTCGCCTTGACGAGTAATCGACCATTGGCTCGGCAGCCACAGATTGGCCGTACTAGCCCTATCGCCATTTTTCCAGGCATTCTGGCCAACCACATAGCGGAGCATAAGTATGTCGTCGCAGCACTCCACTAGACTCGACTGTTTTAATATCAATTCCGAGCTGGAATCCATTCCGCTGAAATGCCGTTCGATATGCAGTCCCGTTTCAGAGGCAAGGTCCGCGACTTGGCATCGCATGTTGAAATCGCGATCGGCAGGCCCGCAAGCGAGCAGCGTGTTTTCAGAAGGTTGGAACTCATCCTCCGGTTTGCCTGCTCGATCGATTCGAAAGGGACAACTCGCGCGGACAGCCAGTCCATCGCCAATGGTAGAAGTTTCGAGGTAACGCATGGCTTGAACGGCCACCGATCGAGAATCGAGCGGACTTTCCTCTCTCATCACGGGGTCTTGCACACTAGCCAACAAGACCAATGTTGGTTGGTGCGCAAATGGGTCCAAGTAATTTGCAAACCCCTGTGGGACCAAGATAGCATGGCTTGGAGATTGGTTTGCGGACGGGTCCAAAATAATATCGTGTCCAAAACCCTCTTCAAAGGAAGCTTCCGTAAGTGCCGATACGGGAAAAGTAATGTGCCTCCAGGAACCAGCAACATCCGCAAAGCGCAAGTCAAAGGCTTTGATCCCTTTTTCTCGACAGTAAGCCAACACAGCCTTTGGTTTCACCTATCTTTTCCCCATTTCATGGAAACCTTTTCTCGGTTTCATTTTTTGAGAGCCGCTACTTTACGGCTTCGATAAAAATATTGTCGAATCGAGCCGCACCCACCGCACCAAATAAACCAATGGAAACGATGACCTCGCGAGTTGCAGGCGGAATCGTAAAGATCTTGTCTTCTTTTTTCCATTTGCGGCTCCCCTTAAAACCACCGATGTAATTGTAACCGATGCGATTTCTATTCGAGTCAAAGTACTGAATCGCGATGGAAGGCGAGTCCTCGAGGTTCTTGCCAATCTTAACGTTTTCCGTAGAGATCCATCCTCCAAGCTTGATCTTCTTGACGATGGAACCATCGATTGCCAGTCCTTGCAGTAGCATGCTCGGCGACTTGGGATCGTTGCTCTTAAACTCGACTGCGTTTTGCCCATCTGGCGCATTGGAATCTTGGACAACGATACACCCAAATTGATAGTACCAGCCTGGTACTCGCGAGTTGTTGATCAAGGCTTGTTCAAAACTTCCGTTGGCCAACTTCGGATTTTTGGGATCGGGAGTAATTTCCCGTGCGTCCTCGGCGGCACCTGTCATCGGAACAAACAGCGTAGGCTGCAAGGCCTCTCGCTCCAGTTTGCCATCTACCTTGCGCATCAAGAACAGCATCTGCTGGTACCGCTCGCCGACAGGAACTATCATCAATCCACCTTCTACCAGTTGTTCGACAAGCGGCTCAGGAACTTTTTCTGGCGAGCAAGTCACGATGATTTTGTCGAAGGGTGCGTGTTCTTTCCAGCCTTTGAAACCGTCACCTATCAAGCAATGAACATTCGAGTAGTTCATGTCTGCCAAGAACTGTTTCGTATGCTGCCCCAACTCCTCTACGATCTCAATCGTGTAGACGTCTTTGACTAAGGGACTCAAAATGGCGGCTTGATAACCGCTACCCGTACCGATTTCGAGCACCTTGTCGGTGGGCTTGGGGTCCAGCGATTGCGTCATCAAAGAAACGATGAAGGGACTGCTGATCGTTTGCGATTCGCCAATTGGGATCGCGATGTCTTGATACGCTTGATGAGCGTATTTCTTTGGAACAAACTCGTGACGCGGCGTTGAACCGACCGATTTCAAAACGCGAGGGTCTTTAATCCCATTGGGAATCAAGACGTTTTTGATCAGTTGCTCTCTTAGGATTTCAAAACTCTCCTGCCTCGGTTGCTGTGACTGAGCGCGAGAAACTCCCAGCGAGATCCAAAGCGATATCAAGCAAATGGTCCATACGAATTGCAAACGGAGCATTGCGTCACCCCAAGTAGACTTGCATGCACGGCCGATGGCGACTGCCACCAGCTACGAATGTCAATGAATCGATCCCAAAGACACGCTTCCAATGCTTTAGCTTACACACTGGGCGAGTTTTGTGTTAATCCATGCTGACGCGTTCGACGTAAGTGCCGTTGCGCGTGTCGATTTTGATGACGTTTCCTTCTTTGATGAATCCAGGTACGTTGAACTCAGCCCCCGTCTCCACTTTGGCTGGCTTGGTTACGTTGGTAGCCGTGTCACCCTTGGTTCCTGGATCCGTTTCGACTACCTTCAGCGTAACGTGCGAAGGAGGTGAAATCGTGATCGGATTGCCATTGAACAAAACCATGTCCACCGGCATGTTTTCCTTGAGATACTTCCAGTTTTCGTCCACTTGTTCCGCGGACAGTTCATACTGTTCGAACGAGTCCTTATCCATGAAAACAAAGGTTCCATTTTGACTGTAAAGGAACTGAGTCTCAAGTTCCTCCACATCAGCCGCTTCCAGCTCGTCACCACCCTTTAGTGTCCGATCCAAGACGGTGTTTCGGACCAAGTTTTTCATTTTGCAGCGGTAGAGTGCATTGCCCTTACCTGGCTTGAAAAAGTCAATATCGGTGAGCAAGTAGGGTTCGCCATCGATTTGAATCTTGAGTCCTCTACGCAGGTCGCTGGTTTTATAGGATGCCACAGCTTTTAGTTCTCTTTAACGAAGAAGAAAGGGGGAAACTGGATTGGTTTTCAGGAAAGGGAAGTCTAAACAAAAACTCGAAACCTGTCGCCTCCCTAAATCCCTGAATGATTTTTAAGCTAGTTCATTCGCGTGTGGCACGTCCCTGAGGTTACGAAGGGCGTGGTGAATCGCTAGCGACATCCGACGCACATCCCACGCCCATCGCAATCGCTCGCGTAAGCGAGGTTCAATTGCGTAGGATCCTCACTTACGCACCATTGGTAGTTTTCACATCGCCGCTCGCCTTATGCGATTTTCACCGTGCAGATCTGGTGTTCGACCATCCATTCCAGCCAAAGCTCTTGATCTTCGGATAGTTCTATTTCCGCAACGGATTCGGCGTCCAAGGGGGAAACAAGGCTAAAAAAACCA
>Ga0105048_10010904_pt1 | contig 14376 bp, 9 predicted proteins | sample MAT05_FD_78382 | JGI IMG/M metagenome (GOLD analysis project Ga0105048, IMG submission 78382) | Freshwater microbial communities from Lake Fryxell liftoff mats and glacier meltwater in Antarctica - MAT-05 | ecosystem: Environmental > Aquatic > Freshwater > Ice > Liftoff microbial mat | place...
CCGACACGTTGGTGCGCGGCACGGCGACGATCACCGTGTCTCCCAGCGTACGCGCGGTGATCGTGACGCCAGCGACGGCCACCGTGTTTCTTGGCGCGACGCAGCAATACAGCGGCGTGGTCACGGTGGATGGCGCGATCTCGACGGCCACGATGTGGCGCTCCACCAACCCGTCAATTGCGTTGGTCAGCAACACCGGTCTCGTGACTGGCGTGGGCGTCGGCACGACCACGATCACCGCGCTTGCCACGGCCGATACCACCAAGCGCGCGACCGCGACGGTCACCGTGAGTTCGCGGCCGACGACGATCGGTATCGTGCAGCGCAATGTCGCCATCAATCCCGGCACCACCACGGTGCTCGTCGCGTCGGTCCTGGCAGATCCGGGCGTTTCCACGGCGGCCACCTGGACCTCGAGCAACAGCGGCGTCGCGGCCGTCACCGGCACCGGACTTATTACCGGCATCTCGCTGGGCTCGACCATCATCACGGCCACGTCGCAGGCCGATGCGTCGAAGCAGGACACCGTCACGGTGAAGATCCTGCCGGTGCTGGCCGGCAGTTGGACTGCGGCGCGACTGAGCGGCCCGATGTACGAGGACCTCTTCTCGGTCGCGGCCTTCAACGCGACGAGTGCGTTCGCGGTCAACTCCATCGGCGATATTTTCGCCTGGAATGGCAGCGCGTGGGTCGTGTCGGCACGCGGCAGCACCTTCACGACGCAGTTCCTTGCCGTGCATGGCAGCGCGAGCAACAACGTCGTCGCCGTGGGCACGAACGGCGTCATCGCGCGCTGGGATGGTACGACCTGGGCACGGATGACGTCTGCCACGACGCAGCAGCTCAACGCGGTCTTCGTGGATAACGTCGGCTCCGCCTACGCCGTCGGCTCCAACGGCGCGGCGCTGCGACTCATCGGCACGACGTGGACGGCAACGAGTACGTCATCGACGGCCGCGTTGTACGGGGTGTGGGCGTCTGGCAACACGGTGGTGGCCGTAGGCTCGTCGGGCACGGCGCTGCGATTCAACGGCGGTACTCAATGGACCTCGCTCGACGCACCGACCAGCGAGACCCTGAACGCGGTGAGCGGCCTCTCCGCGACGGACATCGTGGCGGTGGGCTCTGTCGGCACGGTGCTGCGCTTCGATGGCACGAACTGGTCGATCGTGGGAAGCAGCGGCTTCGATGGCGATCACTGGGCGGTGGTGGCGACCATCAGCAACAACAATCGCATCTACATCGCCGGCGACGATGGACTGCTGCAGCTCGACGGGATGACCTTGTCGCCGGTGACGACGGCGTATCTGCTGCGCACGTACGGTCTGAGCCGAGATGCGGCGGGCACGCTGTGGACCGGAGGACAACGCGGAGCGGTACAACGCAACGGTGGCCTCGGAGCGACCTGGGAGACGCTCAACATCGCCCCCGACCTGCTCGATGTGTGGAGCACGGCGGCCAACAACTCGTGGGTCGTCGGCGAGTTCGGTTTCATCTATCGCTGGAACGGCACTCTCTGGTCGCGGCAGGTCGCGCCCACCACGAACGCATTGAGCGCGGTCTGGGCGGCGAGCGCGACTGATGCATTCGCCGGCGGTGACAACGGCGTGATGCTGCGATGGAACGGGAGTGCGTGGAGCAGCATGAGTTTTCCGTCGACGTCGAACGTGTCTGCGCTCTGGGGCACCGCCGCGAACAACGTGTACGCCACCACCGAGAATGGTGAAGTCCTGCGCTACAACGGTACGATGTGGACGCTCTCGAACGTCGCACCGTTGCCGTTGTGGTCCATCTTTGGTGCGAGTCCGACGGATGTGTACATCGGCGGCGAAGGCGCGTTGGTGCAGCGCTTCAACGGTACGCTCTGGTCGATGTTGCCTGCGCCGGTGAACGGAACGCTCGCCGGGCTGTGGATGTCCGGCGCGGACAACGTGCTCGCCGTCGGTGCAGACGGCTCCGGCGACGTCGGCATCGCGTACCGCTTCGATGGCCTCGCCTGGCAGCCGGTGCAACTGAACGTGTCGAACGTGTACGTGTTCACGAATATCTGGGGGCCGAGTATCACGGACCTCTACGTGACTGGCGATCAGGGCACACTGCTGCGTTTCAACGGCATCACGTGGACGCGAATCGCCACGGGTCTCACCGACCTGCTGTGGAGCGTCTCCGGTTCGCCCGACGCGGTCGGCGGCGCGTTCGCTGTCGGCTACAACAGTTCGATCGTCAGCGGCATCAGCGGCGGCGTGCCGATCATGTCTGCGATGTCATCGAGCGCGGCCGGTTCGCTCGGTCCTTCGCCTTCGGCGCGGCGCCAGCCTGCGCCTCGTACGGCGGCCGCCCGCGCGGCGTTGCGTGACGCGATTCCGAGCGGAGACGCACGCCGCACTCGCAAGCATCCGGAATCGGCAAGAAGTTCGATCACCACCTCGCCGCGCCGGAACCGCTAGTCGACCGCGTTCGCGGTCAGCAAGCCCTCGACGGGCCGATCGCGATGACGCGGTCGGCCCGTTTGACATGCAGGCGCGCCGTCACCGTCAGGGCACTCCCGCCGACAGGGACACGATCCGCGCCCGCCATGAAACAGTATGTGCGTCGCCGGCGAAGGTCTGCCGCCGATACACGAAGGCGGTGCGCGCGGACGATCCCGCACACCACCGTCGCCCGTTGTCGAGACCGGGTGCACATGACGTTGTGACGACTGCTCGATCGTCAAATTCCGGGGAATCCGATGTTCACCGTCCTTCGCACCGCGCGGATTCGTTCGCGCCGCTCTGCGCGTGCTGGTCTGCTCGCGACTGCACTGCTGGCCGCCTGCTCGTCGTCGGAAAACGTTACGTCGCCGACCGGACCAGGTCCCGCCACGACCATCCAACTCAGTTCGAACGGCGTCGCGCTCAACGGCATCGGATCCTCGGACAGCATTCACGCCACGGTGCGTGATGCGGCCGGCCAATCGACTGGCGCGAGTGTCACCTGGAGCAGCGAAGATGCGACGATCGCGGTCGTCGTCGCCAATGGTGCGGTGGGTTCCATCGTCGCGCGCGCTGCCGGTGTGACGCGCGTGCGTGCGACGTCGGGCGCGCTGACCAGTGAGATCGAAGTGCGCGTGCTCGGCGTGCGCAGTGTGACGCTGGTACAGCGCACACTCTCGCTGCGAGCGGGCGATGGGCAGACGATCGGTGTCCTCGTGGACGCGGATGTCAACACGCCGCAGGACGTACGATACAGCATCAGCAATCCGGCCGTGGCAACGGTGAACGCGAGTGGTCTGGTCAACGGTGTCACGCCCGGTACGGCCACGCTGACCGTCACCTCCACCGCCGACCCGCGGCTGACATCATCGGCGATCGTGACGGTGAATCCGGCGCGCGCTGTGTCCTTCGCACCGGGCGGTGCCGCGTTGACGCTGTGGCTCGGTGATGCGCGGGCGCTCGAAGCGAGCGTGGATGTCGACGCCACTGAGTCGACGGACATCGTCTGGAGCAGCGAGAATCCGAGCGTCGCCACGGTGAACGAGGCCGGTGTGCTCGTGGCCGTCGGCGAAGGTACGGCGATCATTCGTGCGACGTCGGCCGCCGATGCGCGCGCCAGCGCTGCGATGGTGCTCACGGTGCTCCCGGCGCGGCGCGATGCCACGGACGGTCGCGGTACCTCGGATCGTACCTCGCGCGGCCGCACGGGTCGCTGATCGCGCTGAAACAGCGCGCGGGTTCGTTCCCGGAGAATCGGGCCCTGAGGCATCACACGACCGGCATCCGCACCGGCGACGAAACAGGTGGTGCTGCGCCGGCAACGGACGCGGATCACAGTCGCACGTCTTTCCGGCGAAGGGCGGCGCGCCATGAGGCACGCCCGCGCACGGACGGCAGTGCGACACATCGCGCCGTGCGTCGCTGTCGTATCACATCGCTGATGCAGGCCATGCCTGGATCGCTCAGAGGCTCCATGTTCGACTCGATCCGATCCGCGTGCCTGCGCTCGCGTTCAGCGGTGATGACTCACCTGCTGGCCACGGCCCTGTTGGCGTCGTGTTCCGCAGCTGGTGATGGCGTCACCACCCCCACGCCGCCGACCACACCCGGCACCGGCCCGGCCGCGATTGTGGACATGTCCACGTCTGCGGTGGCGTTGGGTGGAATCGGGTCAACCGAAGTCATCACCGCCGTCATTCGCGATGCGAGCGGCCGCACCATCTCCGCTCCGTCGGTCACCTGGAGCAGCGAGAACCCCACCATCGCGGAAGTCGCCGGCAGCGGTGTCTCCGCCGCCATCGTCGCGCGTGCGCCGGGCACGACGCGCATCAAGGCGACATCGGGCAACGCGGCCGCTTATGTAGACGTGCGGGTGCTTGGCGTGAAGTCGTTGAGCATCACACCGTCCGCGCTGTCGGTGCGCGTCGGCGATCTGCAGCCGCTGCGCGTGTCCGTCGCGGGTGATGCCGGTGCGTCGCAGTCCGTCCGCTGGGCCACTCTGAATCCATCCATCGCCACCGTCGATGCGTCGGGTATCGTCACCGGCGTTGGCCTCGGCACCACCACCGTGCGCGTGACATCGGTTGCCGACCCGTCGGTCATCGCCAGTGCCGCAGTCTCCGTCACCCCGGCGCGTTCCGTCGCCTTCGGACCTGGCCAAAGCGCGATCACGCTGCACGTCGGCGACATCCGCAACGTACCGCCGGAAGTCGATGTGGATCCGTCGCAGTCGCCGGCGCTCGTGTGGAGTAGCGGCAACGTGACGGTCGCCACCGTCGACGCCACCGGCAACATCACCGCCGTTGGCGTGGGCACCGCGATCGTTCGCGCAACGCTCGTCTCCGATCCGCGCGCGCAGGACGAGCTCCTCGTCACGGTCCTTCAGGCCCGTCGCGTTACCATCACACCGTCGTCACTCGCCATCGGTGTGCAACAGCAAGGTGCGCTCGCGGCCAGCGTGTCGGTCGAGAACGGGGTGAGCACAGCGCTCAACTGGACAAGCAGCGATCCCACTGTTGTCAGCGTCTCAGCCAACGGGGTCGTCACCGGCTTCGCGCTCGGCGTGGTCACCGTCACCGCCACCCTGGTCGCGGATCCGAATGTGCGGGGCACAGCGGTCGTCAGCGTCACCGCGTCGATCCAGTCGGTGACGGTCTCGCCGAATCTTGTGGCGGCGTTCGTCGGCGACCAGGACCAGCTGACGGCGACGGTGCAGGCCGATGGTCCGCTGCCGCGCACGGTCACGTGGCGTTCGAGCAACCCGGCCGTGGCCACTGTTTCGGCCAACGGACTCGTTTCCTCGTTGTCGGCCGGGTCAGCGACGATCACCGCTGTGTCCACTGCCGACACGACCAAGCGTGGCACCGCGCAAGTCACCGTGCAGCCTGCGCCCGTGGTAGGCATCACGCCGTCGCAATCGAACATTGCGATCGGCGAACAACGCACACTGAACGGTCGCGTTACGGTGGCACCGGGGCTCAGCACCGCCGTCATCTGGCGCTCGAGCAACTCCGCCATCGCAACGATCACCAGTTCGGGCACCGTCACCGGTCAGAGCCTCGGCACCGTCACCATCACCATGCTCGCCGTCGCCGACACGTCGACCTTTGCCACGGCCACCGTCACCGTGATTCCCATCGTGCATTCCGTCGCCATCACGCCGACCTCCGCGGTCGGTTTCGTGGGCGATGCGCTGCAGCTGTCGGCCAACGTCGTCGCCGATGGCAGTCTCTCGCGCAGCGTCAGCTGGCGCTCCAGCAACCCGACCGTCGCCACCGTGAATGCGTCGGGTGTGGTGCAGCTCGCGAGTGTCGGTTCGGCACTCATCACCGCCGTGTCGGTGGCGGACACGACCAAGCGGGAGACGGCGCAGATCAGCGCCACCGCACCCAGCGTGCAGAGCGTCTCGCTCACACCGGCGGCCTCCACACTGTTCCAGGGTCAGACGGTGCAACTCAACGCCACCGTCGTGACAAGTGGCAACGCGCCGACCACGTACACGCTTCGATCAAGCGATCCGACCGTCGCCAGCGTCAACGCCGCCGGTGTCGTCACCGCGCTGACCGTTGGTTCGTCGACGGTCACCGCCGTTGCCACCGCCGACACCACCAAGCGAGCCAGTGCGACGATCGTCGTTGCCGCGGCTGGCGTGCAACGCGTGTCGCTGACGCCCGCCGCAAGCACCCTGCTCATCGCGCAGACGACACAACTGGCGGTGTCGGTGACGGCGAGTGGAAATCTCGCTACCACGTACACACTGCGTTCGAGTAATCCAGCAGTCGCCAGCGTCAACGCCTCTGGTGTCGTCACGGGAGTCGCCGTTGGCACGAGCACGATCACGGCGCTCTCCACAGCGGACACGACCAAGCGCGCGACATCGGTCATCACCGTCGCCGCGCGTCCGGTGTCGGTCGTTGTTTCGCCGGCTGCATTGTCGCTGGCCGTGAATCAGACGCAGCTCGTGACTGCCACGGTGACGGGTGATCCCGGCGTCAACACAGCGGCTACCTGGAACTCGTCGGCGTCAACCATCGCGACCGTGAACAGCAGCGGACTCGTGACCGCCGTCGCTTCGGGTTCGGCGCTGATCATCGCCACCTCGGTGGCCGATCCGTCTCGCAGGGACACCGCCGCCGTTACGGTCAGCGCGGGGCAACTCGCCACGAGCTGGGCCGCGACCCGACTCGGTGGGGCGTTGTATGAAGACGTGGTCTCCAATGTCGGATTCGGCGCCAGTGCCGCGTTCGCGGTCAATGTCCTCGGCGATGTCTATCGCTACGATGGCACCTCCTGGATACTCTCCGTGCGCGGCGCGCAGTACGGTGCGCAGTTCCTTGCTGTGCATGGGTCGTCGGCCAGCAACGTCATCGCCGTCGGCACCAACGGTGTGATCGCGCGCTTTGATGGCAGCAGTTGGAGCGCCATGGCATCCGGCACCAGCAACTCGCTCATGGACGTGTGGGTGGAGGCGGCGGGCGCGGCGTTCGCGGTCGGCGCCAGCGGCACCGCACTGCGTCTGAGCGGCACCAGCTGGTCAAACCTCAACAGCGGTTCTGCAATGACGCTCAACGGCGTCTGGTCGAGCGGCGGCACCGCATTCGTGGCAGGTAACGCGGGCGAAGTGCTGCGCTTCAGCGGCGGTGTCTGGACCGACCTGCAGCCACCGACGTCCGAGACGTTGTATGGCGTCGCCGGCACGTCCGCCAGCAACGTGGTGGTCGTCGGCACGGTCGGCACCGTCATGCGGTTCAACGGCACGGCGTGGACGATCATCACCAACGGTGTCTCCTCGGCCGATCTCTATGCGGTCGACGGCAGCTCCGCGAACGGTGGACGCATGCTGATCGCCGGCGACGCCGGGGTGTTGCAACTCGATGGCAGCACGCTCTCGCAGCCCAGTACCCCGTATCGTCCGCGTCTCTATGCCATGTCGGTGGACGCGGCGGGCGTGACGTATGCCGGTGGTCAGCGCGGCATTGTCATGCGCAACGCGAGCGGCACCTGGATTACGACCAACCTGTCGCCCGACTTGCTCGATGTGTGGAGCACTTCGGCCACGAACGCCTGGGCCGTGGGCGAATTCGGCTTCGTGTATCGCTGGAACGGCAGCGCGTGGAGTCGTCAGAGCACGCCGACCACGACGACGCTGAACGCCGTGTGGGGCGCGAGCGCGAGCGACGCCTTCGCCGGCGGCGAGAACGGCACCATGCTGCGCTTCAACGGCAGCAGCTGGACCGCGATGACCTTCCCGTCCACGGCCACGATCAGCGCCGTGTGGGGTTCGAGCGCGAGCGATGTCTACGCGGTGACCGCAACCGGTGAGATCGTGCGCTTCAACGGTTCGACATGGTCCATCACCGCCACCGCACCGTTCCCGCTGTGGGGCGTGTACGGGCTACCGTCGGGCGAAGTGTACGTCTCCGGCGAGAACGGCACCGTGATGCGCTTCAACGGGAGCGGCTGGACGTCCATGGCACCGGCCACCAATGGCACGTTGGTCGGCCTGTGGGGCAGCAGCAGCAGCAACCTGCTTTCGGTCGGTGTCGATGGCACCGGAAGCGCCGGCGTCGCCTATCGCTTCGGCGGCTCCGCGTGGTCCACCGTTTCGGTCGGCACATCGCGGTTGCTCACGTCGGTGTGGGGGCCGGTGCAGACCGATGTGTACGTGGCCGGTGAACTGGGCACGATGCTTCGCTTCAACGGCGTCTCCTGGCAGACCATGTCCACCGGCACGACCGACCTGCTGTGGAGCGTCACGGGCGCGCCCTCGGGTGCGGGCGGCGCCTTCGCGGTGGGGTACAACAGCACGCTGGTGACGGGCACCGGACAGGCGCCGTATGTGGCCGCGTCACAGCGAAACGTGGTTCGTTCTGCACTCGACCCGTCGCCGATCGCGCGCTCGGTGCAGCACGCGTCGCCCGTGCCGGACGGCGCGGCGCGGCGCCTGCGCAAGGGGGCCCCGCGCATGTCTGCGTCGCGCGTCGCCCTGCCGCAGCTGCCGGTGTCGATCAAGTTCCGGTCGCGCAGCGGGAAGTAGGCGCGAGAGTACTGGTGGAAGGCATCGGTGCCGGCGACGCTGCTGGCATTGGTGCTGGTGGTGCTGGTGGTGCTGGTGGTGCTGGTGGTGCTGGTGGTGCTGATGGTGCTGGTATAGCCACTCGCGGGCGTAGCTTGGAGCGCACAGTGATCACCCCACGCCTCCGTTCACCCAGCGAGCACGAGCTGACTTCATTTACCAATGCAGGCGTCGTGCTCTTCGCCAAAGAGCTCGCGACGATGACCGCCTTCTACGCCGACGTATTGGACGTGCCGGTGCCCGCTTCGCGAGACGACACGATCGCGGTTCTGGAATGCGGTGGCATGCGGCTCGTGCTGCACGCGATACCTGCCCCGATCGCCGAGACGATCGAAATCGCGCAGCCGCCCGCGCGACGTGAGGACGCCGCCATGAAATTATCGCTGCCCGTGCGATCGTTCTCGCGCGTCCGTGCGCTCGCCTCCGGACACGGCGGCGCACTCGATGCAGAGGAGCGCGCGTGGGAGTATGCGGGGCGGCGTTATTGCGACGGGCACGACCCGGAAGGCAACGTGGTGCAATTTCACGAAGTCGCGGCCCACCCCGCATGACACGTCTTCGCAGACGTGCCGTCACCCCGCGCTGTTCGACTGCGTGAATGGCCCGCGAACGCGCGCGTGCAGTGCTCGTGCCGAACTTCCCTACTCCCGCGAGAACGCCGCCATCGTCGGGCCCATCGCATCGATCGTTTCGCGCGCACGCCAGCGATCGCTGCCGTTGTACAGAAACGCGAACGCGAGGATCTCGCCATTCTCCGCCGTCACGTAACCCGACAATCCGATCACATCATTCGTCGTGCCCGTCTTCGCATGCAGGTTGCCCTGCGCGGGCGTCGCTCGCATGCGGTTGCGCAGCAGCTCCGATTCGCCCGCGACCGGCAACGACGCGTGAAAGCTGCTCCCCCACGGTGCCTTGTGCGCGTGATCCAACAGCTGCACCAGCGCCCTCGGCGTGACACGATCGAGCACTGACAGGCCACTGCCATCGGTGGCCGTCACCGCGCTCGGGCTGGCGCCAACCTGCGCCACGAGAAAGTCCTGCAGCGTGCGCGCGGCATTCTCCGCCGACCCGATCGATGACCGGTCCGCGCCCCGCGCCGCATCGCGCCAGAGCAGTTCGGCATACAGGTTGATGCTCTCGCGATTCATCACCGAGACGAGCCGTGCCAATGGCGGTGACGGCATACTCGAAAGCAGTGTCGCCGTCACCGGTGTGCTGCCGGCGCGAATCTGGCCTTCGATCACGATGCCCTGCGCCTCGAGTGCCGCACGGAACGCGCCCGCCATGAACGATGGCGGGTCACCCACCACCAACTGGTAGCGCACACCACTCGATCGCGCACCAATCGTCCCCGACACCAGCACCCTGTCGTCGCCGACACGACGCGCCGTGATGCGCGCACCACTCCCCGCGGCCACGCGCACCGTGCTGGTGATCGTCATGCCGCGCGTGGCCGGTTCGAGATACACATTCGCCCCGCCAGCCTTGTCGGGCATCACGCCGACGATCACGATGTTCTCGTTGAGCGAGAGCGCCGAGAACGGCGCGGCGTACCCGGCGCCGGCATACCGATTGAGCCACCCTTCCGGAATGCGACGCGACTCGAAGGCCGAGGCGTCGGCGATGAGATCGCCCGTCACGCGCTTCACTCCCGCGCCTGCCGTGAAGCGCGCGAGCATGGTCATCGATGCCTCCGGCCCCCCGCGCACAAATCTCGGCGACAATGACGGATCTCCATCGCCACGCAGCACGAGGTTGCCGCGAAGTGTGCCGGTGAAGTCGAGCGGACCGTCGCGCAGCACGTCGGTGTTGAACGTGTGCTCAGGCCCTAATCGCTCGAACGCGATGGCCGATGTGAACAGCTTCATGGTCGATGCCGGCACCAGCCGCACATCGGGACCGTGCGAAAAAAGCGTATCGCCGCGCGACATCGAGACGACCATCGCGCCCCACGTGCCGCGCGTGGTACGACTGGCCAGCAGCGTCGCCAGATCGCTGCGCAATGCATCCGCTCCGCGCGGCTCGGTAAACCGCAGCACCGGCACAATCGGCGCACGTGTCGCACGCACCGGTCGCGCGGTGGACTTGCGGGTCGTCGGCTTCTTGGTTGGCCGCTTGGCCTGACGCGCACGTGTTTGCACAATGAGCGCGGAGGACGCGGATGCGAACGCAGCGACGCCATCGCTCGGCGACACACTCGCTGTCACACTCGCTGTCACACTCGCTGTCACACTCGCCGTCACACTCGCCGTCAACGGCGCCGAGAACAGCATCGACGGGACTGCCAGCAGCAGCGCACGAGCGCACGAACGAATGGAGAGACGCAGAGTCATCACGAACCAGGCGAAGGCCAGGTTGAGGACAGACAGAAGGCGAACGCACACCGTCGTCGGTACGGGAGATCGCCGCACACCGTGCTCAACGCCTACACCTTGAGCACGATCCCGCGCTTCCATGCGCCCCACAGAATAACGAACCACAGCGTGACAAAACTGATGGCGTATGCCAACGAGGCACCACGCGGTGGCAACCACGGTGCGTACAGCGTCGAGTACACCAGACCCTGCACGGAAACGCGTGTTCCGTCGGCCCGCTCCACCATCCAGATCGATGACGTGATGCGCGCCATCAACCCGGACCCCAGAAACGCCAACATCGGGTTCATCCCATATACGACGAACGGAAACGTCCAACGTCGCCACGCCATCACGTCGATCAGCCACATGCAGGTCGCGAGCGTCACGGCGCCCGTCCCTGCGGTGAAGAGGACGTAGCTGCTGGTCCAGAGGCTCTTGTTGATGGGAAAGCCCCAGTGCCAGATCAGGCCGAGCATCATCAGCACCGCACCGACCGAGAACAGCGCCGCCAGCCGCTCCGTCAGCGGTCGTTCGCGCTCGCCGATCCAGCGACCGGCAAAGGTGCCGATCATCATGGTGGCGACGGCGGGCAGCGTGCTGAGCAGCCCTTCCGGATCCCACGTCCTGCTGCCGCTCCAGAGGTGATTCACGCCAAGCACGGTGCGATCCACCCACGCGCTCAGCAGTTGGTCGGGCTTGTCGAGGACGAACCGTCCCGGCACGCCAGTGTCGGGGACGGGCACCAGTGTCATCAGCGCCCAATAGCCGAAGAGCAGCACCGTCAGAATCGCCAGCTGCTGTCGCCAACTCGTGCGAAACGTCAGCAACGCGCCGCACAGGTACGCCACCCCGATGCGCTGCAGGACGCCCATGATGCGCAGGTGCTCGAAACGATAGACCACGCGATCGAGGAACGACGCGTCAGGCAGGTCGGGAATCGCAGTCCAGGTGAAGAACGGGAACGCGCCCAGCGTCAGCCCAAACAGAAAGATCAGCGCGCCGCGACGGAGGACCTGCCGCAGGATCGCGCGTTCGTCATCCCCACGCGCGCGCCGCACGCGCAACGACATCTCCGTGGTGATCCCGACAATGAACAGAAAGAACGGGAAGACAAGATCGGTGGGCGTCCAACCGTGCCACGCCGCATGCGCGAGCGGCGGATAGATCGCACTCCACGTTCCCGGGTTGTTGACGAGCAGCATGCCGGCGACGGTCATCCCGCGAAAGACATCCAGCGAGACCAACCGCTCCGATGACGCCATCAGCTGCCCGGTTCGACTGTGGTCGTCGCCACCTTCCAGCGCGTCGAATCACAGCGCACGGTGATCGTCTTGAGCGCACCGCGCTTCCCTTCGTGCTCACCACCGATGTACTGACCGGCCAGCTGCACCGCGACCGTGTTGCCGCCATCCGTCTCCGTCTTCCCCTTGAAGAGCACCAGGAGCGATGCGTACGGTCCCACCGACTCCAGCTTCTCCCGGATCTTGCGCTGCGCCACCGAATCACCGCCGTAGAAGTACGTCGGTCCCTTGTCCTGCAGTACCTTGAAGCCATCCTCCGGCACAGCGGAATCGGTGCCGGCGGCGCTCAGGTAGCGCTGCGGCGTGGGCATGGCGGTGGTGATGTACTCACGCACGGCGACGCCGACAGCGGTGGTATCGATACTCGTGCAGCCGACGATTTGCGCTGCGGCTTCCTTGTCGGCCGCCGCGTCTGAGCCGCCTGCACCGCATCCGGCGAGCAGCGCCAACAGCATGACGGGACGAACAGCGGTCAATGCGGCAGAGCTGGAGGGCGATCGGACCATGAGGGCAGGGCTGAGGAGGGAACGCTTCGCGCGGATGGGCGTAGAGTGAGAGAGGGGCGCGCTTTTGTCGAGAGTGGCGACCCGAACTGCGCGCCTGATTCGGACGTCCGGACACGACTCTGGCGAAACCCGGTGCCGGAGCGAATATAGTGAGTCGAGAGACGCGGAGACCGTTGTTCCCACCTCATCATCCGCGACGAAGTCGGCGAACGAATCGCCGGCCTTCGTGTTTTCATCGCCGTTGAACCGTTTCGACAGGAGCGAGGCATCAGATGTCCACGAGCGAAAACAAAGTTGTCCGCGAGGGGATTTCGGCCGGTCTCATCGGGGCCAGCAGCATCGCGGTCTGGTTCGCCATCATCGACGCAATCCAGGGCCGTCTGCTCTACACCCCGGCGATGCTCGGCAAATCTTTCGGCTCGCTCTTCCTCGGCAATATTGAACCGAGTTTTGCCGCCTCGTTCCTTGGCTACACGGTGCTGCACTTTGCCCTGTTTACGCTCATCGGCTTGGTGTTCGCGTGGGTCGTGAACGCAGCGGAGAAGGTGCCGTCGGTCATCATCGGATTCCTCGGACTCGTCGTCGTGTTCGAAGTCGGATGGATCGGCTGGACGTCGGTGCTGTCGCAGGGCTTCGGTGAGCTCACCTGGCTGCAGGTGTTCGTCGCCAACCTGATTGGTGCCGCGGCGATGGGTCTCTACATGTGGAGACAACATCCGGCGCTGCCACGTCGCGTGAATGCGGTGTTGGCGGGAGCGCAGGAGTAGGACCAGCGAAACCGCTACTCGTCGAGCTTCATCGCCAGACGTTCGAGCGCTTGCTTCCATGATTGCTTCGCGCGCTCGGCGGCGGCCGCATCCGCGAGCTTTGAGTGATCGACCGTCACCGTCGCACGCACGTTCCCTTTCCGCATGATGGCCACGGTCACGACCGTCTCGTCCGGCATGCCGAGTCGCAGCATGCGCGGCGCCACCGCCGCGCGCACGCTGTAGAGGCGCTCTGAGCACCAGTCCCGTCTCGTCGGATCATTGAAGGCGCGAAAGACGTCGGACGCCGTGGCGTCGACCGTGCGCGTCACAGACACCGCGAACCCATCCGGCTTCTCACCCGGCTGACGCATGCCGCGCGCTTGCTCGTAGCCCACCGTGACCATCTGGCACCACCAATCATCCAGACGGTAGTCACTGCGCAGATGCGCCACGATTTCCTTGTGGGTCATGCGCCGCGCATCGTCGGCATCGAGCACTTTAAGCCACGACTCCCAGCCGCGACCGGTCGCCTTCTCCACCGCCGGCGACCCGATCTTGTTGAGCACCAATCCAGTCGTGGACGCCGCCGCCGATCCGGACCTGCCCGACCTCTTTGGAGTCGGCGCCCCTGCCGACGACGTCTCTGACGCCGGCGCCGGCGCTGGCGGCACATACGCCGCACGCTTCGGTGCTTCCGACTGCTGCCACGCCATCGGCTTCTTGCCGCCCTTCTGGGCCGCGACGCGTGCCGCCTTTCCGAACTTCGTCTCGGTGGCCTTCACCGACTTCTTGCTCGGCCGCTTCCCGCTCGCCGGCTTTCTTGCTGGCATCTCCTGGTACCTCATCTGAAAGAACAGCAGTCGCGAACACGGCCAGAGAACAGCGGACGGCGAATGGCGCGGAGCGCCGCTGCCGA
>Ga0105048_10010905_pt1 | contig 14375 bp, 24 predicted proteins | sample MAT05_FD_78382 | JGI IMG/M metagenome (GOLD analysis project Ga0105048, IMG submission 78382) | Freshwater microbial communities from Lake Fryxell liftoff mats and glacier meltwater in Antarctica - MAT-05 | ecosystem: Environmental > Aquatic > Freshwater > Ice > Liftoff microbial mat | place...
CCGGTGAGCAAGATTTTCATGGCTCAAATTTTCCCATGCACGCTTGGCGTGGAAGGCTTGGGCGAGCGTTGGCAATGTGAACAAGCTGGCAACCGCGCGTTGGCAATGTGACGAAGCTGGCAACCGCGCGTTGGCAATGTGAACAAGCTGGCAACCGCGCGTTGCCAGCGCAAGCCTCAGGCCCGGCCGTGGACGCACAGCGCCAGCACGGCCTCGACGGCGGAGCGGCTGAGCGCGTCGCGCTGCTCGGGGTCAGCCAGACGCTGGTGGTCGGCATCGTTCAACTGCAACGGGTCGGCGCCCAACAGGACCAGCGGACTCAGCACCGAACCCAGCACCGGGTGTTCGAACAGCGCGCCCCAGGCTTCAGGCGCCAACTCACAGGCCAGCAGGAAGCCGGCGCACCAGTCCTCGGCATCCAGCCATTCGCGGTCGATTTGCTCGGCAATGCTCAGCAAAGGCTGCCAATTCGCTTGCGCGTGTTCGGTGTCTTGAAACTGCGCCGCCACCGTGTGCAGATGGCGCAGCACCCAGAGCACCACCCGCTTGCGTTGTTTCTGGCTGGCGAATGGCAAGGCGCCTGCACTGTCGCCCTGAACGTCGCCCCCCCAGATCCGCGGCATCCACCGCGCTGTCGGCAGATCCGCCACCGGCACCGGGCCGACGATCAAGGCCGTGAGGTAGCCGTCCAGGGCTTCCACGTTCATGGCAGCGTCACCGGGCAAGGTCGCCAGGGCGCTGTCCAAGGCGTCCAGTTCGGCCTCGGTCAGTGGGTCGCTCTTGAATTGCGGGTCGTAGCGGGGGTAGTCCAAGAGAAGCGATCCATGCCGTGAATGTGGGGGGGGGTTGCTGGCTTGGCCGTTTTACGGCTCGGCGTCCAGCGCGGGCGGTCTCAGCAAGTCGGCGTCGACGTCCATGAGCACGCTGGCCAACGCCAGGCTGCGCCACAGCGCGTCTGGCATCTGCAAGATGCCTTCAGGTGTTTTGGCTTGCGAAATCCAGGCCCCGATGTCGGCGTGCTGAGCCGGACTGAGCAGCTTGCGATCCAACATTTCATTGAGGGTCTGCATGCTTTACTCCTCGGGCGGCTGCGTGGCTCTTGGCAATGCTAGTCGAGCAGGGCCACCGTCTTCACCTGGGCCCAAACCGCCTGGCCGATACCCAGCCGCAGGTGCTGGAAGGAGCGCCGCGTCAGCCGCGCGAGCACCGCCACGCCCAAGGTCTTGCCCACGGGCCCGTCAGCCCCCACACGCACGCGCACCAGCACCGACGAGGCGTGGCCGTCATCAGCCACCGCCTCCAGCGTGCCAGGCCATTGGTTGCCGATACTGCTGCCCGGTTGCGGTGCCGTGGCCAGGCTCACGTCTCGCGCCAAAACCCTCAGCCGCACGGCTTGGCCCATGGTTTGACCGGCATCGCGCACCCACAGCGGCAGCACAGCACCCGCCACGTCAAGGCGCAAGAGGTGCCACGTCGCATCGCTTTCTGCCACCACCGCTTGCAACACCACGCCAGCTTGGTCCCCCAACGCCAGGGGTAAATCCACACGCGCCAGGGTTTGCGCCAAGGGTCCGCTGGCCAGCACCTTGCCAGCGTCCATCAACACCAGATGGTCGGCGAGTTGCACCACTTCGTCCAGGCTGTGGCTGACGTAGACGATGGGAATGTCCTGGCTGCGCTGCAACCGTGTCAGGTAGGGCAGCAGTTCGGCCTTGCGGCCCGCATCCAGAGCAGCCAGCGGCTCGTCCATCAGCAGCAACTGCGGACGTGTCGAAAGCGCGCGCGCGATGGCCACACGTTGACGTTCACCACCCGACAAGGTGGCTGGGCGGCGCGCCAACAACGGCGCAATACCCAGCAGTTCGATCACTTCGTCCAGGCCATTCTGGAGCGCACCCTGTTGTGCGGCTGCCGCTGCACGGCGCAGGCCGTACTGCAGGTTGGCCAAGACGTTCAGATGCGGGAACAGCGCGGCTTCCTGAATCACGTAGCCCAAGGCGCGCTGATGCGTCGGCGTCCACTGGCCCCGCGCATCGTCTTGCCAGACAACGCCGCCCAGCGCCACTCGGCCAGTCGCACGGTACAAACCGGCCAAGGCACGCAGCACGGTGGTCTTGCCACAACCCGATGGGCCGAACAGCGCGCTCACGCCCGTGCCGGGCAACTCGAGCGAAACGTCCAGCAGGAAAGCGCCACGCTCAGCGCGTAGCTGGGCGTGGAGCGGCTTGCGTTCGGTGCGGGCCTGACTCAAGCCTTTGCCTCGGTATCCGTATCGCGCGGCCGGCGATTGACGGCATACATCACCGCCACCACCACCACTGCAAACACCACCATGCCCGCGGCCAGGCGGTGAGCGGCCGCAAAGTCGGCTGCTTCGACATGGTCATACAGCGCCACAGACAGCACGCGGGTGCTGCCTTCGATATTGCCGCCGATCATCAAGACCACGCCGAACTCACCCACGGTGTGGGCAAAACCCAGCACGGTGGCAGTCAGAAAGCCCGGGCGGGCCAAGGGTAGGACCACGCTGAAAAAACGGTCCAACGGCCCGGCACGCAGCGTGGCTGCCGCTTCCAGGGTCTGCTCTGGAATGGCCTCAAACGCCTGCAACAGCGGCTGCACGACAAACGGCAGCGAAGCCAGCACGGAGGCCACCACCAGCCCGCCAAATGTGAACGGCAACCGACCCAAGCCGAGCGCTTGAGTGGCCGCCCCCACCGGCCCGTGCGGGCCCATCAGCAACAGCAGATAGAAGCCCAGCACAGTGGGCGGCAATACCAACGGCAAGGTCACCACGGCTGCCGCCAGCGGTTTGAGCGGCGAGCGGGTGCGCGCGAGCCACCAAGCCAGCGGGGTGCCGATCAACAACAACACCAGCGTACTGGTCGCCGCCAGTTGGGCTGTCAGGAAGACAGCGCTCCAATCGCTGGGGCTCATCGGGCTCATTGGGGTCAGCGGGCTCAGCGGACCAACGGGCTAGCGGGCTAGCGGGTCGCCGTAACCGTAGGCGTCGATCACGGCACGGGCCGCTGGTGTTTTCAGGTAGTTCAGCAACGCCCGGGCCGCTGGGTTGCTTGCGCCGGCCTTGAGCAGCACAGCGTCTTGTCGAATTTCGTCGAACAGTGCCTGCGGCACGCGCCACATCGACCCTGCGGCCGCCTGGCCCGGTTTCAGCACTTGCGACAGCGCCACAAAGCCCAGCTCGGCATTGCCCGTGGCGACAAACTGGTAGGCCTGGCCGACACTTTCACCCGTGACCAAACGTTTTTGCAGGGTCGGCAGCAACCCTCGTTTTTGTAGCACCTGCAGCGCCGCAGCACCGTAGGGCGATGTGCGCGGATTGGCTATTGCGAGGTGTTTGAAACGCCCCTGCCCCAGCACATTGCCCTGATCGTCAACAACGCCAGCCTGTGCACTCCACAACACCAGTTGGCCGATGGCGTAAGTCGACGCCGTGCCGGCCACGGCATGGCCTTCGCGCAGCAGCCGCCGCGGGGTTTCGTCATCGGCGGCCAGCAGAATCTCGAACGGCGCGCCAGCGACGATCTGGCTGTAGAACTTGCCGGTCGAGCCCGTGCTGAGCCTGGCGACATGACCCGTGCTGAGTCGAAAACTCGCTGCAATACGCGCCATCGGTGCCGCGAAGTTGGCGGCCACTGCCACAGAGACTTCGCCAGCCTGAACGGCCATGTTGCACGCACCCAGCAGTGCGGCTGCCAAGACGCTGCGCCAAAGACTGAAAGGCGACATCCGGGCGGTCAGAGTGGGTGCAAGACGAGCATTCATCAATCCATCCCTCGCACTTTGCTTGGAGCTTGACAGCCAGCGCGCACGACAAGTAACCGATGTTGATGCAGAGCAGGCATCTTGAGCGAAAACGCACCCGGCACAAAGCAAAAGCCACCCTGTTGGGGTGGCTCTTGTCTGACGCTGACCTGTTGAATCAATCAATAACTTCTTGGTTGCGGGGGCAAGATTTGAACTTGCGACCTTTGGGTTATGAGCCCAACGAGCTACCAGGCTGCTCCACCCCGCGACTGAGCTTTTAATTATATCAGCTTACTGGAAGCTCCAGGTCAATCTTGATCGGTTCTTTTCATTACTCGGCCGCGTCAGGCGCAGCCGGCGCGTCGTCAACCACCGGACGGTCCAACAGTTCCACGAACGCCATTGGCGCGTTGTCACCGACACGGAACCCCATCTTCAGGATGCGGGTGTAACCGCCCGGGCGTGTCGCGTAACGAGGCCCCAGTTCGTTGAAGATCTTGGCAACGACATCGCGGTCACGCGTTCGGTTGAAGGCCAATCGGCGGTTGGCCAAGCTAGGCGATTTGCCCAAGGTGATGAGCGGCTCAACAACGCTGCGAAGCTCTTTGGCTTTGGGCACTGTCGTCTTGATGGCTTCGTGTTTGATCAGCGAGTTGCACATGTTGCGCAACATCGCCAGCCGGTGACTGGTCGTGCGATTGAGTTTGCGGGGGCCGTTGCCGTGACGCATGGTGCTTTCCTTGTCTTCTATGAACCTCAGCCGTGTCAGGTACTGAGGGTTGCACGAGGCCGGATGTGGCCTTAGCGCTTGTCCAGGCCCTGCGGGGGCCAGTTTTCCAGCCGTGCGCCGAGCGTCAGCCCGCGCGAAGCCAGCACTTCTTTGATCTCGTTCAAGCTCTTGCGTCCCAAATTGGGCGTCTTGAGAAGTTCGGTTTCTGTACGCTGAATCAGGTCGCCGATGTAATAGATATTTTCGGCCTTGAGGCAATTGGCAGAGCGCACGGTGAGTTCGAGCTCGTCCACCGGGCGCAACAGGATCGGGTCGAACGGCGTCGGGCGCGAAACCTGCGGCACCATGATGTCGTTGGGGTTGACATCGATCTGCGCAAAAAAGGCCAACTGCTCGACCAGGATGCGGGCGCTTTGGCGAATGGCCTCTTCCGGCGGCAAGGAACCGTTGGTTTCAATCTCCATCACCAACTTGTCGAGATCGGTGCGCTGCTCGACGCGGGCGTTTTCAACCGAGTAACTGACACGGCGAACGGGCGAAAACGACGCATCCAGCACGATACGGCCGATCGACTTGGTCGGCTCGTCGCCATAGCGGCGCAGGTTGCCCGGAACGTAACCGCGGCCTTTTTCGACCTTGATCTGCATGTCCAGCTTGCCGCCCTGCGACAGGTGAGCGATGACATGCTGTGGGTTGATGATCTCAACATCGTGGGGCGTCTGGATGTCGGCAGCGGTAACGGGGCCTTCGCCCTCTTTGCGCAGCACCAGCGTCACTTCGTCGCGGTTGTGCAGACGGAAGACCACCCCCTTGAGATTCAACATGACGTGCACCACGTCTTCTTGAACGCCATCAATTGCAGAGTACTCATGCAGCACGCCAGCAATAGTGACTTCGGTCGGCGCGTAGCCCACCATCGAGGACAGCAGCACGCGCCGAAGCGCATTGCCCAACGTGTGGCCGTAGCCGCGCTCGAACGGTTCGAGCGTGGCTTTGGCACGGTGGCCGCCAAGCGGCTCGACTAGGATGGCCTTGGGCTTGAGAAGTGTGGTTTGCATTGCGTCTATGTGTTCCTGTCAATACCCTCGGCTCATTACACCGATAAGGCTGATGGACCGCGCCGGGTTATGGATTCACCGCTTCGCACCCGGCGGATCGAAGCGGAAAAGAAATAAAAAAGGGCTTTGGCTGACAGCCGAAAAGCCCCTTCACCACGCTCACCTCGAGTACAACTCGACGATCAACGCCTCTTTGATCTCTGCGCCAAACTGGTCACGGTCCGGCACTTTCTTGAAGGTGCCTTCCATCTTGGTGGAATCCACGCTCACCCAATCTGCCAGACCCAACGATTGCGCCAGCTTCAGCGCTTCGGTTACGCGCAGTTGCGCTTTGGACTTGTCGCGCATCGCCACAGTGTCGCCAGCCTTGACCGCATACGACGGGATGTTCACGACCTGACCGTTGACCATCAGCGCTTTGTGCGACACCAGCTGGCGGGCTTCAGCGCGAGTCGAGCCAAAGCCCATGCGGTAGACGACGTTGTCCAGACGCGACTCAAGCAGCGACAACAGGTTCGCACCCGTGTTCCCCCTGCGCCGCTCAGCCTCGGCAAAGTAGCGGCGAAACTGGCGTTCCAGCACGCCGTACATGCGTTTGACTTTTTGCTTCTCGCGCAATTGCAAGCCGAAATCAGAGGTCCGCGAACCGCTGGTGCGGCCATGCTGGCCAGGCTTGGTGTCGAACTTCGACTTGTCGGCGATGGGCCGACGTGCACTTTTAAGGAAAAGGTCCGTGCCTTCGCGGCGGGACAATTTGGCCTTGGGGCCGAGATAACGTGCCACGTTGAGTCCTTCTGGTGAGTCTGACGCGGCAGACCCCTGCTTTCACAGAAGTCCCGCGCGAGTCTGGCAAGTTCTAGGCTTTGCTCAGACGGTGGTCTTGAAAGGACCGCACTCCACCCAGAGCGCGGCCAAGGTGAAGCCTTAAATACGTCGACGCTTTTGCGGGCGGCAACCGTTGTGGGGCACAGGCGTCACATCGCTGATCGAGTTGATTCGGATACCCAAGGAAGCCAGAGCGCGAACGCTGGATTCGCGACCGGGGCCCGGGCCCTTGATGCGCACGTCCAGGTTCTTGATGCCCTGCTCCTGCGCGGCCCGGCCAGCCACTTCGGCGGCCACCTGAGCAGCAAATGGCGTGCTTTTGCGCGAGCCCTTGAAGCCTTGACCACCGCTGGACGCCCAAGCCAATGCACCGCCCTGGCGGTCGGTGATGGTGATGATGGTGTTGTTGAACGAGGCATGCACGTGCGCAACGCCGTCCGCAATGTTCTTGCGGATCTTCTTGCTCACGCGGCGTGCCGCGGTGTTAACGGGTGCTTTGGCCATGGAGGAGTCTCTTCAATAGGTCGTAGAACGGCGGCTGAGAGCGGCTTACTTCTTCAGCATCGCAGCACCCTTGCGTGGGCCCTTGCGGGTGCGCGCATTGGTACGGGTACGCTGGCCACGAACGGGAAGACCACGGCGATGTCGAAAACCGCGGTAGCAGCCCAAGTCCATCAATCGCTTGATGCTGATCGACAGTTCACGACGCAGATCGCCTTCGATCGTCATGCGGCCGATCTCATCACGGATCTTTTCCAGATCGGTGTCGGTCAGGTCCTTGATCTTCTTGGAGTAGGCAATGCCCACCGCTTCGCAGATCTTTTGCGCCGTCGGGCGACCAATGCCGTAAATCGATGTCAGGCCGATTTCCGCGTGCTTGTGCGGCGGAATGTTGATGCCAGCAATACGTGCCATTTTCTTGAAACCTCTTTAGCCTTGACGCTGCTTATGGCGCGGGTCCGTACAGATCACACGCACCACGCCCTTGCGGCGGATGACCTTGCAATTCCGACACATCTTCTTCACGGAAGCGGCAACTTTCATCGTCTTCTCCTCAATCTCTTATTTGGCGCGGAACACGATCCGCGCACGGGTCAAATCGTAGGGGGTCAGCTCAACCGTCACTTTGTCTCCTGGCAGGATACGGATGTAGTGCATGCGCATCTTGCCGGAGATGTGGCCCAAAACCACGTGTCCGTTTTCCAGCTTCACTCGGAAGGTGGCGTTTGGGAGATTCTCTAGAATCTCCCCCTGCATTTGAATGACGTCGTCTTTTGACATGGGGTTCGAATCAACTCGTCTTGAAGTTAGCCTTCTTGAGGAGCGACTCGTACTGCTGGCTCATCACGTAACTCTGAACTTGAGCCCAGAAATCCATCGTCACCACGACGATGATCAACAAGGACGTACCACCGAAATAAAATGGCACGTTGTATTTCAACACAAGGAACTCGGGCAACAAGCAAACAGCGGTGATGTAAACCGCCCCGGCCAAGGTCAACCGCGCCAGGATGCGGTCGATATGTTTAGCGGTCTGGTCGCCCGGGCGGATACCCGGTATGAACGCACCACTTTTCTTCAAGTTGTCTGCTGTCTCGCGACTGTTGAACACCAGCGCCGTGTAAAAGAAACAAAAGAACACGATCATGCCGGCGTAAACCAATACATACACGGGCTGACCCGGCGCCAGGCCGTCGGCCAGATTCTTGAGCCAGCGCGACCCTTCGCCCGTCGCGAACCAGCCCACGATCGTGGCCGGTAGCAGAATGATGGATGAGGCAAATATCGGCGGGATCACGCCACTCATGTTCAATTTCAAAGGCAGGTGCGACGACTGACCACCATAGACCTTGTTTCCAACCTGTCGCTTGGCGTAATTGACAAGGATCTTTCGCTGACCCCTCTCCACGAATACGACCACAAAAGTCACCCCAACCACCAGCAAGCAGATGATCAGGCTTGCCGGGATGCTCATCGCACCCGTACGAACCAATTCAAACAGTCCGCCGATGGCGCTTGGAAGCCCAGCAACAATGCCAGCGAAAATGAGGATCGAGATGCCGTTACCCAAACCTCGTTCGGTAATCTGTTCGCCCAGCCACATCAGAAACATAGTCCCGGCAACGAGCGATACCACGGCCGTCATGAGGAAGCCAAAACCGGGGGTCAAGACCACGCCTGGCGAGCCTTCCAGCGCGTAGGCTATTCCAAGTGACTGAAAAATCGCCAGGAAGAGTGTGGCGTAGCGGGTGTACTGCGTGATCTTTCGGCGGCCTGATTCGCCCTCTTTTTTCAACGCTTCCAAAGTCGGCACAACGTACGTCATCAGCTGCATGATGATCGAGGCGCTGATGTACGGGGTGATGCCCAAGGCAAACACGCTGAAACGAGACAGAGCACCGCCACTGAACATGCTGAGCATGCCCAAAATGCCGCTACTTTGGCCCTTGAAAAACAAATCGAATGCTGCTTTGTCGATGCCAGGCACGGGAATGTGCCCGCCGATGCGGTACACCACCAACGCCAACAACAAAAAAATGATGCGGCGGCGCAGGTCGCCGAACTTCCCGCTCTTGGCCAGTTGATTGGCAGTGGTCGCCACGTCAGATTCTTTGCTTGTTGGTTGCCGACTGATCAGGCTGCGGCTGCGCCTGGCGCAGCCTCAACGCTGCCTCCTGCGGCTTCAATGGAAACCCTTGCACCGGCTGTAGCACCGATGCCTCTGAGCATGACCTTGCGCGTGAGTTCACCCGACTTGATGACCTTGACAGTCTTGACCATCTGACCGACGAGACCAGCGGCCTTCACGGTCAACAAGTCAATTTCGTCCACAGCCAGACGCTGCAAATCAGTCAAGGTGATTTCACCGTTGAACTTCAACTGCGCAGACTTAAAGCCGCGCTTGGGCAGGCGACGCTGCAAGGGCATTTGACCGCCTTCGAAGCCCACCTTGTGGTAGCCGCCGGCACGTGAAGACTGGCCTTTGTGACCACGGCCTGCCGTTTTTCCCAGGCCCGAACCAATGCCACGCCCAACGCGGCGACGGTTCTTCTTGCTGCCATCTGCAGGCTTGATTGTGTTGATCTGCATCACAGCACTTTCACCAGATAGTCGACCTTGTTGATCATGCCGCGGACCGCGGGCGTATCTTCCAAGGTGCGCTGGCTGTTGGTCTTGCGCAGACCCAGCCCTCGCACCGTGTCACGATGCGACTGGCGGGTGCCGGCCACGCTCTTCACGAGCTTGACGGTCAACGTTTTCTTTTCGGTCGATTCAGCCATATTTTTCTCAGCAGCAAAGATTTCAGGCGGCTTCAGTTGAAGATGTCTTCAATCGACTTGCCGCGCTTGGACGCCACCTCAGCCGGAGTGGTAGACCGCTTGAGTGCATCCAGCGTGGCCCGCACCATGTTGTAGGGGTTCGAAGAGCCGAGACTCTTGGCAACGATGTCGGTGACACCCATGACTTCGAACACTGCACGCATCGGGCCGCCGGCGATGATGCCGGTTCCTGGGGCGGCCGGCGCCATCAGCACTTTGGCCGCGCCATGTTCGCCACGCACGTTGTGGTGAATGGAACCGTTCTTCAAGCTGACCTTGCGCATGTTGCGGCGGGCCGAATCCATTGCCTTTTGTACGGCAACCGGTACTTCCTTGGCCTTGCCCTTGCCCATGCCAACACGGCCATCGCCATCGCCCACAACCGTGAGTGCCGCGAAGCTGAGCGTGCGCCCGCCCTTGACAACCTTGGTCACGCGGTTGACCGCGATCATCTTTTCTTTCAGACCGTCGTCGTTGCCTTCGGTCTGAGCGCGGGGAGTGAACTTTGCCATCTTGAATTTTCCTTGTCGGGACCAGGCGCCTGAATTCGGCTTAGAACTGCAGACCGGCTTCGCGAGCCGCTTCAGCCAACGCCTTGACACGGCCGTGATAAGCAAAACCGGAACGGTCAAACGCAACCTTGTCAACGCCAGCAGCTTTGGCCCTCTCGGCGATGCGCTTGCCTACCAAAGTGGCAGCGGCTGCATTACCGCCTTTGCCACTCTTGTCTGCCGCACCCAGCTGCTCACGAACTTCCTTCTCTACGGTGGAGGCGCTGGCCAACACGCGCTGGCCGTCGTCGGAAATAACGCTTGCAAAGATATGCAGGTTCGACCGAAACACGGTCAAGCGTGCGGTGTTGGACTGCGCAATGCGCAACCGCGTTTGACGCGAGCGGCGCAGTCGTTGTTGCTTCTTGGTCAGCATTCTCTCGCTCCTTACTTCTTCTTGGTCTCTTTGAGCACCACGCGCTCGCCGACGTAACGGATGCCCTTGCCTTTATACGGCTCCGGCGGCCGGAATGCGCGCACCTCGGCCGCCACTTGACCCACCGTTTGACGGTCTGCGCCCGTGATGACGACTTCGGTCTGCGTCGGCGTCAAAACCGTGATACCTGCCGGCATCTCTTTGACAACGGGGTGCGAGAAGCCGATTTGCAGCGTCAGTTTCTGGCCAACGGCCGCAGCGCGGAAACCCACGCCAACGAGGCTCAATCGCTTCTCGAAACCTTTGCTGACACCGCCCACCATGTTCGCGACCAACGCGCGCATGGTGCCGCTCATCGCATCAGCTGCGGGGCTGTCATTGGCGGGGACAAAGCTGAGCTTGCCAGCGTCGTGGCTGATGGTCACCAAACCATGCAGAGGGCGGCTCAACGCGCCGTTTGCGCCCTTGACACTGATGTGTTCGGCGTTGACCGTCACGTCAACGCCCTGGGGCACGACGATGGGCATCTTTCCTACGCGAGACATGTTGCTTACTCCGAGCGGGTTTCTTTGAGTCCTGATCGCTTGTCGATCAGGCCACGTAACAAAGCACTTCGCCACCGACACCGGTCTGGCGTGCTTTGCGGTCAGTCATCACGCCCTTGGGCGTTGTGACAATGGCCACACCCAGGCCGTTCATGACCTGTGGAATCGAATCGCGGCCCTTGTACACCCGCAGGCCCGGGCGACTGACACGCTCGATGCGCTCAATGACGGGCTTGCCTGCGTAGTACTTCAAGGCGATTTCGAGTTCGCTTTTACTGCCTTCAGCACGAACAGCAAAGCCATCGATGTAGCCTTCGTCCTTCAATACCTGCGCAATGGCGGTTTTGATCTTCGAAGACGGCATCGTCACCGTCGTCTTGTCGACTGCCTGGGCATTGCGAATGCGCGTCAGCATGTCGGCGATGGGGTCACTCATGCTCATGCATGCACTCCTAGTTTTCTCGCAAGTCCCGGTTCCTCACGGCCGCAACAAGCGGCCTGGGGTGAAATAGCCAGGAGGACTTTCATATCACCAACTGGCCTTGACCAAGCCCGGAATGTCACCCTTGAAGGCAAGTTCACGGATCTTGTTACGGCCCAGGCCAAACATCCGAAACGTGCCGCGTGGGCGACCCGTCAGATGACAACGATTACGCAGACGCGTTGGGTAGGCATTGCGCGGCAGCCTTTGCAACTCAAGCCGCGCGGCATATCGTTCTCCTTCCGTGCGCTTGAAGTCATCAATCACTGCCTTCAGTTCAGCGTACTTTTTCGCGTACTTCGCAACCAGTTTTTCGCGCTTTTCTTCGCGCTGGATGAGTGACGTTTTGGCCATGGGTGTGAGGTCCTGTACGTTCAGTTCTTGAACGGAAATTTGAACGCCGTCAGCAGTGCGCGGCACTCGTCGTCGTTCTTGGCACTTGTGGTGATGCTGATGTTCAAACCACGGATCACATCGATCTTGTCGTACTCGATCTCGGGAAAGATGATCTGCTCTTTCACGCCGATGTTGTAGTTGCCGCGACCGTCAAACGAGCGACCTGAGATGCCCCGGAAGTCCCGCACGCGCGGCAATGCCACGGTGACGAAGCGATCCAGGAATTCGTACATCCGCACGCCACGCAGCGTGACCATGCAACCGATGGGCACCCCTTCCCGGATCTTGAACCCGGCAATCGGCTTCTTGCTGATGGTCACCACAGGTTTTTGGCCGGCGATCTTTGTCAGATCGCTGACCGCGTGATCCATCACCTTTTTGTCGGACACCGCTTCACTCACGCCCATGTTCAGAGTGATCTTCTCCAATCGCGGCACCTGCATGATTGAGGTGAAGCCGAACTTGGCCATCAGTTCCGGAACGAGCTTCTCGCGGTAGTGCGCTTGCAGTCGCGCCACGGGCACGGGGCCCTGATTGGCGGGGCCAGCAACAGCCTCTGTGGTTTGTTTTTTTGCCATGACGTGGTCTTTCTAGCCTTGTATCGAGCGGGCTCTGGGGCTTGCAGCCTTCCAGCTCTACGCCTTGATCTCTTGGCCGCTGGACTTGTAGATCCGAACGCCGTTGTCTTTGGTTTTGCGGGCGAGTTGTTCGTCTCTGCTCAGCAACTTGATACCCACGCGATCAGCTTTTCCTGTTGCGGGGTTGAAGATGGAGATGTTGGACTGATGGATCGGCATCGTTTTATCGACAACACCGCCCGTGGTGCCCTTCATCGGATTGGGCTTGACGTGCTTTTTCACCAGATTCACGCCCTCAACCACAAGATGGGTGTCATCCACTCGCTGGGACACAGTGCCACGCTTGCCTTTGTCTCGACCAGTGATCACGATGACTTGATCGCCCTTGCGGAGTTTGTTCATGTCACAGCACCTCCGGGGCCAATGAGACGATTTTCATGAATCGTTCCGTGCGCAACTCGCGCGTCACCGGCCCGAAGATGCGCGTGCCGATGGGTTCGAGCTTGGCGTTGAGCAGCACAGCGGCGTTGCCGTCGAACTTGATCAGCGAACCGTCCTGTCGGCGTACCCCTTTGGCGGTGCGAACGACGACGGCGCTATAGACCTCGCCCTTTTTGACTCGGCCACGCGGTGCGGCTTCTTTGATGCTGACTTTGATGACATCACCAATACCGGCGTATCTCCTCTTGGAGCCGCCCAGCACCTTGATGCACTGCACGGACTTGGCGCCCGTGTTGTCGGCCACGTCAAGCCGGGTTTGCATTTGGATCATGTCTTATCCCAACTTGACATCACTGCCTGGCTGAATCGAACTGAATCGAAGCAAGCGCAGGGTTCGCGGTCAGTCTTGGGCCCGTAGTAGGGTTGAATCTGGAAGTTGCTTCTAAGCGCACGCTCAGTCTGCAATTTTTTCCAGCGAAGCCTGTGATTATGCCCCGCGATTTCCCAATGCGTCAAGCGCTTTGCTGAACTTCGCGGGACAGCCTGCACAAGGGCGGGCTAGGTCTTGGTTTGTTCCTTGGCTTGCGCCAACAATGTCGCTGCATCGCTGACCTCGAACTTGCCCGGCCCTTCAACGTTCAGCGTCTTGATCACGCCGTCCACCACCAGCATCGAGTAGCGCTGCGAACGCAGTCCCATGCCGCGCGCCATCAGATCCAGCGTCAACCCGGTGGCTTGAGTGAACGCAGCGCTGCCGTCGGCCATCATGCGCACTTTGCCAGCGGTCCCTTGGTCCCGGCCCCAGGCGCCCATGACGAACGCGTCATTCACGGACACACACCAGATTTCGTCGATTCCAGCGGCCTTCAAGTCTGCTGCATGTTCAACGAAGCCAGGCACATGCTTGGCCGAACAAGTGGGCGTGTAGGCGCCGGGCAGTGCGAATAAAGCAATCGTCTTGCCAGCGGCGGTGTCCGCCACATCGAAACTGTTGGGACCAATCGAGCAACCATTGCTCTCGATTTCGACAAATTCCTGAAGGCTGCCGGTAGGCAGTCTGTCTCCGATTTTCAACATCGCGGTTCTCCTGGTGACTTCTGATGGGTGCGGGTAGAAGTTGGAACGGCCGAAGCCGGGCTCATTCTCAGAGTTTCCCGGCACTCGGCCGCAGGGGGAGTCAGGGCCCTTCTGCCCTGCCCAGATCTCAGACCAGCTTGGCTTTTTCGATCAAGCGCGTCACTGTCCAGGACTTTGTCTTGCTGATGGGCCGACCTTCGGCAATCTCAACCACGTCGCCCATCTTGTA
>Ga0105048_10010906_pt1 | contig 14373 bp, 8 predicted proteins | sample MAT05_FD_78382 | JGI IMG/M metagenome (GOLD analysis project Ga0105048, IMG submission 78382) | Freshwater microbial communities from Lake Fryxell liftoff mats and glacier meltwater in Antarctica - MAT-05 | ecosystem: Environmental > Aquatic > Freshwater > Ice > Liftoff microbial mat | place...
AACTCCAACCATTTTAGCCGGTGGTCCGACAACTTTCTGTCCAGGTGGAAGTGTTAATCTTACTTCAAGTCTAGGCAAAAGTTATTTGTGGTCAACGGGAGAAACAAGCTCAAGTATTACAGCAAATGACGCTGGTAGTTATAGTGTTAGGATAACAGATGCAACTGGGTGTGAGAGTTTGGAATCGGCATTTTTGGATGTAACACATGAGGCTGTTCCCTCTATACCTGCAATAACTGCGTCAGGTTCATTAATGCTTTGCGCAGGTGAAAGTGTAGAATTAATTGCAAGTATAGGAAACAGTTATTTATGGTCAACCGGTGAAACAACTTCAAGTATCATTGTGAATGCGGGTGGCAGTTATACTGTGAAGGTTACAAATAGTTCTGGGTGTGAAAGTGTACTATCCCTTCCTTCCACTGTATCAGTTAATGTTCTACCTTCAAAACCTATTATTACTACCTCTGGACCAACTGGTTTTTGCGAAGGAAGCAGCGTTACTCTAACTTCCAGTATGAGTTCTGGTTATTCTTGGTCTACGGGAGAATCAACTCAAAGTATAAATGTTTCACTATCAGGTAATTATTCAGTAATAGTAAGTAATGAGTTCAATTGTACAAGTGTGGTTTCTGACGGAACTGATATTACAGTATTTAGCCTTCCTGTGCCTCCAATAGTTAACCCCGGAGGATTGACAGAATTTTGCGAAGGTGGTAGTGTAAGTCTTTCAGGTCCTGTTGCAAATGGTTATTTATGGTCAAATGGAGAAACAAATCAATCAATAAATGCTTCAATATCTGGAATTTACACACTTCAAATTCTTGATGGTAATTCTTGTTTAAGTAATGCATCTACAGATTTGGTGGTTACCGTAAACCAATCCCCCGAAAAACCAATTATTATACCTGATGGATCTTTGACATTCCTTACTGGAGGAAGTGTAAATTTAAGCGTCGCAGCTTCTGACTCATATTTGTGGACTCCGGGAGGGGAGACTGGCCAAATTATTACAGTTAGTAATTCCGGGTTCTACTCGGTTAGTGTTACAGACGTTAATAATTGCACCAGTATTCCATCGGATGAAGTTGAGGTAATTGTTAAAACAAATCTCGACAAACCCATAATTAGTTTTACGGGTGATGCTCAGCTTTGTGAGGGTGAATCACTGACACTTAATTCCGAAAAGGCTTTTTCATATCTATGGTCAAACGGAGCTACAACTCAAAACATAACGGTTAATGAATCAGGGATATACACACTAATTGTTTCTAATTCCACAGGTATTCAAAGTGAAATTTCTGATCCGGTTACCATTGTGGTAAATTCAAATCCAATAATTAGCATTGATAAAACTGATGCAAGTTGTTTTTCTGGTTCAGATGGAAGCGCCCGTGTCGTTATATTAAGTGGGTCAGGTGCTATGGTTTATGTTTGGTCAGATGGTTCAAAACTGCAAACTGCCGATGGACTTCTTGCGGGTAATTATTCAGTTATAGTGACAGATTTAAATTCATGTAAGGCTAATGCAGTAGTAACAGTGCTTCAACCTGCTGAAATTGAAGTAACTGCGACAATTACTGAAGCTGCTTGTCCCGATGCAACAGATGGTCAAATTTCACTTACAAGCCAGGGTGGAACGGGAACTCATACCTACCAATGGACTAGCGGTTCGATCGAAAATACTTTGAGCAATTTATTTATCGGATTTTATTCAGTAGATGTACAAGATTCTAAAAATTGTACTCTTAACAAAACCTTCGTGGTCGGTTATATCAGGGAAGAATGTTTCGATATACCCGGAATTATAACTCCCAACAACGATGGTTATAATGATACATGGATTATTGACGGACTCGAACTTTATGCGGGAAATACTGTTGAGATTTTTAACCGATATGGGAAACGGGTATTTTTCATGAAGTCTTATGATAACAGCTGGAATGGCATTTTCGAAGGTCGTGAATTACCAATGGAGTCATATCATTACATAATTAACCTCAATAACGGTAGTTCGATTATTAAAGGAAATATAACAATTGTCAGATAAGAATGAAAAAGACTATTAAAATAATTCTTCTGTTAGGCTTATCTGTGCAGTTCGCCAATGCTCAGCAGGGACCTCTTTACAGCCAGTATATGCTGAATAAGTTTTTAATAAATCCAGCGGTTGCTGGAGCCAATGGCTATACAAGTTTAAATCTTGTGGCAAGGGATCAGTTCACAGGTTTTGTAAATTCGCCCAGAACTTTTGCTATTACTTGCCAGACAAGACTTCTTAACGATAGTTATATTAAAAAAAAGTTGCAGGTAAAAAAGAAGCCGAAAAAAGCGACCCGGGATGAAAGAGTTGGTTTAGGTGCTCATATTTTCAGTGATAGAAATGGAATTATTTCCAAAACAGGAATTGAATTAACCTATGCATACCATATCAAAGTTTCAAATGATTATCAGCTTTCCTTTGGGCTTTCGGGTTCGGGATTTCAATATAAGTTGGATGATTCTAAGTCATATATTTATGATCCTGATGATCCTTTTCTGAATTCAAATCGAAAATCATTCTGGGTGCCGGATGCTAGTTTTGGAACTTATTATTCAAATAATAGTTTGTATGCAGGTCTGAGTATGAACAATTTATTTGGATCTTCTTTCAAACTTGGAAGCAGCCATATCAAGGATAATTTTCGTACTGCCAGAACTTATAGTGTTATGACAGGATATAAATTCAACTTCGAAAACGGATTAGCACTTGAGCCTTCACTACTTTTAAGAGCCGCAAAACTGGCAACTGAACTTGATATAAGCACAAAACTTACTTATCAGGATGAGTATTGGCTGGGACTATCATATCGCTCAGATAAGACCTTGGTTTCAATGATTGGACTAAGTGTTGATGTATTTTACTTTGCGTATGCATTTGATGCATCATTAAGCGGTGTGCGTTCATATGGTAACGGTTCGCATGAATTAATGCTGGGTGTAAGATTTGGTGACATGAGCAGTAGAAGATTCAGATGGATCAAGCAGGATTCGAGAAGTTTTGATCAATAAAAATGGTAATGTGGTCAAAAATGTTTGGTGATTTTCAAAAAAACACTTAATACTGGCTGATTTTTAACTTTTCACAACATTAAACATGAGGGGTTTAAACCCCGCAGGTTTAAAAATTCGCTTGAGTAAAAAAAAGTTTCCTCTACCTAATTTCCTATTCCAAGTTCCAGTTGGTTTTTTACAAGATTATAGTAATGACCTTTTAAGCGACTCAGCTCATCGTGAGTGCCTTTTTCAACAATTCTTCCCTTATCGAGAACAACGATTTGATCAGCATCTTTGACAGTACTAAGTCGATGTGCCACAACCACAACCGTTCTACTTTTATAAAATTCGAAAAGGTTTTGCATTATTACCCGTTCGTTATTTGCATCAAGTGAACTTGTTCCCTCGTCGAGAAACAGAAAATCAGGATTTTTATAAATTGCACGTGCAATTAAAATTCTTTGCTTCTCGCCACCGCTAAGACTTTGTCCTTCCTGACCAATTTTAGTATTATATCCCAGAGGAAGACTTTCAATAAAATCTGAAATATTAGCAAGTCGTGCTGAATAGGCTAATTTTTTTGTGTCGATAAAGTTTTCCCCCAGAGCAATGTTTCTGGCAATAGAATCGGAGAAAAGATAACCATTCTGAAGGACAACACCACAGCGCTGTCTCCATTTATTGGGGCTTAAATTTCGGAGTTTCTGATCTCCAATCTGAATTTCACCTTCTGTTGGGGGATAATAACCGAGTAATAATTTGATTAGCGTTGTTTTTCCACTACCGCTGGTACCTACTATTGCTGTTACTTTATTTTCCGGGATTTCGAGATCCAGATTTCTTAAAACATAAGCAGAATGAGGGCCTTCATATCTAAACGAAAGGTCTTTAATAGTAATTTTCTTTCCAATAGCTTCGAAATTCATTTTTTCATGAAGATCTTCCTCATCCTTTTTTTCATGAATTTCGCCTAATCTTTCAAGACTTATTTTTGCATCCTGAGTGCTTCGGAGAAAATCAATCATTTGTTCAATGGGGCCATTAAGCTGACCTAAAATGTAGGAAACTGCAAGCATCATACCCAACGTCATCTGGCCATTGACAACCGCTGATGCAGCTAGAAAAGTAATAATGATATTTTTGATTTCATTAATAAGAACGGCTCCTGCAAGCTGATACTGATTGAGAGACAAGCCGCGAATATTTATTTTAAAAAGAGCTGACTGAACATTTTCCCATTCCCATCTTTTGTCGCGCTCTGCATTATTGAGTTTTATCTCTTCAATCCCTGATATAATCTGAATTATTTTACCCTGATTATCCGACATTTTCATAAATCTCTTAAAATCCAGTTCTCTTCTTTTCTTCATGAACAGGTTGATCCAAAGGAAATACAGCAATGAACCAACAACAAAAACTGACAGAATTTTCAAGCTATAAATTCCTAGGACAATTGAGAAAATTATCAGATTAAAGAATGAGAACAGGATACTTAAAGAGGAAGTAGTAAGAAAGTTTTCGATACGTCGGTGATCATTTATTCTTTGTAGAATGTCACCAACCAGCCTTGTATCAAAAAAACCAATTGGTAATTTCATCAGTTTAACCAGAAAATCCGAGATGAGAGAAATGTTAATTCGGGTACTCAGGTGAAGAAGTATCCAGCCTCTGATAAAATCAACAGATTGTCGACTTATAACAATTACCAGTTGCGCTATGAGGATTAGGTATATAAATCCAAGATCCTGATTATTAATACCATAGTCAACAATACTTTGAGTTAAAAAAGGAAGAATCAGTAATAGAATACTTCCTATAAAGACACCCAAAAGCAGTTGGAACATGAAGTTCCTGTATGATTTAAGATAAGAAAACAGAAACCGAAAGCTTGTCTTATTAATATTTTCTCCAGTCTGATTATAGAATTCCGGGCCAGGTTCAAGTAAAAGTGCTAGGCCTTTGTTTTCACCTTTTTCTTTGTTACTGAGCCAGTTGCTCATAAATTCAGCTTTGGAATAATTAATCAGCCCAAATGCAGGATCTGCCGTATAAATCTTATTCCTGGTGATTTTATACACCACAATGAAATGATTTTGATTCCAATGAATAATGAGTGGGAGTGGGGCTTCCATTGACAACTGTTCAAAGCTCAATGTAACACCAAGAGTTCTAAATCCAATTGACTCAGCGGCTTCGCTTATTCCCATGAGGGATACGCCCTCTCTGGTAAGATAGCTTTTTTCACGAAGAGTCTGAAGAGAGAAATTGCGACCAAAATGACTTGCGACCATCCTGAGGCAACTAGGACCACAGTCCATTACGTCATGTTGATTATAGAAGGGGAATTTAGCCATATAAAGAAATCATTGGCTAAATTTAGAAATAATAATGAAAATAATGATTTTTATTCTACAATTAACTGATTAAGGATTTTCCGGGATTGTTTTTTATATGGATTTTTTGATTTACTGAGTTGGTTTAGGTAGGGGAGTGCTTCTGAAAGTTTACCTTCAGATAAACATGCAAGTGATAAATAATAGAGGCATGAATGAAGCTTTTTAGGATTATTCAGGTTTAAGATTTTATTGAAGTATTTTTTTGCTTCAGGCATATTGTTTCTCTCCATCCAAATCACTCCATTGAATAAATACGAAAGTTCGAGTTCATCCTGAGTATAATTGGACTGGTATGAATTATTTGATTTCTGATTTATTCCTGAGCGTTTGTACTCTGAATCTAAGTTTTGTGTGGAATTGTCGCTAAATGCAATTGCTTTAAGTTCATTATCTGTCTGAGGTTTAAAATATACAAGAAATGCTTTTTGAGGACTTATTTTTTTTGATTCTGCAAATGGGAGATCGAAAACAAACTTTCCAGCTAAAAGGGAAACTACAAGTGCAGCAGCAATTCCAGTGTAAAGATTAAAGAATTTCGTTTTAGTGCGTGGTGTATTTTCTTCAGCATTCTTCAAAATTCTTCTAAACGCTTCCTCATTTGTTTTATTATCCTGCGTTTCATCGAGTCTTATTTCAGATGCTATAAATGAATCAGGATTGGATTCATTTAGGTTATACCGCAGGTAATCTTCTTCAATTGCAAGTCTTTGTTCAAGGGTCAATTTTTTTAGCATGGGATCGTCCTTGAAATCAAAAACCGGCGAGACCAAAGAATTCTCAAGAATTCTATTAATCTTCGAATATGCTTGGTAGGTCTCGGAAAGCTCAGAATTCCGCAATAATTCTCTCTCAAACTGAACTTTTTCTTCTTCAGAAAGATTATTATAAAGGTATTGATCTAGTTTGTTGTAAATATTCATTTTGTACTGATTTAAAGTTGGGGTCGCTTAGGATTCGTTGCATCAGGCTTTTTTTACACCTGTATTTTCTATCCATTGTATAATGAGCGTTTTGATAGTTCATTATCTTTTGAATTTCCTCAATGGGTGTATTATTAAAATGTAGTATCAGAATTTTCTGACAGTCATCGCTGAGTTGGCCAAAATGTTTGTAAAAAAGTTGTTTAGTTCTATCTTCATCAAGTTTTAATTCGGAGTCAAATTCTTCTACAATTTGAGTATCTTCAGGTATGGGCTTCATTCGTGTAGTCCTTTTCTTTTTTTCAGAAACCCATAATTTCTTACAAACAGCATATATATAAGTGCTAAACCGACAAGAAAGTTCGAGCTTACCCTGAAGAAGTTTCCTATATATTATTATCCATCCGTCCTGAAAAACATCTTTTGCTTGTTCCAGATCTCCTCCAGAATTAATAACCATTCTTTCAACCATTGGAAAGCATTCATTATAAACTCTATGTATTATCCGGCTGTCGTGTTCCAAAATACCTCGGATAATTTTTTTATCGGGTAAATCTTCCATTATAAATTTAGTTTTCGGTTAGCAGAATAAAATTAGCTAAAAAAGTTTAAGACATGATTATAAAACCTAAAGGATTTTGCGAATTGCATTAAAAAATAAGATTAACGAACTTTTTTGCATCAATTGATTATACTTCAGGGCTGTTTTTCAGTGCTTTTGATTGAAGATACTGGAATTAAATAAGGCAGAGTTTAATTTTTCGGGGAATTGCGGGAAGTAAGTGTTTGGTAATTAGACTAATAAAAAAAAGGCAGCTTTGTTGGGAAGCTGCCTTTGTAGTAATCTTAGTTAGTACGAGAAAAAAGGATAACAAACTGTTATTCCCAAATATAGAATGAAGAATTTTGAAAACCAAGTATTTTTACTTGTCTATTACAATAATTTATATGTAATTTAGTTGAATAATTTCTGAATGCCAATAAAATCAGCTATTTGGTAATCAAATTATTTTTTATTTTATTTTATGTTATAAAACTGACACAGTTTCTTTTTGAATGAATTTTGTGCAAATTTTAATCATTATATAGTTTAGATTGATTCTCTTTAAATAAGATTGGCTATAAAGTGTTTTTTTTGCAAATTTGTTTCTCTTGTATTTCTAAGTGCTTTGTATTAAAATTAGCATTAAATCTTTTACTCACAAAATTTTGTAATTATCATTTCAGTTTTAGAATATGATCTGCTAATAGTCAAACAATTAAACCCGCGAAGACATGCTGGAAAATTACACTGCCGATTTTTGTGAAGTACAAGGTAATTCACTTAAATACTACCGAGCTGGTAAAGGCGAAACTGTGATATTCATTCATGGCATTACTACATATTCTTTTATTTGGAGAAATATTGTACCGTATTTTGATAATAATTACGATGTTATTGTGATTGATTTGCTTGGATCGGGGGAATCTGATAAACCTCTGAATGAAGATTTTTCACTTAAAAGGCAAGCTTTTTTGATAAAGGATTTTTGTATAAAAAGCGGAATCGAAAAGTTCCATTTCGTAGGTCATGATGTAGGTGGAGGAATTGGACAGATCTTCGCTGTAAACTTTCCAGAATTACTTTATGACCTAACTCTAATTAACTCAGTGGCCTATAATTTTTGGCCAGTACAGCCAATAGTTGCAATGAGAACACCTATAGTCAGGCAAATTACCATGGCTACTCTTGATTTAGGGATGTTTAGATTAATTGTTAAACGAGGATTATACCACAAAACACATCTTTCTGATGAGGTCATGGATCTTTTTTGGCAACCAATGAAGTCCAAACTTGGAAGGAAGGGCTTTTTGCATTTCGCAAAGTGTCTGGATAATAAAAACCTTACAGACATAGAGGATAAACTTAGAAAACTAAATATTCCTATATTAATAATAAGAGGCGAAGCAGATGTATATTTGAGTGCATCAATTACTGAAAAATTGCATTCTGAAATTCCAAAAAGTAAGTTAGTGAAAATAGAAACCGGAGGTCATTATATTCAGGAAGATGAACCAAAGCAGGTTGCTCAGAGCATTTTAGATTTTTTTAAATGAACAATATGGATTCCACCAAAAAAAACAAAGTCCTTGAACTTGAAGCAAAAATTCAGATATTAGAAAACGAAAATGAGTTTCTATCTGCAAAGGCTGAAGAGAATCTTTTGCTTAACAGGGCTTTTGAAGGAATAAACTTATATGAGGATATAGAAATGTTGTTTCTAAATACCTTGGAAAACATTTCTGTACTTCTTGAAATCCAGTTTTCCGGAATCTTTGATTTTAAAAATAATCAGTTTACATGCATATCTAGCTATGCGCTTTTTAATAATGAAGATAAAAGTGATGTTTATCTCAAGATCTCCGAAAAGGTTCTCTCCTACTTATCTGTCAATCGGTCTTGTTTTTTGAAGTTTGATGACGGTGATATTGATTTCAGGTACCCGAATTCACATTTTAAGCCAGACAATTTTCTTATAATCCCTTTGAATTCGGAAATTATAAAAGACAGGTATTTTGTATTTGCAAATGGAATTGACCAGAATAACCTTTCCGAAAGAGCTTCGCTTTTTGATAAAATAATTAGGATTATATCAGCTAAACTTGATAAAATATTTTATCAAAACGAATTAAAAAAACTAAATACTGAGCTCGAAAAAATAGTAGAAGAACGTACTAGTGAACTTACCAGACAAAACGAAGAATATGTTGCTTTAAATGAAGAATATAAAACTCTGAACGAAGACTTGTTTGTTGCAAAAGAAAAGGCTGAGGAAAGTGACGTATTGAAATCTTCTTTTCTTGCCAACATGAGTCATGAGATTAGAACTCCAATGAACGGTATTCTAGGCTTCGCTGGCTTACTTAAAGAGCCGGATCTTTCGGGAGAACTGCGAAATAACTATATCCGGATCATCGAAAAAAGTGGAGAAAGGATGCTCAATATCATCAATGATATCGTAGATATTTCCAAAATTGAATCCGGACTTATGGAAATATTTCATTCTGCAACGAATATTAATGAACAGATTGAATACTTGATGAGCTTCTTTAAACCAGAAGCTGAAAGAAAGGGTATGCAAATGATCTGCTCGAATCCACTGTCAGTTAATGATGCATTATTTTTAACAGACAGGGAAAAATTATACGCTATCCTAACTAACCTTGTAAAAAACGCAATCAAATACACTGAAAAAGGTATTATTGAGTTTGGATATCTTCCTTTAAAGGATCAAGAAGAAGCTTTTCTACACTTTTATGTAAAGGATTCGGGTATTGGTATTGCAAGGGATCGGCAAGATGCAATTTTTGAGCGGTTTATTCAGGCTGACTTTGGAAATACCAGAGCCTATCAGGGAGCCGGACTTGGATTATCAATTTCTAAGGCGTATGTGGAGATGCTTGGTGGAAAAATATGGGTGGAAAGTGAACTTGGGAAAGGTTCTGCGTTTTACTTTACAATCCCATTGATAAAAGAAATAAACCTAAATGGAATTGATGAGCAAATTAATTCTGTTCAAAACAGATACAAAGGGAGCAAAGGACTAAAAATTCTTATTGGGGAAGACGACGCGACCTCTGATATACTTATTTCAATCGTATTACGAGATATTAGTAGAGAAATTTTACATGCAAGTTCTGGTTTTGATATTGTGGAGATTTGTAAAAATAATCCTGATATTAATCTGATTATGATGGATATTCAACTTATTGGGTTGAACGGGTTTGACGCGACAATGAAGATTAGAGAATTTAATAAAAATGTTATAATTATTGCCCAAACGGCTTTTGCACTTACTGGCGACCGTGAAAAAGCCATTGCAGCCGGCTGTAACGATTATATTGCAAAACCAATAGATGCCAAAGCATTGATAACCTTAATTGAAAAACATTTTAGTTGAGGCAATTTTCAGTTATAAGCACTTTTCCATCTTTAATTTCCTGAATTGTATCGCATATATCCAATGTTGATTTTCTGTGTGAAATCAGTATAATAGTTTTTCCCTTTTTCTTCAAATAAAGAATCAGAGACTTCAGGTTATTCTCGGATAGTTGATCCATTGCCGCACTGGGTTCATCAAAAAGGAAAATCTCTGGATCACAATAAACCGTTCTTGCAATGGCTATTTTCTGAAGCTCACCGCCACTTAGTTTTACTCCGTTTTCACCCAGAAGTGTAAGCAAACCATGTGGAAGATTTTCAATCATATCCATAATTCCCGCTTCATGACATACTTGTATTATTCTTGCCATATCAGCATGCAGGTCGCCAATGGCAATGTTTTCAGCCACACTGCCATTTATAATATCTGTTTTCTGAGGAACTGAAGCCATAATTTTATTCAGAGAATATTTTTTGATGAAACTCAGGTCATAATCTCCCAGAAATATTCTTCCCGATGAGGGAGTATAAACCTTTTGCAAAAGAGCCAGGAGTGTTGATTTGCCTGATCCGCTATCACCAGAGATTCCATTAATCTTTTTCGTTTCAATTTTCAAATCCAGATTCGATAAAATATTTTTGCCAGCGCCATACCTGAAACATATCTTTTCAAAAGTGATTTTTTTAATATCATCGGGTCTGATTTCGATCATGTTGTCATTATCATTTTCCTGCTCAAGATCAAGTATTTGAAACAGGCGGTCGGCTGCGATAAGTGCATCCTGAATGAAACGGTTTGCCTGAATAAGACTGCTCAGGGGGCCAAGCATGTAGCCTAAAAGCGCATAAAACGACATAAGTTCACCTGGTGTCATTTTTTGTCCAAGAACCTGGTAGCTTCCTGTCCATAATAGGATCAGGAGAAATGTCCCGGATAGCAAATCATTCAGACTACCTGCACTAATATTAATTTTATTGGCACTAAAAGAAGATTTCAGCAATGGAACAAGATGGAATTCAAATTTCATATTTTCTTTTTGTCCCGCCGAAAACCTTTTTAATGTCCCGATTGTATTTATCGACTCCACTAAATGCGACTCCAGTACTGCCGATTGTTCCATAGTTAAACGAAGGTATTTTTTATTCAGTTTATTGTACAGCGCATATATGAGAAGGAAGAGGGGTATTATCAAAGTCATACGCAATGCCATTTCCCACGAATAAATAAACATCAGACTGAAGGTGAAAATAATTATGAGGAGATTTACCAGTAATTCCACCGCGACATTATTAATAAAGGCTCTGATTTTTACTGCATCATTTACTCTGGAAATAATTTCACCCGTACGCATTGTTTCGAAAAACCTTTGAGGCAAAAGCATTAAATGTCTGTAATAACCCAAAATAAGCATGGCATCTATTTTCTGGCCTGTATGAAGCATAAATAAGTTTTTCAGATACCCAATTATAATACGAAACAGTATTATCAGGAGTAGGCTTAAACTCATGATATTCAGAAGTTTCACGTTCCCTGTTGGGATTACATAATCAATAAGTTTTTGTACATAAATTGAGGTTCCAAGACCCAGAATGCTATAAAAGATTGCACCGGTAAGTGATTGAATCAGGATTGACCGGTGTGGTTCAGTAAGTTTTATAAATCTTTCCCAGATGGAAACCTTTTCGTTACCTTTAATGAAATTCTCTGCAGGCTCCAGAAGCAGAATAATTCCAGTCCATTTGGCAGAAAATTCTTCACGATTCCATTTTTCCAGTTTTCCCGTTGCTGGATCCATCACGGTGACGTTTTTTTTTCTGATTTTATAAAGAACTACAAAGTGGTGCCAGCTTTCCTTAATGGTTAAATGGGCTATAGCAGGCAGAGGAACTTCGCCAAGTGATTCCTTATTTACACGAACAGCCTTCGTTAAAAAGCCTAATTTTTCAGCTGCATCGAGCATTCCGGCAAGATTGGTGCCTTTCGAATCGGTTCCGGCATATTGACGTACCCTGGAGATCGGCAATGAATGGCCAAAGTATGATGAAACGGATGCAAGGCATGCTGCTCCGCAATCGCTGATATCGTGTTGCTTGATGCAAATGTTTTTGTGGAGATACATTTTTTAGTGTATTTATTTAGTTATGGATATGGATTCAGCGAGAATTCCCGAATGTATTAAGCGTGGTGTATTTAAGTTAATTTTTGTTCTCTGCTATACCATTATAGGCTTCGTCTCGCAATAATTGCCAGATAGTTCTCTCTGTAACGAAAAATTGAGCAGTGAGCGTCATACCTTTCCCGGGATACACCCGGTTACCCAAATATTCTAAGAATGTGGGTTTGTTTAATTCACAGATAACTCTGAAAAGAGCCTGGTTTCCTGTAATTTCAATATCATTAGAAACGCTGGCGCATGTTGCATCAAGGATTCCCCAGTATTTGTAATCATAAGAATCAACTAAAAGTCTTACTTTCTGACCGGGATGAATAAATCCAATGTCTCTTGGAGGAATCTGCAATTCAGCCATAAGGTTGGTATCAGGAATCAATTTGAATAATGCGGCACCTGTGGCACAGAATTCTCCTAAAAATCGGTTTCTGATCCCCTGAAGAATGCCGGAAACAGGAGCTTTAATTACAGAGTTTTCAATAAAATAATCAATCTCACTCAAACTCTTTAGCATAGCTGATTCCTGAAGGATGTATTCATTTCTTTCATTAATCCAGCGATTTTGCTGGTTGTAAATCAGTTGCTTTTTTTCATTCTGCAGGGTTTTGTATTTCAAGACCGAAACTTCGAATTCCCGTTTACTTAAATACTTTTCCGTGAAAAGAGTTATATATCTTTCATAATCAGCTAATTCCATTTTAGTTCGTAAGTCAATTTCTTTCAGCTTTTCCTGATAAAGACTATATTCAACCTGATACATTCCGGAAACGGGTAAGGGGAACTTATTAACGGAGTCTGTAAGCTGAACAAGATCAATAATTTGCATTTTCAACTGCTCAATATCCTTAACTATCAGTTTTTTCTGAATCTTTTCCTTTTCAGCATCAAGTTGGAGAATAGTATCGCCTTGATTGACTGATTGATTTTCTGCACCATTGATTTTAGTGATTACCCCCTGAACAGGAGCTAAGATTTGTTTTAATTCTGCTGATGGGCGGATAATCCCACGGGATTGAACAAAAACCGGAATTTTAAAAACGGCCATGGCAACCGACGCAAGAATGAGCAAGCCAAGTATTATTAGATAAATGGTATGCGAGTAAATATTGGTCTTTCCAAAAAAAGAGTTAATGGAACTTTTCAGTTCTACATCATCAAGAATAGGAACACGGGAGTCGGTCATGTGTGTTTGTTTTCCCCTTAATGACCTAAGGGTTTACAAAATCAGCCTGACAGAGAGGTTTTTTTTATTTTTTTTAGTGGAAGGGAACTTAACCAGATGATTTAAGTGTGAAAGAAATGGACGTGCCTTTTCCTTCTTCTGAATCAATTTCGAATTTGCCACCGATTTGTTCAATAAATTTAATACTCAGACCAAGTCCTAAGCCGGTACCTTGTTCATGCCGTGTTCCTGTGGTTGTGAACTGTTCTTTACCTTTAAGAATAAGGTCTATTTTATCCTTTGGGATGCCAACACCAGTGTCGGAAATTGTGATTTTGATATTTGAGCCTTCCACATTACTGCTGATTGATATCAAACCTTTTGCATTACTATATTTTATCGCGTTGGACAAGATGTTTCTGATAATCATGTCAAAAACATTTATATCGCTCAGTACTTTGATATTATGAGGAACATTGTTTTCAACAGTTATTTCTTTATTTGCCAATATCAGTCTGTAAATCGAAACATTATCCTCAATTCTTCTGCTAAGAGGGAATTCTTCCGTTCTAATTGAGATTCCGTCGGTATGAGTTTTCACCCAGAACAAAATATTAGTAATAAGAAGACTTATTCTTTCAATTGAATCGAATACTTCGTTCAGAAATTGTTTTCGTTTATCGTCTGATAATTCATCATAATTCTGAACCAACAATTCGGTAAAGCCGCGAATGGAACTTAGAGGATTCTTGAGGTCGTGTGAGATGAT
>Ga0105048_10010908_pt1 | contig 14371 bp, 10 predicted proteins | sample MAT05_FD_78382 | JGI IMG/M metagenome (GOLD analysis project Ga0105048, IMG submission 78382) | Freshwater microbial communities from Lake Fryxell liftoff mats and glacier meltwater in Antarctica - MAT-05 | ecosystem: Environmental > Aquatic > Freshwater > Ice > Liftoff microbial mat | place...
CAAACATGAAATGAATATCGCGTACTCGGTGTAGCTGTCAGATATGGCCCCGCCGGTTGGAAACCGACGGTAGCCAAACCTATGTCGATAGGGACCTGCAAAATTTACTAGGAACGAAAACGGAAGTGAAAATACTTCTTAGATTCGATCGCAAAAGCAAATTTTTAACAGCCCAGCAAGAGCCTATCCTAGTAATTGATTGAGCGATCCTTAATGTCCACCTTTGGCAGGCACTGCAGCTTCTGCTGCTTTTTCTTGTGCTGCGAGTTCGGACGCTTGCTCATCTAGTACTTTCCCGGAGGTAAGTCGTTCCGTCTTGGCAGCGGGCTCCTCAAATACTTCGGTCAAGACGAACACTTCGACCCGTGAGTCGCTCGATTGGTCTACTTCTTCGGCTACGAACCGCGGATCCGAATTGCCGGCGGCGCTTGGGCGAAGTCGACGCGAGTCGATGCCTTGCTCGACCAAGTATTGCGTGACTGCCATAGATCGTTTGTAGGATATATTCCAAGCGTCGACAGCGGATTGAGGCGTGCTGCCGCTGCTGGCGGAATGGCCACGCACCTCGATACGATGTTGCTGGCCTTCTAATTCCGGGATTAAATGCAGCAGCGTTTGTTTTCCCTCGTCGCCGAGTTCGACCGAGTTCAGTGGAAAGAGAACGATGGAGCCAACGTTGCTTTTTTCCCCTTCGTCCGTCATCTTTCGGAACTTGCTCTCTCCCTCGGATTTCTTGGTGCCACGGACTTTGGTGACGCGTCGGTTGCCGTTGCCATTACTGTTTGACGGGACGATCGACTGAGCATCGCTGCCAGTCATTCGTTTTCCGCCTGGATTTCGAAAGTGCTCTGCAACCGCTTGCACGACTTCGGGCTTTTGGGATGTTAGCCACATCACCATAAAAAACGCCATCATCGCCGTTACGAAGTCTGCATACGCAACTTTCCATGCACCACCGCCACCGCTTGCCATGGTTTATGCTCCACCTGAATCAACGGTCTTAAAAAGCTTTTCGATTTCTTCCACGGAAGGGCGGACGTCGCTTTCGAGTCCGCGTCGTCCGGTTTCGATGGCCATCTTCGGTTGCATGCCATTGAAGAAGCCTTGGAGCACACACGCAATCGTTCGGAAGTAAGCGCTTTCCGAGTGACCGATGCTGGCCATCTTGGCTGCAAGTGGGCCTAAGAAGCCGTAGGATGCAAGAATTCCAAGGAACGTTCCGACAAGTGCGGCACCGACGTGGTGTCCAATCTCTGCCGGCGGTCCATCGATGTGTCCCATCGTTACAACAATTCCAAGAACGGCTGCAACGATCCCAAACCCAGGAAGGCCGTCGGCCGTCTTCGAAAGGGCATCGACGGGATGATGGTGTTCCGATTCCATGGCACCTATCTCGATCTCCATCAAATTACCAACATCCTCAGGTCGTACGGAACCATCGATCACCGGCCCAAAGGCACCCTTGATGAATTCCGTTGCATGATGATCCGCAGCAAGTTTCGGATACTTTGCAAAGACAGCGCTTTTATGGGGATCTGCAATATGCCCTTCGAGGGCAAGCAACCCGTCTCGACGCGCGATTCGAAACAGTTCGTAAAGCGCAGAAAAAGTTTCCTCGTATGCCTTTTTATTGTAGGGAGCGCCCTTGAGCGCTTGAATGATCCCCGACACGATTCCCTTGAGAACCGGAAACGGTGACATGACGATCAATGCGCCAAGTGAAGCACCACCGATGGTAACAAATTCAGAGGGTTGATTGAGGGCTAAAATGTCCCCGCCGGCCCACAGAAAGCCCCCAATCACAGATCCCGTTACAACAATACAACCGATTATTACTACCATACCACTGGATCCTTTGAAGAGATGAACCCAGGTATATAGCCCTCAAACGCGACGTCGGCAAAGTTTCCTAGTCAGGTAATGAATGAGGAGCCTTGAGAATTTTACGAAATTGCTGGTAAACCAGATTATGCAGATTGCAAGACCTCCCATCAATACGAAACCAATCGAGGCATAGATATCAGCGGCCTCCTAAGATACGCAGCGGCTGATTTACGTTGGCGACGGGTCTATCGATTCCATCAGCACACCTTCCGAGCGGGCGATAAACAACGCCGCGACAACATCCGCGGTTGCATTCAAGGTGGTGCGGCACATATCTAGGATTCGATCCACGCCAAGAACAAGGGCGATGCCCTCGCTTGGTACGTGCACCGTATTGAGAACGAGAGCCAGTAGCGGAAGCGACCCGCCTGGCACTCCGGCTGCACCGACGGCTGTGAGCACCGAGAGGATGACGACAATGGTTTGTTCGCCGAAAGAAAGATGGATTCCGAACACCTGTGCCAAGAACACGACCGTTACTCCTTCGAATAACGCTGTTCCATTCATATTCATCGTGGCGCCTAACGGAAGCACAAATCCAGCGATGGAAGGTGGTACGCCCAGCTCCTCTTCCGCGATCTTGATCGAGGTCGGCAAGGTCGCACTGCTCGAACTGGTCGAGAAGGCAGTGATCATGACCGGCCGAACTTTCGTAAAGAACTTAAACGGGCTGTACCTCGCTAACGTAATCAACAAGATCGGCATGACTAAAAACATCTGGATAGCTAATCCGACAAGCACCACGGCGACATACCATCCCAACGTTTGCAACAGTTCGTAACCAAAACGGGCCGTAATGGAAAAGATCAAGGAAAAGACGCCGAATGGAGCCAGCATCATCGCCCAGCCTATGATTACGATCATCAAATCGTTTACGCTCTCAAGAAACGACTTCATCAACGCCGATTTTTCAATCGAGAGCTTCGTGATTGCAACGCCAATAAGTAGCGAAAAACAAATGACGGCTAGCATGTCCATCTCAACCAGCGATTTCAATGGATTGCGAGGAACAATGTTGGTAAACGTCTGAACACCAAAGTTGGTTGATAGGCTGGTTTTCTTGTCGGCCTCACCGCCAAACTTTTCCATCAAAGAAGTCCTGGTCTCCTCCGATAGTGCTTCCCCAGGCTTAACCGTATTGACTAAGGACAAACCAATCATGACCGCGAAGGTCATCGTGATCAAAAAGAAAGCAAACGTTTTCAGTCCAATCCGTCCTAAGTCCTTTCCGCCACCAAGCTGTGCGACCCCCAGCGCAAGCGATGAAAAGACCAGCGGAATCACGGTCATGAAGAGCATCGCCAGGAAAACTTGTCCGATGGGATCGAAACCGTAGGTAATGGCGTTCTCAAGCCACGGTGCCTCTTTCCCTTTCGTTAATAAATTGACAAGTGAGCCAATTGCGGCTCCAGTTATCAGTGCGATCAAAATCTTGGTGTGCAGAGAAACTCCGCGCTGGCCGTCGTTGTTCATGTGCTATAGGCCGCCACTTTTGCAATACGTTGCAAGCCAAGCGAAAATCTCTTTGTGCCAATGGATACTGTTGGCCGGTTTGTTCACCCAGTGTCCTTCGTCCGGGAAATTCACGAAGCGACTCGGAACGCCTTGACGTTGCAAGCCTTGAAACAACTCGTGGCCTTGGCCGATGGGACAGCGGAAGTCGAGGTCGTTATGGATGACGAGCATAGGTGTTTTGTACTTACCCAGATTTCCGGCCAGCGTATGTGGGCTGAATTCTCTGTACTTGCCCGGTATCTCCCATGGCAGTCCACCATGTTCGAATTCGTCGAACCAAAGTTCGTCGGTCGTTCCCCACATGCTCTCAAAGTTGTAAACGCTGCAATGGCTGATCAGGCATCGGAACTCTTTTGAAATCTCATTGACAGCAAACCAATCCTGCATGTAGCCGCCGAAGCTGGCACCGGCAGAAGCGATTCGCTTAGAATCAACATACTCAAGCGACTGCACTATCTTGAGACCGGCGACTAGGTCGCGATAGCACTTTCCGCCCCAATCGCCACTGATTTCATCGCAGAACTGTTGACCAAAACTGGTTGACCCTCGCGGGTTTGGCATCGCCACCACGTAGCCTTGGGCTGCCCACAATTGCGGGTTCCATCGGAAACTCCAGCCATCCTCCCATGCACCTTGTGGTCCGCCGTGGATCAGGTAGACCACCGGCCATTTCTTCTTAGGATCGAATCCCGGTGGCTTTAGAATCCACATCTGCATTTTGACTTTTCCCTCAACGTCGACATTGAGACTCTCTGGTCGAGTGCGCTGCAACTCATCCAATACCGAGCGATTGTGTTGGGTTTGTGGTTCGACTTTGTTGAAGTCTTTGGTGGATGTTAAATACAGTTCGGCAGGTTCGTTCATGGTGGCTCGGGCCAATACGACTTGGTCGCTCTGAGCGGAGAATCCAGTGATCTGCCCGATGCGATTGTCTGGCATTCCGAGTTTGATCAGCGTTGGCTTGGACGTGGCGGATACGCTGTATAAGGCGCTCGAAGCGAGTTCGTCGGTGCTGAAAATCAGGTCCGTTGGACTTACCCAAAGGAAGTCGTTAACCGATCGATCTAGGTCGCCGGTCAAGGTGGTTGACTTACCAGAAAAGCTTCCATCCAAATTGCATGGTTGCAGGAGCAAATTCCACTTGTCTGCTTCGTAGCCTGGCTTGATTTGGGTTCGGTAGGCAACGAGCTTTCCATCGGGACTGAATTTTGGGCAGCTATCCGCAGCCAGGTTGGCGCCGGTCAGACTTGGCCAGTCTGGATTCTTGTTGTCGATGGCAACTCGGCAAATGTCGTGATTGGTTGTCCAGGATTCGCCCATTGCTGGCACTGCGGTAAACAACACAAACTGGCTATCGGGAGAAAAGGTAAAGTCATCGCCAACGCTGAATGTTGTACTCGTTGGATAGGCATCTCGATCACCGGGTGTAATGTCCTTGCAATCGTTACCATCGACATGGATAACAAAGATATGGTTTCGTTTGTCTTCGACATGGGAATCCCAGTGCCTGTAAAACAAACGGGTGAACGTTTTTGCTTTGACGGGGTTTGCGGCGGCAGCCTCTTCTTCCTCTTTATTTTTGGCGTCCGATTCTGCGAAAGGCAGGCTGCTAAACTTTGGATTGACTGCGGAGTAGAACGCGATTCGCTTACCATCGGGAGACCAGATTCCGCCATTAGCGCCGGTTGCAATATTCGTGAGTTTAGTGGGCTCTCCACCTGCAGTCAGGTCCAAGAGGTAGAGTTGCGAAACGCCACTTCGGTTGGACTCAAAAAGGAGTTTCGTACCGTCCGGCGACCATCGAGCGTGCGTATCCGCTTTGCCTGACTGAGTGATTTGGCGAGGCGTTTTGTTCACATCAACTAACCAGAGTTGGGTGTTTTTGGCATTCTTGGCAGCGTCGGTGACCTTGGTCACTTGATAGACAATCTGCTTGCCGTTCGGACTCAACTGTGGGTCTGCAACGCGAGATAAGCGGAACAGGTCATCTATTTGCATCGGATGGGGATCTTTGGCCATAGCAGGTTGGAACATCGCCGATAAGGAAATAGTAGCAAAAGTCAAGGCGATCAGAGTTAGCCGGAGCAGCATGATAGTAGAACTGGGTAAGTTTCCAATGAGTTGGAATTCGATTGCATCGATTATAAAACAAGAGAGGGATTGCTATCATACTCGTTGGCAAATCGGCTTGCTACGGTACACCGCCGTCTGGGTCGATACATTTTGCCTAAGTGGCACGCCAGGCATGGTTGCGGCTAAAGAATTGGTGAATTGGGGTATAGCCGTATCCATCTCCAGCGTTGAAATGGCCGAAGAATAAACCTTCTAGGGGTCCGCATGGCGGCGACCCATATGGGTTGTGAATACTTTTCGAGGTCTCTTCTGACGCTTAGGCGTTTTGAAAAGGTGCAAGGGATGGCAAACGAGTCCGTACGCGGCTTTCGAGGCTGGATATATGCGATTTTGGTCGCGATTTGCCTGATGCTGATTTTCTTTGCAAGCGAAAGCCTGTCTCGCCTAAAGCAACCAGGTTACTACCATGCACCGAGAACAGCCACGCTCAGTGTCTCAACCAAACCGAAGGTTTTTCCAAAAATCGCGACGGATGCGATTCCGTTGGAAATCGAATCTCTTAGCTCACCCATTGAGTCGGCGTCGTGGATTGACTACCGAATCGCTTCGCAGAACTCCCTTGCATTATTGGAGCCACCGGCTGGAGCTCGACTGGCGGCCCCAATCGCTTCGACCATCGGTTCGGATCCATTTCTCGATCCGAATCGCAATCAGAGAAGCCCATCGGTCCTCGCTGAATCGGCAGCAAGTGAAACTCAAGTCACAGCCACCACCGTATCGTCGAGCCGAAACAACTATGCCAATGAGTCATTCGACAGGACTTGGTTCTCACCCGATCGCCTTCCAGCCGCCAATCCAAACGCTTGGCCAAGTTCTGCAAGTTTTTTGAGCGAGATAGAAAAGCTCAAGACGTCTTCTTCAAACAAGTCGGCGAGGCAAGTGCAAGATTGGGTCGACCGCATATCAACGGCATACGATAGATTGACATGGCTGCCACTGACGGACGAAGCGTCGGCTGACGCATTGGAATCGTTGCACACGTTGGCAAACGAAGGGGTCAAGATTGCAGAATTGAGCCTTGAAAAAGATGCTGTCCTAGCAAGCGAAATTGCGAGGCTTTCGTATTCAATAGAGCGTCGCTTTGCAGTCTGGAATGCGGTCAACGGTTGCATCATCAAGGGTAGGACACACTTCGTTGCTGCTCGCAAACATGAAGTGGATACAGGGCATCTGAACGAGTGCTTAGCAAATGTCAAATTGGCTATCACCCGAACAGGTGACGCAACGAGCTGGAGCCGATACCTTATGCTCGACGCGCTAAACCAGCTCGCATCCGGTGAGATAACCGGTCGGCAACATCAGGTTGATATGGTTCGTCAATTCCTCGGTCGTGTTACGGATCCAAGAGTTTCCGAAACACAACGTGCCTTTTTGGCTTCGGTGGAAGTACACAAATTGGCAGACCAAGTTCATCCTTTATCCATCGGTCCGGTTGACTATCGCAAGTTGATCGAGGACATCGAAACGCTTGAGTCCGATCCGGTTCATCGATGCAGCAAGTCGCTGGCCGATTCGATGCAATCGCTTCGTTTTTCCGAGCATCCCGAGCAAGTGGCTGTCTCGCAAGCGATTGATTTGCACTATAGGAATGCAAACCTCCGAATGGCGGTTTCCGAGGATTTCATCAACAGGCTAATGCCAAAACAAACGTTGATCGAAAAACCAGTCAGGCAGAGCATCCTGGGAGCAGACACCCGAGGTGCCAGTCAAATACTTACCAAACTGAACGTGGATTTTATTAAAGACCCGAGCGCCCTGAAAATTGCTCTCACCTTGGAGGGAGACATCAGCAGCAAGACCAAGTCAAGTCGACATGGCGCCACTTTCTACAATTCTTCCATCGCGAATGTCAACGCAGTTCGGGAGTTGTCGATAACGCCTTTCGGCATGAACATCAATGGGCGACCGGCGACTGTCGAATCAAGCGATTCCTTGCGGAGTTTTTCCACGGACTGGGATTCGCTCCCAGTTCTGGGAGACATGGTGCGTCAATTTGCACACAAAGAGTTCGTCCAAGCTCGTCCCATTGCGAAACGCATCATGCAAAAGACGATTGCAAAACAAACCGATGAAGAGTTTGACATGCAACTTCAGGAGAAAGTCCGCTCCGCGGAAGGGCAATTCAATAAGCGATTGATCGGCCCGCTTGAATCCTTGGATTTGCATCCAATGGTAGTGGACATGCAGACCACCGATACGAGGCTCATTGTTCGCTATCGGCTGGCCAGCTCGGAGCAACTGTCTGCTTACACGTCCCGACCGATTGCACCGGCTGATAGCTTGCTATCGATTCAAGTCCATCAGTCTGCCTTCAACAATATGGTGAGCCGTATTGTCGATGGAGATCGGGATTGGACGATGCAAGATTTGTCGGACAAGATCTCGGATCTACTTCAGCAACCCCGTCGAGCACTACCGGAAGATGCACCGTCGGATGTAACTGCACGTTTTGCCGAGACACGCCCGATTACGCTTGAATTCGAGGAAGGTCGAATGTGGCTTACGTTGAGAGTAGCATCGCTGGAACAGCCAGGCAGGATTCATCTCAAGAATTTCATCATCCGAACGTCGTATCTGCCGACCGTCGAGGGTTTGCAAGCCGAATTGAATCGGGATGGGGTCATCAGCGTTGACGGGTACAAGCTCGGAGGTCGTGAACGACTGGCACTTCGGGCCATTTTTTCGAAGGTCTTTTCGAATCGCGCATCGATACCGATGGTTTCGGACGAGTTGCTCCGCGATCCGCGCGCGGCCGGTCTGGCGGTGTCGCAGTTGGTTTTGCGAGATGGCTGGCTGGGAATGGCGATTAGTCAAGACAATTCGCCGCACGTGGCCATAGTCAAGGCGGACCAGGACGCACTCCGCCGCTAGATGTCGTCCTTTATATCCTCTTTCAAATTGGCACCGCCGTCCTTGGGGGACCTGCGGTCCAGTCCCGCACGTTCCATTAGTGACGAGCGGAGGGACATGTCGATTTGATCATCGTCAGCCGGTGGAGGTCCCATGGCGCCGAGGTTTTCAGGGTTGTAGCGTATCTCGTATTGGTGTTTAGCGATTGTAATGATTACACCTGGGTCGAGCCGCTTTCGAGTGACCCGATATCCGTTTACCTTGGTGCCATTTCGGCTATCCAAATCCTTGATAAACCAATATCCTTGTTCGAGAGTCATGCGGCAGTGCTGACCTGAGACATTGGCAAATCGCAGGACAATATCGCAGTTGTCTCTCCTCCCAATGAGGATGCGATCTTTTTTCAGAGGAATATCTTCGCCCCCACCCGTCGGAGCAAGAAATCCATAATCTGCCATAGCTTCATCCAGAAAAATCGAAGAGAAGAAACGAGTTTGCTGTAGAACGGTTCCAAACGCTCTACTCACTGTACGTTCCAAGAAAACCCGCGTCAACAATCCGCCAGCGATTAAGCGCAGTGGACCTGAAATTCCTAATAAAAAGGTTGAGTCGAATGCCGAAAGTTACGATTGTATTCGGATTGCTGCTATGCGGTTTGTCCGCCGTGGTTCTGCTGATTAAGCAAGAATTCACAGTGGGAACCTGGCTCATTCCATCCGCAGTGGGCCTGCCTTTGATTTTGCTGGGTTTGGTAGCAGCCAAGAGTACCGCCTCCAGAATGCATGTCATGCATGCGGCAGTAACGATAGCGTTGTTGGGGGGGTTGGTGGCTTTGGTGCAAGGCGTTCGTCAGTTGATTGGATTTCTTTTTCAAGAGAAACCAATCCTACCCCTGGCTGCCGGCATGATTTGGGCGATGACCGCTCTTTGTTTTATCTTCGTTGGACTATGCGTACAGTCCTTCATTGCAGCCAGAAAAGCACGAGAGAGCAAATAATACGGCCACTTGTCGCCTGGTAACCATTTTTAATCCGCAAGTCCATTGGGTAGAGAATTTTTTCAACATGACAGCATCTTGGATTTCTATCAAATTAGCGAGGCAATCGGAGAGCATTGGACAGACCGTTCAAGTGCGAGGTTGGGTTCGAACGCGGCGCGATAGCAAAGGCGGTTTCAGTTTTATTGAACTCAACGACGGCAGTTGCTTTGGCAATCTTCAAATCATCGCCGACGGCAGCTTGTCCAATTACCAGAGCGAGATCTGTTCGCTCTCGGTAGGCAGCAGCGTTATTGTCACGGGAGAAATCAAAGCCAGCGCCGGCCAAGGGCAAGCGACCGAAATGTTTGCAAGCGAAGTTCGAATCATTGGGGTCGCGAGCGCGACAGACTATCCACTGCAAAAAAAGCAACACACGTTCGAAAAATTGCGAGAATGGGCGCATTTGCGTCCCCGAACCAACACCTTCGGGGCAGTCGCACGCGTTCGCAATCGATTGAGCTACGCTACCCATCAATTTTTTCAGAACGACGGCTTCCTTTACATTCACACGCCGATCATCACGGACAGCGATTGCGAGGGGGCCGGTCAAATGTTCCGCGTTACTACCCTGCCGCTTGACAAGCTTCCGATACTGAACGGTAAGGTGGATATGAGTCAAGATTTCTTCGGGAAATCGTCCTACCTGACGGTAAGCGGTCAGCTTGAGGGGGAAACTTATGCGACGGCGTTGGGCAAGATCTACACGTTTGGACCGACATTTCGAGCAGAGAACTCCAACACGTCTCGGCACCTCTCCGAATTCTGGATGATCGAGCCGGAAATGGCGTTCTTCGAACTCGCGGACAACATGACGCTTGCCGAGCGATACCTCAAAGCCATGATCCAAGATGTGTTGACAAATTGTCCAGAGGACATGGACTTTTTTGAAAAGCGAGTTCAACCGGGCGTTATGGCTGCATTGCAATTGGTACTCGACAAGCCCTTTACACACATGTCCTATACCGAAGCTGTCGATATTCTGATCCGCAGCGGTGAAAAGTTCGAGTATCCAGTCGCGTGGGGCGTGGATCTTCAGGCCGAGCACGAACGCTTCATCACCGAAAAGCACGTTCAAGGTCCGGTGGTCCTGTACAACTATCCCAAGGAAATCAAATCGTTTTACATGCGTCTCAACGACGATAACAAAACGGTCGCAGCTATGGACGTTCTGGTGCCGGGTGTCGGTGAGATCATTGGCGGTAGCCAACGCGAAGAGCGACTGGACGTGCTGACGGAGCGGATGGTGGCATCTGGACTCAAGGCCGAAGACTATTGGTGGTATCTGGACCTGCGTCGCTTTGGAACCGTACCGCACGCTGGTTTCGGATTAGGGCTAGAACGCATGGTTCAGTATACGACTGGGATGGCGAATATCCGCGATGTGATTCCATTCCCAAGGTCGCCAGGGAACTGCGATTTTTAGTTGCTGTAAGGTTTTAAGGCGACCGTCGATGTGAAAAATACCAATCCTAACCCGATACGTAAGTGAGGGATCTGCGAAATTATTCCTCGCTTAGATCCCTCGCGTGCGCTTCGGGTTGCGATACTTAGAGTGACAACTTGCGGGTCGATTCGATTCAGCTTATTTACTTATTCTCGTACTGAAGAATCTCGATTGAGTGGGTTATGTCCTCATTGTTCGCACGTGCTAGCGGTCTGTTGCTTCATTTAACGTCACTGCCGGCCAGGCCACTGGGAAGTGTTTCCGATAGCCAGCCTGGCACAGATGGCCAGTGGAGCGCCGGGGATTTGGGCTCCGGAGATTTGGGCCCTTCGGCATACGAATTTGTCCGCTTCTTAAAACAAGCTGGTCAGCGCTGGTGGCAGATCTTGCCAACGAGTCCCACGGGCTACGGTTTTTCACCCTACCAATCCCCTTCGTCCTTCGCTGGGAACCCCTTGCTTATCAGCCCCGCGTTGCTGGTACGGGACGGGCTGCTTCGCATGGAAGACTGGCACGACGCTGCACGCACGGGTCAGAAAAGTATAGAGAGGGATTGGTCTGTCGCTAATTTCGAACTTTCCTCAAGCATGCGAATGGAGTTGCTGAGGGTGGCGTTTCGTCGATTCCAGAATCAACGGAGCGAACTTAATTCGCAACTCGACGTGTTCAGACTGTCTCAAGCCGATTGGCTGGAGGAGCATTGTCTCTTCATCGCGTGCAAGAACTACCACAACGATCGAGCCTGGAACGACTGGGAGGATACCTTGAAGCGACGCGAACCGCAGACGCTCAAGGCTTGGGCAGATAGGCTACGTGTTGCGTGTGACTTCGAGGCGTTCATTCAGTTTTTGTTCGAGAGTCAATGGCAAGAGCTAAGGAGTTATTGTGTTGAGAATGGTGTAGGAATTATCGGTGACATACCAATCTTTGTCGCCATGGATAGTTCAGATGTTTGGTCCCAGCAGCACTTGTTTGAACTAGACGAGCATGGCAACCCAACCGTCGTTGCGGGGGTTCCACCAGACTATTTTGCAGTGCTAGGACAACGTTGGGGGAATCCGCTGTATCGATGGGATGCGCATCAGCGAACGGGCTACGAGTGGTGGGTCCGTCGCTTCAAGCGAATGTTGCAACTGTGCGACATGATTAGAATCGATCACTTCCGCGGCTTTGAGGCATATTGGGAGATTCCGGCACACATGCCGGATGCTCGAGTGGGGCAATGGCAACCTGGCCCGCGGGATGATTTTTTTGAGGCTTTGCAGCACGTGCTCGGGAGTTCGTTGCCGGTGATCGCCGAAGACCTAGGATACATTACGCCAGAAGTACGTGGTCTTCGCGATCGATTTGGGTTTCCTGGGATGAAGATCATTCAGTTTGGATTTGGTGGTGGAACAAGCACTTCTCTTGATTTGCCTCACAACTATCCGGTTCATTGCATCGCTTACACTGGAACGCACGACAACGATACGACCGTTGGTTGGTTCCATGGTCAAGCTGGCGAGGGGAACACTCGTTCGCAACGCGAAATCGACGCCGAGAAGACCTTTGCATTGCGTTATTTGCACTGTGATCCGAAGCTAATACACATTGGGATGATGCGAGCCGTTTGGAGTTCGGTGGCCTGCGTTGCAATCGCACCCGTGCAGGATTTGCTAGGGCTACCCGCCAGCGCTCGCATGAATACACCAGGCATTGCAAGTGGCAATTGGACTTGGCGTTGTGAGCCGAATTCTCTGACTCCAGAGGTTGCAAGTCTTTTGGGAGAAATGACAGCATCTTTCGGCAGAAGCGAATTAAGTGCGGCTACCAATTGAAATCAAAACGACTGGCGAGAATGTCCGAGTTGGTGGCACCAAAAACCGATTGCTGACTGGTGATGGGATGAATCCAGTCGAACATCATTCGAGTTCGGTCGCTCCAATACCAGTTGCATCCGAAGGTAAAATCGTTGTATTGACCCGCGTTGAGGTTGTTCAAATCTAGATGCGACCATCTCGCTTTGACTTCCCAAGCGCCCCAACCGACTCCGCCAGGAACAAGTGAAAAGTTCGTGATCGGAACGTTGCGTGCGAACTGAGCTCCATGTTGACCAAACCGCTCAAAGACTCGGTTCTCTCCTGTCAGGAAAATACTTGTATGCAGGTAAGCACCTTTCAACTGGTCGGAAGAACCATCGGATTTGTTGACGGTTGACAGGAATGCTTCGCTTTGCACCGTGAATCGTCCCCACACCAATGCGGACTCCATATTGCCTGTCGTATAATCGTTAGCCAACAAAACACCGCTATCGATGATGCGCGTCCCTTCGCGAATCTGAGGCCTGGCTCGAAATCGGACTCGACCGTCTTGATCATGTGTATACAAAACCCCAAGTCCTGTATGAAACAAATACCTGCCATCGCTCGCATTGTCGTAGTAAGGCAACCAGGTTAAGCGGCCACTCACGCGGCCCCCTTGGTTGTCGTCGATCCGTTCCTTGGTCGCTTCGCTGACGCTATCCAAGAAGATACCGCTCGACCATGTAATGCTTTTGGCATCGTTGCAGTTGTAAAAGGCGAGTCCAACTTCGCGATCAGCGGCAAAGATCCCTTGAGTTGGAATGGAACGCTCCATGAAGATGTTGTTCGTGTCGTTGGTGACCTGTTCCAAACTAAAGGGAACGAAGAAGTTGCCGATTCGCATGCGGCCCAAGAGTGGGATTTCGTTCATGGAAAAGTAAGCATCTTTGACCTCAGGCGAAGTCACTGTACCGGTTGAACTCTCACCAACCGTTTCCGGCTCAAGCGTCAATTGCAGGCGAAAGTCAAAGACACCGTAGCCCGTCCCATCCGCTACGAGTCTCAGACGTCGAAACTCAAAGTAGTCCTGCGTGTTTGGAATTGCCGGATCGGCTTGAGCCCAGTTGATGTAGTCCATTTGAACGTGCCCACCCATTTTGACCGTCCATTTTTTGGACGAGTCGTTGGGCTTGGATTCCTTGCTCGTTTTGTCGCCAACGTTCGCTTGGTCGAGTTTCTGAGATTTCTCAAGCTCATCGATGCGCTTTTTTAGTTGTTCAAACTCGGCAAAGCTCTGTGCTGCCTCAGTGGCTGTATTTGAGGTTGAAAGCGTGGATTCATGCCACACGTCAACCTGAGCGCGCAGCTCACCTTGGCTGCGCAATACTAAGAGCATTGCTAGCATGCAAAGCAAATTCGATCGAACGAGAATTCGAATCATCGCATCGGTCTCAATTCAACCCCCGCAACCTAAATGCTAGCGAAACCCTGCGAGGGTGTCGACCTGAGCAACCCTTGGAATAGTTTACCTCCTATTGGTTTCGGACGAAGGAGCACGCGCGTCGTAGTTGAATTGGTGAGAATTCAGCAATCCAGTTTGCATTCAAAGGGATGCGAATTTCAATGAAATCCCGAAAGAGTTTACAGGGACAACTCGGGGACACCACTTAGACAACTCGGGGGAGACAACTCGGGGACACCACTTAGACAACTCGGGGACACCAC
>Ga0105048_10010911_pt1 | contig 14370 bp, 9 predicted proteins | sample MAT05_FD_78382 | JGI IMG/M metagenome (GOLD analysis project Ga0105048, IMG submission 78382) | Freshwater microbial communities from Lake Fryxell liftoff mats and glacier meltwater in Antarctica - MAT-05 | ecosystem: Environmental > Aquatic > Freshwater > Ice > Liftoff microbial mat | place...
CCTGCCAATGGCACCCTCACCGGCACACCGCCGAATCTCACTTTCACGCCGGCTGCTGACTTCAATGGCAGCACAAGCTTCACCTTCCGCACCAACGATGGCATTACCAATTCCGCACTCGCCACCATCTCGATCACCGTCACACCGGTAAACGATGTCCCCACTGCGATCACTCGATCCGTTTCCACTGCGGAGGATACTGCATTGCCCATCATTCTAACAGGCAACGATAATGAAGGAAGCCCGCTTACTTTCGCAATTATCAGCGGGCCTGCGAATGGCATTCTCACCGGTATCCCGCCGAATCTTACTTTCACGCCGGTTGCTGACTTCAACGGTAATACAAGCTTCACCTTCCGCGCCAATGATGGAACCGCCAATTCGGCACCTGCAACGATCTCCATCACCGTCACCCCGGTGAATGATGCTCCGATTGCGAGTGCAGCATCAGTTTCCACTCTGGAAAATACCGCGCTGCCCGTCGTTTTAAAGGGTAGTGACAAAGAAGGAAGCCCACTTTCATTTGCCATCCTCGCAGGGCCAGCCAACGGCACCCTCACTGGCACGCCGCCGAATCTCACATTCACTCCGGCAGCCGCGTTTACAGGTGGCACCAGTTTCACCTATCGCGCCAACGATGGTAGTTTGAATTCCGCGCCAGCGACGGTCGCCATCACCGTCACTCCTGGTCCGATCAAGCCTCCTAACAATCCTCCTCGTTTTTCAGTCAGCCCCATCGTCGGCTCCACCACTGAGGGCAAGGCATTCATCGCCATCCTCTCCGCGACGGATCCTGACGGTGGCGATTCACTCATATTCAGCAAAGCCTCGGGCCCCGCTTGGCTCACCGTCAACCCCTCGGGCGCGATGAGTGGCACACCCGCTGCGGTAAATGTCGGGACCAACCAGTTTGTCGTCGCTGTGAGCGACTCAAAAGGCGGCACTGCCACCGCCTCCCTCACCATCACCGTTGCCAAGACGAACTCAGCGCCCGTCTTCCTGAGCAATCCGGTGATTCTTGCCAGCGCAGAAGTCAGCTCGCCCTACCTCGGCCAATCCCTTGCGGCACTTGCCCAAGATTCCGATAAATCAGACACTCTCAGCTTCTCCAAGCTTTCAGGCCCTGCTTGGTTGAGCGTCGCAAGCAACGGAACACTGGCGGGCACCCCGCCCGATGGTAGCGCCGGTTTAAATTCGTTCGTCGTCCGCGTGAGCGACCAGGTCGGAGCCGCCGGAGCCGCGAGCTTGGAAATCCAAGTGGCCGAAGCAGGCATCCCTCTGCCATGGAGCTTGGATCACCTTGGCACGACAAACCTCCTAGGTTCAGCCGCATTCGCGGATAGCACCTTCTCGTTCACGGGCTCCGGCTCGTTCTTCAGCAATCGCGATACCGGAAACTTCTGCTGGCAAACCCTCACCGGAAATGGGGAAATCATCGCCCGCCTCGCAAGGTTCGATTCCCGCACCAACACCCAACGTGTGGGCGTGACCATTCGCGAGTCGCTCGCCTCCAACGCAAGAAGCCTATTCCTGGGCATCACCGGCGATGGAAACTACCGCTGGTACCAACGCACCACCGCAGGCGGCTCCACCTCCTTCAAATCAAGCAGCAACTCTGATCCTGCAAACAGCTGGCTGCGCCTCACCCGCGAGGGCAACTCGATTAGCGCCTTCAAAAGCGCTGATGGACTCCAATGGTCGCTCATTAACCGCATCACCATCGATCTCCCGGAGAACTGCTACATTGGCATGCTTACCAACAGCGGAAACGACAGAACATTACAAAACTCAAACTTCTCCAACCTCAAGGTCATTCCTTGAGCATTCCCGTCGAGGATCGGATTGAAATCTATCAGACTCGTGCGCACCACGATTTAGACAAAGTATGCAACGCGTATCGACTGTCTTGTCCGGTATGCATCTTGCCTGCAATCTTGAAAGCACAATCCGAAATCACAAGTTCTCATGCGCGGCATTATATACCTGCACCCACCCGGAAAATGCCGTACTCAATTCTTCGGTGCCTATTCTCCCGCAGGCGCTGGCTTGGACTCTAATACTCCCGCATCGGGTTCCAATGCCGCAGGGTCCAACTTCTCAAGTGGCGGAGCTGGAAGCTCGATCTGCTCGGGGCTTCCCAGCTCCTTGTGCAAGCGGCTCAACTCCTGGCCCTGCGTCACTTCCTCCTTGGACAATCTTCTTTCTAAAATCATCAGGATTTTCTTGGCTGCCATATCCCCCTGCGCGGCTGCTAGATTCGCCCATTTATAAGCTTCCACATCGTCTTTCGGCACCCCTGCCCCCATCATGTGCAGGCGGCTTGCTTGACATTGCGCCACCTTGTTTCCCTGCTCCGCCGCCATCAAATACCACTTGGCCGCCTCGATGCTGTTCTTGGGCACTCGCGCCCCGCGAAGATAAACCCCACCGAGAAACATCTGGGCCTCCACATTCCCCTGCTCCGCCGCCCTGGTAAACCAAACGATGGCCTCCTTCAAACTTTTTCCTGGCCCCTGCTCCTGTGCATAGCGTTTGGCGATTTCCAACTGGGCCACCCCATCTCCCGCCTCGGCTTTCACCTTCATTTCCGCAAATTCATCACCATACGCCAAAGGCATCGCCGCCATGGAAGCCATCAGGAAAAAACGCAGGACTGATTTCATTGCCACAACGCTTGCATTCTTCCCCCCTCCCGCCAAGAGCGGATTTGTGGCAAAAATCCATTTAACCTCCTACCCTTGCAACGTGCGCAACGCCCCGCGCACCAAGGCCTCCGTCGGCGCGGCGGCATCCGCATCCAGGACTTTCCTCACAGCCTTGCGTGCATCCACCTGCTTGTAGCCCAGCGCGATGAGCGCCAGTTCCGCATCCGCCGCCGAGGCACTCACCTGCCCCGCCGCCGCGTCTTGCCAGGTGTCCGTGACCCCCACCTTATCCTTCAGTTCCAAAATGATGCGCTCCGCCGTCTTTTTCCCAAGCCCCTTGATGCGCGACAATTCCGCCACATCCCCCGCCACCACCGCGCTCTTGAAACGCGAAACGGGCAGCCCGCTGAGCACCGCCATCGCGATCGCCGGGCCGATCCCGCTCACGCGATCAATCAACATCAGAAACACATCGCGCTCCTCCTCGGTGGCAAAACCATAAAGCGTGTGCGCCGTCTCCCGGATATGCAAATGCGTCCGCAAATCCACTTCCAACCCTTCGGCCGCATGCAGCCGATCAAACGTCGAGAGCGGCACGATCACCTCATAGCCCACGCCATGCACATCCACGACGAGTCGATTTGGATACGCTTCCAGCACCTTGCCCCGCAGTCTTGCAATCATCTTGCCGCCAGCTTGTCCACCCCGCCCGAGCCGTCAACCCTCGTTGTCAGAGGGAAACAAATCCAACAAAAATTTGAAATTCACCTCTTGCGGGGGAGCACATTGGTTTTAATTTGAAACATGTCCAGTATCTTTGCCCCACCACTCCCCGACTACCTTGAGGAGGAAATCCTGCTTCACCCGGAGAACCGAAAATTTCCGAAATTCAGCCTCGTCAGGCTTCTCGGCAGCGTTTTTGCACCGACCAAGGGCTGTCGCGTTTGTATCTTGATCGACTTCAACGAACCCGCCGAACTCATCAAGGATTTCGCTTTCCTTGAGCACGAAGGATTTCCCGTGCAGAAAAAAGCCTACCAGGCGTTCTACCAGGGCCTCCAGGCGGGTGCCCTCGCCGAGCTTGGGATGACGGGCGGAGAAATGTTCGCCTTCCGCTGCACCCACGGCTCCAATCTCGATCTTCAGGATGATGTCTGGGATACGGAAGGAAATCATCTCTCGCTCGATAAAGACATCTATGAGGAATACGATTTGGTTCTCTGCATTTCCACCTACTCCGCCACCGCGCCCCTCACGGCCAAGTGCAGGGAATACGGCTTCCGCGGCGCGACACTGCATGGCCTCAATGACATCATTCTCAACTCCGGCCTCGCCGTCGATTACAGCCAGGTTTCTGAAGATGCAGAGCGCCTCCGCCTCGCGATGACCCGCGCCGACTCCATTGAGATCGACTTCGAATTGGAAGACGGCCGGACCCTCACCGCATGGCTCGGACTGAACGGACAAGAGGCCCAGAAATCCCACGGACTCTGCCTCGGCGAAGCCCCTGATATCGCCAATCTCCCGGCCGGCGAAGTTTACTTCGTGCCCAGCGACGCTCGCGGCCAGTTTCCAATGAAATATGAAGATGGCACCCTCGGCGTTCTCGAAGTGAAAAACCGCTGCATTATCCATTCCACCCTCATCCAAGGGAGCCAAGCCACCATTGATGCCCATAATGCGAAGTTGAAGGATGACCCGATGACCGGCACCCTCGGTGAGCTGGGCTTCGGCACTCAGGTCCTCCCCGTTTCCTATGCGGATATCCAGGATGAAAAAGTCCTGGGCACTTGCCATCTCGCCACCGGTCGCGACGATCATCTCGGCGGGGACATCCTGCCAAGCATGTTTAAAAAGCATGAAAATTCCACTCACGATGACATCCTTTTCGCCCCTCACAAGACTCCCAATTTCAATATCAGCCAGGTGCGGATGATTCGGGGCGAGCAGCGTGAGGTCTTGATCGAGAACTTCAGGCCTGCAAAGTATCTGATGGATGCACTCCTGGAAGATCGTTGAGATAAAACTCCGAGACCTCGGCTTTACGCGAGGCATGATTCAAGAATGACTTGCAGTCGGCATCGCTCGGCTGCAAGTTTTTCTCGTTTTGAATCCAGCTCAGCTTCCCAACCTCATGAAAAATTTCACGATTTTCACCTGTATTATCGCACTCACCTCACTCGCCCCGGCGGCCGAGGTTCTTTCTAGCAGGTCCCTCTTCAATGGCCGTGATCTCATGGGTTGGAAAGGCTCCGGCTACGAAGTAAAAGACGGTGCCATCGTCTCCACTCCCGCTGGTAAAGTCCTCTTCACCGAAGAAATTTTCGCCAACTATGTGCTCGAATTCGAGTATAAACTCACCCCCGGCGGCAATAGCGGCATCGGCATCAACTATCCCGGCACGGGCGATGCCACCACCGGTGGATTTGAGATTCAAATTCTTGATGACACCGCCAAGAAACACCAGGATCTCAAAGAAGGTCAGCACAACGGTTCCATCTATCTGCTCGCCCCAGCCAAGAAAAAGACGGCACTACCCGTGGGCGAGTGGAACAAACAAAAAGTGACCGTCATCGGCTCCGCCATCGTCGTCGAGCTCAATGGTCAAATCATCGTCCGCACCAATCTGAACGAACTCTCGGAGAAAAACCCGGAACTCTATGGCTTGATGCGGCGCTCCGGACACATCGCCATCGCCGGCCACGGCGAGACCGTTTCCTTCCGCAACATCCAAATCACCGAGACCGCTCCCGCTGCCAATGTGGATGGGGTAAGAGCCGCCGGGTTTGCTCAAATTTTCGATGGTAAATCCCTCACCGGCTGGAAGCATGGTCCAGGCAAAACCACCGAGTGGCTCGCCGTCAATGGCATCATCAAACACACCGGTAAAGTCGGCGAACCCCAGGATCTTTGGACTGTCAAAGATTACGGAAACTTCACACTTGTATTTGATTGGCGCTGGGCTGGCCGTGGCCCTCAGAAATTCCAGCCCGTGGTGCAAGCAGATGGAAACAACCAGATCGGCGCGGATGGTGACCCATTGAAGGTGGAGATCGAGGAACTGGACAGCGGCGTCTATCTTCGCGGCAATCAAGCTTCCCAAGTGAATCTATGGAACTGGCCGATTGGCTCGGGGGAAGTCTATGGCTACCGCACCAATCCTGCGATGTCCCCGGAAATACGGGCGCAGGTCACTCCCAAAGTCAGAGCGGATTATCCCATCGGCGAGTGGAACCGCACCATGATCACCCTCATCGGCGACCGCCTTTCGGTTTCCATCAACGGGCGCGTGGCCATCAAAGATGCACAGCTTCCAGAGATCCCCGCCCGTGGGCCGATCGGCCTTCAGCATCATGGTGCCGCCATCGATTTTGCAAATCTCTGGATCAAGGAGTTCTAGCATTCAGCCACCTCCTTTTTTAACAACCCTCCTGCGCGTTCACGTAATTTCAACCCGAACAAATCCGGGTAAGGTAACTGCATCCCCCCCGGATATGAAAGTAACTACCCCCCCACTACATCGTGGGCGCGGCATGACACTGTTAGAAATGACTGTCGTGATCCTCGTCCTTCTTGGCCTGATCTCCGTCGTCTTCATTGGTGCGCGTGCATGGAAGCGCGGCAGTGATCGCGCCAGCTGCATCATCACACAGCGCAATGTGCAGATGGCCACCCGTTCCTATCAGAATCTTTACGAATACAACTACGGTGGCCGCCCCTACGCGCAAAACGGCACCCAAGACATCATCGAGCATCTTTATGCCAAAGGCTACATCGAGGCCAATCTCTACAACCAGATCCGCTTGAGTAAAACCTGCGCGGGCGGCGGTCATTACAAGTGCCCTGTTCCCGATGTTTTCCCGGAAATTGGCCAGCTATTCATCACTTGTTCGCTCTCCGCGAGCGACGAGCACGTGCCGAATACAAACGCGGGCTGGTAATTGTCTGCTTGGCAGATCCCGAAATCCAAGCGATGGATGGGGGATCACCATGCACTACCGCGAGTCGCTCGATTGGCTGTTTTCCACCCAGATGTTTGGTATCAAGCTGGGCTTGGAAGGTCCCCGCCATTTGCTTAAGGAATCCCTGGCCTATCCCGCCAGCGGGGTGATGGTCATCCACGTCGCCGGGACCAATGGCAAAGGCAGCACCTGCGCGATGATTGATAGCATCGCCCGCGCCTGCGGCAAACGCTGCGGGCTTTTCACTTCACCGCATTTGATCGATTACCGGGAGCGCATCAAAGTCTCTGGCCAGGAAATGCCCGAGGAGGCCTGCGCGGCCATGCTCACCGAGCTCAGACAAATCTGCGGGAAAATGGAATTCCACCCCACGTTTTTTGAAATCACGTTGGCACTTGCCATGAAGTGGTTTCGCAAAAACGAGTGTGAAATCATTGTGTTGGAAACCGGAATGGGTGGCCGCTTGGATGCCACCACCGCAGTCCCGGCGGACATCTGCGTGATCACCCCCATCGGCCTCGATCACATGCAGTGGCTGGGCGATACACTTGAGGAAATCGCAATGGAAAAGGCTGGCATCATCGCAGCTGGAAAACCGATCATCTCCGCAGCCCAAACCCCGGGCGTGGAATTTTTGTTGGAAAAAGAGGCGAATGAAGCGAGAGCACCCATCGAGTTTGTGCGCGAACCCCTGCTGGGCTATTCGATGGCGCTCGTGGGAGAGCATCAGAAATGGAATGCCGCCCTCGCCGTAGCCGCCCTCTACCGCGCCGGCCTTCATCTGGACTCAGACAGCGTGCGCTACGGGCTCTCCAAAGTCGCTTGGCCGGGCCGTTTTGAAGTGATCGGCACGAACATCGTCCTTGATGGTGCCCACAACCCTCATTCCGCTACCGCCCTTGCAGAAACATGGCGCAGCACCTATCCCGGCAAGAAAGCCGCATTGGTATTCAGCGCCGTAAGCGGCAAGGACATCCACGGAGTCCTGGCCGTCCTCGCTCCTCTCGCCTCGCGAATTTTCCTCTGCCCGGTGAATACCCCGCGCGCGGTCTCCGCCGGGGAACTGGCCACCCACTTGCCGGAACATTCGCCCCCACACGATGTTTTTCCTTCCTTCAATGCCGCCTTCGCCGCCGCTATTTCCCATGAAGATTGCGTTCTCGTCGCAGGTTCCCTCTTTCTCGTGGGCGAAGCAAGAGCCTTTCTAACAGACACTAGCTTCCAATCCAGCGCGCAGTAGGAACTGTAAAAATAAGGGGCTCGGATGTCTCGTGCAATACTGTCAGATTAAGATTTTTTGACCGTGGATGAAAATCCAGAATTATCCTTCTTTATCTGTGTTCATCCCCGTCCATCAGCGGTTTGGTTTCTCCAAATTCTTTGGTTTTCATGCTTAAACTATCTATATCGGACGAGACATCCGTGCCCCTTATTTCCTATTCGATTCAAGGTCGTAGCGCCCCAGCCAAAGGCGAGGGTGTCAGGTCATCTTTCGCCGCGTTTCTCAGCGAATCAATGATCGCCGTGGGATCTAACCGGTTCAAGGGAAACATCGCGTAGCCCGCACCGATGTCCACCCCATCACTCGTCCGCATTTCGAAATGAAGATGCGCGGGGTAGTAGCCATTCGCCGTACCGACAGTCCCAATTTTGCCCCCCCGCTCTAACAACTGACCGATTTTCACATCGATGCGATTCAAATGCGCATACACCGAGTGAAGCGGCCGCCCATCTGCTGTCTTGTGCGCCACGACCACGATTTTTCCCCAGCCCGGTGACGGCTCGCCCGCGTAGAGCACTAGGCCATCCGCCGTGCAGAAAACGGGATCGCCCAGATCCGTATTCATTCCGCCGATGCCATTGAGGTCGTCGCCCGTGTGGTGGCCACCCCGCTTCTCATTCATTTCCCAGAATTTCTGAGCATTGTAAATCAGGCCCGCATGCTCGGTGCCAAGCGGCGGATCAAAGCGCACCGCCGTGGGAATCCGCACACTTTGCCACGCGGAAAGGAAATGAAACCGAGGGTCCCACTCGCCCTGCTCCGGCATCGCGAGCGGCGAGTCCGCGTCTTGCAGCGATGGCGGCTTGGATTCTTGAGAAATCACAAAGCCCCCGATGCCCACTGCGGTGAGCACCAGAAGAAGCAAGACCTTGGGCGGAAGTTGGCGCACGCTCAGCAACATGGGAAACCGCTCGGAAACAAGCAAGGCTTCAAAAGGCGTACCACTTGCTTTTAACAAGGTTCAGAACAATCAGCGACTTGCGAATAATGGTGTTAAATACGGGTTATGCTTGCGCTGCTGACAAACGAAGGGCATCTCGGAGCGTATGGAATTTTCCGCAGTCTTGTTCGATTTCGATGGGGTATTGGTGGATACCGAGTGGGCGATCTATCAAGCGTGGCTGCAAACGTTTGAAGCGCATGGGCATGACCTGCCCTTGGATGTTTACACTCGCTGCATCGGCTCAGACTTCGCAACCTGGTCGCCAAAGACGCATTTGGAAGATCTTTCCGGGCTATCTTTTGATTGGCATGACCTTGATTTCAAGCGGCAGGCGGAAATCATGAAGGAGCTGGATGGTGCGGGGCCAATGGCAGGGGTGATTGAATTGTTAGAAAAACTCAAGGCCGAGGGAATGATTTGTGCGGTGGTATCAAGTTCGTCCCATGCATGGGTGGATGGGTGGTTGGAAAAATTGGGCCTAACCAAGTATTTTCAAACAATTGTATGCCGGGGTGATGCGCCGCAGATCAAGCCAGCACCGGATCTCTATCAGGAAGCGGCGAGGCGGCTGGGCCTGGCTCCGGAAAATTGCCTCGTGATTGAGGATTCTTTCAATGGAATCAAGGCAGCCGTGGCAGCGGGAATGCCCGTCTGGGCCGTGCCGAACCGGGTGACGGCAGGCTTGGATTTTTCCTCGGCAGCGCGTGTTCTTAAATCGCTGGAGGCATGGTGACACGAGGCTCCAAGCAAATTTTGAATCAGAGCAGTTCTTGTCGCCAGTCGAAATCATCAACAGGTTCCTGGACGGGGCGTTGATCAAGGTATTGATCGAGCAAGCGGACAATTAAATCTGATAAATTGATGCCCTCACTGGCCAAGGCAGCGCAGGTGGAGTGGAGCAGCGCGGGCGGGAGATCGATGGAGGTTTTCATGGCGGAATCACTCTTGGATAGAATAATCACTTGATCTATCAGGCAGACCAACCGCGCCCTCCAGACCGGGCGCCACCTTGGCGGAAACAGTGGGGAGAGGCAGAATCCAGCCAATCAGGGGCGGGTTGGAGCAGTAGGCGCAGGTTCATGCGGCAGATTTCACCATTGGAACATGAGTAAATGATGCGAGTTGGATGAAATTTCCGTGAATCCTTTCTCATGAGATGGCGCTTGAATGTTCCGGGCGGGGGCACTAGTCCCTGTGCCCCATGGAAGTGATGCACCCCTACGAACGTTTGCCTTTGTTCACCACCGGCATCGTGCTGGCCGTCTGGCTGATTGCCGTGCACGCGTATATGCTTGCAAAACCTACCCAGGCTCAGGAGTTTTTAAAAAGGTTTCCGCGCAATGCATTTCTCGGCCAAATCCTGCTGGGCATCGGCCTGGCGTGGTTCTGGTTGCTGATCGCCCCCACGGGCATGGGCAAATTGAGTGCGCTGACGATGGATCTCGGAGAGTTCAACGGCGCGAAGGGCATTCTGCGTTTGCTGGTGCCTGCGGCCTTGGTGCTGGTAACGATCAGCGTGCGGGATTTCCTCGCCGTCCGCGCTCTTGGAGTGGTGGGATTGATGGCAGCCTCGCCCTTGCTGGAGGCGGCGTTTTTGAAAGAGCCTCAATCGCGGTTGTTAATTCCTATCTTTGCGTATGCCATGCTCACCGCCTCCATGTTTTTCGTCGGAATGCCCTACCTGTTTCGCGATGCAGTTACTTGGGTGACAGCAAGCAAATCGCGCTGGACGCTGGCGGCAACGGCGGGGCTTGGCTACGGGGTGGCCGTCCTGGCCTGCGCCCTCGCTTTCTGGAAGGGCTACTGAGCAAACTGAAAAAATTTAATAAACCGGGGCGCCCTAGTTATCTCCACCTCCTCCGCCGCCTCCGGAGGCCTTGTTCGCAGTATTTTCCATCGCCTCGCCACCGATGCGCATGTCACGCCCCATGCCAATGAAGGTATTGCAGGAACTCAGAAGCAGGCCGGTCGCAGCAAGGGTGAACAATAAGATTGATTTCATTCATGTATTGGATAGCCGAAATCAGCCCGGCTGCAAGTGGATTTTGTAAAGAATCATTAAATACTTTCAGTTTTCCCTGTTGAGCCGCAACCCCAAAAAAAGATCGTCGCACCCGGCATTCCAAATGCACCACCAGCGCGGGCGTGAAAATCTGGAGTTTTGCTTTTCTCAGCGAATCCCCTGCCTCAAGCTTTGCCCACGACTCCATGGAAGCTCACGAATACCTCATCTCCAGCTTTCCAAGTCTTGCCAGTTTTATCTCAGGTCGCCGTTGGGAGGTGCGCTTCGGTCGGGCGACCCTTGACCGTAGTAAAGCCTACGCCAATGATCGTTTCGTCAAGAAAATCGTGCTGTTGGATCTTGGAGATGCCGCTACTACCGGCATCAGAGCGCAAGTGATTGGCACGGATTTCAAACCTTACATTACCAGCCTTCAGTTCATCCTCCGCGATGGAAACTGGCATATCTCAGATGATTGCAGTTGCCCGGTGAGTTTCGATTGCAAGCATAGCTGCGCACTTCTCATCATTCTCGCTGAGAAAATCTCAGAAATCTCAAAGAATCCCGAGTTTCTCCGCCGCCTCAGCGAGCCACAACTTGATTATGCCACCCAAATCTGGCTCAAAGAACTGGAAAAGGCAGGTCGCTCCACCGTTGACCAAAAAACTTCGTCTGCGCCCTATAACAAATTTTTAGCCTACTGCATCGAGACCTCATATTATGGCGATACCGGACCACTCCGAATGGTCCTTCGCGTTGGAACCAGGAATAAAAACAACATCTCGATTGATTCAGGCACAGCCACTGCGGATATCACCAAGCCGCCCAAATACATGACCGAGAGTGACGTCCGCCTCGTCACGATCTTTCGTCGCATCGAGCGCAAACAGGGTGGCTACTCCGGGGTGAAACTCACCGGTGCGGGCTGGCAGGAAATTCTGGAGGGAGCCCTGGACGAGAACCGCCTCTATCACACCATTCCCTCACGTTCCTACGGCCAGCCAGATTTCAATCCCATCAAGCCCGGCCCACCAGAACTCATCGAAGCCGCATGGGAAAACCTCGCCACCGGAGCCGCCCGCCCCATTCTCAAATTTGAAACGCAAAACCTCCAGCTCTTACCCACCGAGCCGCCTTTCTATCTCAATCTAGCAACCCATCAGTTAGGAATTGTCGAAAGCCCCTTGCCTGCCGCCGTCCTAACCGCATGGGAAAAAGGCCCCACTGTTTCCTCAACAAAAATCCCGACCCTGCTCAGCCGCCTCAGCGCGATCTCCGAGACGCCACTCCCCCTTCCCGTCGAACTGACGAACGAAATCCGGCCTGCCTTTTCGCCTTCGCCCTGCCTCCGGATCGCCAGGCAAACCATCGGCCTTGGGACTGACACGAGGGAATGGATCATCGGCGTTCCGACTTTCCGGTATGGGGACAGCCCGGCTCTAACACCTCTCGTTTCCAAGGGCCTGGCCAAGCATGTGAAAATCACCGGCAGCATGCGCATCACATGGCCACGCGATGCCAAGGCGGAGGCCCAGCACTTGCAAAAGCTTTTGAAGTCGGGCCTCGCCGGCCTCTCTGACATCATTGCGCAAAGCTACCTCACTCCCATCACACGCCTCGCCGTTACCCTTCCCCATTCGATCAATGAACCCATTCTCACTTGGGTCGATTTCCTGGAAGGCCCCCAAGCCAAAGCCCTGCTTGACTCGGGATGGACCTTCGAGATCGATCCCAAGGCCGGCCTCACCGCCCATGATGCACAAGAATTTTTCCCCGCCATCGAGGCAGATCCAGACCATGGCATCGATTGGTTCCGCTTCGACATGCAGTTCGAGATCGATGGAAAAAAGCTCACCCTTATTCCCATCATCGCCCAGATCATCCAACGAGGATTCCCCCCTTCGGATTCGCCGGACTTGCCGGAATTCATGGCCATTCCTTGTGAAAACCCCGAAGATGGATTCATCCGCTTTCCCGCCAGGAGATTGTTGGAAATCGTCGAACAGGTCTGCCACCTCTTTCATGGCAATGCCTCCGCTGACGGCACCCTGCGCATCGACCGCCTCTCCGCCGCGGGCGTAGCTGACACACTTGCCATTGATGGCTCTGAAACCATCCGAGCGCTCGCCAAGCTCGGCCACGCCCTCAAAAACATCTCCAGCCTGCCGCTTGCGGATGTGCCAAGCACGGTGCTCGCCGAGCTTCGCCCCTATCAGATCGATGGCTACCGCTGGCTTCAGTTTCTCACCACCCACAGCCTCCACGGCATCCTCGCCGATGACATGGGCCTTGGTAAAACCCTCCAAACCCTCACCCACCTCGCCGCTGAAGCTGCCAAATCACCCGGCCTACCCTCGCTCGTCGTCGCCCCCACCTCCGTCGTTCCGAACTGGGCGGCCGAGGCTCAAAAGTTCACTCCGCACCTCAAAGTCATCGTCCTCCAAGGCAAAGGCAGAGCTGCGGGTTACGACGAAATCGCAGCTGCGGACCTCGTCCTAACATCCTACCCCCTGATGAGCCGGGATTTTGAGATTTTTGAAAATCAGAAATGGCATCTTCTGGTGTTGGACGAAGCCCAATACATCAAAAACCCCAAGGCCATCACCGCGCAAAGTGCCTGCAAACTCAAAGCCGCCCACCGCATCTGTCTCTCAGGCACACCGATGGAAAACCACCTCGGCGAGCTATGGAGCCTCATGCGCTTCCTCATGCCCGGATTCCTAGGTGATGAAAAAACTTTCAACAACCAGCTCCGCAAACCCATTGAGCGGGACCGCTCACGCGATGCCCAGCTCGCGCTGAACCGCCGCGTCTCCTCACTCATCCTACGCCGCACCAAGGACCAGGTCGCCACCGATCTCCCTGAAAAAACCACCCTCATCCACCACATCGATCTCACGAAAAAACAGACCGATCTTTACGAATCCGTCCGCGCCTCCATGGACAAGCGCGTGCGGGATGCCATCGCGGCCAAGGGCCTTGCCAAGTCCCACATCATCGTCCTCGATGCCCTCCTCAAGCTACGCCAGATCTGCTGCCATCCCCAGCTTCTTAGAACTCCGGCCGCAGAAAACATTACCGAATCTGCCAAACTCAGCTACCTGACAGAAGAGCTGCTCCCAACTTTGTTAGAAGAAGGCCGCCGCATCCTGCTCTTTTCCCAATTCACCTCCATGCTCGCGCTGATCGAAGAGTATTTGGAAAAAGAAAAAATCCCATTTCTCAAGCTTACCGGCCAGACCCAAGACCGCGCCACCCTCGTCAAACAATTTCAACGCGGAGAAACCCCCATTTTCCTCATCTCCCTCAAGGCCGGCGGCACCGGCCTCAATCTAACCGCCGCCGATACCATCATCCACTACGATCCCTGGTGGAACCCCGCCGCAGAAAACCAAGCCACCGACCGCGCCCACCGCATCGGCCAAACCAAACCCGTGTTTGTTCACAAACTTGTTTGCCGCGGCACGATTGAAGACCGCATCCTGGATCTCCAAAAACACAAGGCCGCCCTTGTCGAAGCACTGCTCTCCGAGGAA
>Ga0105048_10010912_pt1 | contig 14370 bp, 16 predicted proteins | sample MAT05_FD_78382 | JGI IMG/M metagenome (GOLD analysis project Ga0105048, IMG submission 78382) | Freshwater microbial communities from Lake Fryxell liftoff mats and glacier meltwater in Antarctica - MAT-05 | ecosystem: Environmental > Aquatic > Freshwater > Ice > Liftoff microbial mat | place...
CCTGACCCGTATCACCGCCATGTCCAACGCAACGCAACCCTCGACCGACCGAAATCTGTTTGCCGCCCTGCGCGACGCCTTCCCGCCAGACCTTGACGCGGTCGCCATCGAAACCGACTCTGGCCTGCGCTACCGCTGGCGCGACCTGGAGCGCGCCAGCGCGATGATGGCCAATTTGCTGGAAAGCCTGGACCTGCCTGTGGCCTCGCGTATCGCGGTGCAGGTCGACAAGTCGGTCGAGGCCGCCATCCTGTACCTGGCGACACTGCGCGCTGGCCATGTGTTCCTGCCGCTCAACACTGCCTACCAGAGCGCGGAGATGGCCTATTTCATCGAGAACGCCGAACCCGCCGTGGTGGTGTGCACCCGGCGCAATTTCGGCTGGGTCAGCCAGCTTGCGTTCAAGGCCGGCACCGGCCATGTCTTCACGCTCGACGACGACCGTACCGGCTCGTTGCTCGAGCGCGCAGGCGCCTGCAGCGACCAGCATCGCTGCGTGGCGCGCCGTGGCTCCGACCTGGCGGCGATCCTGTACACCAGCGGCACTACCGGCCGCAGCAAGGGCGCCATGCTCAGCCATGCGAACCTGCTCAGTAACGCGCTGGTACTCAAGTATGCCTGGGGCTGGCGATCAGCGGCCGATGGGGGCGACGTGCTGATCCATGCTTTGCCGATCTTCCATGTGCACGGGCTGTTCGTGGCGTTGCACGGCGCGCTGATCAATGGCAGCACGATGTTGTGGCAATCCCGCTTCGATCCGGGCTGGGTGGTGGCCAACCTTGCGCGCGCGAGCGTCTTCATGGGTGTGCCGACGATGTATGCGCGCCTGCTGGCCGTGCCTGGTCTGCACCCGGAACCATGCCACGCGATGCGGCTGTTCATCTCGGGCTCCGCGCCCTTGCTGCTCAATACCTTCAGCCAGTGGCAGCAGCGCACCGGGCACACCATCCTGGAGCGTTACGGCATGTCGGAGACCATCATGCTGACTTCCAACCCGTGTGCGGCCGCGCAAGGTGAGCGCCGCGGCGGCACGGTCGGATTTCCGTTGCCGGGTGTCGAGTTGCGGGTCTGCGACGAAGCCGGACAGCTGCTGACGCGCGGGGAGGTCGGCGGTATCCAGGTGCGCGGTCCCAGCGTGTTCGAGGGCTATTGGCGCATGCCCGAGAAGACGCGGGAGGAGTTCACCGTGGAGCGATTCTTCAAGACCGGCGATGTCGGGCACATCGACAATGATGGCTATGTGACCATCGTCGGGCGCAGCAAGGACCTGATCATCAGCGGCGGGTACAACGTCTATCCGGCCGAGGTGGAGAGTTTCATCAACGACATGGTCGGTGTGGCCGAAAGTGCGCTGGTCGGTGTACCGCACCCCGATTTTGGCGAGGTGGGTGTGGCCGTTGTCACGGCCCGAACGGGCGTCACGCTTGAGGCGCAGGCCATCATTGCGGCGCTCAAGGAGCGCCTGGCCAACTTCAAGGTGCCCAAGCGCTGCTTCGTCGTCGATGACTTGCCGCGCAACGCGATGGGCAAGGTGCAGAAAAACCTGCTGCGCGAACAGCACCAGGGCCTTTTCATGCCCGCGTGAGCGTGCCGGCAGGCCTGGATGCCGGTCCCCGCGGCGGCCGCGGGGTTGTCAGTGGCCACTCAGCGCAGCACCAGCACCGGGATGTGCGAGTGGGTCAACACCAGCTGGGTCTCGCTGCCCAGCAACAGGCGCTTGACACCACGCCGGCCATGCGACGCCATCACGATTAGGTCGCATTTCTGCTTCTTGGCGGCGGCAATGATCGCCTCCGACACCAGGTCGGATTTGACGGTGATGGCCTTGGTGTTGATACCCTTGGCCATGGCGGTCTTCTGGACCGCGTCGACGATGGCCTGCGCCGCGTCGGCCCACTGGTTCTCGATGCGCGCAACCTCGCCGGCCTGCACCGCCATGCCACCTTCGAAGTAGGTCATCGGGTAACGCGCCACGACCTTGAGCACCACGAGTCCGGCGCCGCACAGGCCAGCCAGGGCGATCGCACTCGACACCGCCTTGCGCGACAGGTTGGAACCGTCCGTGGCAACAAGAATACGCTGGTACATGACATCTCCTCGGTTATGGATGGATGCCGGCAGGATAGTGGAGTGATACCCGGCCGTCTTGATGCAGATCAAGGCAAATCGGCGTGGCCTGGTTAAGCTCCTTTGCCATGCCCAGTGCCATTTTGGCGAATCCCGAACCGGCGAACCCTGTGTCGCTGGCCGGGGTCCGCGCCCCCGTCGCCCAGCCCCAGTCCGTAGATCCGGCAGATGCCATGTGGCTGCTGGACGATCCCGAGGAATGGGCGGCCTTCAGCAGCACCAGCGCCAGCGAGCCCGGCCTGGTGGAGTCGAATCTGGTGGTCGATGGCATCACCTGCGCTGCCTGCGCAGTGACGATCGAACAGGCCTTGCGGGCGACACCGGGCGTCGTTCGAGCCGATGTCAGCGCGGCTTCGCGGCGCGCGACGGTGCTGTGGGCTCCGGACACGGTCAAGCCCTCCGGTTGGATGGGCGCCATCCGCAAGGCCGGTTATGTGCCCATGCCGGCCAACGACGCCAGCGCGCGCGCTGCGCGGCTGCAGGAAAGCCGCACCGCGTTGTGGCGCTGGCTGGTGGCCGGCCTGTGCATGATGCAGGTGATGATGTATGCGTACCCGGCCTATATCGCCTTGCCCGGTGACCTGAGCATGGAGTCCGAACGGCTGCTGCGCTGGGCATCCTGGGTGCTGACGCTGCCGGTGATGTTGTTCTCCTGCGGCCCGTTCTTCCGCTCCGCCGTGCGCGACCTGGCTCGGCGCCGGATCAGCATGGACCTGCCGGTGGCGGTCGCGCTGCTGATCACGTTCGCGGTGAGCTCGGCGGGAACCTTCGATCCGCAGGGCGCCTTCGGACGCGAGGTGTACTTCGATTCCCTGACGATGTTCGTGTTCTTCCTGCTGACCGGCCGCTGGCTCGAGTTGCGGCTGCGCGACCGCACGGCCGGTGCGCTGGAGGCCATGGTCAATCGCATGCCCGATGCGGTGCAGCGCCGCCGCGCCGACGGCAGCTTCGAGTCGGTTGTCGTGCGCCGCCTCGCGGTCGGCGACCGGGTACGGGTGCTGCCAGGCGAGGCGATTGCCGCCGATGGGGTGATCACCGAAGGAACTACCTGGGTGGACCAGGCGCTGCTGACCGGCGAGTCCAAGCCGGTGTGCCGTGCCGTCGGATCGCAGGTCATCGCAGGCAGCTTCAACCTGTCGGGCGTGATCGAGGTGCGCGTCGAGAAGGCCGGAGTCGATACCCGCTTTGCCGCGGTGCTGGCGCTGGTGCGCAGTGCGGCCGTGACCAAGCCACGCCTGGCCCAACTGGCCGACCGTATTGCCAAGCCGTTCCTGATCGTGGTGTTGCTGGCTGCTGCCGCGGCAGCAGCCTACTGGTGGTCTGCCGGCGCCGGCCATGCCTTGATGGTGGCAGTTGCGGTGCTGATCGTGACCTGCCCCTGTGCGTTGTCACTGGCCACGCCCACGGCCATGCTGGCTGCTGCCGGCAGCATGGCGCGAGGCGGTGTGCTGGTGCGTCGCCTGCAGGCGCTCGAAACCCTGGCTGGCGTCGACAGTGTGGTGTTCGACAAGACCGGCACCCTGACCCGTGACGGCCTTCGGCTCGACGCGGTGAAGCTGCGCGAGGGCCTGTCGCGTGACCAGGCGCTGGCGATGGCAGCGGCGCTGGCAGCGCAGTCGCTGCATCCGGTGGCGCGCGCGCTGATGCAGGCGGCGCAGCAGCCGTGCCAGGGCTCGGCCTGGCTGGCCAGCGCGGTCACCGAGCATGTGGGCCAGGGCGTGTCGGGGCGGCTGCAGCCGAGCGACGCTGCACTGGCGGCGCGCGCCGCCCGACTGGGCAGCAGCCTTTTCTGCGGGCTGCCCCAGGCAGGTGAACATGCCGGCACGACCCATCTGGTCGACGATTCCGGCTGGCTGGCGAGTTTCGACCTGTGCCAGGACCTGCGTACCGACGCGGCCGTGACGGTGGCCGACCTGCTGGCGCATGGTTACCGGGTACACATGGTCTCGGGTGACCAGCACAACGCCGCGCTGCAGGTGGCCGTGCCGCTGGGCATCGAGTCCGTTTTGTCCGGTTGCTCACCGGATGACAAGCTGGTGTTCCTGCGCCGGCAGCAGGCGCAGGGGCACCGGGTGGCGGTGGTCGGCGATGGGCTGAACGACGCACCGGTGCTGGCCGGCGCGGACGTCTCGTTCGCACTCGGCCACGCTGCGCCGCTGGCGCAATCGCAAGCCGACTTCGTCGTGCTGGGTGGGCAGTTGCAGCGTATCGTCCAGAGCCTGCGCCTGGCACGGCGCACGATGCGTGTCGTGCGCCAGAACCTGGGCTGGGCGCTGGCCTACAACATGGCCTGCATTCCGCTGGCCGTGGTGGGCTGGATACCGGCCTGGCTGGCCGGTCTGGGCATGGCCGCCAGTTCCCTGCTGGTGGTGCTCAATGCGCTGCGCCTGGCCGGCGGACTGGATGCGAAGGAGGGCTGATGGATATCCTGTACCTGCTCATTCCATTGTCGGTCGTGCTGGTGTTCTTCATTCTTGCGGGCTTGTGGTGGGCGATCTACCGCGGCCAATTCGACGACATCGAGCGCGAGGGTGAGCGCATCCTGGAGAAAGACGAATGACTTCATGGGTGACCCCAGCCTTTCACACCGGCGGCATACACCTGCGATGTCTGTTGTCTGAGCGTCCCGACGCAGAGCTAGTTTGATGTTGGTCAAACCCGATCAGGGTTTGCCAGGGGAAACTTGAACCAGATCAATTTGGAAGAACCGAAAAATGCAATTTCCCAATATGAATGCTACGGCATACAACGACACCGTGGTGCGGCAGTTCGCCATCATGACGATCGTCTGGGGTGTCGTCGGCATGTTGGTCGGTGTGATCATCGCGGCCCAGCTGACCTGGCCCGAGCTCAATTTCGGCATCCCCTGGCTGAGTTACGGACGGCTCCGGCCGCTGCATACCAATGCGGTGATCTTCGCGTTCGGCGGTTGCGGTCTGTTCGCCGCCGCCTACTATGTCGTACAGCGCACCTGCCAGGTCCGGCTGTTCGGTGACAAACTGGCGGCTTTCACGTTCTGGGGTTGGCAGCTGGTGATCGTGGCCGCGGCCGTGTCCCTGCCGCTGGGATTCACCCAGGGCAAGGAGTATGCCGAGCTTGAATGGCCGATCGACATCCTGATCGCGTTGGTCTGGGTTACGTTCGCCGTGGTTTTCTTCGGCACCATCGGTACCCGCAAGGTGCGGCATATCTATGTCGCCAACTGGTTTTTCGGCGCGTTCATCCTTGCGGTGGCTTTACTGCATATCGTCAATAGCGCGGCCGTTCCAGCCGGCATGATGAAGTCGTACTCCGCCTACGCCGGCGTGCAGGATGCAATGGTGCAGTGGTGGTACGGCCACAATGCGGTGGGCTTTTTCCTGACCGCCGGTTTCCTGGGCATGATGTATTACTTCATTCCGAAGCAGGCCGAACGGCCGGTCTACAGCTACCGGCTGTCGATCGTGCACTTCTGGGCACTGATCTTCACCTACATGTGGGCCGGCCCGCACCATCTGCATTACACGGCACTGCCGGACTGGACGCAGTCCGTGGGGATGGTGTTCTCGCTGATCCTGCTGGCGCCGAGCTGGGGCGGCATGATCAACGGCATCATGACGCTCTCGGGTGCCTGGCACAAGCTGCGTGACGATCCGATCCTGCGTTTCCTGATTGTGTCGCTGTCTTTCTACGGCATGAGCACCTTCGAAGGCCCGATGATGTCGATCAAGACCGTCAACGCCTTGTCCCATTACACCGACTGGACCATCGGACACGTGCACTCGGGCGCCTTGGGCTGGGTTGGCCTGGTGACGATGGGCAGCATGTATTACCTGATTCCACGCCTGTTCGGCCGCAAGCAGATGTACAGCGTCAAGGCGATCGAGATCCACTTCTGGACCGCCACCATCGGTATCGTGATCTATATCGCCGCGATGTGGATCGCCGGCGTGATGCAGGGACTGATGTGGCGCGCAGTCAATCCGGATGGCACCCTGACCTACACCTTCGTCGAGTCGGTCAAGGCAACCTATCCGTTCTATTTTCTGCGCCTGATGGGCGGGTTGCTGTATTTCACAGGCATGCTGATCATGTCGTGGAATACCTGGAAGACGGTGACCGCCGGCAAGGCTGTGACCGTGACCATTCCCAACACCGCTGTACACGCTTGAGGAACATCGATCATGGCCAACCAGGACACCAAGACCCCATTGCTCTCGCATGAGCGTATCGAGACCAACAACTTCCTGATGATCGTGCTGATCCTGATCGTGCTCGCCGTCGGCGGTCTGGTCGAGATCGTTCCGCTGTTCTTCCAGAAGTCCACGACCGAGCCGATCAAGGGCGTGGAGCCCTACACGCCCCTGCAGCTGGCCGGTCGCGACGTTTACGTCCGCGAGGGCTGCTACAACTGCCATTCCCAGATGATCCGGCCTTTCCGCGCCGAGACGCTGCGGTATGGCCACTATTCGGTGGCCGGCGAGTCGGTCTATGACCACCCGTTCCAGTGGGGCAGCAAGCGCACAGGCCCGGACCTGGCGCGTGTCGGCGGCAAGTACAACGACGAGTGGCATCGTATCCACCTGAACAACCCGCGCGACCTGGTGCCAGAGTCGAACATGCCAGCCTATCCATGGCTCGAGAAGGGCATGATCGACGGCGCGGCATTGTCCAACCATATGCGCGCCCTGCGCAGGGTCGGTGTACCTTATACCGATGCGCAGATTGCTTCGGCGACCGACGAGGTCAAGGGCAAGACCGAGATGGACGCCACGATCGCCTATCTGCAGATGCTGGGCCTGGCGCTCAAATAAGGCAGGAGAGAAAAATGGATATCAACACCTTGCGCTCCATCACCACGGTGGCTGCATTGGTCGTCTTTCTGGGCATCGTCTGGTGGGCCTGGTCCAAAAGCCGCAAGAGCGATTTCGAGCAGGCTGCCCGGTTGCCGTTCGAACAAGATTGACGAATTGCACAAGGAACGAGCATGAGCGATTTCACCCACGGTTTCTGGTCGCTGTACATTGCCGGAATCACCGTCATCAGTATCCTTGCCTGCCTGCTGCTGCTGTGGTTCAGCGGCAAGGCCAAGGCGATGACGGCGCACGACAACACGACCGGCCATGTCTGGGACGGCGACCTGCGCGAGATGAACAACCCGCTGCCACGGTGGTGGGTATGGTTGTTCATCATCACCGTCGTTTTTTCCCTGGTCTATCTCGCCCTGTATCCGGGGCTGGGAACCTACAAGGGCAGCCTGGACTGGTCGTCGACCGGCCAGCACACAGCGGAGATGGAAAAGGGTGCCGAGCAGGTGGCTCCTCTTTACGCCCGTTTTGCGGCGATGAAGCCCGAAGAGATCGCCCGGGATCCCCAGGCGATGGCCATTGGCGAGCGATTGTTCATGAACAACTGCTCGCAGTGTCACGGTTCCGATGCGCGCGGCAGCAAGGGTTTTCCGAACCTGACCGATGCTGACTGGTTGTATGGTGGGGCTCCCGACAAGATCATCGAGACGCTGAACAACGGACGGATCGGCAACATGCCGGCGCTCGGCGCCGCGCTTGGCACTGCGAACGATGTGAAAAACGTGGCGCAATATGTGCTGAGCCTGTCGGGTGGTCCGCACGACTCGGTTCGCGCTGCATTGGGCAAGTCCAAGTTTGGCGTCTGCGCCGCCTGCCATGGCAATGATGGCAAGGGCAACCCGGCCTTAGGGGCGCCCAACCTGACCGACGACATCTGGTTGCATGGTTATGGCGAGGCCGCCGTGATTTCGATGATCAACAACGGCAAGATGAACCAGATGCCGGCGCAGGCTGACAAGTTCAGCGCTGAGCAGATCCGCGTGCTGGCGGCCTACGTCTGGGGCTTCTCCAACAAGAGCGCCGTTGCCGCCAACTGATCGAGCCAGCAGCGTTCTTGCGTTCATCCAAGCCTGACATGCGCAAAGTCATTCCGATCGTGCCTGCAGCCGCGGTTGTGGCCGACCAGGGCGCGATTGCTGCCGACCCGGAGATGGTGTCGCTGTACGAGGCGCACAGGAAGATCTATCCACGCAGCGTCTCCGGGCTGTTCTCGAACTGGCGCTGGGCCATGGTCTGGCTGACCCAGCTGGTGTTCTATGGCCTGCCGTGGCTGGACTGGGGGCAACGCCAGGCAGTCCTGTTCGACCTCGGCGCCAGACGTTTTTACATCTTCAACCTGGTCTTGTATCCGCAGGACTTCATCTACCTCACCGGACTGCTGGTGATTTCGGCCCTGTCATTGTTCCTGTTCACCGCGGTGGCGGGACGGCTGTGGTGCGGTTATGCCTGTCCGCAGACGGTGTATACCGAGATCTTCCTGTGGATCGAGAAAAAATTCGAAGGCGACCGCTCGGCCCGCATGCGCCGTGATGCCGGGTCGATGTCGGCTGACATGCTGCTGCGCAAGGGCGGCAAGCACCTGGCCTGGCTGGTCGTCGCGTTCTGGACCGGTTTCACCTTTGTCGGCTATTTCACGCCGATCACGGTACTCGGCGGCGAGCTGATGGCGCTGCAGATGACCTCCTGGGAAGTCTTCTGGACCGTCTTCTACGGCTTCGCCACCTATGGCAATGCGGGTTTCATGCGCGAACAGGTGTGCAAGCATATGTGTCCCTACGCGCGTTTCCAGAGCGCGATGTTCGACCGCGACACGCTGATCGTCACCTACGACCAGCAGCGGGGCGAACCGAGGGGGGCGCGCTCGCGCAAGGCCGATCCGGCGACGTTGAATCTGGGCGCCTGCGTGGACTGCACGCTGTGCGTGCAGGTTTGTCCGACCGGCATCGACATCCGCAACGGCTTGCAATACGAGTGCATCGGTTGTGGCGCCTGCGCAGATGTCTGTGACACCGTCATGGACAAGATGGGTTATGCGCGCGGCCTGGTCAAGTATTCGACCGAGAACGCGCTGCAGCAGAACTGGAGCCAGCCGCAGATCCTGCGCCATGTTTTGCGGCCGCGGGTGCTGCTGTATTCCGGCATTCTGCTGGCAATCGTGCTGACCATGGCGGTGAGCCTGGTGATGCGCGCACCGTTCAGGGTCGATGTGGAACGAGACCGCGGTACGCTGGCGCGTATCGTGTCGGGCGGCAAGATCGAGAACGTGTTTCGGCTGCAGGTGATGAATGCGACGGAAACGGACCAGAACTACCGTATCGCCGTCACGGGACTCGAGGGCCTGACACTGGAATCCGACACCCAGTTCAGCGTCGAGTCCACGCAGTCGCGCTGGGTCGCCGTGCGACTGCAACTGCCCTACGAAGGTGCGAAGCCGGGGTCCCATCCGATCCGTTTCGACATCGTCGAACAGAACAGCAACCGGCAGGTCAGTGAAAAATCCGTATTCCTGGTTCCACGTTAAGGAGATCGACCCATGGCTTCATCCGACAACGCCGCTCCCGCCCCCTGGTGGACATTCGGACATGTGTGGCTGGTCATTGCCGGCCCGGCGATCGTCGTCGTGGCCGGATTCGTCACGCTGTATCTGGCGGTGCGTTTCCCCGATCCGGTGATCACCGAAGACTATTACCGCAAAGGGTTGGAGATCAACCAGACACTGGGTAACCCGGCAGCGAGCCTGGCACCGGCAGTGCAGGGGCGCAACCATGCGCAGACCGGCGTGCCCGCGGTACCGGCACCCGACGCGGCAAAGCCTTGAGGCGTCACGATGGACCTGGGAAACAATCTGTGGGCCAAACGTCTGATGTGGGTGGCATGGCCCGCATTCCTGGTTGCCGGCTTGCTGGAAATGCTGGTGTTCGCGATGGTCGATCCCCAGAATCTGCACTGGGCCGGTCAACCGCTGGAGATCTCGCGCGAGGGCATTTACACGCTGGCGTTTTTCGTGTTCTGGGCCTTGACGCTGGTGGCCTGTGGTCTGACAGCGCTGCTGGCGATGTCGCCGCAGGAAGTCAACGAGCCAACCGCGCACGAGTGATGCCGAGCGCGGGCGCGACACGCGCTCGGTCAAGCCGCAGTCGTCATGTCCCAGATCGTCATCAGGTGCTAGTTGCAGACCTGCGGATTGACCAGTTGCCTGAGCGCGTCCGCATTGACGATGCGCACATGCCGCTGCCGGACCTCGACGATACGTTCTTCGACAAACTTGGAAAACGTGCGGCTGACCGTTTCCAGCTTGAGGCCCAGGTAGCTGCCGATCTCCTCGCGCGTCATGCGCAGCACAAGTTCGGACTGCGAGAATCCGCGTGCATGCAGGCGCTGCACCAGGTTCAGCAGGAAGGCGGCCAGGCGCTCCTCGGCGCGCATGCTGCCCAGCAGCAGCATCACGCCGTGCTCGCGCACGATCTCGCGGCTCATGATCTTGTGCACATGGCGCTGCAGACCGTGTATCTCGGTGGACAGTTCTTCAATCCGATCGAAAGGCAGCAGGCAGACATCGGCGTCTTCCAGGGCGACCGCGTCACAGGTGTGGCGATCGTTGACGATGCCGTCCAGGCCGACGACCTCGCCAGCCATCTGGAAGCCGGTGACCTGGTCGCGTCCATCCTCGGACGTGATGCAGGTCTTGAAGAAGCCGGTACGGATCGCGTACAGGCTGGTGAACTTGTCACCGCAGCGAAACAGGCTGCCACCGCGCTTGACCCGGCGCCGGCTCGCCACCAGGCCATCGACCCGGTCGAGCTCTTCCGAGGTCAGCCCCAGGGGCATGCACAGTTCGCGCAGATTGCAGTTTGAGCAGGCAACACGAATGGCGTTTGAACTCAAGGGCATGATCGGCGTAACCGACCTGGCATCGTGCGCGGGGGAGGGGTTGTGCAACATGGTGACTCCTGACATGGATCAATTGTGATGCACAAACAGCGCAGTGACCTTGATACATATCAAGACTCCCCTGTGGGGGGTGAGGCGAGCGAGCCCGGGCGCAGCACACGCGCATCGTTTAAGCTCCGCGCATGCTGAGTTCCCTGGCCTTGACCGGCCTCTTGATGGGCCTTGCCGGCGGGCCACACTGCATAGCGATGTGTGGAGCGGCCTGTGCCGGTATCGGTCGCGCCGCGGCGCCGAGGGGCACACAGGCGATGTGGACATTCCAGTTCGGCCGGTTGATCGGTTATGCGTTGCTCGGTGCTCTGGCAGCGGCCTCGATGCAGGGTCTGGGCTGGTTGACGGTGCAGTCCGCCGCCTTGCGTCCGGTCTGGACGCTGCTGCATGTTGCAGCCATCGTGCTCGGCCTGATGCTGCTGTGGCGGGCCGAACAGCCCGTCTGGCTGGAGCAGGTTGGCAAGGCGATCTGGATTCGCGCCCGGTCCTGGGTTGGGCGTTCCAGCGGCGCCGCTCCGCTGATGCTGGGCACGGTGTGGTCCTTGTTGCCGTGCGGACTGCTGTATTCGGCTGTCATGGTGGCGGCCATGAGCGCCAGCCCGATGGACGGCGCCGTGGTGATGGCGCTATTTGCCGTCGGCACCACCGCCTCGCTGATGGCTGGCCCCTGGTTATGGCTGCGCTTGCGAGGCGCGGGCTCAGGGCAATGGGGTGTGCGGCTGGCTGGACTGGCGCTGGTGCTCAGTTCGTCGTGGGCGGTATGGATGGGCCTGGTCCACGATGCCGCTCCGTGGTGTGTCTCCGCCTGACGGCGTTTTGCGTCAGCCGCAGCGCCTTCACGGCGCCATGCTCCAGTTGATCGATGACAGGTACCACAGGATCAGCGTAGGAATCAATACCGGCAACGCCAGCCCGACAAAGGTGAGGGCGGTGAGCAGAAAGAGCCCCAAGTCATCGACCCAGCTCCGGAACAACTCGACCAGATCGACGTCCCAGAAATTCTGCTCTTGTCTCATGATGGGCCCCCTTGGCGCGCCAACGCGCAAAACTGTCTCAAGGACAAACTATTTACCCATAGTCCGGGTTCGGTGCGCCAACGCATCACCTGCAGGGTTACACGATGTCGATCACGTGCATCGCCAGCGCGCCCTTGTGCCGATCGGCGAAGTAGTGCTCCAGCGTCTCCTTGACGGTACGAAATGCGATCTCGTCCCAGGGAATATCGGCTTGCGTGAACAGCCGCGCTTCCATTGTCTCGTGTCCGGGGTCGAAATGGTCGGCCAGCAACCGGGCGGTGTAGAACAGGTGAACCTGGCCCACCCGTGCCACGTTCAGCACCGAGAAAAGCCCCTCCATCTCGAACAACGCTCCCGCTTCCTCGACGGTTTCACGGGCTGCGCCTTCCGATGTGGTTTCGTTCAGCTCCATGAAGCCGGCCGGAAGCGTCCATTTCCCCTTGCGCGGTTCGATGTTGCGCTTGCACAGCAATACCCGCTCGCCGAGATAGGGCACGGTGCCAACGACGTTCAATGGGTTCTCGTAGTGGATGGTGGCGCACTGCGGGCATACCGCCCTTTCGCGTGTATCTCCGTCGTCCGGCACCCGGTGCACGACCGCGGTGCCGCACTGGCGACAATGCTTGATCTGGCTTCTGAGCACGATGGAGCGTCGCCCGGATCAGGCGATCGTGACCCGGATGCCCTGCAGGCCCTCGACGCTGCCATCCAGCGTGTCGCCCGCGACTACAGCTGCCACGCCCTCGGGCGTGCCGGTGTAGATCAGGTCGCCGGGTTGCAACTCCCAGGCCGCCGACAGGTGCTCGATGGTCTCGGCGATGTTCCAGATCAGCTTGGCAACGCTGCTGTGCTGGCGCTGCTTGCCATTGACGTCCAGGTGGATGGCCGCCTGGGCAATGCCAGGCACCTGTGCTGCCGGTGTGATCGAACCGATCGGCGCCGAGTGGTCGAACGCCTTGCCGATGCACCAGGGCCGGCCCTGTTTCTTCATCTCGCCTTGCAGGTCGCGCCGGGTCATGTCCAGGCCAACTGCATATCCGAAGATATGCTGCTGTGCGTCGACCGCGCGGATATTCTTGCCGCCTGTGCCGATGGCCACCACCAACTCGATCTCGTGGTGCAGGTTACCAGTCAGGCTGGGATAGGGCATGGACGCGGTCTCCCCCGGCGCCGCGATGATCAGTGCGTCGGTCGGTTTGAGGAAGAAGAAGGGTGGCTCCCTCCCGGTAAAGCCCATTTCCTTGGCGTGTTCCTCGTAGTTGCGGCCCACGCAATAAATGCGGTGCACCGGAAACCGGCTGCTCTGGCCGTGTACCGGCACCGAGATCGGCGCGGCCGGCGGAAATACGAAACTCATGCTGTCCTTCGGGTGGTCGGCGGTTGTGGGCGCAAGCGCCGGCAGGAATGAATCGGGCAGGGTCGGTTCAGGGTTATTCGGAGCGGGCGACCAGCGCGAAATGCTCGACCGTCGGGGTACCGGAAAAAAAAGGGCCGACGATGGCACGCCACTGGGCAAATGCCGGCGATTCGCGAAACCCGATGGTGTGGTCTTCCAGCGTATCCCATAAAATCTGCAGGATGTAGCGGTCTGCGCTTTCGATGCCCCGGTTGACTTTGAAGCCGCCAAAGCCCTTGGCCCGGCCGATGACGGTATGGAGGCCGCGCTGGATTGCCGCCTCGAATGCGGCGTTCTGGCCAGGCTGGATACGGATGTCGGCAAGTTCAAGAATCATCAGGTTGGCTCCTCGGACAGGGTTTGCAAGCGCAGCCGTTCAGAATGGCCGTCCGGCTGGGTGGCGAAACGCCGCGGCTCCTCGCCGTGCACCGGGGCCTGATCGGGCCACGGCCAGCCGCCGAAACTGGTGCGCTGGTAGTCGGCAAAGGCCTGCTGTATCTCGGCCTGGGTGTTCATCACGAACGGACCGTACTGTGCAACCGGTTCGGCGATCGGCTGACCTTGCAGCATCAGCATCTGGGCGGGTTGCGCACCATTGACCAGTTCGATGTCGCGATCGCAGCGCAGCTGGACTGCGGCGTGTTGGCCCAGTTGCTGACCCGCGATCGACAACCCCGATCCCTCGAAGAAGTACAGGCAACGATGCGTGCCGGCGCCCGCGGCGGCTGGCAGCGTCCAGCGCGCGCCCGGCGCCATTGCCAGCGTCCAGATCGCGATGTCCGACTGCGGCTGCGAGGCCCACGAGTCGGGTGGTGGAGCCGGTGGTGTCTTGCCATCCGCCCCGCGCAGCTGGCCGGCGATGCAGGTCACCGCGGTCGTTGCGCCAGCGGCGTCGGAAAATACATGGTGGGGCACCTGCTCCGACCAGAACATCTTGAAATGGGGCTTGGCCATCTTGTGGCTGGCCGGCAGGTTGAGCCAGATCTGGAACAACTCGAGCCGATTTGTGCCATCGCGCTTGAGCAGTGGAAACATCTCTGCA
>Ga0105048_10010913_pt1 | contig 14370 bp, 5 predicted proteins | sample MAT05_FD_78382 | JGI IMG/M metagenome (GOLD analysis project Ga0105048, IMG submission 78382) | Freshwater microbial communities from Lake Fryxell liftoff mats and glacier meltwater in Antarctica - MAT-05 | ecosystem: Environmental > Aquatic > Freshwater > Ice > Liftoff microbial mat | place...
GAGGACGTGATCCGGTGGCCGCGCGGGCGTGGTCTGAAACGTCGTCCAACGCACGTGCTTGCCCATGTGGAACACGTGGTCGCCGGGCTTCACGTCCGCGCCGACTTCGGCGATGACCACGTCGGCTTGCGCCGCTGCGTCCTCGTGGACGCGCAACGTGGGGTCATCCGCATCGGGTTCAACCGGCATCCGCGCCGCGGAGTCGCCGGCTTCTTGCAGCGCGGCCAGCCAGCCGGCCGGGTCGGTGTACTTCTGGAGAATTGGTCCGCCGAGTCTCATGGTCAGGTCCATTCAGGGAATGTGAAGATGCTGAGTTCTTGTCCCGCCATCGGCAATTCCAGTGGGCCAGATGGTGCGGGGAATGGCGTGGTATCGGTTACGGGGAGCCGGTCGGTTGTCGGGAAGGTGCCGGGTCGCACGACGAGGCGTGTGCCGGGGCGGGTGGTGGGGAATTCCGCGGTGATGTGTCGCTCGGTGGCGGTGGGGTTGAAAATGGCGACGGTGAGTGAGTCGGCGTGGCGCGCGGCGAGGGTGTTGGTGTCTGTGACGCGGAGTAGTTGCGCGCCGGGACGGAAGGCGTGGGTGAGGGCGGCGAAATAGTAGTAGTAGGGGCGGGGTTCCCAGCCGTGGGGTTTGTCGCGCCAGAGACCAAATTCCATGACGTGGTGTGGTTTCACGAAGGGCAGATAGACGCCGTCGCTGAGGCACCAGAGACAGAGGCCGTCCACGCCGTGGTTGAGCATGGTGAAGATTTTGGCGGTGAAGTCCACGGCGTTGGCGAGGGAGCCGAGGAGGTCTTCGCCATGCGGGCCAACGCCGGGGGAGAGATGGTTGAAATGTTGGCCGGCGGCGTTGGTTTCCCAGATGATGAGTTCGCGGTCGGGACCGACCAGCTCGCGAAAGAGCCGCGTCTCGGCTTCGATGCCGGGGTAGGCGTAGAGCGGCGAGGTGTAGAACGCCGGCCATTCGGGATTGTAGTGGTGGTACGAATACGTCACGTCGAGGTCGCCGAGGTCGCGCACAGCCAGCTTCAGGCGTTCGACGCGCATCGGATGTCCCCAGACGCAATCGGGGGTGGCGAGGCGGATTCGGGGGTACAGCCCGTGGCGTTGGAGGAGGGCGTGGGTCGCCCGGCTCCAGTTCACAAAATCATCCCAGCGTTTGCGGGTGTCGTAGTCCTTGGCAAAGATTTCCCGGGCGAGGGGGGAGTCATGGACGAACTGGCTGTCCGGCTCATTGTACAAGGTCAGCCAGCGCACTGCGCCAACGCCCTCGGTGTCGAGCAACCGGCGAAGGAGGATCATCATCGCTTCGGCCAAGCGGGGTAATTGATCGACCGGCGTGCGCGGTTCGAAGAGGACGAGGTTGACGGCGGTGCCGAGGGATTCTAGCACGCGCAATTGGTGGAGGAGATTTTGGTAGTTGGGGTGGTTCCATTCGTACGTCGTGCCATCAAGAGCCGGATGAAACCAGCGCACGTCCACAAACAGTCGCGCGTTGGCCGGCCGCAGGACGCGCAGCCGGGTTTCCACGAGTGTGAGATCAGCCGGTGTAATGCCAGATTGCGACGCGTCTGGGTGCAGGAAGATGGGGTCGGCTTGGACACCGAAGCCGTGGAAGGGCCGGGCGCGGAGGGGGTCGGCGGTGATGCGGATTGTCATGGGCGCTTCTGTTTGCCGGGGGCGATGTTCAGGGTGATGGATTGGGACTGGTTGCGCTGGCGAGCGTCAGTTTGTGGCGGACGGGCTGCCGTGAGCGAACGTGAGATCGGCAGTCTCGAAGGACAGACTCTCGGGTGTCAGTTGATGGGCGAAGTGGGGCTTCATCGTGGGCGGGTTTGGTGCCGGCACAAACACTACCAAATTGTTGCGAAAAAAAAGAACTTACTTTGAGCCGTGGCTGACGACCTCAGCGTTCCGTGATGCCGAATTTGAAGAAGCCGCGGTCGCCGGTGATGGTTTCGCTGAATTGATGGAGGAAGAGGGGGTTCATCGGGATGCCATCGTTGTCGGGGACGTTCCAGAGAGTCCACGTTGCGAGGTTGGTGGATTTCCAGATGGTGACGCTGTGATTGGCGAGACCCGGCACTTCGATGGTCAGGGTGTTCCCGGTCACGTTCAAGGTCGGTTGCCAACGGTCGTTGCTGTTGGTGGGGTTGGTGCGGGTCAGCCATTCCATCCGGTTGCTGATTCCGTCGCCATCGGGATCGGCGTCGGGTTCGCCCGTAGGCGAGGTGAGGTCGCCAAAGTATAATTGTCGAAACTGTTGGTAGGTGACGAGGCTGGAGGCTTCTTGGTTGATGTAATCGGTGATCAACTGGGTGCCTTCTTCATCCACCGTTTCCGAGGCCAGAGGCGGCATGCGGGTGTAGCCGCCGGTCTCGGCGATGCGGTGTTTGATGATGGAGTGCTCGGAGTCGCCGGGCACGATGAGGCGGTCGTTGACATCGTTCACGCCGCCGAGGGAATAGCCGTAGATCAGGCCGGTTTCGGCGATCGTTTTCTTGAGTCGTCCATCCCAAGAAGGAGGCGCGTTGCCGCTGGCGCCCCGGTGACAGTAAGCGCAATTGACGTCCAGCCACGAGCGGGCGCGCGCTTGCAGGGAGTATTCCACTTGATCCGGGCGAACGTGTTTGGGGAGCGTGGCCGGATTGGCGGGGGGCGCGTCGAGGTAGCCGAGTTGGTCGAGGACGTTCAACAGGTTGCCGCTCACACCCTGCATGGTGCCGGTGCGATTGAGTTGCGCGGTTTGGAAAGAGAGGGAGGTGCCGGCGTCGGGGTTGTGACACGTCATACAGGAGGAACGTGAGGGAAATCGCCATGTCTGGGTGATCGCGGGGGTCAGGGGATTGTTGTCCTGATCAATTGGGAGATCGAGCGATTCGCCGGCGGACTCCACCAGGGTGGCTTCGGTTTGCGGTTGGCCGTCCGTGATGTGATTCCATTTGTAAGTCACACCGTAGGCACCGCCGGCATTTTTTACGAGGAACCGGGTTTCCAGCCGGCGGGCCGAAGCGGGATTGCCGCGGACCAGTTCGATGTCGAAATGTTTCGCCCAGATCATGCCGCTCGGATAGGTCCAAGGATCGGCCGGGGAAAAATGCAGCAGGTCGGCGGTGTTCGGTACGAGGAACCAACGCTGTTTTTTGGCGTAGTCAGACCAGAACCGCAGGTTCACGTCATACGGCACGCCGCCGGGATTGGGAGTGAGCGAGGCGAGATCGGCAAAGAAATTCACATCGGTGAGCGTGGGGGGGAAGTAGCTGATGTCGCCGCCGACTTTGAGCCGATAAATTTTTCCATCGGAGCGGCAGGCGAACAACAGTTCGTCCGTGGCGGGATCGAGGGCAATGGCAGCCAACGCCGTTTTGCCGGCGAGTCGCACGACGTTGGGCGCGCCGGCGGTGCGTTGCAATGCCCAGATATTACCGGACACGAAGTCGGTGCAGATGTATTTCCCGACGAGTTCCGGGTAGGCGACCCCGCGATAGACCAATCCGCCGATGACAGAGAACCCTTGATGGGGGCCGCTCCCGCGGGTGTACGCCCACGTGGGAGCGGTGGGGTTGGTGGCGTTGGCTTCCGCTGCGCCATTGAGGTTTTGACCGGTGCGCACTCCGGGTAAGTCACCTTCGCGCCAGGACCACATGCCGTTTCCACCCGGCGCGAAGAATGTGACTTCTTCGCGCGAGCTTCGGCCCACGTCACCCACTACGATTTCGTCCACGATGCCGTCACCGTTGTTGTCTTCGGGCGAAAACCGCCAAGGATTGCGCAGGCCGGTGACGACGATCTCGGTGCGGACGGCCTGCGGGCCGAGTGCGCGACCATTGAATGTGCCATTCCACGGGCCGCCGAGATTCGTCGCGACGAAGGGATTCGACCGCGGCACTTTGTAGTGCGCCGGGCCGTTGGTGACGCCGGCGCCAGCGAGACGGGGAATGCGCAGGTTGCCGTTGTTCGTTTGGCCGGCCGGTAAAATTCCCGTTTCCGGGTCCACGACCGTTGGGTCGGGGTTCGGATCAAGGTTGGCCGGGTCACTGTCCACATCAATTCGGATGATGCACGACCAGAAATTGCGGTCAATGTGTTGGCTGTTGTTGTGGCCGTCTTCCTGCGTGCCTTCGTCACCAAACGAACAGTAAAGATAGCCATCGGGGCCAAACACGAGTGTACCGATGGAGTGGAAGCCATCGTTGCAGGTTTGATCCACGACGATCAGCTCGGAGGCTGGGTCGAAAAGAATGGGGGAGGTGGAGGTGGCAGTGAAACGGGAGAGCCGGGCATTGCCGTTGGTCGCGTTGTAGCCGACAAAGATGTACGGCTGCAACGGCCATTGGGGGTGAACGGCGATCCCTTTGAGGGCGCGTTCGTTGTTGTCGTTCCAGACCCGTGCGGCGATATCCAGCACGAGGGCCTTGGTCGGGGCGGTGGTGTCGTGAATGGCTTGGATGCGGCCACTCGCTTCGTTGACGAGAATGGCTCTGGTCTGGGGAACCTTCGTGAACTCGGTCGGTTGCGCGAACGTGATGCCCGGGAACGCATCCACCAGTGAAATCGCCGTCGCCGGTGGTGTGGCCGGTAGTTGCGCAAAATCGGAATCGTACCGGGTGTTCGCGACGAAGTTCACCGTCACAGTGGCGGTGGAGGAGAGACCGGGTGTGGTGCCTTGGACGCGATAGGTGAACGTATCGCTGGCGGGCGAGCCGGTGGTGTGTTGGTACTGGACGGCACCGGTTGCTGAGGGTGTGGCGGTGCCAAACGACGGTCCGGTCAAGATTTCCACGGAGGCGGGATCCAAACTGCCACTATCATTTTGTAGGACGAGCACGCGCGCTTTTCGGAGGCGATTCATGGTGAACACGTCGTTCTGGGCTGCCGGGGTGGTGGGAATGGGTAGCGTGATGCCATTACCACCGTTCCAAAGCTGGGCGACCTCGACCGCAGTCAGGGCACGCCGCCAGATACCCACTTCGTCAATGTCACCCCGCCAGGCCCGGTTGAGCAAGGCGGGGTTCTGCCCAATCATGAAGAGCGTCGGCGAGTCGCTGAGGGACTGCACGGCGCTGGTGCCGGCGGGGTTGCCGTCGAGGTACAACGCGCCGCCGGTGGCGGCATGGTGAATGTAAACGATGTGATGCCACTGGCCGTCATTGACGTTCAGACCGCCGCTGCCGACCCCGCCGGGATCGGCTCTGACGTTATTGTTTAGCTCCTCGCGTTGGATCCGGTAGTTGTTGGCGACACCCTTGGCCAACAAGGTTTGATTCGTGGTATCGAATGCCGCAACCCGGAACCAGACGGAAAAGCTGAGATTGTTCCCACTGGCTTCCAAATCCACGGAGTCGGCTGTCTGCGCGTAGCCGTTGCCCCCATTGCCCCGGTAAGCGGCGCCGACTTTGCCATTGGCCGTGTAGCCGGCGTTGGTGCCCTGAAACGTCAGGTTGTTGGCGGTCGTGCTCGCTGTGCCCACCACCCCGTGGGCTTGATCCACCAGGTTGCTTTCAAAATTCCAGTACGCCGTCAACCCGTCGTTGAGGCCGGCGTGCGCGACGCTGGGGAGCGCGAAGAAAACGACCAGACAAAACCACAGCCAACATTTTGGCTGTGACCAAAAAGTTGTACCATTTCCCCCTGCCAACAGGTGGGGACACCGACGGGTTGCGCGCAAGCGATAACCTTTAATCAACTGGCTGATCTATCCGATCAGCGTTGCATCGAGACGCGGTGAGGGAGGACGCAGGATGGAGAAAAACTGTTTCATGTTTATTTCAGTACGACGAATCCAAGTTAAAGTTGAACGACACGAACGTATGCAACCACGAATTCACAGAAGGGCAACTGGGCATACTTGTCGGTCAATTCCTCCTGCAAGTCGAGCACGATTCGTCTGACGTGCTTGGCCGGAAGCCCTTTGTTTTACTTGGCTGAAGCGGGGGGAGCAGTCGGAACCCACTGGCTGTTCACCGTCGCGCCGGCAGCGGCATAGACCGTCAATAAGCCGGTTTCGCCCGCTTTCAGGGGGAGGACGACGACGGTTTTCGCGAGGTTTTTTTGGACATCGGTGAGGATCGGTTGGGTGGCGCCATTGAAATCAATCCGCTCAATGGCGGATCGCGCGGTGACGGTGACCTCCAGTTTGCCTTCCCCTTGGTCCGCTGGTGCGCGGAGTGGCATAAGCGTGATGCTGGGGCCGCCGGTGCCGGTCGTGCCGGCAACAGGCAGAAACTGATCCACAGCCCAATCGCGTCCGACGACCCGGGTGACCGCATTCGAACTGGCCGGCACATCGGCGGGCGGATCTTTGAGAATCGCGACAATCGAAGCTGCGCCAGTCAGCTCAAACGAAATCTTCCACTGGCCGGCACCCGCTGGCTCGACCTTGACCGGTTTGCCGTTGAGATAGACCGCTTGGGGAGCTGCCGCGGCATGCAAGAGGACCGAATCGTACCGGATGATGTCGAGCAACTCCGCGCGTGGTTTGATTTTGAGATAGGCGAACTGGTCGGTGGCGAAACCTTCCTCGACGAAGCCCTCATAGAGGCTCGGCGAGAACTGATTGTTCGAGGAGAAATACGCGGTCGGCCGGCTGAGTTTCGGATTGAGGACATAATAGCGGCTGGGGTTGAGGCCGGCGGGGCCGTTGGCGTTGTAGAGCGGCCAGCCGAAGATGCCGCCGTCCACTTGGGCGTACGGGGTGCCGTGGATGCGACCGTAGATCAGGTTGGTCTTGCCGCCGGCGATCTCGACGAAAGCAGATCCCCACGACGTTTTGAGGTAGCGCACATCTTCGCCTTTGGCGCCTTTGAAGTAGCTGAGGACGTTGCGATCCCAGTCTTCCGGGAACACGGCGCGGAGGCCCTTGTTGACGAAAGTGTGGCTGCGTACGACATCCAGCCAGCGTTCGTTCGCGAGGCCGGTGGTGCGGGCGGCGTCGGCGCTTTGCAGGGCGGCATACGCGAGTTCGCCGCGGCCTTCGGAAATGTTCAGGCCCCAGTGGAAGCGCTCCAAATTTCCGTGCGTAATTTGGGAGTAGTGCGGGAAGGAGAAGAGTGCGCCGTTCGGCCAGTGGAGGGCGTTGCTGATGGGGGAGGGATGGTCAATGCGTTGTTTGCGCATGCTCTCGGCGGTGCCCCAGAGAATGCCGCTGCCGATACCGAGTGAGGCGCCGACGTTATTGACCTCGGTCATGTGCTCGGTACCATGGAGCGAATTCGGACTTTCGGTTTGGGCTTTGTAGAAGTAATCGGCCATGCCCTGCACACTCGTCATGCCGCCGATGGCCAGCCCGCGCGCATCCACCGGGCAATGATACGACTGATCGTGATAAACCGCGTCCGCGCCGTAATCTTGGATGTACTCTTTCACCCAATCCAAGAACCAGCGTTGCCACACCGGCTGACCCAGATGATGTTGGTCAATGTACATCACCGATTTGGCTTCACCCGGCTTTTGGAAGACGGAGATTGTATCGGCCAGTTTGTGAGCGGCCATGGCGGCTTGTTGCCGATCGCCTTCGACCTTGGCGCCCCACATGATCATCGGCTGAAGATAGGCCATCAACTTCGGGCCGCGTTCCTGCCAGTACTTCATGTCCTCTTTGAAATTCTTGTACGGCGTGTTGTTGGCGTGGTTCTGGTCAAAGCCTTCCTCGCGGATTGTGGCGGCGAAGGTGATCGTCCGGTCGAGATTATTGGAGCCGAAGTACGTATCCAACAAACCCACCCACATCTTGCCGGCGTTGACGCCGCCGTTGACGAAGCTGATCTGATTCGCCCAGTCGGGACGGGGGGCAATCTTCACGTTTTTCAACCGCCAATCGCGGAACCGGGCGACGGCCTGGCTCCAGCCTTTCTCAAACGCTTGAAACCGCCACGTGATCGTGCCGGCTTCTTTCAACTTGTCGAAGGGCGGAATATTGAACGCGGTCAGCGAAAAACTGATCCCCTCGGGGTTGATGAGGTAATGCAGATACTTGTAGTGCTTCAATTCCGCGTCCTGACACCAAACCGCCACCGCGCCTTGCTTGTACCCGTTGAACGCGAGGAAACCATAATCCCAATAACCGCCCCACTGATTGACCCACAGCATCGGCTGCATATTGCGGTCGAGCCGGACGCCGTCGAAGATCGGAGCTTCCGCCGTGATGGCCGGCCCGAGCGGCGCGATGGCCAACGAACTCGAATACACCCCGGCGCGCGGACTCTTGGCGATCGGCGTCACCAGCAGATCGCCGGTTTCGGTATCCACGGTCACTTCGAGAGTCAGCGTTTCGTCGGGATAAGATTTCGAGCCATCGGTCAAGCCGGTATAAACGATCGTCGCGGAGCGGTCACCTTTGAGGGTAACGGCGCACTTGCTCGCTGCCGACGGCGCATGATGGCTGGGCCAGGTGGATTGGGCGGGATGTTCCCACCACGGCCACTTGTAGAGGTTGAAAGCTGACTCGCGTTCCGCGTCGGTCGTCTGGGTGCCCAGACCGCCGGGAAGATGGGGGATGACCTTGTTGAGATCAGCGTAGCGATCCAAATACTCCTCGTCGGTGAGCTTGTTGAGAAAGCCGGTGATGACGCCGGCGTGGATCACGGCGCGGAAGCGGTCGGTTTCGACGATGATGCCGGTAGGGGTTGGCTCCAAACGGGGAGCCGCCAAGGCCGTTGCTGGTATGAGGCTGTGCAGGAAACAAGTAGTGAGCAGAAACAGGGTAACGGTTTTTTTCATAACGATACCGGGAAGTGGATTGATTTGCCGCGTGACCGTGTTATATGGTTTTTATTTGGGTCTGCAAGTCTCAAAATACGAATTAGATTTTTGATTACAGAGGAACCGTGGTCTGACAGGATGTGCGAGTCTTTTGGATGAGATGTAGGATTGCGACTGGTTGACGCATATACATATCAGTGGTGTGGTGGTTGCGAGTGCTTATGGGTTATTAGTATCGAATACTTTGGGGTGGGTGGGTGTCCAAATAGCAGCCGATTTCATGAGAGCAATTTTCATCAGTCTCGTCGCTGGTGTCTTAGGGTGGGCCGGGTTGGCCGTCCACGGGCAAGAGGTGACGATTGCCGCAGACGAGTTCAACCGGCTGGACACGTTTGAAGCGCATTTGTTGTCGAAGGCGGATCGCGCTTTCGCTGCGAGGGACTATCGTTCAGCGGCGCCCGGGTATGACGCGTTCTTGTTGGAGTATCCCAAGTCGCAGGCGACGGCATACGCGATTTTGCGGAAGGGCCGCAGTCTGGAACTTGATCTGAAACGGTTCGATGCCATCAAGACGTACGCCGAAGTGCTCGATTATTTTCCCAACGCCGTGAACTACGCGGCGGCGGCGTTGTTCCACCAAGGGACCTGTCACTGGGCGAACGGGGACATCGAGCCGGCGATCAAGGCGTGGGTGGAGATGGTGCGCGATGAGGATTATCAGCATCACTTCTTGGCGGCCGGGGCGTTGATGCGGTTGGGGGAGAACTTTTTCAAGCAAGGCAAGCCGGCGGAAGGGGTGAAATATTACGAGCAGGCGGCGCTCGAATTTCGGCGCAAGAATTCCGCAGTGGCCAACGCGGCCATTGCCCGGGTGGTGTGGTATTACGTGCGGCAACTGCCGGATCAAGAGAAGCTCTGGGCGTTTTATGAAAAAGCCGAGACGTTTGAGGGTTCGCCCGGCAAGCCCTCCGAGCAGAATTACTGGGGCCGGGTGCGCGGGGCCATCAGCTCTCACGGTTCGTTCCCCGACACGGAGAAAGACGCGCGGGACAAGTATTACCGCTACTGGTCGGGCATGATGGAGGGAAAGTTTCTCGATTGGGATGATTTTCAAATTGATCTGGCCGGGTACCGCCGGGCGTATGAAAACGATCAGGCGAAGTGGGTGGAGCGGATGGATCAGCAGTTCAAACGGTTGGAGAAAGCAGAAGATTATAATCGGGTCTTGCGGTGGTTGAGCTTCTTCGCGGAAATCAAACCGAAGGCGCAGGAATACTACGGCAAACTGGACTTCGCCAAGATGACGGCGCCGCAGATTCAGCAGTTGATGCAAATTTTGTTTGAGCAGGTGCGGGATGTGGGCATGGCCAAAAATGCGTTCACGAAGTTGCCGCTCGGAAAAATGTCCGACGGTGAAAAGGTCAACCTCGCCCGGTATTTCTGGTCGCGGGACGAGAGTCTGGTGGAACTGGTCTGTCAGTACATCTCCGACAAGGAACTCGGGCGGATGGAGTTGTTGCGCTGCTATCATGCGCGACGGAATCTGGCCAAGGGGCTGCCGCTGGCCAACGAGATGGCCGGCATCCCGGCTCGATCCAAGGAAGCGTATTGGATGAAGGCGGAGATGTTGCAGTCGGCCAGCAGGTTTGAGGAAGCCATCGTCGCGTACCAAGCCGTGGATAATCCGCCCCAGAATTTGTGGCGGATCGTGGAATGTTATTTGGCGGCGAAAAAATCCGATCAAGCGTTAGCCCAGTTGCGCGAGATCGAAAACTTTTTCCAAGACCAAGCTCCCGAAGCCGCGATGCGGATTGCCAACGTGTACAGTGACCGGGGCGACCGCACGCAGCAGGTGGCGACGTTGCGGGGCGTCATGAAGAAATATCCGAAAAGTGCCCAATCCAGCGCGGCGCACTTGGCGTTGGCACGATTGGGCGTGTTGCGAATTCATGGAGGCGTCGATGCAGAATAAGCGATGGTATCTGGCGGTCATGGTGTTGGTGCTGGTGGCGACGTTGCCCGGCTCCGCGCAAACCACGCGCGAGGCGCGCACCCGGTCCGGTGCCGGCTTGAGCGAAGGCGATTTGGAAGCCAAGCGTCTACTCGATCGCGCGCAGGATTTGTTATTGGCGCAGGAAGCCGACCGCGGCGTGAAGATGCTCGAAACCGTCATCGAGCAATACCCCAAGAGCCGCATCCGGTTTCAAGCGTACCTCGTGCTCGGCAAACATTATATCGCCGTGCGCGACCAACCGCGCGCCATCAACTATCTCACCAATCTCCGTGCGCTCGACCAGCCGGACGAAGAGTTGAGCAGTGCCGACCGCGAATTGTATTTGGAGGGCTTGTATCTGATCGGCGTGGCCTACTTCCAGACGCGCCAGTTCGGCCAAGCCTTTCCGATCTTGCGCAAGATCACCACGGATTTCCCGAATTCCGTCTGGGCGAATCAAGCGTATTACTACATCGGCCTCTGCCATTTCGCGCAGGCCAACTGGGGAAAAGCCATCGAAGCCCTCTCGATGGTGGGCACATTTGTGGATCCGGACAGCCCGACGGTGCAATATGTCGAAGCGGGCCGGCGCTTCTATGTCAAAGTCACGGATGCGGATTTGCCGGTCTTGGTGGGCGCAGGTCAGAAGGTCAGCGTGACGCTCAGCACCGTGCGCGGCGACCGGGAGACGGTCGATTGCGCCCCGCTCGGCGGTGCCGGCGCGGTCTTCATCAGCTCCATGCCCACCGCCGTCGCGCCGCCCAAGCCGGGTGACAACACGTTACAGGTGGTCGGGGGCGACGTCATCACCGTGCGGTATGTGGATGCGAATGACCAGTCCGGGGCGCGGAGTATCCCGCGGGAGTCCAAGGTGAAAGTTGTTTCGACCGGGGCGATCACGTTCACGCTGGGCGATTTCGAGACCCAAGCGCATGCGGCGTTTCTCGATCAACCGTTGTTCGTCTTGTTGCAGGATGTGGACTTGGATGTTTCCGACGCCGCTGACACCGCGACGGTCACGGTGGTGGCGCGGCACAAGGACGATGGCGACGAGGCGGAATCGGTTGCCGTCAAGGGCGTGGATTTGCAGAAGCTCCTGCAGACGGAAGAACAAAAATACAAGATCCGCGATCAAGTGACACTGAAACTGACCGAACTCGGTGCCGCGCCGGTGCACACCGGCCAGTTCGGCGGCAGTCTGCGCATTGAAGTGGCGCAATCCGACGCCAATCCCAACCAGACCGACGATGTGTTGTCCTGCGCGCTCACCGATGAAATCATCGTCATCTATGCGGACGAGCTGCACATCGAAGGCGAAACGCCCCGCGAAGTCCAAGCCAAGCTCCGCGTGTCCGGCGAGATTGATAATCGCCCCCGCGCGTCGCAGGACGTGGTGTTCGACCCCATCATTCGTTCCCGCAAGAATCTCGTGGAAGGCACCGCGTTCCTCGAACTCGGTCGCATTTTCAAGAGCATGGGTTTGATCAAGGGCGCGAAGGAAAAAACTATCGAAGGTTTGGAGCGTGTCGACTTCATCATCCGCAGCCGGGCACCGATTCCCACCGATTTGCGTCAGGCCGCTTTCAAGCTGAAATGGGAATTGCATCTCGTGGCGGACGACTACGGCAGCGCCATGGCCACCTGCAATCTCTTTAACCGGCTCTATCCGGATTCGCCATTTGCGGATCAGGCATTGATGGGCATCGCCATGGTGCGAATGGAAAACAAGGAATACACAGAAGCGATTACCGTGTTTAATCAAATCCTCGCGTTGCCCAAATCCACCGTCAAAGCCGAAGCCCAATTCCGCATCGCCGAGGCGGTGGAGCGATCCAACTCGCGCCGCGACGCAGCCATTCCGTATTACAAACAGGTTGCCGAGCGTTTCCCCAACAGCTCGTTTGCGGGAGCCGCGCTGGCGAAGCTGGTGGATTACCACGTCGAAACCAAGGATTACGCGCAAGCCAATGACTTGCTCGAACAAATCTTCCAAGACTATCCCGATGCCACGTTCCTCGACGCCATGCTGCTGAAGTGGGTGCTCGTCGCGTATCGCTCGGGAGATTTGCCGAAAGCCCACGACAAATGCGCCAAACTGCTTTTCGAATACCCTGAAAGCTCGTTTGCCGAGAAAGCGAAACAGATCATGCCCCAAATCGAAGCCCGCCTGAAGAAGGGAGCCACCAACTAATGTCACCTCTCCGCCTGATTCTCTCCCTCGTCCTCCTCGGCACCATCCCGGTCTTCGCGGCCCCGCCGGCTGCCGAACAGGAACAAGCGTTCACCGCCCTCGTCGAGCGTGTGCAAAAAAATCCCGGCCTGGTCGCGCCCGAAGACGTGGTGCGGATGCTCCAATTGAGCCATCAACTTAACCGGCCCTATGCCGCCTCGCTCGCGATCCGGGTCTATCTTGCGCAAACACCCAACGTCGCCCCGGCGCTGCTGCGGCTCGCTGCCGAAAACGCCGAGCTTGCCGGTGATCTGCGCGCCGCCGCCGCCCGCTACCGGCAATACCTGCGCGCGGCACCGAGTGGACCGGAGGCCTCCGAAGCCGCCGGCCGCTTCTATCGAATCCAAATTGATTTCCTCGGCGCCGGCGATGACGCCTACCGGTTCATGAGCGAGTTTGGCGAGCCGTTGCGGCAATCCCTCGCGGCCCGGCGCTATGATCATTGGTACCTCACGACGGCGCGCGAACGCAAAGACGTGCCGGCGGTCGCCCGTTGGCTCGCCACGGTTTTCAGCGACAAACTGCCGCTCGAGATCGAACGGCGCTGGTATTGGGAACATCTGGAATGGCTCCTCAGCGAAATCAACCTGGCCCTGCCGGAGCACTACGAAGCCTTGCCCCACTGTCGCCGGCTCGGCCCGCTGATTCGAAACAGTCCGCGCCTGATGGCGAAGTTCCAGTTCTACACCGCCCATCTCGCCTTCAAAGCCGGCGCCGCCGGTAAAGAAGCCGCAGCGCTCGAGAAAGATTTCGCGGCGGTCGCCGCCGCCGGTCGCGCGTATCTGGATGCCGTGCCCACGCTCGAAACAGCGCGTGACATCTTCGCGGTGCTCTCCGGCGGATTCCAACGGTACAACGATGCCGAAGCCAATCGTCAACTCGCCCCCAAACGCGACCTGTACGTCTATGCCTTCGGCAAACTCGCCGATGCCGACCGCGAACAATTCATGCAAGACCGCTGGGCCAGCCCGGCGCAGTGGATCGAACTCGGCAGCCAGAACGCAGTTTTGTTCCGTCGCGCGCCCGGCACCGTCACCTTGTCGTTCATCACCCAGACCAACGACCTCGCGGTGTTTCAGAAACAGACCGAGTTTCTCCAAGGCGTCCGTGCCGACCGCGCCGCCGTCATCAACTCCCTCGCCGTCGGTGGCGACCTGTGGGGCAGCGTCCAACATCTGATCCAAAAGGAAACATGGCATCTGCCGTTCACCGCGCCCACGACATTGCTGGCGCAACAAATCTGGCCGGTCTTTGCCGGCTTCCCTCGCGCGGACGCCCAGAAATTACCCGCTGACTACTTCCCCAAACTCATGGCGCGCTACGGCGCGGAACTCGTGGCCAAATCGCCCATTGCCCTCTTTCATCCTGACGCCGCGCGGGATTATCTCCTGAACGCCTGGCGCACCGGCGACAAACCGCAACTGCCCACCCACCTCCGCGCCCTC
>Ga0105048_10010922_pt1 | contig 14364 bp, 10 predicted proteins | sample MAT05_FD_78382 | JGI IMG/M metagenome (GOLD analysis project Ga0105048, IMG submission 78382) | Freshwater microbial communities from Lake Fryxell liftoff mats and glacier meltwater in Antarctica - MAT-05 | ecosystem: Environmental > Aquatic > Freshwater > Ice > Liftoff microbial mat | place...
CTCGCCACCCCTGCCTGCCTGGTCGAGCAACCGAGCGCGGCGCTCGAGCAAGCGTGCGCGCTGGCTGCGAGCGTCGCGCTCCAGCGCGGGATGGTCTGGCAGCGAAGCAAGCGCGGCGATGAGTACCCGATCGGCTTCGTCACGCTTCCCGGCACGTAGCAGGCACTCCGCGCGCCATCCCGACACTTCAGCGGACATGAGCTGTTGGCCCAAGTTGGCGAGCAAGCTGCCGGCCGCCTGGTATAGCGCAGCAGCATCCTCAAAAGCGCCGAGCCGAAGACCCGTGTTGGCAAGGCCGGTCGATAGCTGCGCGACCCAGCCGGTGGCGACGGTCTCGTTCTCGCTGACGAGCAACCCGCTCTCGTACGCACGTGTGGCTTCGTCGAAGCGTTGGGCGTGGTAGAGGGTATTCCCGCGCACGTAGGCGACGTAAGCGCGATCATCACCCGTCTGTGCATGCGGCTCGGCTCGGCTCACGAGGCCGAGCGCCTTGTCCGTCTCGGCATGGGCGGACGCCATGCTCGCCAAGCCCAGCAGGCCGACCAACTGCTCCTTGCTAGACCGCCCGCTGCCACTCGCGGCGTCACTCAGGATGCTCTCCGTGGACGAACTATCGAGCGTGAACGATGTCGCCGCAAAGCCGCTCGGGAACTGCGCCGGAGCGCCGCGAAGGTGCCCGCGAATGGGCTGTTCTGGATCTTCGAGCAACACCAACTTCACCCGAGCGCTCGCCATGACGGGCGCCAATGCATCGACCCACTGCGCGAGGAACTGTGGTGTCACGGACGGCTGCGCGTCGACCGATACCACAAGCGTCTCCATGCGCTCCGCCGCAGCATGCTGCTCGAGGCAAAGTGAAAGTGCGTCAACGCTCTCATGAAGCTCCGCCTGCCCTGCCCCTGGCCAAGCGCCCGCGCCGAACCGCTCGCGCAGCGACGTTGCAAATGCCTGCTCGAAACGAACGCGGCCACAATAAGGAGCCTTGATGTGAATTGTCGACCCTTGCGGCAGGCTCGCGAGCATCAGCTCGGCATTGGATGCGCCATTGGCGACCAGCACCCTGAGACTGTCCGAGCGTACAAAGTCCCGAAAGCGCGCCGCCGCGTCGCCATCGATCGATAGAAATGGACCAACGCCAGCTCGCGGCAGCTGAGCTGCGTCGGCCGGAAAGAAGGGCTCCTTGCATGCATCCACAACAATCAAGCGCACGCGCGGGGAGGCGAGGAGCTTACCGAAGCGACGCAACGCATGCAGCACGCCTGGCGGGAGCTCGTCGTCGGCGTAGGTGACCACCACCAGCGTGCGAGCCAGCATCTGCGAGCGTTCAGCGAGCCGCTCGAGCCAGCCAACGAACGCGGCTTCGGGTGCAATCGTCGTGTCGAGCTTCGCGCGCGGCGGCACCGCGAGCTCCAGCTCTGCAGGCACATCCCCCATCTCGTGTAGCCGCACCAGTTCGGGCTCGAAGTCGGAGAAGCCCTCGTCGATCTCGCGCGCCCACGCAGCGAAGTAAGCCTCTGGCGTAGGCTCGTCATCCGCCGGATGCGCGAACATCGCAAAGCTGGCTTCGTCGTCCTGCATGCGAGCGACGACACGCATCGCAAGCTCGACGTTCTCGGGCGCGACGCGCACGCTGAGCACCATTGCCGGGCGCTGGCTAGGCGGCCCGGGTTTGCGCCCGGGCAGGAAGGTTTCGAGGGCCGCGACGAGGGCGTCTGAGGGTGAGGGCATGGTCGTGCTAGCGGCTGAAGGTGGAGGGCGGCGACATGATCATCTGAACGGGCATCCCGCCCCTGTCGTCACCTCTGATCTGCTGCGCATGGGCGTCGCCGCGGTGGGTGCCGTCCGGCGGATCGTCCACCAAGACTGGCTGGGGCAAGTCGATTACCAGCTGTTCCCTCGTTGCGGTCGAGTCGGAGCACAGGCGCACAGCGTCGGTGCCGTCAACACGCTCCTCCCTGGGCAATCTGTCGGAGGGCCACGAGACGTCCGCGACCAGCCACAGCCGAGACGTCGCTCGGTAGCGAGGATGCCAGTACGACTGGCCGCTCAGATCATACAAGGTGCCACCATATTCGCGGACCGGCGCGTGGAGCTCGACGGTGAAGGAGTACCGCTGTCCAGCGGCTATCTTGGTGAGCGCCGGGAACTCCCACATGAAGGGTGACGGAGAGGGGACGATCGCGTCCCCGAACAGCATCAGGAGGTCACCGGACTGAAGCAGCCACGTTCCATTTGGTCCCTCCGCGTAGGCCTCCTGCTTGACGCGGTTGCAGTGCGGTTGGGGCGGACGATTGGCCAGGTAGCAGGGGCGGTCGGTCGGGTTGGTGACCTCGCACCAGACAGAAAGGCGCTGCGGCGTCACCGCAACCCTCGCTTGAAGACGGTTCGTTTGTTGTCGAAAATTCATTGGCAATCACCCAGCTCAATAGGTCGGAATCGACTGCATTTCAGCCGGTAGCCTTCCTTCGCGAATCATCTGCGCGTGGGCGTCGCCTCGCAGCGTACCATCCGCCGAGTCCTCGACGAGCAAGGGTGACGGCAGATCGATAACCAGCTGCTCTCGGGCGTAGGTCGACCCAGACAACAGCCTCACGGCATCGCTGCCATCGACTGCCTCTTCACGAATGGCCTCGGTCGGCCACGCCAGCTCGGCGACCAGCCAAAGGCGCGAGGTAGCTCGGGAACGAGCTGGCGGCAGATAGACTGCCGGGCGTGCGTCGCTGCCGCACCCGGCAAATTCGCGAATCGGTGCATGCAGGTCGATCAAGAACGAGTAGACCTGCCCTGCGAGAATTCTGGTGCTTGCTGCCGCCTCCCAGCGAAATGGCGACGGCGTGGTCATGATTGCATCGCCCACGAGCATGAGAAGCTCGCCGGACTGAATCAACCACGTGCCGTTTGCCCCGGGAGCGTAGGCGTCCTGCACAAAGCTGTCGCAGTGCGCGTCGGGCGGCCGATTGGCTAGGTAGCACGGGCGGTCGCTCGAGTTGGTAAACTCGCACGACAATGAGAAGCGTTCTGGCGTGACGATTGCTCTTGCGTGCAGCATGCTATTTCCCATTTCGGAGCAGCGAGGCGAGGTGAGAGTCTCTTTCCGGTACCGGATTCCAGTAGCGGTCCCGAATCGGTCTGCCCTTTTCCGCCTGGTAAAGATTCTGCCAAGCGACAGCTCCTTTCTCCTCCGGGTTCTTCCACCGTTGATACTCGGCGGAGTTGTCATAGAGGCCATCGCGCAAACTGCCTCGGCCCATGTTGTTGACATGTGAAAGCTCGTGCATGAGTACCTCGTCCGAGGTGTTCGAGCCCAGCTTGTCTCCTGCGGAGTACTCGATTCGACCACCCGAAGGCTTGGTTCGCCCGAAGTCGGTCAGGTCGAGCGACTTTGCGCAAGCGCGGGAACCGGGGTGGATCTTCAGCTGCTGCCCATGCTGCATGACCTCATTCATGAGCGAGCGACCAGATCGGGTGCCCGCAAGCTTCTTCAAATCGGCGATCACTGCCTTCTTGAACCCGAGCGAGCCCATGATCTCCACTCGAGCCAGAAAGCGAGCGAGAGCCTTCTGCTCGACGGTGACGGCAACTTTGCCGAGACGCTTGAATAGAGGCTTCGCAGCACGAGCGCCCTTCTTCGCAGCTTTGCCAAGCTGCTTCATAACGGGCTTCATCGCAAGGCCAATGGCAGCCTGGGTCAGCGACGGCATCGGCATGCCGCCGATCTTCACGTCCGCTGAGCCGTTGGTGACGTAGCCCTTGGCGACGCCAATCATCGGCGGGTCGAACAATATACAATGGTCGGTGATGTCCGAGCTTCGCGCGGCGCGGGCCGATTCGATCCAGACCGTCGCAGAGCCGAAGAAGATCTCGTTCATCGGCATGTAGCCGCCGCACCAGGCTGAGAGGCCGAAGTCACCGCAGCGCATCGCCACCTGGTTGTTGATGGTGACTTTTCCGGCACCCGACACGTACGGAATGTAAAGCAGCGGTCCGATAGACGGCAGTGGCACACCCATCGTAGGCTTGTGCATATGCCCGTGCGGCATGCCAAAATGAAGGTCGAAGTAGCGCGCCGCAGGCTGCCCCGGGTAAGGCACGCTCGCAAACAGGGCGCTGATCTCCTTCTCGCGCTCGATCATCCAACCAATGCCGCGCGCCGCGTTTTGCAGTAGGCCAGGGGCATCCTTTCCCTTGCCAGCAGCGCCAGGCGCGGTTTCGTTCTCGCTCGCGGCGACCTTCTGAGCAAGATTGCTCGAAACGCGGCTGGCAGATGCGCTGAAGGCGGCGCTCATGACGGTTTCTTCGGAGCGGGCATCGGCAACGTCGTGTCCGGATCGAAACCGGCTGCGACGGGTGGCGCCTGAAACGGCAAGGCGCCGCCTGTGTTGAGCCTGGGATCCGCGATCATGGTCGAATCAGGGTCGTTGACGGGCCGGACCGGCGGCGCGGCCACCGCAGCAGGCGGGGGCGGCTTCGGCGCTTCCCCCTGACGAAACGGCAGCACCACGTTCGGCAAGTAGGCCCGCATCATCACCGTCTCGTCCGGATTCGCGGGCGCACTCGGTGATGGCGCAGCCGCCGTGTCTACCTTGCGGCCATAGGTCGCTCGCACGTCATCGAACGACGGGTTCTGCTCAGCGAGCTTCGCTTTGGCGAGCCCGAGCTCGGCCGCGAATCGGGAGCTGGGCTCTGCGTTGCCGCTTCGCATGGCGACAGTGATTACGCCCAGGTGCTCCCGCTGCGCGCGGCTGAATTGTGCGTCACTGACACCAAGCGCTTCCAGCACGTCTGCGGGGCGCTCTTTGGCGAAGTGCGCAAGGTACGCCGTCACCCACGCGAAGCGCTCCATCGTCATGTTCGCGGCGGTATCTGTTGAAGTGCTCATGTCGTTCAATTGATGGCGACGATGGCACCCGTGATGTTCACCATGGCGCTGCCCGCGACGTTGACGATGGGTGCCTCCACTTGCACCAGCCCTTGGCCGGCAAGAATCACCTTTGGCGCCATGATCGTGACGCTACCGCCGGCGCCAACCTCGATCGTAGCGCCAGCCCCAATCGTGACGGCAAGGCCATCGACAACGGTGTGGCCTCCAGAGATCAACGACGCAACAGCACCTGCAACGACCGCAGCGGTCGGCGCACTCATCGTCGCTTGGAGGCCCCCCTCAAGGACCACGGTCGGTGCCTTTCCCGAAATGACTCCCACACCCTCCATCGCGATGACGGGAGCCTTCATGTCGATCGAGCTCGAACCGTTGACAACGATGCCTGTTCCTTGAACGCCGATTGGTCCTGACTTCACAGCCAGAATCGCGCTGCTGATCGTCTGGTGGGTCGCGACGGCAATGGACTGGCTCGCCCCAATCGTCACATTCTGTGACATGCCGATATTGACCGACTGGAGTCCCGAGATGTCGATCGTCTCGGAGCCGTCGACCTTGTGCGTGTGAAAGCCCTTCACGTAGTCGCTGGAGTTGCCGTAGACCGACTCGGAGGCGTTCTCGCCCACCGTTTTCGTTGCGTGGCGGTTCACGTGCTCGTTCATGTCGAGCTGGGCCGACAGCTCCAGCAGCTCTTGACCGGCGAGGTCTTCCATCATGATGTGGTTGGCGCCCTCGGCGTTCGGCGTCGACCGGCTCTTCCAGATCGAGCGCGTCTTTTCGGCTGGTAGATTGAGCGGAGCAGGCGCGACCTTGTTGTGCACGCGGCCAATGATTAGCGGCTCGTCGGGGTCGCCGTCCAGGTAGCTCACGACCACCTCATCGCCAATACGCGGGACCGTCATCAATCCGTAGCCAGGACCCGCCCACGCCTGTGAGACGCGAATGCGTCGCGTCGGCGCACCGTGCCGGATGCCGCGCCTGTCCCAGTGGAAGACGACCTTGACGCGCCCTTGATCGTCGACGTCGATCTCTTCGCCTTGCTCGCCGACTACAAAGGCCGTTTGGGTGCTCCAGATGCGCGGCTTTGCGAGGCGAGCGGGACGGAACGGGGCGCTCGCCTTGGAGACAGTCAGGCGGCTTTCTGTTCGTCGTGAGTCTTCAACTTGCGTAACGCGGGTGTCGCTCGAGAGCACCACCAGCGCCTCGTGAAGCTCAGCACGCGGAGCATCGTCGATGGTCAGCTCAGCTCCCGCTGGCAACGCGAAGCTGGCCAGCACCTGCGCAGTAGAGGCTCTGGTCCGTAGCTCTTCGAGGATGCGCTTCGCCAACGACTTCGGGTTGCCTTCCGCTTTCGCGTCTCCGATCTCGACCTCGAACAACTCGAGCGCATGCTCTGGTTTCCGTGGCGCATCGGCGAGCAACTGCGCGGAAAGATCGAGCTCCGGGCGCTCGTAGTCGTAGTCGCGCAGCGTCACCTTGCCGGGACGAATGCGCGCGGACGCGTGTGCAAAGTGAACGTGCGGCTCACCCTCTATGCGGCCCTCGAGCGGTCGATACGGAACCCTGGCCTGCGGCGTCGCTGCCGACGCCAGGTCGTCGAAGAACACCGGTGAGCTCGCCTGCTCGTGATCGAAGAAGAAGCCGACGCCAACTTCGGCCAGCAGCCGCTGCATGAAGCCGAGGTCGCGCTCTCCGTACTGCACTGTGTATTCGCGGGAATCGTAGGACCCCAGCTTGAGGATGGGCGGCTGGCCTGCGCTGGCAGCCACCGCTTGCGCAATCTCGACCAGGCTCTTGTTCTGCGTGATGTGGTGGCCAGTGCGGTACGCGAGCAGCGCGAGCGGCGGGACGACCCTCACGAAGTAGTGCGAGCGGCCTTCGGGATCGAACGTCTTCTGTTCGATCTCCTCGACGACGCCCAACACCCGCGGCAGAAAAGGCTCGTCGTGAAACTGTGCAAGCGCAGGTGCGCCCAGCAGCGGCTCGAAGTCGAGCGCGGCGTCCTCGAACAGCACCTCGAGCTCCAGCGAGAACGGCTTCGAAAGCTCGTCTCGGTAGTGGTAGGCGACAACCAGCAGAGGGTGTTCGTGTCCCTCGATGGCGAACGTCACATTGAGCATGTCATTCCCTCAGCAGTTGATCAGAACGTTCTTGCCGTTGATCGAAAGGTCGTCGCGCGACGATGCGCGCAGCTCGCCAGCGTCGGCGGTTACGTCGACGTCCCGGCCAGTGATCGAGGTCGGCCCGAGCGAAGCAACGCGCCTGCGGCCATGCACGAGCTCGTCCAGATTGCCGCCGACCTTGAGAGTTGCGTTGCCCCTCACCTCGGTTGTCAGCTCTTCGCAGCGCAGCGCGATCTTCTGGGCATCGAACGCCAGCGACATGGCCCGAACCTCGAGCACGGGGCCCGCTGCCTCGAAACGAATCGCAACCTCCATCACGCCGTCGGGCGATCGAATCTGGACCCGCTCACCGAGAGCGGTGGTCTCTGCGAGCACGGTTCTGCCTGAGGGAAGGGAGAGGCGGCTCGGGGAGGGCTCGAAGCCGTCGAGCAACGGCTCTGGCTGCGCTTTGCCGTTGTCACACGCAGCCTCGGGTTGCGGATCTTGCGCGGTCGGGAGCATCTAATGTCTTTCTCCGTTCGAGCCCACGAAAGTGGACAACAAAAGTGACGGCGACCCGAAAAACCTCCGGAAGCCGGTGGAATGATGGAGTCGAAACGTCCCCCCAAAAGGCTGTCTCCATGTCTGGCCCCCGGACGGAGCAACTCTTAACACGAGTCGCGGCTTGGCTACGCCCTCGCGGCCCTGCGCGGGCACCTAAGCTCGGAGTCGCCACGATGTTGAGCGACCCAGAGACCCAATCCGCGACGAGCACCCGCGGGCGTGCGCCTGAGCGTCGCTGCACCATCGCTCGGTGCGCGCGACCGAGCCGTTGTGCTTCAGTGTCAGGCTCGAATCTCGGGGACCAGGGTCGCGCTGAAGCCGTCGATCGACTCGAGAGGCTCGCGCGGCCGCGGAATTTTGGCCTCCATGGGGCCGTCGCCATCGAGCCAGTCGGCGATGAAGCTTCGCGCTTCGCTGTCGAGCGAGTCGAGGTTGCCGTGCGTCGCCAGCATCGATGGCAGAGGCTCCGTGCCGGCGCGGACGAGCGCCGTGCGGTTGTCGATCATCCAACAGACCTCGAAGACGACGCCGCGCTTCGGTCCCCGCGATGACGTCTGTTGCCAGTAGGGGCCGAACTTGCACGGGGGCGTGCGGAGGGTCCCGGTCTGACACCCGGTTTGCAGCGTGCCCTGCGTGGGCGTGGTCAGGTGCACACCGAGATTGGCCAGCCCAATCGGGCCGTCGAGCAAGCGCTCCACCAGGCCCGGCTTGCTGACCTTGAAGTAGTCGAAACGTAGTCGGAGCGCGCCGCCTTGCCAGCTCACCTCTTCGCCGACGCGGACCTGCTGCGACTCGAACCACTCCTCGGCTGGGCTTGCGATGCCGCCCGCGTGGCGCTGGGCCTGGCCATCCGTTGGAAGCCGCACCACTGGCAGCGAGTTGCCTTCCGGCGGCTGCGGCTCCCAGCTCTGGCTCGCGTCGGGGCTCGCCGCGTTGCGCGTAGCAACGACGCGATAGCGCGGTCCTTCGCCCTCGAGAGCGAGGTCGCCAGGTTCCCAGCGTGGGGATGTCCCCGGTGCGCGGGGCACGAACGCCAATGTATGCGTGGGGGTCTCGAGTAGCTGGGCCGCCGCCTGCTTGAGTCCCAAGTAGTGCGACACTCCGGTTGCCAGCGGCAGCGACCCGAGCCGCGCGCGCATGAGGACGTGGCCGAAATAGAACGAAAGGGGCGAGCCGAACGCGGCGGCGTCGTCGCGCTCCCGGGTCACGAAGCCTTCGAGCTCGCCGTCGTGGAGCACACAGAAGAAGATGTCCTCGTGCGGATTGGTGAGCGGGGCGAAGGAGCAAACCCTGCGCTCGCCAACGCCGAAGAAGTCGATGTACGCGGCAGCGGGCCCGCGGCCCGGGCTCTCGAGCGTGGCGTGCCAGAGCACGCGCATCTCTTCGATGATGGCGGTGGCGTCGCGCCCCATCGTGTGATGAGCCATCACGAGTCGACGCGTCAGCTCGAAGCTGCCGGGGTCACGTGCCTGCGCCTCAACGTAGTGCTGAAGCGACTCGTCGAACCGGCCGCACGTGCCCAGCGCGTACGCGAGCTCCATCCGCGGCGCGGGTGCGGGTGGGTCTGCGTCCACAGCCGCTTGAAAGCACGTAGCTCAAGCGTGCAGGGCGGAGAAGGCCTCCGCGCTGCGCATGTCACACGGGCGCGGGAGTGGGCTATTCTCGCGCTTGTGGCGCAGCCCTGGAGGGTCGACCCAGATGACCCACGCGCGCCGCGACGGAGACGTGGCGGTCGCTGAGCGACGAGCAGCGACGTCGGCTGGTCGACAGCCTGCCCAGCGAGTGGGAGTCGGCACTGCCACCTGAAGGTGACCCGCACTGGAACCCGAAGGTGAACGCTCGCAAGACGCTGGAACGCTACTTTTCTAGGCTAGGGCGCAGTGTCTACGTCGGCTCGGAGCTTGCCATCTACTATCCGAACGAGCGCGTGTTCGCGCCCGACGTGTTCGCCGTGCTCGATGTTCCGACCCATGAGCGAAACCGCTGGGTGGTCGATGACGAGGGGCGCGGCCTCGATTGGGCGCTGGAAATCTTCGTCGCGGGAGATCGCAAGAAGGACCACATTCGAAACGTCGAGCTCTTCGCGCGGCTGGGCATCGCCGAGTATTTTTTTGTTCGATCGGGGCAAGCTGCGCCTCTCGGGCTGGTGTCTCGCGGATGCGAGCGCGCGCAGCTACCAGCCGCTCTTGCCGCAGCGCGGTCGCTTTGCATCAGCCATGCTCGGGCTCGAGATCGGCATAGTCGACAACCGGCTGCGATTCTTTCACCTCGATTCGGAGCTGCCAGACGCGGAGGAGCTGATTCAGAAGCTCGAGCGCGCGGTCGACAACCTCGAGGCCCGCGCCGAGGAGGAGTCGCGCCGCGCCGAGGAGGAGTCGCGCCGCGCCGAGGAGGAATTTATGCAGCGGGGCCAGGCAGAAGCGCGGCTGGCGGACGCGCTCGCCGAGCTGGAGCGGTTGAAGCAGCGGTCGTAGCCGCGAGTATTCTGCGCCTTTCGTGAGGATCTGAGGCAGTCGAAAAAATAGTTGTCCATGTTCGGCGCGTGAGACGGAGTAGTCAGTTAGGAGCATGTCGCGCCCTCCCCCAGCCGAGCTGATCGCCGATCTGTCTGCGTCGCCCTTCGAACCCGTTTCCTGGCTCACGGCGGGCGGAATGGGTGAGGTCTACAGGGTGCGACATCGTGGGTTCGGCCACGAAGCTGTCATGAAGCTCACGCGCGGCGCCTCCGACGAGCTGACTGAAGACCTGACGCGTCGGCTCCTGCGTGAGGGCCGGGTGCTGAAGAGCCTGGTCCACCCGAACATCGTGCCGGCGCTCGATCTCGGCTTCACCCTGAGCAAGCGTGCCTACCTGGTCACCGAGCTCGTCATCGGCAAGACGCTCAAGGAAGAGGTGCGCGAGCGTGGCCCGCTTCCGCTCGAGCTATGCGTCGATATCTGCTGCGAGATCCTCCTCGCGCTCCAGGTCGCGCATGCGGCGGGCGTCGTTCATCGCGACATGAAGCCCGACAACGTCATGCTTACCGCGCCTGACGAGCACGGCAATCGCGTGACGAAAGTCCTCGATTTCGGTGTCGCGAAGATCTTGGGGGCGGAGATGAAGGCCCAGCTCGGCGGCGTGCCACCAACCATTGAGGGACTGATGGTCGGGACGCCCGCTTTTGCGGCTCCCGAGCAAATCTCCGCGAAGCCGGTCGACAACCGGACCGACATCTACGGGGTCGGAGGCGTGCTGTTCTACATCATCACGGGTCGCCCGCCATTCGTGGGGCTCGACGTGAACGAAGTCATGGTCGCCCACCTCACGCAGGCGCCGGACCCGCCGAGCAGGCTTCGCCTCGGGGTGTCGACTGCCCTGGACGAGGTGGTGCTGCGCGCGCTCGCCAAAGACCCCGCTGACCGGTTCTCGACGGCGGCTGACATGTTGAGCGCGCTACAAGCGGCGTCTCTCGTGAGCGACCAGGCCCCTACCGAGGTACTGCCCGATCAAGACAAATACTTCCTGTCACCGATGAGCACCGGCTCGATGATCGCCGCCATGCCCGCCTTGCAGCCTGCGAAGGGCGCCGAGGTCCTGTCGAACGCGAAGACGGTGCCGCTCCAGATGGTTCCGCCGGCACCCGCTGCGAAGCGAACCGCGCGAGGCACCGTCATCGGCGCCGACCGCCCCCCAGCTCAGCTCGCGCCGGCGAAAGCCCTCGCGGTTACTAACCCCGCGCCGGCCGACGCCAAAGCGCCCCTCCGGGTCGACGCGAAAGCGCCCCGGCGGGTTGACGCCGAGGCGCCCCTCGGGGTCGACCCAGGGCGAGAGGCACCAACAGTGATGCGACGCGCGCCCGACCGGTTCGGTCCTCGCTTTTTCATCGCGCCCCTGCTGCTAGGCATGGTGCTGGCGGTGATCATCATCACCGTGGCACATTTCAGTGGGGCGTTCCGGTGAGTGAGCAGCTGCTGCTGCCGTCGCTGCACGGGCGCGCGCGTATTGGCGTTGGCAGCTTGCCAGAATTGACTCATGATTTCGCTGCATTCAAAATGACCTGGGGGACCGACACTGACAGCCAGCCCGCGGAGAGCCCTGCGCTCGACGACACGGCACTGCTCGACCCCGCCGAAGCTCGGCCGGCTCCCGCTGTCGGCGCCGGGCCTGGCGCGATCGACGACGAGCCCACCCCGCACGACCCACCGGTGTTCGATCTCGGCGCCCTCGACAAGGAAGCGGGAGCCGCGGCGGAGTCATCCAAGACGGCGCAGGTGACCCCAGAGGCCCCGCGTTACGGCGACCGCTTGCCTCACGAGCACGAAAAATTTCTCAACTACATCGTGCTGGGCAAGCACGCGGAGGGCGGCTTCGCGTTGATCTACGAGCTCGCGCACGCGACCACGCGCGAGCGCATGGCGCTGAAAATTTTGAAGCCCGAGCGCCGCAACGACGTGATCCACGGCAAGCGCCTGGTGGCCGAGGGGCAGCTCATGATGAGCATCAAGCACGAGAACCTCTGCCCCGTGGTGGACGTCGGCACGCACCCGGAGTTGGGCCCGTACCTGGTGATGCCGATGCTGCGGGGACACACCCTTGGCGAGTACCTGCGCAGCGAGAACGCCAAGGGCCGCTCGCTCTCGATCAAGGTCGCGCTCGACATCGCGATCACAGTCGCCGAGGTGCTGCAGCTGATGCACAACAAGGGCGCGTTCAACCGCGACCTGAAGCCTGACAACATCTTTCTCGTGCGGCACGACGACGGAACCATCACGGTCAAAGTGATTGACTGGGGTGCCAGCAAGACCGAGATCTCGCCGCGATCGACGCAGGTCCCATCGGTAGCTACGCCGCTCTACATGGCGCCCGAGCAGGCCGACCCCCCGAGCTACGGCTACCACGTCAGCGGTGCGACTGATCAGTGGGCGCTCGCGATCATCACGATGGAGCTTGTCGCAGATCACCCGTGGCGCGAGCTGCTCCGCAAAGGCGGCCTTGGGCTGAGAGAGCTCATCAACCTGATCCTTCGCGTCGAGGTTCCGCGGCCCCCGCTATACCAGGTGCCCAAAGCGCTGACCGACATCTTGCTGCGCGCGACGGCCAAGAGGCCAGAGCAGCGCTACGGCTCGATCACGGCATTTGCCGACGCGCTGCGTTCCTTCCGAGAGAGCGATTGGCAGCTCGGCGCCCGTCCAGCGGCGCTGCTCCGAGCTGAGCGCGCGACTGCATTGACCGATCGCGCGAAGCAGAACGTGCCTGCCGACCTGCCGAAGCGCGAGCGACAGCGCCCTGCGACATCGCCAACGCCTGTTCGTCGGGTGCCCCTCGATGAAGCCTGCCCGCGGGCAACGCTCCTCGTGCTGCAGCCTGCCGAGCTGCGCGGGCAACGCTTCGAGCTCGGCGCTGGTGGCACCATCGGCCAGCACGCGGCGTACGCGAGCCTGGTGCTCGATCACGAGAGCGTCTCCCGGGCGCACTTGGAATACGCGTGTGTGCAGCACGATGGCGAGCGCCCCATCTACGCCTTCGAGAACGTGACACCCGAAAACGCCGCGTTCCTGGCTGACAACGTGGTCGAGGCAGGCCCGTGGGCGCCTCAGCAGATCTTGCAGCTTGGTGCGGTGCACATGGTGATGATGCCCGCCTGCGCGATTGCTCCCGACCTGAGCGGCTACACGCCGATCTCGAGCGCGGCGGCGCTGGAGAACAAGAGCGCGAGCGAGGGCGGGACGCGCCCAACCGACACATCGGCCCGCAGGCCTCGGGCAGAGGTTGTCCTCAAGGCCGATTGCTCCAAGCCCACCCTGATGATCATCAAGCCGGCCTCCCAATGGGGCACGCGCTTCGAGCTTGGTGTTGCAGGGATCATCGGTCGGAAGCCAGACGAGGCCGACATCGTGATCGACGAAGGCTCAGTGTCGGGTGCGCACCTCCAGTACAAGCTGGTGACGACGGGCCCCCGCCGCGCCGACCGCACGGTGTACGAGGTTTGCGACCTCTCGACCACGAACGGCAGCCAGCTCGAGCTTGGCGACCTTCTCAACGGACCGACGGAGCAGAAGAAGCTCGAGCGAGGCTACGTGAACGCGATGGAACGCCTGCTGCTGGGCAACACCGTGCTGATCTTGCTGCCCCCGGGCAAGCCAAACGGCAGCATCGACCGTTGGGTTTACCCGGGGGAAAGCAAAGAAGATATTGAGCGGGCCGAAAAGGCAATCGGCCACGCGCGCCACGCGCGGATGCTGAAGCGCTGGGACGATGAGCGCGACGCGATCGCGGAGATCATGAAGGTCCCTGCCCAGAAGGCCCCTGTCGAAGCGCTGAAGCCGCCCGCGAGCCGAGCAGCGATCAAGGCGGCACCAGTGGCCGACGTGGAGCCCGCGCGCACTCCGCGATGGCTGATAGCCTTGGGCCTGGCGGCGGCAGCCGCTGTGATCTTCATGCTGCTGGCTTTCGTGGCTGCCCGCTCGCGAGGCGTTCTCTGATGACCACCCGCGAGTCATTGCCCAATGCTGCCGCGCTCGAGCAGATCGAGGCGCCGAGCCGAGAGGTCGCCGACGCGAAGAGGCGTGCAGCAGAAGCAGAGGCGTCGGACAAGCCGGGGCTGAAAGACGCGGTCGAGACTTTGGCGCGGTTGGACGATCCGCGCGTGGTGGGAGTGCCCAGGACCTCGACCATGCTGGGTGTCGGCGACCCAAAGCAGCAAACAAGGCGAGCGGTGAAGCGCGACGCGCGTGACACGAACAAGCTGCCAGCGCTGGCCAGGGGCGAGCTGCATACGAGTCCTTCGCTCGCTCGGGTGCTGGCTGGAGACGATCAGCGCGACGGGCACGCGCTCGTCGA
>Ga0105048_10010926_pt1 | contig 14361 bp, 15 predicted proteins | sample MAT05_FD_78382 | JGI IMG/M metagenome (GOLD analysis project Ga0105048, IMG submission 78382) | Freshwater microbial communities from Lake Fryxell liftoff mats and glacier meltwater in Antarctica - MAT-05 | ecosystem: Environmental > Aquatic > Freshwater > Ice > Liftoff microbial mat | place...
CGGCTCATCGGCGACCTCGCTCGCCAACTCAACGCGCGGATGCTTGACGACTCAATCGCCTACCTCACGGCCGATACCGCGATGGATACTCCATTCGCCGCCCGCTTTCGCATCACCGACGAATTCGCCCTCGACAAGCGCACCCTAAAACGGGAGCTCGCCGCCCGCGACATTGGCACCCTCGAGATCAAGAAGCGCGGTGTTGACATTGATCCCGCGGAATTCCGCACGGCGATGAACCCACACGGCACCAAGTCCGCGACTCTCATTCTCACGAGGGTCGCGGGCGCACGGCGCGCTCTGCTTGCCGAGCGCGCCTAGAAGTTTGAGCCGGCGAATCCGGCGACGAGGGCGAGCACGACGATCAAGCCGTAGATCAGCGAAATTCCGACGCCGATGTAGCCGGTAATCAGTCCGGTGAGCCACATGCCGCGAGCCCAGGGCTGGCGTTTCTGCGCCATGTGGCCGGTGATCACCGCGGCAATGCCCGGGAACAGTCCGAGCGAGAAAAGGGCCAGCACAATGCTGGCAATTCCGGTGATCATCGACGTGAGAGACAGCCCCTGCGGTGCTGCCGCGACGGGCGCGTAGCCGGGCGCGTAGCCGTAGGCCGGCGGCGCGGTGGGCGCGGTGGGCTGCGAGTAGGGGTTGGGCGCGGCGGGAGGCGCGTACGCGGGCGGCGCTACCGGGCCCGGCGCTGCGGCGGCGGGGGGCGGCTCGATGGGCGGAACACCCGCAGCACCCGAAGACGGAAGAGGAATGGGAGGGATGTCGTTGTTCGCAGCCATAGTGTGACCATACCAACCGACGTCAGTATGTGCCGCCCGGAATGGTGGCGACGGTGCCTGCAAAGAGCAACAGCACGATCGGCAGCACCACGAAGAACATGACGTACGCGATCGTAAAGAGGTAGCCGAGAATGGTGCCCCAGAGCGCGAGGCCGTGCCCAGCCTCACCCGTGCGTTTGATCTGGCCCAGGGCGATGTGACCGACGACGATGCCCGCGGGCGGTAGTACGAACGCCGCAATGAGGGCGATGATCGCCAGGGTGTTGGTTGCGCCGCTGGGCGCTGCTGGGGGTGCTGCCGGGGGTGCGCTGTATTCGCTCATACCTTGGATGCTAGGCCTGGATGGTGGTGACCGGCAACGTCGAGTCGGCTCCGAAGTGCAATTTCGACGGCGCGTGCCCCGCCATGATCAGCTGGGCGCCGAGGGCCGCGATCATCGCGCCGTTGTCGGTGCAGAGCGCCAGAGGAGGGATGCGCAGCTCGATCCCGGCCTCCGCACAGCGCTGCGCGGCCAACTCGCGCACGCGAGCGTTGGCCACAACGCCGCCGCCGAGCAGCAGGCGAGGCACCCCGAAGTCAGTGCACGCCGCGATTGCTTTCGTTAACAGGATGTCGGCGACGGCCTCCCGAAAACTGGCCGCGACATCCGCGATGGGTACCTCACGCGCGTTGTCTCGTTCGCGTTCGACCCAGCGCGCGACCGCGGTTTTGAGGCCAGAGAACGAGAAGTCGTAGCGGTGCTTCTCGAGGTCTTTCGGCAGGCTGAGACCGCGTGGAAAACGGATCGCTTTCGGGTCGCCGCCGACGGCAGCACGGTCGATCTGTGGCCCACCCGGGTAGGGAAGGCCGAGCAGCCGAGCGACCTTATCGAAGGCCTCCCCCGCGGCATCGTCGATCGTTTCGCCAAGCAGCTCGACATCAGAGACCAGGTCGCGCACGAGAAGCAGACTCGTGTGACCGCCCGAGACGAGCAGCGCGATGGTGGGATATTCGATGGGCCGTTCGTCGGAACGTGGATTCGCTCGATCACCGGAAATCAGGTCGGCGCCGACGTGACCAACGAGGTGATTGACGGCATACAGCGGCTTGTCGAGCGCGAGCGCGAGGGCCTTCGCGGCGCCAATGCCAACCATGAGCGCACCCGCAAGGCCCGGCCCACTCGTGACCGCGACCGCGTCGATCTGCTCGCGAGAGATTCCGGCTTCCACCAGCGCCTGCGTGAGCGTGGGCATCAGCGCCTCGAGATGCGCCCGCGCGGCAACCTCGGGCACGACACCGCCGTAGCGGGCGTGCTCGTCCATCGACGACGCGATCACATTCGCGAGCAGGGTCGTGCCACGCACAATGCCAATGCCGGTCTCATCACAACTGGTCTCAATACCCAGCACAACAGGTTCACTCACGCGAGGCTCACCCCCGGGGCCACAATGGTGTGACGCATGACGATTGCGTCGACACCATCGGGCTGGTAATAGTTCGGGCGCACCGCGAGCTCGTCGAAGCCGAGAGACGCGTACAGCGCCTGAGCTGACGGGTTGTCGGCACGCACCTCCAGGAACACCTCACTGGCCCCGCGCACGCGCGCCTCGTCAATCATCCGCAGTATCAGCACCCGGCCGAGGCCGCGACGCCGGGCCGACTCGGCGACCGCAATCGTCTGGATGTCGGCCTGCGGTTCACCCTTCGGCGCACGCAGTCCCGCATAGGCTTCGATCCGCTCTGGATGCCCGGGTGGAAACGCGACGAGGTAGTAGCCGTGCCGATCCGCCAGCTCCGCCCGCATGATCGCGGGCGACCAGGCATCGTTCTCAAACACCGTGCTCTCGATATTCATGATTCCGTCGAGGTCGTCGACCGTCGCGCGCCGCAACTGCCAGGTCACGACGTCACCCGCTTCGGGCCGGCGGCGATCGTAACGTCGGGCGAGCGTAGGTAGAGCGCCTCGTCGAGTGCGAAGTCACGGCGGTTGGCGTAGAGCAACTCCGCGACCATGCCAAGGTTCGCGGCAGAAACCTGATCGGCGCGAACCAGCCGGTGCCCAGCGGGAACCGTGAGCTCGGCGGCCTTGGCCAGCTGTGGCCCAGCGGTTCTGATGGGGAGGCCCGCGGCATCCAGACCCGCATACACCGACCAGTAAACCTCGTTACGACGGGCATCGGTGGCGACCACGATGGGATCTTCGATAGCCCAGGCGACGGCATCGTGACTGACAACCGGCACGACCACCGTGCCGGCACCGAAGGCGAAGGCGCGCGCGGCGGCGATACCGACCCGAAGCCCCGTGAATGGCCCCGGGCCCATTCCCGCCACGACACCGGATAAGGCGGTTACCTCGATCAACGACTCGGCAAGCACCCCGGCGATCAGGTCACCGATGATCTCGGCGTGACCCCGAGTGTCGGGCGAACTCAGCTCGGCAAGCACCCCGGCCTCGCGGTCAACGATGGCAACACTCGTGCCCGCGGAGGTATCGATCGCGAGAAGCATGGGGTTAAGCCTACGGTGGGTCGGCTGGCGATCGGTCGCGGGTTCGGCGGCAATCGAGCTGGTGCCGCGCAGGCTATTGCCTTGCTCCATGCGTTCGCATTATGAAGGAGGCTCCTTCATAATGCGAGTCTGGAGCACGGAAGCGTCAAGGTCGAGATCCCCGGGCGGCATTCCGGCGCGAGTGGTGCGGCCAGCGGCTCGACTACGGCGCCGGCAGCCACCCCAGGTCGGCCCAGCGCGGCCCGTGCCCCGCCACGGTCACCTCGCGCGGCTCGACCTCGGCATCCGTGTCGCCGCCATGGGGGCGTTCGATGTCGATCGACAGCCAGTTTTCGGTGATGCCGTCGGTCAGGCCGGCGCCCCATTCCACGACCACGATAGAGCCGGGGAAATCAATGTCGAGATCGTCCAGTTCCATGGCACTGCCCAGCCGGTACGCGTCAACGTGCACCAAGGGCGGGGCGGTCGTCGGGTCCGTCAAGACCCGCGGATGCGTGCGCGCGAGCACAAACGTCGGACTCGTCACGGCGCCGCGCACCCCGAGCGCCTCGCCGATGCCGCGCGTGAGGGTCGTCTTGCCAGCCCCAAGCTCTCCGTTCAGCAGCACCAGGTCACCGGCGCGCAGCTGTGCGGCGACCGCCGCACCCAGTGAGGCCATCGCCTCCGGCGTTGCGACGATCACCGGTAGGTCCGTGGCACGCGGTGTCCGATCCGCGTGACGATCTCATAGTTGATGGTGTCGGCCCACTCGGCCCAGTCCGAGGCGCTCGCAACCCCGGTGCGGGCGTCACCGAACAGCACCACCCGATCGCCGAGCATCACCGGGTGATCGCCGACATCGACGACGAACTGGTCCATGGCGATGCGACCAGCGATGCGGTGCCGCACGCCGTTGATCGACACCTGCCCGCGCCCAGAGGCATGGCGCGGAATCCCGTCGGCATACCCGAGAGGAACCAGAGCGAGCGTCGTCGGGCTCTCGGTCACATAGTCGTAGCCGTACGAAACGCCGTGCCCGGCTGGCACCCGCTTGACCGAGACAACCGTCGCAGCAAGCTCCATCGCCGGGCGCAGGTTCGCGACTGGATCATCGTCGGGTGAGAGGCCGTAGGCGCCGATACCGATGCGCACCAGGTCGAATCGCGACGCTGGCACCCGGATCGCGCCTGCGGTTGCCGCGAGATGGGTGAGCTCCGGCTCGAGACCGGCGGCACGCGCGGCGTCGATAGCGGCCGAGAACAGCGCGACCTGTTCGTCGTCGCGGGGCGTGTTGGCTAGATGACTCCAGAGACCTCGAACGCGGATGCGACCCGCCTTCTGCAGCCGTGCCGCCGCCTCGAAAAGCTGGGGCCAGTCATCCACCGTCGCGCCATTGCGCCCCAAACCAGTGTCGACCTTCAGCTGAACCGTGGCGGTTCCGGATGCCGCGGCAACCGCTTCGAGCTGGTCGAGGTAGCTCACTCCGATGTCGATCCCGCCCTCGTTTGCGGCAGCAAAGTCGGCCTGCGGACCGTGCAGCCAGGCGAGCACCGGGGCATCGACTCCCGCTGCGCGCAGCTCGAGCGCCTCGTCGAGATCGGCCACCCCGAGCCAGTCGGCGCCGCCGGCCAGGGCAGCGCGGGCGGCCGGCACTGCACCGTGGCCGTACCCGTTGGCTTTGACGATCACCATCGACGGCCCGCCAACCATGCCTCGCAACGTTTCTACGTTATGGCTGATCGCACCGAGGTCGATCACGGCTTCGCGCATTCCGGCGGCGCTCATCGGCTCTCGGCGATCACGTAGGCGATGGCAATTCCGGCGTCGTGGCTCATCGAGAGGTGCAGCGCGGTGATGCCACGCGCGTCGGCGATGGCTTTGGTCGAGTCCTGCAGTTCGAGCGACGGGTTGCCGAGCCGGTCGGAGACCACGCGCATGTCGTGCCAGGTGACTCCGGTGGAGTCGCCGAGCGCCTTGATGAGCGCTTCCTTGGCGGCAAACCGACCGGCGAGCGAGCGCAGCGGCAGCGGTTCGCCGTCTTTCACGAGCTCGCTGTCGGCGAAGAGTCGTTCTTTGAGCTGCGGCGTGCGCACCAGTGCGCGTTCGAACCTCGCGAGGTCTACGACGTCAACTCCGATGCCGACGATCATGGCTAAAAATTACTCGACGGTAACGGACTTGGCCAGGTTGCGCGGCTGGTCGACGTCGAGGCCCTTAGCTGCCGCCAGTTCCATGCCGAAGATGTGCAGCGGCACGACGGCCAGCAGCGGCTCGAACAGCGAACCAGCGAGTGGGATCGGGATGACCTCATCCGCGAACGGCAGCACGGCCGCGTCGCCCTTCTCGGCAATCGCGATGACCCGAGCGCCGCGCGCGCGGATCTCCTGAATATTCGAGACGACCTTCGGATGCAACGACGACGGGTCGCGCGGAGACGGAACCACCACGAACACCACCTGCCCCGGCTCGATCAGCGCGATCGGGCCGTGCTTGAGCTCGCCGGCAGCAAACCCTTCGGCATGGATGTACGCCAGCTCCTTGAGCTTGAGCGCACCCTCGAGCGCGACCGGGTACCCAACGTGGCGGCCGAGAAAAAGTACGGACTGGGTGTCGGTCATCCAGTGTGCGAGGGTGCCGATCTCGGCCTGCGACACCTCGAGCACCTCGGCGATCTTGGCCGGTATGGCCTGCAGCTCCACGACGTTCTCGCGAATCTGCTCGTCGGTCTGGGTGCCGCGCACCTTCGCGAGGTGCAGGCCGATCAGGTAGAGAGCGGTGACTTGGGCGACAAACGCCTTGGTGGATGCGACGGCGACCTCGGGCCCGGCGTGCGTGTACACGACGGCATCGGACTCTCGCGGGATCGTGGCGCCCTGAGTGTTGCAGACCGAGAGCACCTGCGCGCCGGCTGCGACGGCGTACTTCACCGCCATGAGGGTGTCCATCGTCTCGCCCGACTGGCTGATCGAAATCACCAGCGTCTTCTCGTTGATGATCGGATTGCGATACCTAAACTCGTGTGACAGGTCCACGTCGACCGGCACGCGCGCCCACTCCTCGATCGCGTACTTGCCGAGCATGCCGGCGTAGGCGGCGGTGCCGCAGGCGATCACCACGATGCGGTCGATCCCCCTGAGCACGTCGTTGCCGATGGGCTCAAGCTCGGTGAGGTCGACGAGTCCGTCGTGCACCCGACCCAGGATCGTGTTGGCGACGGCTTCGGGCTCTTCACTAATCTCCTTGGCCATGAAGCTCGACCAGCCACCCTTTTCGGATGCCGAGGCATCCCAGGCGATGTCGAACTCCTCCGTCTCGACGGGATTGCCATCGAAATCGGTGACCACCACCGAGTCAGCCGTGATGGTGACGATCTGGTCTTGTCCGATCGCAACGGCGCGACGGGTGAACTCGACGAATGCAGCGACATCCGAACCCAGGAAATTCTCTCCCTCGCCGAGCCCGATGACCAGCGGGGAGTTGCGGCGAGCGCCGACAACGACGCCCGGCTGGTCTTCGTGCATCACGAGAAGTGTGAACGCGCCCTCGAGGCGACCGACGACCCGGCGCAGGGCCTCCGTCACATCGTGGGTCTCTTCGAACGCGCGGCCGACCAGGATCGCGGCGACCTCGGTGTCGGTCTCGCTCGTGAAGGTTGCACCCGTGTCGAGCAGTTCTTGCTTGAGCTCGGAGAAGTTCTCGATGATGCCGTTGTGGATTAGGGCAAGCTTGCCGTTGTCGCCGAGGTGCGGATGCGCGTTACGGTCGGTCGGACCACCGTGGGTCGCCCAGCGGGTGTGCCCGATTCCGGTGCGCCCGTTATTGATCGGGCGATCGTCGAGGTCGTCGAGCAGCGCCTGCAACTTGCCCGCACGCTTGCGGGTGGCCATGTGCCCCGCGTCGTCGAGAACGGCGACGCCTGCGGAGTCGTACCCCCGGTATTCGAGGCGCTTGAGGCCGCCCAAAAGCACTTCGAGACTCTTGTTCTTACCGACGTACCCCACGATTCCACACATGAGAGACGATTTTACGTTACGCGGGGGTCGGTTCCCTGCGGGCTAGGCTTTATCTCGATGTCAGACCCCTCAGCCCCGCACGGGCACGACACTCCATTCGTCGAACTCGACCGTGGAGACTGGGCCGCCCTTGCGCCCAAGATGACCGCACCACTGAGCCAGACCGAGATAGTCGAGCTGCGCGGGCTGGGCGACGAACTCGACATCCGCGAGGTCGAGGAGGTCTACCTCCCCCTCAGCCGACTGCTCAACCTCTATGTCGAGGGGGCCCGCCAGTTGCACGCGGCGACGAGCAGCTTTTTGGGCGCGACATCCACCACCACACCCTTTGTTATCGGAGTCGCCGGGTCGGTCGCGGTCGGCAAATCGACCATCGCCCGGCTGCTGCGCGAACTGCTGACCCGCTGGGAGGGCACCCCGCGCGTCGAGTTGGTGACGACCGACGGGTTTCTGTTTCCCAACGCCGAGCTCGAGCGCCGTGGCATCATGGACCGCAAGGGTTTTCCCGAGTCATACGACCGCCGGGCGCTGCTGCGCTTCGTGAGCAAGGTAAAGAGCGGTGCGCCTGAGGTGCGCGCTCCCTTCTACTCCCATCTGGCCTACGACATCGTTCCTGACGCCGAGATCACCGTGCGCTCCCCCGATGTGCTCATCGTCGAGGGTCTCAACGTGCTGCAGCCGCCAGCCCCCGGTCGTCGACTGGCAGTGAGCGACCTGTTCGATTTCACGATCTATGTGGATGCCCGAACGAGCGACATCGCGCGCTGGTACGAAGAGCGCTTCCTCCGTCTGCAGCGGGGCGCCTTCAGCAACCCGCTCTCGTACTTCCACCGGTTCGCTGCCCTCTCCGAGGACGAGGCACGGGCGGGTGCCCGCAGCATCTGGGCAAGCATCAACGAGCCCAACCTCGTGCAGAACATCCTGCCTACCCGGCCGCGAGCATCCCTCGTGCTGCGCAAGGGCTCGAATCACGCCGTGGCGAGCGTTCTGCTGCGCAAGATTTAGGGCCGGCTGCTCCGTTCCCGCGACGCTGCTCCGTTCCCGCGACGCTGAGCGCGGTGGGCCGCGCTGCGGTTTGTGCGCGGCGCGGCCGTACAGACGGGCGCGCGGCCCACAAACCTCAGCGCAGACCGCCGAATCGTCGCGGCCCTATGCCTCTACGAGCACACCGCTGAAGTCATCGGAAGACACTTCGGCCGGGCTCCCTCGCGAAAGGAAGCCCGGCCGATGCGGGCTCACGCGGCTGCGCGGGCCCAGTCGATGCTGAGAGTTGCCGTGTTTGTTGGGTCGAGGCTCACCGCGAGGCGGCCTCCGACCTGCACGCGCTGCAGCTGCAGCGACGGCACGATCGTGGTGTGCGAGACCGGCACCGGGATGCCGCCGGCGAGCATCACCGTTAGGCCAAGTTCGATCATCGAACCGTCGTTGATCTGTGTGCCGGTGAGGCGGCTGCTGTTCACAGTCGCGATCGCGTCTACGCGGCGGGCTTGGCTGGCAGGGTCCGCCGCGACTGCCGCGGCAGCATTCTGAGCGGTCATCGACGCGTTGAGCCCGTTCAACTTGGACTGCATCGAGGCCAGGTCGCCGGCGACATCCGACCGCGCTTCACTCTTGCGAGCCATGTCCTTCAGTCGCATGTAGCTGTCGAGAAGGCCCATGATCAGACTGCCGTGTAGAGCTGGTTGAAGCGGGTACCGACCGTCGGGTCGGCCTGGATGCGTGCGGCCCAGCCCGCCTGCGCGGCGGCCCAGTTCTCGGCCGAGACACCGTGTGCGGCGGCAACAGTGGGTAGCTGCGCGGCGTCGTAGCCGTAGGCCGCAATGCCCTTGCTTACGGCAACGTAGGTCTCGAGTGCGACGCCAGCGATCGGCGCGAGCGCCTCGGCAGACGGCGCGGCGACGGCTACCGGCGCCGCTGCTGCAGCGGCCTGCTGTGCCTTAGCGTTCTCGGCAAGCTGGTTGGCGGAGTCGAACAGGTCGGGTGCTGCGTTGAGCATGGCGCCCATGTCTTTGAAGCTCTTAATGATTCCCATTGTGTTTCTTCTTTCTGTGGTGTTGTGGCTGGTGCGGTTCGGCGTCTACAGCCAGAATGGCCACAGCACTCGGCGACCGGATGGGCACGACCTACCCAATTGCCGCAACACGATTACTCACCCGTTCGGGGATTACTCACCGAGGCTTACCCGGTGGCACAATGTAGCCATACGCACGGGGGCCTGACCCGTGTTTCCCGCGCAGGAAAGGGCAATCCGTGCAGTCGCAGGATGGTCTCAGGGGCCAGTGGCCGTTGGTGGGTCGTGAGGATTTACTTGCGACGATCACCGCTTCACTGCGCTCCCCTGCAGCATCTGTCGTGATCCTGTGCGGGCCATCGGGTATGGGCAAGACCCGCCTCGCCGCAGAAGCTGCGGCATTGCTCGTCGCCGACAACTGGCTAACGATCCCCGTGACGGCCAGCGAAACAGTCTCCGCCATCCCGTTGGGCGCCCTCACCCCTGCGCTGGCGATCGCCCGCCTCGAACTCGATGTCGTCGCGCACGACCCGATTGCCTTATTCGACCAGGCCCGCCGCTCGGTCGAGACCGCCGCGGTCGGCCGACGAGTACTCGTGATCGTGGACGACCTCACCCTGCTCGATGGCCTCTCTCTGGCCGTCATCACGCAGCTGCTGGCCGCGGGCACGGTGCGTCTGCTCGCCACTGTGCGCAGCGGCGATCCGATTCCGGACTCGATTCTCTCGATGTGGACGAGCAACTCGGCGATGCGCGTCGACGTTCCCCCGCTCACGGTCGCCCAGTACGAATCGGTGCTGGGCGAGGTGCTCGGGATGCCCGTGACCAACCGCACCGCGGCTGACTTTCACCGCATGTCGGGCGGAAACCCACTATTCGCGCGGGAACTGGCCATCGGCGCGATGGACGCCGGGCACCTCGTGCAGAGCGACGGAGTCTGGCAGCTGCTCGCCGAGCCGATGGGCACACCCGCCCTTCACGACCTCATCCGTTGGCGGCTGCGTCACCTCGACCCAGAGTCTTTCGCCCTCGTCGAACGCATCGCGGTGTGCCAGCCGGTCTCGCTTGCCGACCTCGCCGAACCCGGAGCGCGGTCGCGCGTGGTCGAGTTGGAGCGGTCGGGCCTCGTAACAGTCACGGAGTCGGGCGCCCGGCTGCTGGTCGCGCTGGCGCATCCCCAGTATGTGGCGGCGGTACGGGCATCCCTCTCACGACTGCGCACGATCGATCTGCTGCTCGACCAGGCCGACGTCGTCGCGGCACGCACCATGAGCCCCGCCGACGAGTTGCGCGTGGCCACCTGGCGACTGGATGCCGGACACCCGTCAGACCCGAACCTTCTGTCGCGTGCGGCGCACCTCGCCGTGATAGCGGGAGACCACGTCGCGATCGCCCGCCTGGCAGCCGCAGCAGTCCAGGCCGGCGCGCCGCCCGCCGAGATGCTGTACCTGCAAGGCGAGGCGATGTGGACCCTTGGTCGCAGCACCGAGGCGCTCGAACTGCTGGCCAGTGCCGCGGAGCACGACGAACGGGACCCCAGCACGGTGCAACTGACGGGTGCCATCGCCCGAGCGCGAGCGAGCACATACGCGGGTGAGGTTCTTGGCAACAGCAAGGGCATCGCCGTGCTCGATGCGGCCGCCGAGCGCTACCCCGCCCTCGCGCCGTCGTTGTCGATCTCCCGCGCCGTGCTGCTGCTCAACCTCGAAGAGGCCGAACTCGCCGCCGAAGAGTTGATCACGGCCAGCCCCGAAAACGACTCGGAAGAGGCTCGAGCGGCAATCCTGGCGATGTCGACGGCCATGCCCTCATCGGCCCTCGGTCGCGCAACCTACTCGATCGATCTCGCCCGTCAGGCCGTCGCCTACGCGAGCAGCCACGAGCGTTCGCCGTTCTCGGTGCGGCGCGCCCAAATGGTGCTCGCAACCACCCTGCTGCAGGCCGGCACCATTGCCGAAGCCAAATCCCTGACCATCTCCTCGCTCCACGACGGAATGCGCCATGACGACGAGCTGACGGTGCGCTATAACGAGTTGATGCTCGGCCGCACCCACCTTGCACTGGGCAAGCTCGACACCGCCGCACGATGGTTTCGGGATGTCGTGTCCGGCGCCCAAACTCGCGGCCCGATCTCCTACCGAGACCTGGCGAAAGCGCTCCTGGCGACCGCACTGGCCTGGCAAGGCAAAACCGCGGCCGCGAGCGCACTGCAGTCGGAACTCAGTGACGACTTCATCGCGCACAGCTCACACGCGCGGCTCATCACCCACTGGCTGGAAGCAGTCACTGGCGACCGGCACGCGGCGGCAACCAAGCTCATCGAGCACGCCAGAGTGGTCACCGGGCGCGGGCACCACGTGATGGCAGCCGGCCTGCTGCACGCGGCCGCGCGGCTCGGGGCGGCCGGAGAATCCGCACCGTTGCTCAACGCGCTGGCGGCGCAGAGCGACTCCCCGTACATCCACGCCCAGGCGGCGCACGCTGCGGCCGAAGCGGCCGGTGACAGCGCCGCGCTGGTCGCCGCGGGGGAAACGTGGGAGCAGGCGGGCAACCTTCTGTTTGCCGCTGAGGCATTGGCATCCGCAGCCACTGTCGCCGCTCGCGAGGATCGCGCACGCGACTCGGCCGCGCTGCGCCACCGAGCCGACCGACTCGTCGCGCAGTGCGACGGCGCCTCGACACCTCTACTGCAGTTCTCCGATCAGACCGAGCCGCTTACTCGCCGTGAGCGCGAGATCGCGGCGTTGGCCGCGCAGGGCCTCAGCAGCATTGAGATCGCGGAGCGACTCTTCCTCTCGCCGCGCACGGTGAACAACCACCTGCAGGCGACCTACGCCAAGCTCGGAATCCGCGGACGCGGCGAATTGAGCGTCAGCTAAAGGTTAGGCAGTCACGATTTCGGGGCGCAGTTCCTCGAGGCGCTGAGCGACCCGGGCGACCGCGTGGGCTGCGACGTCGAGGTCGCCGAGCACCGTGAGCAGATGCGCAACGATCGACTCGAAGGCGTCGTCGGTGATGTCCATGCCCGCGTGCGCCGCAATCAGGTCACGCCCCGCAAACACCCGAGGGCCATCGAGCGCGGCGGCGAGGAAGGCGCGCTGGTGCGCTCGCAGTCGGGAGATATCGATGCCGTCGAACCACTTCGCGAGACTGTCGTCGTCAACGACCCGGTTGTAGAAGACGGTAACTGCCGTTTTGACGACGTCGTTGCCGCCCACCTGTTCGTAGATTGTAGCCTCGCTCATGTTTCCATGATGCGACACCGGCAGTCCCCGCACCTGAGCATTCGTTGCTCAGATTTCGTAACGGATCCTCAGAGAGCCAACTGGCGACGAACTACCTCGGCAAGACCGTGAGCGACCTCGTCCGCGACGCCCTGGTGCTCGGCCTCTACCATCACCCGCACCATCGGCTCGGTGCCAGAGGGGCGCATCAGCACACGTCCGGTATCGCCAAGACGCTGCTCGGCGAGGGCAACCGCGTCAGCGATCACCGAGTCGGATGCCAGTGCGTGGTGGTCAACCCCGCGCACATTCACGAGCACCTGCGGGTACACCGTCATCACTGACGCGAGCTGCTGCAGTGACTTGCCGGTGCGCGCCATCTCGGCCACAAGGTGCAGCCCGGTCAGGATGCCGTCGCCGGTCGTCGCGAAATCCGTCATGATCACGTGGCCCGACTGCTCGCCGCCGAGCGATAGGCCGTGTTCGCCGAGCGCTTCGAGCACATAGCGATCTCCGACCGCGGTCTCCAGCATGCGGATGTTGTGCTCGGCCATCGCGCGGCGCAGCCCGAGATTGCTCATCACCGTGGCCACAAGCGTGTTGTCTTTGAGAGCCCCGCGCTCGGCCATCGCAACCGCGATGATCGCCATTATCTGGTCGCCGTCGATGTGGTTACCCAGGTGGTCGACGGCGAGGCAGCGGTCGGCGTCACCATCGTGAGCGATTCCCACGTCGGCTCGGTGGTGCAGCACGGCGGCAGCGAGGTTGTCGAGGTGAGTCGATCCGACGCCGTCATTGATGTTGATGCCGTCGGGCTCGGCGCCGATCACGGTGACTTTCGCGCCAGCATCCGTGAACACCTGCGGAGAAACACCGGCTGCTGCACCGTTGGCGCAGTCGAGAACGACGTGAACGCCGTGCAGTCGATGCGGCAAGGTCGAGAGCAGGTGAACGATGTAGCGGTCTTCGGCATCCGCGAATCGCCGGATGCGACCAACGTCGCCACCGGTCGGTGCGAGCTTGGGGGCAGCCATCGCCGCCTCGATGCGGTCTTCAACCTCGTCGGGCAGTTTGGTGCCGCCGGTCGCGAAGAACTTGATGCCGTTGTCAGGAGCGGGGTTGTGCGACGCCGAGATCATGACACCCAGATCGGCCTTGAAGTCGGCGACGAGGAACGCCGCAGCCGGGGTCGGGATCACGCCGGCGTCGTACACATCAACACCCGAACTGGCCAGACCAGCAGCAACCGATGCCGCGAGAAACTCTCCGGAGATCCGGGGGTCTCTCGCGACCACAGCTACGGGTCGCCGACCGGACGCGCGCCTGCCGTCGGCAGTGCGTCCCTTGCCGAGAACGACGGCAGCGGCCTGAGCCAGGCCGAGCGCCATCTCGACAGTCAGGTCACTGTTCGCGAGGCCGCGAACACCATCCGTTCCGAAGAGCCGGGGCATTTCAGTCAGGCAGCGACTAGCGCTTCGAGAACTGCGGAGCCTTACGCGCCTTCTTGAGACCAGCCTTCTTGCGCTCCTTGACGCGAGCGTCACGGCTCAGGAAGCCAGCCTTCTTCAGGGCTGCGCGGTTGTTCTCTTCGTCGATCTGGTTGAGTGAACGAGCGATGCCGAGACGCAGCGCGCCGGCCTGACCCGAAGGGCCACCACCGGTAATGCGGGCGATCACGTCGTAGCTGCCCAGCAGATCGAGGATCTTGAACGGGTCGTTGATGAGCTGCTGGTGCAGCTTGTTAGGAAAGTACTCGGCTAGCTCACGGCCGTTGACCGTGATGGTGCCGCCACCGGGGATGAGGCGCACGCGGGCAATAGCCTGCTTGCGGCGACCCACGGCTGCGCCGGGAACGTTCA
>Ga0105048_10010927_pt1 | contig 14361 bp, 9 predicted proteins | sample MAT05_FD_78382 | JGI IMG/M metagenome (GOLD analysis project Ga0105048, IMG submission 78382) | Freshwater microbial communities from Lake Fryxell liftoff mats and glacier meltwater in Antarctica - MAT-05 | ecosystem: Environmental > Aquatic > Freshwater > Ice > Liftoff microbial mat | place...
AACGAAAAGACTGGTGGGAAAACGAAAAAAGGCTGGTGTCATGACAACACCAGCCTTTTCGTTACCACTTGGGTAGAAAACTGTTCGCTACTACCCATTCCCATTTGCACTAGGGCAAGTTGCGGGAGCCAGATTTGAACTGACGACCTCGAGGTTATGAGCCTCGCGAGCTACCGGGCTGCTCCATCCCGCGGCGAAATTGTATTCATTCCCGGCTCCTCGTCCACCCCTAATGCTATTCTGATCGCGACTTTTCCAGTGAATGGTGCTTCGTCGGGCGGGATGACGATGTCGGCAAGGGCCGAAGTTGAGCGACGCCCCAATTTGCGTATGAAAACGATTGGGACAATCGTTTTACAATAAAATGACAGCTTGAGGCGGTCGGAAATCGCACAATCTACCGACCGCCTCAAGCTTGCCAAACCCTCCTGGGGAATTTTCGTCGCCACTAGTCGCCACTAGTCGCTGTGAATTCGCAACTGGGCTTTGTGGCTGAGTGAGGCCCTCGCTCAGGTTTAATTGGAACCCACCGAGCGAGGGCCTCGCTCGGCCACCATTGTCGCCTTTTGCTCCGCAAAAGTGCGTTAACGCGGCGCACTTTCGCAGAGCGAAAGGCGACATTATTCCAGTGAACCTCGTATCGTCCGTTGCTGTTTCCTTCCGTCGGAAATTCGGAAGAAAACAAAAAGCCAGCCTAGTCGGCAAACTTTATCTGTTTTGCTAAGGCTGCTCGCACCAGTCTGCCGAACCGATAGATACTCCAGGTTAACTTGAAACCCAAACCCGCGATCGTTAAAAGTACTCTGTCGAGCCCAAAGTTCGATTCAATTGATAGCAAATGTAGATTACGCCAATGGAGGCAATGGACTGCCGTGCTGTTTCGAAAAAGAAATCCACTCAAGCCGTGTTTCCAAACATCCATTGGACCGTCGGTGGTTATTGGGACGGGAACCTGCATCCTGTTCTACGGCGCAATCTTCGCCGGGCCTTTGGACTATGCGCTGCTTCGTCGCTATTGCCTCTGCCACCCGGTCGCCATCGCGACCTCGGAACTGTTCTTTGTCGCAATCGTAGCCCTTGCAACCAAATGGTTTAACTCCGCAACACAACACAAGGTAAGCCGTCAAGGAACTCTGGCACTTGAAGATATTTCGTTGACGCAACCCGATACGCCAAACAATGCATCTGGCGAACAAAAGGCGCTCTGGTTCGACACGCTATGGCGATCGCAACCCACCGCCGTTTGCGAAAGTTGGCTTGGCCAACGCGTCACAGCCATTCTGCAACGTCAATTAAAACGTAAAAATACAAAGCATCTCGATCAAGACGTTCACGAACTGGCTGACCGTGACGCGGATCAGCAGCATGACAGCTACGGTCTCATTCGCATTGTGACTTGGGCTATGCCCATGCTTGGATTCCTCGGTACCGTTTTGGGTATTTCCGATACGCTCGGACAAATGGATGCTCAAGCGTTAGCCAGCGGTTCGCAAGACGCCATGAATAGCCTCACGGCTGGTTTGTATGTCGCCTTCGATACGACCGCGATCGGCCTGGTTTTGACCATGGTTGCAATGTTCGTCCAATTTGGAGTCAATCGTTCGGAGCTGGCCCTCCTTTCGACCATCGATGACCGCGTTTCCGAGACGATGCAACTTTGCTTGACCGAGCAAGAAAAGCGTAACGACACGAGCAACGTCGAGTCAGCTCTTCACCATGTAACCCAAGAGCTTTTGCAATCGGTTCAGCAGATTGTTCAGAAACAAAGCGAACTTTGGCAAAATACGATTTCGACTGCACATAATCATTGGCAAAACCTGACTTCGAGTTCCGCAGAGACGATTCAGATGGCAATGGCTGGTGCCATTGAATCCGCATTGGCCAAACACCATGAATCGCTCCATGTCCATACGGAACATTTAGCAAGAGCACAATCTGAGGGAGTTGTTCTGATCGATGCGCGTTGGCAGCAGTGGCAGACAACTCTTTCGAAGCAGGCTAGAGCCTTGCATCAGCAGCAACGTGACATGACTGCACAGACCGAATTGCTAAATATGCTCATCGAAAAGCACGAAGCGGTCCGTTCGATGGAAAAGCCACTTCAAGACACCTTGGAACGATTGACGGATGTTGACCGTTTTCACGATGCGGCGATCTGTTTGACCGAAGCGGTCGCGGTGCTTGGTACTCAAATGGAACGCTATGGTTACCTGGGTCGACAGCCAGTCCGGCGGCGAACCGCAGAAACGCTAGATACGGATACAGTCGAAGACAGTACAGAATCTGAGATTCCAGCAACATTGCCGCTCAAGAGGCGTGCAGGATGAGTCGTAGCAAACGACGTGGAGATAGTACGGCACCTGCATTGTTTCCATTCCTTGCCGTGTTGCTGTGCACCATAGGAGCCCTTGTGCTCATCCTAGTATTGACCGTCGCAAATTCGCACGCTTCGGCCAAACGCGAGGCCGAAGATACGATGACCGACATCAAAGACACTTCCGATATTATGCAAGTCGTGTCGGAAGAGCTTGAGGCTCAGCGAGAGGATTTGAAAACGAAGGTCGAACGACGGCGCAGAGATTTAGCCGACATCGAAGACCATATCGCCCGCTTGACCAAGACGCTCGAGCAACTCGCAAGCAAATTCGAACGAATCCAGTCAGAAACTTCTAAAACCGAAATAGAGAGCTCAGAAAAGAAGGATACCATTTCCGAATTGCGAAGGGAAATCGATCAAAAGAAGAAAGAGCTGATCGATGAAATCGAGAAACAAAAGAAGCGCAAACCAGCGTTTGCAGTTATCCCCTATGTCGGCGCCAACGGCACTTCGCGTCGCCCAGTCTACTTGGAGTGCACCAAGGAGGGTGTTGTCATCCAACCGGAAGGGCTGCTCATTTCTTTGAACGATCTAAAACCGCCATTTGGACCCGGAAATCCGCTCGATGCCGCTCTGCGCGTACTGCGACTAACCTACCAACAAAAGGATGCTACCTTCGGCATAACTCAACCCCCTTATCCCTTGTTGATCGTCCGTCCCGATGGAATTCAAACCTATGCATTGGCTCGCGAAGCGATGAGTGGATGGGATGACCAATTTGGCTACGAGTTGGTGGACAAAGACATGGCGTTGAAATTTCCTCCTAGTCCAGTCGGGCTTAAAGAACAATTGACCAGCACAGTCGAAATGGCAAAGCGGCGCCAACAAGCTCTCATTGCATCCATGCCTCGCCGTGTCGTTCCTCAGGACATGGACGACAGTTGGGATGTCATCGACGCATCCAACGGCACGCAGTCATCCGGTGGGGGCAACTCAAAAGGTACAGGCACCAATATCGGGTCGAATGCAGAAATCGGCTCGGGACTCGCCGCGGGCAACTTGACGCAACAAGAATGGAAACTGGTTCAGGGGTTGGCCAATTCTCAAGTTGCGAGCGCTATCCAAAAGAATGGCTTGGAGTCACAGTCGATAGGCGCAACCGGCAACGCGACGATTCCTGGCAATCTAAAACAAGCACCGAATCAGAGCTTACTGAGTCTGGGCGGAGCGGACCTCTCGGGGCAATATGGGGTCGCGAAAGGCCAAACCCCCTCGTCACCAGTCATGCAACAGGGTTCCGCCAATGGTTCGACACCGGATGCCGCCATGAGTAGCAACAGTGACTCCCAGAACAGTAATAGTGGCACTCAAAACAATAGCAGTGGCACTCAAAATGAAACCAGCGGATCGAATGGCGGTGCTTCTCCTTCTGGAAGCAGTAACACGAGTGCAAAGGACGGACTGGCCGGAAGCAATGCTCCCGCACCACCTGGTGCAAATGCTTTCTCATCGGGGTCAGCCACGGGTGGCGGAGCTAGCAGCATGTCCGCTTCTGGAAGCCCAGCTCAGGGCCCAACCGATCCGTCCGCTGCTCCCAGCCTTTCGGTTTCCATGAACCAAAAGGCAGGCAGTCAACCCCCTAAGGCCAAGCACGTCCGAGCTGAAGGAGACTTGAAGCCGATTTCGGTAAGCGCAGGTCATGGGTGGGCCGCTTCCCGAGCGGAGGGCAAGGCGACTCCAGTATCGCGTCCCATCAACATAGTTGTTTTGAAGGACCGGTGGCTATTGCGATCGGACGCTGATCCAGGGAGCTTTGAGGTAAATGTCACGATGGAAGAGGGGCCACAACGAGCGGGCGATCAATTGGCAGTTGCCATGCGAAAACGTGTCGACTCTTGGGGCCTTTCGTTGCCAGGCGGATATTGGTCGCCAACGCTGACCATCGAAGCGGCCAGCGATGCTCAACAAAGCGTTGCCCGATTGGAACGACTGCTGGAGGGCAGCGGCGTTGAAATCAAAGTTGTGCCTTTAACGCTTCCCAACCGTCTAACGCTTCCCAACCGTCGCTAGGATTCCGAAAAGATGAGTAAGCGTCGAAACGAAGAATCGGCCATCGGCGAAGACGCCTTTTTGGATACCATTGCAAACTTGGTCGGTATCCTGATTATCCTAGTGGTAATCGTCGGATCGCGAAGTTACGCTACGGCCAAGGTTGCCGTGGAGCAAGAGCTTAAGGCAAAGGTCGATCAACTCGAATCACCCGTTGCGAAGACCAAAAGTTTGGATCAAGATCTGCAAAGGCAGAACGAAGAGCTTCGCAGCTATGATCTAGAAGTGGTGTATCGCGATTCCGAGCGGATGGCGATCATGGACCGCGTTACTATTGCCGAGCGGATGGTCGACGAGGAGCTGCAAAACATCGATGAATCGGCTCGGGAGCGAATCGAAACAGAACAGGAGATGAGCGAGTTGGAAAAACAACTTGCAAATCTTTTAAAGCAACAGGGGGATGTTCAGTCCATAGAACAATCCACGGCGGTTCTGCAGCATCTACCCACCCCGATGGCCAAGACGGTATTTGGCCGAGAGTTGCATGTCATGATGCGTGGCGGCAAAGCCGCAGTGATTCCGTGGGAGCGACTGATTGAATCCCTAAAAAGTGAAGCCAGACGCTCGGCAGAGCGCAATTCGCAAAAGGATCGCTTTGTCAATCAACTGGGGCCGATCGACGGCTTCTTAATGACGTATGGATTGAAGAGTCAGAGCGGCGTGATGTCGAACGGGACATCGACTCGACTAGCCCGAACGATTGAGTTGGAGAAGTTTGAATTGGAACCGACCGGTGAAGTAATGCATGAGAGTATTACCGAAACGTTGGGAACAGGTGGGCGACTGAGATTGGAGCTTTCTTCCTGTACTGCACAGCACACGACGGTAACGGTTTGGGTCTACCCTGACAGCTTCACCGAATTCAGGGTACTTAAGGAACGTTTGTTTACCGAGGGCTTTCTTTGCGCTGCTAGGCCCTTGCCATTCCATGTTCGTATCGGGGCTTCGCCTCGTGGCTCCGCTAGTACTGCTCAGTAAGGCGAGGGGCAGTTTAAAATCTACTTTTTAATTGCGTGGCACGCCCCTGAGGTGCGAAGGGCGTGGTAAGTCGCTAGAAACATTTGCCACAGTTCCCACGCCCAATGCTAATCGCGCTAATCGCTCTGGGCGTGCCACACAGTGGCCTGGTACTTTTTTGTCTGCCTCTCGCTCAAGGCGAGCGGCAGGCTGAAAACTACCAGTGTGATGCAACCCCTCTCCGGCCTTTCAGACCGACTCTCCCAGAGGGAGAGTGACTTCACCCTCCCTCCGGGAGGGTCGAGCGAAGCGAGGGGAGGGTAGAACTCAATCTGCCCCTTGCCTAAACGAAAAACTCGGCCCGTCAGACAGGCTGCTTTGCCTCATCGTGCCATTTGTTGAGTTGCTCGTTTCCAACCCTATTGCAGAAATCGCCAAACGTTTCGCCATCCAGTCGGTCCGCTTTGAACGCCAGAAACAATGGCTTAAGCGTCGAAACAATGCTCTCAAAAGGAACGAGATCTTTGAAAATGAACGCAAGCCGCGTCCCGAGGCGAGTACCGCCCACGTACATCGTGTATTTCCCTTTGGCCTTACCAACCAAGCCGATATCGGCGTTATAAGGCCGAGCGCAACCATTTGGGCAACCCGTCATGCGAAGCGTAAATAATTCTTTGTCCAGCTCCATATCCGCCAGAACTTTTTCCAGATCGTCGATCAATCCGGGCAATGCGCGTTCGCTCTCCGTTATGGCCAGTCCACACGTTGGCATAGCCACGCAAGCAATCGACCATCGTCGCACGTTGGATATTTCTTCGGTGAGTGGCAAACCACGCTTCTTGATAAGTCCCTCGAGTTTGCTCTTGTCCTTTTCCTCGATGTCGCAAAACAAGATGCTTTGGTGCGCCGTGAGTCGAATCTCAGGATTCAGTTCTTGGCAAATGTCGCGTAGGGCTGCCTTCCAAGCACGATCTTCGTCGTCGTACAAACGGCCGTTCTCGACATTGAACCCGTAGAACCACTTTCCGTCCCCTTGCGCGTCCCAACCCATGTGATCATTGTGCTCTCGCACATCGTCGTGGGTGCAGTCGTCTAATTTGCTGCCGTAGTATTCTTCAACTTTGGTACGGAACCAATCGATCCCTTCGTCATGGATCAAGTACTTGAGCCGAGCGCGCTTTCGGTCTCCACGATTGCCGAAGTCGCGTTGCACTTTGACCACCGCTTCACCGACAGCAAGTGCCTGTTCGGGGGTGACAAAAGCCATGCGAGTTGCAAGGCGAGGGAACGTTTTCTTGGCGCTAGGGGTAATGCCCAATCCGCCGCCAACCACCACGTTGTAGCCAATGATTTGGCCATCGCGGATCACAGCAATGTAGCCCAAGCAATTGGTGTAAACGTCGACGCAGTTATCGTCGGGCAATGCGATCGCGGTCTTGAATTTACGCGGCAGGTAGGTTTTGCCATAGATCGGCTCGTATACCTCATCGCTGCCCCCCTCAAGCGTTTCTTCGCCCGATTCAAGATCTTTGAGCCATAGCTCGTAGTACGCCTTGGTGCTCGGAGCTAGGTGCATCGCGAAATCGTAAGCGAACTTTTGAATCACCGGCCGTATGTTGTCCTTGTACGGAGCAGGGCATGCCATCACGTTTCGGTTGACGTCCCCGCAGGCCGACAAGGTACTGAGCTGAGAATCGTTGATACGGCGAATGCACTGGCGCAAATCGGACTTGAGAATACCGTGCAGTTGTAGGCCTTGGCGTGTGGTCACCTTGAGCGTAGTGTTGCCAATTTCATCGCACAAATCCAGATGCGCGATCAACTGGGGACTCGTCATGATGCCGGCTGGAATTCGGCTTCGCACCATGAAGCTATAGGCCTTTTCCGATTTACCACTTTCCGTTGCAGCCCCTCTGGCTTCTCGATCGTCTTGCTGGTACGTTCCGTGGAACTTCAAAAGTTGGATATCATCTTTGCCGAAATGGTCTGTCGTAGTGGCTAGCTCCGCTCCAATGGTTCCGCGGAGATAGTTGCTGGCAATCTTCATCCCTTCGACAGGACTAAGCTTTTCTTCGGCAGGATTTTCGTTGTCGGCCATTTAGGAAATGTTTTCTGACGTGTTAGCTTGAATGGTGGCGAATGACGATTAGGTGACTCGACGAACCACCTAGGCAAACAATATAACAAATGAGGATTTTGCCGATATCCCGAAATGGATCATGCCGGCAGCCAAAAATCACTAACTCTTTCTAGTAACAGCTCTAATGACCGCACGCATTTTAGATGGCAAACACATCGCCCTTCAAATTCGAAAGGAAATCGCGACGGAAGTAGCAGCATTGATGGAGCAACGTGGCATTCAGCCTTGCTTGGCAGCCATTCTCGTTGGTGACGACCCCGCCAGCCAGGTCTACGTGCGAAACAAGGAAATCGCTTGTGAGAAGGCCGGGATCCAAAGTCGACTTTTCCGAATGCCGAGCAGTACGACGACCAGCGAACTCCTGGCGCTGCTTGCACAACTAAATAGCGATCCCAAAATCCATGGGATATTGGTGCAACTGCCTTTACCCAAGCAAATCCAGGAGCGCGAGGTGCTTGACGCCGTGCTTCCCGCCAAAGATGTGGACGCCTTTGCACCTGAAAATGTAGGGCTCATTTCTCAAGGTCGACCTCGTTATTTGCCGTGCACCCCGCACGGGGTACTGCAATTGCTTGGCCGCTGCGAAATCGAGACCGTAGGCAAAGAAGTGGTCGTCGTCGGTCGAAGCGATATCGTAGGCAAACCGCTAGTGTCGATGTTCCTTCAGAAGTCTGGTCCACTCGGTCCAACCAACGCCAATTCCACTGTGACATGTTGCCACAGCCAATCCGCAGACTTAGCAAAAATAACGCGGCGGGCTGACATTCTCGTGGTTGCCATTGGCAAGCCGAACTTTATCACTGCGGAGATGGTTAAGCCAGGTGCGGTGGTCATTGATGTTGGTATTAACCGACTGGACGGCAAGATCGTAGGTGACGTGGATTTTGAGTCCGTTTCCAAAATCGCCGGAGCCATCACGCCTGTACCGGGTGGTATCGGCCCATTGACCATCGCGATGCTGCTCAAAAACACCCTCACAGCCGCTAGCAACTCGTAGGTCCACACCACAAAACATCCGAAGGCCAAACCATGTCGCAATCGCTTGCAAAGAATTTGATTCATCTGGTCTACAGTACCAAAGATCGGCGCCCAAACGATCGCGACGGAAGTTCAACCCAAACTGTACGCCTATCAAGCCGGAATCTTTGAAAAACTATCGTCCCCCGCGCGAAGAATTGGCGGAATTGATGACCATGTCCATGCGTTATTCTTACTTTCCAAAAACCACGCCTTGAAGGCCATCGTCGAAGAGGTCAAAAAAGGGAGTTCCAAATGGATGAAATCCACCGAAGGTACGGGCAATGGTTCTTTTTATTGGCAAGGTGGATACGGTGCATTTTCAGTCAGTGAATCGAATGTGGATAGCGTCGTGAAGTACATAGAGAATCAAGCAGAACATCACAAGACGATGACGTTTCAGGAGAAGCTAAGGAAATTGTTTAAGCTTCACCAAATCGAGTTCGATGAACGATACGTTTGGGTGAACGGATACCCAGGGCGGCGCTTCGCGGCTTTGCCGCTTCGCTCTGCCCTGGGCTACCATGTGCGAGCCCGTTGGGCTATCAATGCCGACAACACGGTACCACGCGGGGCGGCTTGCTATCTATCATGGCACCATGTCGAAATCCTTCAACTCGTCCGAATTCCAATGCGAAAAGATGTCGTCTGTTGTACCAGACAATCGCTTGGACTGGGACGACGCTCGATTCTCGCTTGTCGCAGGTTGCATGGACTGTTGAGTCGAGAACGCGATTACACTATTTCTAGATTGCGGTGTGGCCAACGACTGCTCGCTGTCGGCTCGGTCATGTTCGAAAGGTTTGCCTACACGGCTACTTACAACGTCGCCTGACAACGAGATCAATGCGATGTCACTTGCTTTGGAGTTTGCCATCGGTGCCATGAATGTGCTCGACGTTGGTGATGCCATTACCGCGTTTGGCATCCGCACGCTGTTACCAGGCGGTGGTGGATCGGCGATCCCTTGCGGATTGGTGTTGCCAGCGGCAAGAGCGAAGCTCGACGATGCGGATCGCGAACCGGATGTTACGCCCACAGCGGCATTGTATTGATAGACCCTATCGGTTCCATTGTCGACAATCCACAGTTCGCTCGGGCTAGCGGGGTTAAGCGTGATGCCGGTTGGACTGCTGACACCTGGGGTCGAAATCGTCCAACTTCCGATCAGTGAACCACCTAAACTGTACCTGAAGACTCGGTCGCTCAGCCAGGTGTCGTTAACGACCCAGAAACTTGTGCCATCGGTGACGATGTCCGTGGGACTGCTATTGCTACCGTTGAGGGAGAAGCTGCTGGCCGCGTTTTGGCTACCGGAGAGACGACTAGCGGCCCCGTTATATCTGTAAACCTTATCGCTTTTGCTATCGACGATCCAAACATCGGTTCCGTTGGTTGCAATCCCCTGGACGCTGGCGTTGCTGGCCAACGTCCCAGCGGACCAGGAGCCCAGCAGTCCACCGCTCGTATCGTACACATAGACTTTGCGATTATTGTCGATCACCCACACCCTATCGCCCGCCGCGTTGCTGGCAGCGCCGCGTGGAGCGGTATTGCCACTGTTGATTGAATAGTTTTCGATGACCTCACCCGCTGCGCCATATTCATAAGTACGGTCAGGGCTGCCATCGTTGACGAGGTAAAACTTCGTTGGCGGCAGTTCGTTATCGATGATTGTACCGACGCTTTGGCCGTCGGCGATGATTGCGCCAGCGGCATTAGATAGGTTGACGACGAACGTTTCATCGCCCTCGCTAATCGCATCGTCGAGCGCATTGACAAGGATCACTTTAGTCAACTGACCTGGCAAAAAGGTGAGTGTGCCATAAGTGTTTGTGTAGTCGCTGCCCTGTGCGGCCGTTCCATTAGCCGTTGCAAAGTCGACAGTCACCGATACTGGCAGTGGCGACGATAAAGACACTGTAAATGAAATCGACTGGCGTTCCGCAAAACGAAGCACTGACGATGTTCCGGCACTGGCTACGTAAAGGTTTCCACTGGCGTCAAAGAGGATACCATTGGGGCTAGAAAGACCTCCGGAGCCCGCGGGTACAACAGCATCGACCAAGCTTCCAATGATAGCGTCGTACCGCAGGACTTGTTGCGAGGCTTGGCTAGTAACGTAAAGGAAACCGTCCGGCCGAAATACGATTTGACTTGGAGCGTCCAAGCTCCCGTTTCCGATGCCAACAAACGTGCTTAGATATGCGCCTGTCGAAGCCGAATAGCGGTTGATGCTGTCCCCATAAGTGTTGGCAACATATAAACTACCATCCGGCCCAATTGCTAAACCGTTTGGATTACTCAATCCGCCGCTTCCATTGCTGACAAAGACCGCGCCGGTTTTGCCAGGCGCGGGCTTGGGCGCGCCAGGGCTAGCAGCGTTTGGGCCTTGAAATCGTAGGACTTCATGCAATCCAACCGCACCACCGCCGCCCGCCGAATTGCTGACATATAGATCTCCGTTTGTACCGAATAAAATGCCATTGATACCGATCGGAATGCCATAGGCCGCGGACGACACGAAGACGTCAATGAACGTGCCCGTTGTTCCATCGTATCGAAGCACCCCGGTATAGCGTCCTGTAATGTAGAGATTGCCATCAGGACCGAAAGCCATCGCCCAAGGGTTATCTAATCCACCACTACCGCTAACAACAAATATGTCGATGAATGCGCCAGTGTCACGATCGTATCGCAGTACTGAATTGGTTTGAGCCGACACAACATACAGATTGCCATCTGGGCCATAAGCAATATTTCGTGCGCCCGACAGGCCGCCGCTACCACTAGCGACAAATTCACCGACAAAAAGTGTTGAAGTTGTTCCTTCCACCCCGGATGAATCGTTGATCGATAGTGTAGGTTGCAAATTACCTTTGGTGGCGTTGAAATTCGTCAGGATTTCGTCTACCGTTAATGCACTGTCATAGAGCTTTAAGTCGTCGATGAGACCATTGAAAGGGAAATTGTGCGGTGTGTTCGGGAAACCTCCGTGGTTGCCGATTCCAACCCCTGGATTACTAGCCGGGTCCAGGTCGGCAAACGGCCTAACGGTCGTCACGGTCTGTGCCATAAGGACACCATTCTCATACACTTTCATCTCACCGGTGGCGTCGTCCAACGTCGCGGCTACATGAACGAACTGACCTTTCGGAACCGGAGCTTCCAACCGCATTCCACTTGTTAATGAGCTGATTTGAAAGCTGAGATTTCCGCTGTTGGAAATAGCCAATTGATAAGGATCCAAGCCGCCTCGGTCGTCGCCTCGAAACAGGATTATGCCCCATGGCGTTGTGCTAGAAGGAATGGCATCGACGCGGATCCAAGCTTCAATTGTCAGCGACTGCGTGAGTTTGAAGCTAGCCGAATCCGCCGCCTGTACGCGATCGTTGACCCCATCGAACTTAAACGCCTGCCCAACTTGCCCGGCGGCATATGTCGTGCCGCTGACGAGGGTGCCATTGTTCGTGCCGACGGAATCGACTGCGGTGTTATCTGCGGTCCAGTGGCTAACTACAGCCATCAACCAACGGTTTTCCAGCGACTCTAGGAAAAGCCTGCGACTCGCGTCGCGGCGGGAGGCACGTGCGGAGCTGAACCGCGATGCGGATGCCCCGGATCGCGAAACGGAACGATTAGTGAGCTGATGTAAGTTGTTCTTCATGGAAAAAGCCTTTCGTTGCCCGCAGGACTGAGTTTTCGCATACCAAAAGAATTAGCTGGTTCTTTTGCGACTATCACCAATGCGAAATCTGGCTCAAAAATGGCTACCCATTCCTAAAATTTTTTGACATTTCTCGTCGATCGCCGCCCTGGACTGATGGCAAGCCCCTCATCCCCAGCCCTTCTCCCCGGAGTACCGGGGAGAAGGGAGCAAGAATTTATTCGTATGCTTGGACTGCGTCGCAATCGCCTCAAGCTTCCTCGACGAAAGCATTTTCATCAGACCAGGACTGGGGCGGTTCGCGTCGAACGGCCGCACTCAGTCGGAGAGAAGAAGTGCCCGTACAAGCTTCAGCGGTGCCTCCTCAGAAGCTTACTTAATAATTGATAACACCGTCGAGCAAAACCGTCATACCTTGATTTGCGGGAGCGCTTACGTCAATAACCGCGTAGAACGTGCCGAATCCGGTAGCGCCTGCGAAGCGCCCAGTCCCGCCAACTATTTCGAGCGGTCCACTACCTACTCCGGTAGACGGATTAAGAAATCCCGTATAGTTGAATGTCACCTTGTCACCGTTGGCAGCAGTGATCGTTACTGTGCCAGTCCCGGGAAATAATCCATTGGCAGTCGGCGCACCGAGGCTCAGCGTACCGACCTGCGCTGATCGTCCCATATGCCGCATCTGGCTGGTGCCCGTAAAATTCGCTGTTCCGCCAACAGCACTGAAGACGTTATCCCATTTCGCGACCACACGCCCGCCAAATGGCCGAGGCGATTGAGCTGAGGCCGAGAGCGCACCCACGGCGTTGATCACAAGCATGGCGAGACCACATAGGGCAGCGCGACGCACCATCGCGGAGTTACAATTAACCGTTCGCATTTTCAATCCTTACAAATACTGGATGTGAATTTGGGCGTTAGGAAGTCTTTCGCCCTATCTTATAAAACGCAAAATCCGCGCGGAAAAACTGCAAAAGTCGGGAAAAATTCCAAAAGTATTGTCGATCTTTGTTACAGCAAGGCTAGTTTCCTTGCGGTAGAGCTGATTCGCTATTCCCCGACTTGCGAACGATGTTGAGAAGTTTGGTTGCCTCGTCCCGGAAACGGAGGAGTTCTTTATCCTGAGAGTTGTCCTTTTCCATCGTTTCCACAGCTTGGTCGTACCACTTACGAGCCTCTTCGTCGTGGTTCAATTGCCAATATGCAATGGCGAGAAAGAAATAATCAATGCTGCTCGGGCCAAGCATGTGGTCGCACTGCGGAGAGCTTTCTCGTCCAACCCACAGGGTGTAGAATAAGAAAAAAAGGGGAGATTCAATGCCGATGCACGACTGGAAAAGGGTCGACGCTGGAATATTCCATGCGTTTCACCATTCATGGATCGAAGAGATTCACCGTGCGCTTCTCAAGCGATTGCCAGCGGATTACTACTCGTTGCCAGAACAAATCGCGGCGGGAGTCGGGCCGGATATTTTGGCTCTAAAAAGCGATGATCAAAATGAGCCCGACGGCGGTGGTCTCGCGACCAAAACTAGGCCCAAAACGAAGCTTTACCAAGAAACGGAAACAGAGTTCTATCTGAGCAAGCAGAAGGCGGTTGTTATCCATCACGTTAGCGGCGACCGGGTAGTGGCAGTGATCGAAATTGTTTCACCGGGAAACAAGAATTCCGCCCACGGACTTCGCAGCTTTGTGACCAAGGCACGAGAGCTTTTGCGGCAGAAGATCCACTTGCTCATCGTCGACCCGATTCCGGTCAGCAATCGCGATCCATTTGGGCTTCACGCTGCCATTATTGAGGACTTTCAGGACGACCCGTTAAGACTTCCGCCTGAAACGCCTCTGAGTGTTTTTGCATACGAATGCGATGACCGAGTGAGATCCTATCTTGAGCCGCTCGCTGTCGGTGATTGTTTGCCTGACATGCCGGTGTTTCTGTATCCGGAAATGTATATCGACGTGCCATTGGAAGCAGCTTACATGGGTGCCTGGGAAGCCGTCCCACGTCGATGGCAAAAAGTCATCGCGCCCTGAGCCGCTAAGCCTAGGAACGAGCAGTTGTATCGCTCTAGAAATTTGGCTGGCTCGCAACGCAAAATACACGAGGTTATGTGCGCTGGGAATCGAATTCCAACATTTCCTTCTCACGAAGGC
>Ga0105048_10010928_pt1 | contig 14360 bp, 13 predicted proteins | sample MAT05_FD_78382 | JGI IMG/M metagenome (GOLD analysis project Ga0105048, IMG submission 78382) | Freshwater microbial communities from Lake Fryxell liftoff mats and glacier meltwater in Antarctica - MAT-05 | ecosystem: Environmental > Aquatic > Freshwater > Ice > Liftoff microbial mat | place...
CCTCACCGACGCCTCGATCAGCCTCCAGGGGCCGTCGGAGCTGCGCACCCTGGCACAGCTCCGCGCGGACATCTTCAGCGAGGTCATGCTCGACGCCACCACCACGGCGGCTGGAGACGGCAGCGGTGGCGGTGTCGGCGCGCTCAACATGGTGGCGCGCCGCTCCCGCCGTACCCGCCGTGCGACCGCTCGTCGGAGCCGGGCGGTCTGGGTCGCTGTCACACGTGCTGGTGGGAGGGTCGGCTGGGGGCGGTCCGGGATCCGCGGGAGGGGGTCGCTGCGGGAGCGGTACTTCGACACCCGACCCAGACTCAGTGTCACCGTGCCTGCCCTGGTGCTCCTCGGGCTGAGTGAGGAGCCGGGGTCCCTCGATGGGTACGGGCCGATCGATCCGAACACGGCACGGCTGCTCGCCGCGGGCGCGCCGAGCATGATCCGCCTCCTCACCCACCCCGAGACCGGAGCAATCCTCTCCGTCGGGAGGGACAGGTATCGGGTGCCGACAGATTTGCGGAACTTCCTCCGGGTGCGCGATGAGACCTGCCGGTTCCCGGACTGCAGCCGCCACGCGGAACTGTGCGATATCGATCACACCCTGCAGTGGCAGCATCAGCATCCGACCGCGCACTACAACCTTGCCCATTTGTGCCCGATGCATCACACCGTCAAAGACGAAACCGCCTGGGCGGTCACCCACACCCGCGATGGCACCGGAGCGCTGGAATGGACATCGCCTGCGGGGCGCACACACATCACCGAACCCGCCACCGTCATCAGCGCCGGGGTGCACGACAACCTCCAACGCGCCCTCCACGCGACAACGCGCGACGAGGACGAGGAACCGCCACCGTTCTGAGGCCCGCGACAGGCAGATTCGACACGGTCGCTCCGCGACCCACCACGGGGATTATCGGGCACCGCAATGATCAAGGTGTGATTCACCGCAGTGGGCACGGACCCTCGGGTCACACAGTCTGGATCGGCAGCGGTGTTTTAGCCGCCGAGAGAATCTTCGGTCGCGTGGGTCGTGCTCGGAGGAAAGCGAGTATGAGCGCAACGACCGGAACCGCGAAGGCGAGCAAAGGCACCACCGTTGTACCGAAAAGGGCTGCATACCCTCCACCGAACGCCAGTCCGACGGCGATGCGGAGACCGAGAGGGCCGCGTAGGCGTGGGATGGTCCACCATGCGATCGCTCCGCCGCCGAGAGCCGCAGACACTCCCAGCCATGGAGCCATCTCTTGGCCCACTGGCGCGTCCTGGTAGGCGACTGCGACAGCAGTGATCTCGAGCACGATCAGGCTAGTCGGCCCCCAGATCGCCGCTGTGCCGTGGCGTTGGGGAGCGCTGAGCGCGAATGCCGCCAGGAGTGGGATGGCGGAGGCGAGAAGGATCGTGATGCCCTGAGCCATGGCGATAGTTCCGTCGGCGGCACCATCCGACCAACCTGCACCGGTGAGTGCGTAAACAACTCCCACGACGCCGACTCCTGCGCTGAGGGATGCGAGAGGGCGAACTGCGCCGCGAACATCAGTCGAACGCGCTCGGATTGCCCTCGCGGGTACGGGTGGGACCCGGTTGCGTTGCCCGTTGAGAGTGCTGAGAGCCCCCACCGCGACGCCTCCTGCGATGACGGTAGACGTGGCCGGATTGATGAGGCCGAGACCGAGGGCAGGGGCAATCAGAATGCCGGCGATGGTCGCCAGAGGAACGCGGACAACCGACGGCAAGCCGGCCCCGCCGAACGCGCCGTCGACGAGCAGTCCGATTCCTACCGCGCCAACGGCCCAGGCGATGACGAAGAGCACACCCCAGGCGCCGGCCAGGCCGGTCTGGGGTTGGTTTGCGTCGGCCAGACGGAAGCCTTGCACCCACGACAGCTGTGTCAACGCTGCCAAGGCGAGCGCCACAAGAAGGGTCACGAGAATGATGAGTGCGCGGGGTGGGGCGATCAATCGTCGTTCTCTGAAGAGCGCGATCACTCCCACCAGCGTGAGGGCAGGGGCTACGCCGGCCATGACCATCCCGACCCCACCCCCAGGCCCGGATGCTCCGCTCCACCCGCTCAGGATGAGTATCCATGCGCAGGCCCCCAACCCCATCGCCAACAATGCCGACCAGAACGAAACGCGAGCATCAAGGCGGAGAGCTACGCCATTGACCAATGCAGAGAAACCGTCGGCAACGGATGGAGCTGATCGGCGCTCATGGTCAGCTTTGTCACGCAGGCTACCCACGAAGACGTCACCGTTTGCTCGCCGCCACGAGACCGGGTACCAGCGCAACAACCGCTCGAACCAGTCCTCGCGATCGCGGCTCACCACGCCGCACCAGCATCCGGCACCAAAGCGAACTTGTGAGTCGCAAGCTGCGCTCGCGCAGCTCGCGTCGACCTCTCCATCAGCTCCACCTCCGCCGACAACCGTGTGACCCCGTCATCCGTGATCACGAAATAGCGCCGGGCGCGACCAGCGACTATCTCCTCGCCGTCCGGGCGAATCAGGCCGTCCGCTTCGAGCCGGTCGAGCGCTGCATACAGGGTTGCCACCTTCAACGACACACGCCCCTGAGACGCATCAGCGGTCTCCCGCAAAATCTCGTACCCGTGACGCCTGCCCGAAGCCAAAGCGGTGAGAATCCAAAACGAAGTTCGAGTCACAACGGAAGCCATATCCGCAAGCATATACCGCAAGATGGAATATTGCGCCGGCGATGCCGTCCGAGAGGAAGACTCAAGAAGAACGCGGAGCTCAGGGATCCGTTTGACGGTGGTGGCGCTGTGTGATTTCTCGTTGCCGATCGATTACAGGAACGCGACTCACCTCTCACAGGTGCGCTGGGTGTCGCACTAACTCAATGGCGGTTGACCGCACGGCAGTCGGGGCTGTTCAAGCCATCACATCGTGACGACGACACGCCCTCTCGCGGTGCCCTGCTCGAGGTAGCGGATCGCGTCGGCCGCCTCTGCCAACGGGAATGCTCGATCGATCGCCAGGGTGATCGCGCCGGCCTCCACCATCCCTTTGAGTACTCCGAGCGGGTCGTCGGTCGTGCTCACGGCTCGGGGGTTGACCCGCTGGCTGACGAACAGGCCAGCCACGAGCAGGGAGACGAACCTGCCGATGCTGCCGATCCAGCGGCGCCCACGGCGGCCGAAATCGTCGTGCCCGATGAGCACGTAGGTCCCCTTCCGGCTGAGCGCCCGGCGGATCTCGGAAAGCGAGTGGTTTCCCGGAATGTCAACGATGAGGTCGTAGCGCGTGGCTCGGAGGGTGAAGTCCTCGCGGGTGAAGTCGATAACGTCGTGCGCACCGAGAACTCGGAGCAGGTCGAGCTTCGCGGTGCTGTCCACCGCGGTGACCTGCGCCCCGAACGCGACGGCGATCTGCACGACAAGGCTGCCGACGCCTCCGCCGGCGCCGTTGACCAGAACACTCTGCCCCTCCCGAACCTGCCCCTCGTCGCGCACGCTGCGCAGAGCGATCATCCCCGCGGTCGGCACCGCAGCGGCCTGCTCGTACGTGGCGTTCGTCGGCTTGACCCTCAGCGCAGCCGCAGGCACCGACGCGTACTCGGCGTAGGAGCCACCGTTCGCCCACTGGTGCGTCGTGAGGGTCTCCCCGAAAACCTCGTCGCCCGGTGAGAACTCCGTCACGTCGCGTCCGACTGATTCCACTGTTCCCGCGAGGTCGGTTCCCGGCACGCGGTTCTTGGGCCTCCGCAGCCCGGAGCCCATGAGGCGCAGGACGTACGGACGTCCGCACACGACGTGCCAGACATCCGGATGCACCGATGCGGCACGCACCCGCACGAGCACACCATCCGGGGCCACGCGCGGCATCTCGACGTCGCTGAATCGCAGAGAGTTGGGCCCTCCATAGGCCTCCTGCACAATTGCTTTCACGCGCCCCAGATTACTTTCGAGTGGCGTATAGACGCGAGGCATATTCCGAACTTATGATGACTTCGGCATCGCTGATGTCCTCGCGATTTTTGTCCAATTGGGGCTCTCCCACGGACCGGTTAGAAAGCACGATGTGACCGGGATGGACACCACTGAGCTGATCATCAATGTGCTGGGATTCGTCGCGACGCTGTTCGCCATTTTCATGTGGGTTCCGCAGGCGCGCATCACCTGGCAGAACAGAAACAATGCCCAGAAGCTCGCCGGGGTGTCCGAGACGACACAGTGGCTGTCGGCCGTCAGCTACCTGCTCTGGGGATTCTTCGGCGCGCTCAGCGAGTCGTTCTGGGTGATGGCCCCCAGCCTGATCAGCTTTCCGCTGTCGGTCGCCACGATCGTGGTTGTGCGCCGTGGACGGCGCCTGCCACCGCTCACGAAGTCCATACCGATCATTCCGATGACGACGGGGTCGATCTCGGTGATCACCACGACCGCGTCGCTGCCGATCGTCGCCGCGGTGACGGTACCGATTCCGATCATGTCCTCCGGCACCGGGGCATCCGTCGGCACCGCCGCGGCGCTCGGCGAGTACACCGCTACCGGGCCGATTCCGCTGCTCGCGTAGCACCTTGGGAACGCCGTCCAACCGACGGCCCGTGCCGGGGAAACGCCCAGTTCCGACGCTTAGAGTCGAAGCATGAATTCGCAAGAAACCAAGTCGACGTTCGTGTCGCGCAAATCGCTCAAGTGGCTTCCCGCCGTTGTCGTGCCGGCCGTCGTCGTAGCGGGTGTCATCGCGCTGCCCCTCCAAGCTGGAGCGGCAGTCGACCTGCCCGACAAGACGCCGGAGCAGGTGATGCTTATGGTCAGCGACAGCACCGTTTCTTCGTTCTCCGGAACGGTCGAGAAGACGGCCGACCTCGGGCTGCCCAACATGGATTTGAGCGCCGGACTTTCGCCCGGCATGGTCGACCAGATGTCCGAGTCGATCCCGGAGGGGATGGAAGACTTCGTGCCCGGTGCGGCAACCACCGGAGCACTCACCTCCGCGCTCGAACTGCTGAGCGGATCGCAGACCGCCCGCGTCTTCGTCGACGGTCCGACCAACGTGCGGGTGCAAATCAAGGACCCGCTCGCGGAGCGCAACATCGTCAGCAACGGTAGCGATGCCTGGCTGTACGACTCGCAGACCAACACCGCGACGCACGCCGAGATCCCGGCGGACCTCGAGGCTACCGTCGAAGAGAAGCTCGCCGCCCTCCAGGTTCTCGCCCCGGCCGACCTGTCCACTCCGGCGCAGCTCGCCGACCGCTTCCTCGCGGAAATCGACCCGAGCACCACCGTCTCGGTCGGCGCCGACGGTGAGGTAGCCGGACGCCCCGTATACGAGCTCGTCCTGACCCCGAAGACCACCGAGACCCTCGTGGAGTCGGTCGCGATCTCGGTCGACTCCGAGACCGGACTGCCCCTCCAGCTCGTCGTGCGTGCCGCCGGTCAGGAGTCACCGGCCTTCGAGGTCGGCTTCACCTCGATCGACTTCTCCACCCCCTCCGCCGACCTGTTCGAGTTCACTCCGCCCGCTGGCGCGACGGTTGAGGAACAAGAGATTCCGTCGATGCAGGATGCGACGGATGCCCGCGGCGAGTTGGGCGAGCTGATGGGCACAGCGCCCGTCGTCACGGGAGAAGCTTGGAGCTCGATCGTCGAGATTGCAGCCGAGTCAGTCCCGACCGAGCTGAGCGGCAACCCGCTCGTCGCAGAGCTCGCGACGGAGGTCGAGGGTGGACGACTGCTGTCGACCTCGCTCGTCAACGTGCTGCTCACCACCGACGGCCGCGTCCTCGCGGGATCCGTCCCGGTGGAGCAGTTGCAAGCCGCCGCCGCCCAGTGACCCAGGCCAGCCCGGTCGCGCCAGCACCCGATCTTCAGAGCGGGAGCCGCGCGACCGGAGGTGCGCCTGTCGGGGGCCTCGCGATCGAGACCGTGGGCCTCACGAAGCGGTTCGGCCAGCAGGTCGCGGTCGGCGGAATTAATATCGCCGTGCCAAGCGGCGCTGTGTTCGGATTTCTCGGGCCCAACGGCTCGGGAAAGACCACCAGTATCCGCATGCTGCTGGGCCTGACCCAGGCCACCAGTGGCGAAATTCGCGTGCTCGGCGAGAGCATGCCGGCCCGGCTGCACGAAGTTCTCCCGCGCGTTGGCGCGCTCGTCGAGGGGCCCGCTTTCTACCCGTTCCTCTCCGGCGACGCAAACCTGCGCCGGCTCGACACCGCCGACCCGCACGCCTCGCGGCGCACGCGCAGCACCCGCGTCGCATCCGCCCTCGAGCGGGTGGGCCTCAGCCACGCCGCCGGCAAGAAGGTCGGCGCGTACTCGCTCGGTATGAAGCAACGCCTCGGCATCGCGAATGCTCTCTTGCAGCCGCGCGACTTGCTGGTGCTGGACGAGCCGACCAACGGGCTCGACCCGCAAGGCACGCGCGAAGTGCGCAGCCTCGTGCGCTCGCTCGCAGCAGAGGGAACCACCGTATTCGTGTCGAGCCACCTGCTCGCCGAGGTCGAGCAGATGTGCACCCACGCCGCCGTCATGAGCGCCGGCAACATCGTCGCCCAGGGCACCCTGACGGAACTGCGCGAAGTCGGCGAGACGCGTGTGCGCGTTCGGACCCCGGATGCTGGTGCGGCCGAGCGAGTGCTGGCCGGCCTGGGGCTCGCCCCGGAGAACTCCCCGCCCCGTGAGGACGAAGACCCGTGGGTGAGCGCGCCCCTCGTGGGTAGCTCCGACCAGCCAGAACTGATTGTGAACGCGCTCGTCGCCGCCGGGGTTCGCATCCGCGGATTCTCGATTGAGGAGCCGAGCCTGGAAGAGAGATTCGTGGCGCTGACGGGGGAGGGCTTCGATGTCGTCCAGTGATCTTGCGGTCAAGCCCGCGCGCAGTCCTGGCGCCCGGAGGAGTCTCGGCTGGGACTTGCTCGGATCGGAGCTGTCCGTTCTGTTCCGCCGTCGCCGCACCTGGGCGATGCTGGTCGCGGTTGCGCTGATCCCCATCCTGCTCGCTGTCGCTGTGCGCCTCTCGTCGGAGGCCCTCGCGCCGGGGGAGGGCCCACCCTTCCTCGACAGGGTGACTCAAAACGGGCTATTCACCGGCTTCACAGCCATGGTCGTCGCGATCCCGCTGTTCCTGCCTCTCACTATCGGGGTCGTCGCCGGCGACACGATCGCGGGCGAGGCCGGCCAGGGCACCCTGCGCTACCTCCTCGTCGCTCCAGCCGGTCGGGTGCGGCTGCTGCTGGTCAAGTACATCGGCGCGGCCGCGTTCTCCCTCGTCGCGACGCTCACGCTCATGATCGCGGGCATCTTGATTGGTGTCGCGCTCTTCCCGGTCGGCCCGGTGACACTGCTGTCCGGGGATGTCATCAGCGTGCCGGAGTCGCTACTGCGGTCGCTGCTCGTGGCGAGCTACGTGACCGTCTCGCTGCTCGGCCTCTCGGCAATCGGCCTGTTCATCTCGACCCTCACCGACGTGCCGGTCGGTGCAATGGCTGCGACGATCGTCGTGTCGGTCGTTGCCCAGATCCTCGACGTGCTGCCGCAGCTGTCCTGGCTGCACCCGTGGCTGTTCAGCCACTACTGGCTGGGATTCGCCGAGCTTCTCAGCCAGCCGCTCGACTTCAGCTCGTTCGGCGCCAACGCACTCGTGCAGGCGGCCTACATTGCGGTCTTCGGCGCCCTCGCCTACAGCCGGTTCGCCACCAAGGACATTCTGTCCTGACGGGCCTCCTCTCCTGACGGGACTCACAATGCCTTGAGCGCGGCTATGGCATCGTCTGCGGCGTCATCGAATGGCTCGAGGACAAGGTTGATCACCTTCTCGTCGATTTCCCGGCTGAACTGGCTCGCTGTCGCCTCGTTGTGCACTGTCACCGCCACGGGGGCGGTCGCGCCGTGGCGGCGGAGGGACACGGCGAGAGCTTTGTTCACCTCGACGTCCGCGATGGTGCTGACGATCCACTTGGCGGACCGCAGGGGGAGGCTCGCAGCAAAATCGGTGTTGCTCGCGTCCCCGTACATCAGCGACACGCGATCCGCCATCGCCGCGTTGTCGAGGCTGATCTCAGCGTAGGGGTCCCAGTCGATCACCAGCACCGAGTGGCCCAGGGCCGCGAACTCCTCGATCAGGCGCCTGCCGAATCGCCCGTGGCCGAAGACGATCACGTCGTATGCCTTCGGCTCGGGCACCGAAACGTTGATAGTTCGGCGGCGCTCGAAGATGCCGAGGAACGGCTCGAGCAAGGCGAACAGCTGTTTCGAGTACAGGATCAAGTAGGTGGATGCGCCGATCGTGATCATGCCGACGAGCGTCACGAGCCCGACGGCGTCATTGTCGACGTGGCCGAGGTCGCGGCCGAGGGCAATGAGGATTAGCGAGAACTCGCTGATCTGTGCGACGGCCAGACCGGCGAGGAATGAGACGCGTTTGGGGTACCCCATCACCCCCATGATCACGAGAACGATGAGCGGGTTACCGATCAGCACGAACGCGGAGAAGGCGAGTGCGGCGGGCACCTGCGCGCCGATCGATGAGAAGTCGAGTTGCGCGCCGAGCGCGATGAAGAAGAACAGCAGAAGGAAATCCCTGATGCCTGCCAGGGACGACGCGATCGATTCCCGGAATCGCGTCGAAGCGAGCGCGAAGCCGGCAAGGAAGGCGCCTACCTCAACCGAGAAGCCCAGATAGTCCGTGAGCGCGGCCACCGCTACAGCCCAGGCGATCGAGCACACGATTAGTAGTTCCTGCGAGCTGGCGACGAGCCTGAGGAGGCGGGGGAGCACCCAGCGCATCGCGACGGCCAGGCCACCGATGAGTGCCACTGCCGCGACCAGGACGGCCGCGATTTGCTGCCAGAGGGGACCGTCGCGCTCGCCTCCGAAGCTGGAGAGGGCGATCATCGCCACGATGACGACGATGTCCTGAACGATCAGGAAGCCCAGGGCGATCCTGCCGTGGAGTTCGTCGAGCTCCCGCTTGTCGGACAACAGCTTCACGATAATGATCGTCGACGAGAAGGTCAGAGCCACTGCCACATACACGGCCACAACCACGGGCATTCCGAACAGCAGTGCGAGCCCGAAGCCGACGACTGAGGTGAACAGCACCTGGCCGAGTCCGGTGACCAGTGCGACCCGGCCGATCGACTTGACCAACCGAATATCGAGTTTGAGCCCGACGAGGAAGAGCAGGATCGCGATGCCGATCTCGGCCAACAGCTCGAGGGTGCCAGCCTCCTCCACCCAGCCCAGGAGGGAGGGGCCGACGATCACCCCCACGACGATGAACGCCACGATGAGCGGTTGACGCGCGCGGTGCGCGATAAAAGCGACGATCGCGGCCACGGCGAGCACGGCCGCCATTGTGGCGAAGGTGTCGAGACCGGCCACCGTCAGCCTTGCAGGAACCGGACGAGGCGTGCCAGTGCGTCGGGCCGCCCGACTAGAACCAACCGGTCGCCGACCTTGCACCGTCGCTCGACATCCCCTTCGAGGAGCTGCTTCGTGTCGTCGCGAATCACCGCGAGCACGTGGGCCTGGTCGGGCTCGGGCACCTCGATCTCCTGAAGCGTCCTTCCCACCGCGGGGGACGACGCCCGGAGCTTCACGGTTGACGGGCCCGCGGCATCCGCTGCGTCGGTGCCCTCGTGGGTGCGAACCACGAATTTCACACCGGAGATGAGAGAAGAGAGGGTGACCGCCTCGGCCTTGCTGAACCGGAGGTTCGCCACGGGGGTGTCGGCGTCGGGAGGGAGCACGGCGAGGTGGCTGTCGCTTGAGTCCGACTCGGTGAAGATCTGGAGCACCGTGCCGCCGGCGAGTGTCAACTCGAAGAGCCGGGCGGAGCCGGGCAGCGGATGCTCACGAACGTGGACCTCTTCGAGATCTGGGTCGAATACTGTCACGGTCCACTCCTGTGTTCTCGCTCACGAGCGAAGTGCATTTTCAACTTAGCTGAGTCCGCCGGTGAGCACCAGACGGGAGACGAATGGGCGGCAAAGTTCCCCGAACGCTGGGGAAATGAGGAAGAACCCGGACGCAGCGTAGAGTGTCCCCCGTGCGGGGGGTGCGAGTCTTCGGCGCGAGGTCCTGTGCCCGGATGCACGGCTCTGCCGCTGCAGTGAAGAGCGGGGCCGATCAGTCCCCGACCTTGGAACAGGTGCTAAATGGCTTCGAACACGAACGCACGCGACGAGACGGTGCCGGTTCCGGTCGATCTCGTCACCACCGACGGAGCGCCGCCGAAGTGGAAGATCATCGGGCCGGGGCTGGTGGTCGCGGCGACCGGAGTCGGCGCGGCCGACATGGTCGCCACGCTCGTGGCAGGCTCGAAGTTCGGCTATGCGCTGCTCTGGGCCGTGGTCCTCGGGGTTATCCTCAAGATCGTGCTCGTGGAAGGCGCAGGGCGCTACACGCTGGCGACCGGCAAGACCATCTTCGAAGGCTGGCGGTCGCTCGGCAAGTGGACCACCTGGTACTTCGGCCCGTACATCATGATCTGGGGCTTCGTCTACGGTGCCACCGCCATGTCGTCCGCCGCCCTTCCGCTCGCAGCCCTGTTCCCGCAGCTTCCGCTGCCGGTCTGGGCCGTGATCATGGGCCTCGCAGGGCTGACGATGGTCTGGTTCGGTCGCTACGCGATCTTCGAAAAGATCACCGCGGTGCTCGTCGGTCTCATGTTCATCACCGTGGTCGGGCTCGCCGTCATCGCTGTTCCCGACTTCCCGGCGATGCTGCGCGGCCTCGTGCCGCTGATCCCCGAGGGTGGCGTGCTCTACACGCTCGCGCTCGCCGGCGGCGTCGGCGGAACTATCACGCTCGCCGCCTACGGATACTGGTTGCGTGAGAAGGGCTGGTCGACTCCGCGCTGGATGAAGGTCATGCGGATCGACAACCGGATGGCCTATGTGATGACCGGCATCTTCGTGATCTCGATGCTCATTGTCGGAGCCGAGGTCGTCAGCACCGCCGGGGTCACCCTCGCCGCAGGGGACAAGGGTCTCGTCGATCTCTCGACCGTGCTCAACGAGAAGTACGGGGTGGTCGTGGGCACCGGGTTCCTCGTGGGATTCTGGGCGGCATCCTTCTCGTCGATCATCGGCGTCTGGAACGGTGTCGGCCTGATGTTCGCCGACTTCTGGGGCAACATGCGCGGGAAGGCGTCCGGCCACCCCGACACGCGTGTCGGCGGCAAGTACTTCAAGTTCTACCTGCTGTGGTTGACCTTCCCCCCGATGCTCCTGCTTCTGCTCGGTCAGCCGATCGGGTTGATCCTCGCCTACGGAATCCTCGGCTCGCTCTTCATGCCGTTCCTCGCCGTGACGTTGCTGGGCCTACTGAACAGCAAGAGCGTTGCACGAGAGTGGCGCAACAAAATCTGGACCAACCTCGCCCTCGGGCTCTGCGCCCTCCTGTTCGTGATCCTCGGGGTACACCAGCTCGTGACCGCCGTGACGACGGTTCTCGCGGGGTAGAGGAGGTCCGTTAGCTCGCAGAAAGGAAATTTCACTTTAATATCGAGGCGCTTGGTACGCTGAGCTCGACTCACCACGGCTGGCGGCGACGTCGCCAGTCCCCCGGTGGTGGGAAGACAGGACTACTCAATGAAGAAGACATCCCTCGCCCTCGCGGGCGTGCTCGCGGTCGGCCTCGCCCTCGTGGTGGCACTGCCGGCGAACGCCGCATCCGCCGTCCTCTACGTACCCGACGACTTCGAGGCCGCCCTCTCAGACACCCGCGCGACGGGACATTACGAGGTGCTCGGCACCGGTCTGCGGGTGTACACCGACGGCGCGACGTCGACCGACAAGGTCGCCGAGTACGTCACGACGTCGACCCCGCTCGCGACCGTCGGCGAACCGAGCCTCGACTTCACCAACACGTCGGGCGGCGGCACCCCCGGTTACCAGCTCCTTGTCGACTTTGACGGAGATGGTACGACCGACGGCATCCTCGTCGGCGAGCCCGGCTCCTACGGAAACGACTGGTGGCTGAACAACGCCGCGGCGGCGTTCGTGAAGGCCGCCGCGCCGTCGACGGCGGGCGGTTCCGGTAGTGCGTACCACGGCACGCTCGACCAGTGGCGTGACGTGTTCCCCGACGCGACCGTCACCGCCTTTGGCTTCTCGCTTGGTTCCGGGGTCAAGGGAGACGGTCTAGTGAACGCGATCAACTTCGCCGGCACGAGCTACACGTTCGCGATGCAGACCGTGCTGAACGGCCGCGAGGCGTGCAAGAAGGGTGGCTGGGAGACCAGCACGGCGCCGGTGTTCACGAACCAGGGCTCCTGCGTCAGCTTCTTCGCCCGCTCCTAGCATCACGACGAGGTGCCCGGTAGACCGCACCGACACTGCGGCACCGGGCATCCCGAGCGCCCTAGTCAGCAACAGCAGGAAGCTGACGACCGCCACCACGGGACTTGGCCGTCGAGTGGCTAAACCCAGACCGCGCTCGCCTCGAGCTCCGCCTCGAGCCGCTCGACGTCGTGTCGGTGGCAGAGCTCGGTCGCGGGCGTCATCGCGGTCGCCGACCCCGCGGCGACGGCGGCATGGAAGGCTGCATCGGGCCCGCGCCCCTGCGCGAGGCGTAACACGAACGCCGCCAGGAAGCTGTCGCCCGCCCCGACCGTGCTCTGCACCTCAACCGACGGCACCTTCAGGCGCATCACGCCGTCCTTCGAGGCGAGCACCGCTCCCGCTGCGCCGAGGGTCAGCGCGACAAACTCGGCGGAGCCGCCTGCGACGAGCGCAGCTGCCGCCTCGACCTGACTTTCCGCGGATTCGAGTGTCCTCCCCAGGTGTAACGAGAGCTCCCGCCCGCTCGGCTTGACGAGGTACACGCCTTCGGCGAGAGCCTCGGACAGGGCGGGGCCGGATGCGTCGACGATGCAGTGCGCCTCGTGCAGACGAGCCAGGCGGGCGACGCGCGCGTAGAAGTCGTCGGGCACCCCCGGCGGAAGGCTGCCGCTCGCGACGACGAACCCGCCGATCGGGAGCCACTGCTCGAGAACGTCCAGGCAGGCCTGCCACTCCGGCTCGCTGAGTTCCGGGCCCTCAAGCACGAATCGGAACTGCTTGGCCGTCGAAGTCTCGTCCACGGTGAAGCTCTCGCGGGTGCTCCCGGCGATCGGAACGGCGAGGGTCGGCACCCGCTCCGCCTCGATCAGCTCCCGGAACGCGCCGCCGGTCGCACCACCGGCGGTGTAGATCGCCAGCGCCTGACCGCCGAGCCGGCGCACTACCCGCGCGACGTTGACGCCGCCGCCGCCCGGGTCGATGCGGGTCGTGCCGCACCGCATCTTGTGTTCGCTCACCACCTTGTCAGTCGAGGTGCTCACGTCGAGCGCGGAGTTCATGGTCAGTGTGACGATCGGCCGCATCATGGGCCTAAGCGTAGGCCGCACGGGGCTTGTTTCTCGGGGTCTGCGAGTGGTTTCGTTATCACCAGAGGACCACCCGACACGAAGGAGACTCTGCAATGCCGACCCGTCTCACCCCCTACATTGGATTCCGTGACAACGCCAAGGAGGCGATGGGATTTTACCAGTCGGTCTTCGGCGGCGAACTCACCCGCAGCACGTTCGCCGAGTACCAGGTCAGCGACGACCCGGCCGAGCAGGACAAGACGATGCACTCCCAGCTCGAGACACCCGGCGGCATAGTGCTCATGGCGGCCGACACCCCCAACAGCATGGGATACCAGGCCGGGGGCAACATCTCGGTCTCGCTCAGCGGCGATGACGAGGACGAGCTGCGCGGCTACTGGAACATGCTCATCGACGGCGGCACCGCCGCGATGCCCCTCGAGAAGGCGCCCTGGGGCGACAGCTTCGGCATCTGCGTGGACAGGTTCGGTGTGACCTGGATGGTCAATATCGCAGGCACCGCTTGAGTTTTGGCGTTCGCGCACGATTCGACCCCCCCAACAGGTGACTGTCACGCTCGAAAGGGCCGACATAGGGTGAGACCCGCTCCTCTATGAACGGATTCCTGTGCTCACGATTTCGCGTTTACTCGTTGTTGCCATTGTTGCCGGCTCGCTCGGGCTAGGTCCGACCGCGGCCAGCGCAGCCGAGGACATTCCTGTTGTTGCGCAGCCCGTCAGCCCCGTAACTCCCCCTGAACCGGTAGTCCCGGTAGCGCCGCCGCAGGTCTACAAGAATGCCTACTCGCCGGTGGTGTACGAGCTCGACGTCAACAACAGTCCGGTGCCGCTCAGTTTCGAGCGGTGGAGCGGTTTCTACGAGCGCCAGATTCCGGTGGCGACGTGGACGGACTACGTGAAGTATCCGTGGTCGCCATCGATCTACGCGGTGACCTTCTGGCCCGGCGGAGAAGCCGCGTGGCAGTGGGACCGGCTCACCTTCGCCCAGTGGCAGACCGCGGGTGCGCCGAAGGCTCGTGTGGCC